>MDTD01017683.1_pt1 | contig 124391 bp, 104 predicted proteins | sample 811221 | NCBI WGS metagenome assembly MDTD01 (sample SAMN05326646, study PRJNA326480) | marine metagenome | isolation source: seawater | place: Pacific Ocean: South West | collected 2011 | reverse complement strand
CGATCTCCTTGGCGCGCTCGGAGACGCGTATGAGCTCCTCCTCCTTCTTGCGCTGCTTGGCGTCCATCTCCTCGAGGGCCTTTTTCCGGGCCTCGAGCTCTGCGTCCATGGCCCTGAGCCTTTCGAGGGCCTCTGCCTCGCTGGCTGCCCTTTCTGCCTCCTCCTGCCTCTTGGCCTCGGCTGCGGCTGCGGCCTCCGCCTCCATGCGCTCTGACTCTAGCCTCTCCTCGTCGAGCCTCTGTTGCTCCTCTGCCCTCTTGGCCTCAAGCTCGGCGTCCAGGGCCTTGAGCCGCTCCTGCGCGGCAGCCTCCTCGGCTGCCCTGGCGGTTTCCCGCTCCCTTTGGAGCGCTGCGGCCTCCGCGGCCTCCGCGGCCTCCGCCTTGATCCTCTCCGCCTCGAGCTTGGCCTGCTCCGCCTCGAGCTTCGCCCTCTCGGCGTCGGCCCTGGCTTGGAGGATCTCGTTCTCAGCCTGTTTCCTTGCTGCAGCCTCCTCTGCGAGCCTTCTCTGCTCCGTCTGCATGGCGACCATGTCCTCCTCGGTCGCCGCGTATCCGGGCTCTGGGTCGACGGTGACTTTCCATAGGAAGTAGACTGAGCCGCTACCCACTCGATACCGGGCCTCGTATGTCGCGCCTGCCCTTGTCGCAACGCGGTCGTGGAACTCGAACCCGAACGTCACCTTGCCACCCGAGTCTGGCACCAGCAGGTCGTTGTCGCTCTCCTGGTGCTCATCGCTGTTAAGGTTGAACCTGAACCCGTTAGTGCCCTCCGCCTTGTCGCTCACGGGCACGAGGTTGTCGGGATCGATCCCGGTCACGGTTATCGTCTCCACTGAGGACGCGCTACCACCGGCTGGGATCCCCTCTGCGGGTTTCAGCACGAAGGGGTCTGATCGCGTGCCGCTGCCCCCGAAGAACCCAGGGGAAGAGGTGGTGTTCTCGGGCTCGGGGCCTGCTAGGTGCGATAGTCCGGTCCTGTCCCTGTTCCTGATGAGGGGTATGAGGGCCAGCAGGAGGATCAGTAGGAGGAGGATGCAACAGAGCCACCAGAAGTCCATGATGCTGCTGAAGCCGACTCCAGAGGGGCTGACGTCCTCGCCGTCGCAGATACCATCCCCGTCCTCGTCTGGCGGGGTGTCGTTCGGGTCGTAGATGTTGGTCGACCCGCATGCGGTCTTGTTCTCGTCCTCGTTCGACCATCCGTCGCCGTCGATGTCCGAGTCGATCTGGTCACAGACCATGTCGCCGTCGATGTCGCTTGGCGTCACGCTCGCATCCAAGGCGTTCCCCCCGCAGATGCCGCTTTCGACCTCGTTGAGCCAGCCGTCGCCGTCGATGTCATCGTCCTGCGTGTCGCAGATCATGTCGAGGTCCATGTCCGCGGGCCTGTCAGAGGCTCGCTTGGGGTTGGATCCGCACAGGATCTCGTCGAGGTCCTCCCATCCATCGCCATCGTCATCGGTGTCCTCGATGAGGGGCGGGGTGCTCGTCGATGAGCCGATGAGCTCGTCTGGCATGCCGTCCCCGTCGGTGTCCCTGTTCGCTGCTGCGTCATCTGGGAATGCGTCGAGGAAGTCGAGGATTCCGTCGTTGTCCCTGTCCTCCTCCTCTGCGTCGCAGAAGCCGTTCTCGTTGGCATCGGGGGGTAGGCTATTGGGGTCTGTTGGGTCGCTGCCGCAGCGCTCCTCACGCTCGTCGGTCTCCCCGTCGCCATCCGTGTCGGAGTCCAGGAAGTCGCAGATCCCATCCCCATCGATGTCCGACGGCCGGCTCTCGAAGAGCACTGGGTCGGTGTTGCAGATGGCCTCGATCTCGTCCTTCCAGCCATCGAGGTCCCTGTCGCCCTCGGTGTCGACGATGACGGAGATCATGAGGGTCGCGGTGTCCGTGCTGGTGCCCGAGATGACCTGGATCGTGTACGGGGTCATGGGCATCGTGGACTCTGGTGTTCCCCAGATGGTTCCGTTCAGCTCCCCGAACGAGAGCCCATCGGGGAGGCTCGGTGAGATGAGCCACAGCTGGACGGGTGCTCCGACCGTCTGGCCAGCGAAGGGCTGCATCTCCTTGCCTTGTACCAGTTGTATGGAGGGTGTTGGGAAGGTTACGCCTATGCCGTCGCTCACCACCGAGAGCGTCACGTCCACCGTCTTCGAGCCGCCGGTGTTGACGGCCGTGACTGTCACTGTGGTCGGGGCTGTGATGAGGTACGGGTTCCCGAATATTGCCCCGGTCATGGGATTGAACGAGAGGTCGAATGGGAGATCGCCATCCAACTGCCAGGAGGACGAGTCGCCCCCGGTGATGGTCGGCAGCACCTCTGCGTAGAGGTCCCTGGGTAGCTCCACCTCGTTAGAGCTGCCGTATTCGAAGTCGGGCTCAGGCTCCGCGATTCGTATCTCTACGTCGGTCGTGCTGCAGACCGGCTTGTAGCCGGGGTACTGCGTGTGCCAGTCGTTGCATGCCTTCAGGACGTATGGCTCTGCGAGAGCGACGAGGTCGTCCCATGGCGCATGGGTGTTGACGGCAGGCGTCCCGGACACCACGCCCGTCGCTTGGTTGATGGTGAGGGCCACAGGCAGCGTAGGCTCCACAATGAACTCCTCCAGCAGCTCTTGGTTTGTGATCTCCAGAGGTCCGAAGTCCTCCATCGGAATGCCCCTGGTTAGCTCCAGGGGGGATGGGTCGAACACGGACACGGCCCCCTCGAAGAGCTCCGTGTTGGTGCCCTTGGCGAACAGCGATGCCTCCCTGACGCAGCCTTGGTCCCTGCCGGAGTCCCCGTTCGAGTTCTTCGTGTACCTGACCTCGAGGGTGTGGTCCCCCTCGGTCACGGTGTAGGTCGACGTGGTCATGCCGCCGTTCCTCGATGCGATGTAGACGCCATCGATCCAGAGCTCCAAGTCGTCCCCAGACATGGAGCTGGTGCCCCAGACGAGACGGAAGTCGGCTTGGGTGCCAATGGGAACGCTCACCGACCGCTCGATGCTGGCTGTGGTGCTGTGGGCACCGACGTTGGTGCTGCATAGGTCGAAGGCGTCGCTGCTCCCATCCAGCGAGGCGTCGGTCGCGAATTGGTAGTGTGGGGACCCGTCCGCATAGGATCCCGTCGTCCAGCCGTTCCTGCCCACGGTGTCGTACATCGCCCCCGGGGCTTGGTCCGCGACGATGATCTGGACGTCGATGGACTTGGTGAACGCCTTGCCGCCGACGACGACCTGTTGGGTGAGCGTCAAGTCCTCGATGTCGCCGACGGAGGCGATGTTAGATGCTGAGATTCTTCCGTCTGAGTTGAACGAGTGCCCGGTCGGCAGGTCCCCTGTGTAGAACCAGGTGGTGAAGGAGCCGGTGGATCCGGGCCTCAGGGTGACTCCTTTGCCAGAGAAGGTGTCGGACGCATCGTGGCTGATGTGGTTGAACATCCTGAAGAAGCCGCCACTCGAGGTCTGTTGGCCATCGCTCAGCGTCGTCGATGCGGTCTGCCTTCCCCACTTCTGGGATTGCGTCTTGCCGATCCATACGGTATCCCCGTTCGGATCGACGTCCAGGTCGTCGACGTACGTGCTGCCCATTGATCCAGCGTACGAGGCTGAGCTGGCTGAGATTCTCCCGAGGTTGTCTATGTGGATCATCCTGAAGGCCCCGAACTCGAGGTGTGGATGGGCATCCAGGACTGAGGGGTTGGTTGTGTATTGCTCCCTCTCGACGAGCAACCTCATCGTCTCGTCCACATCCAGGACGGAGTGGAGCGTTCCACTGTTCGTGTACAGGCCGGCGCCCTCGATGATCCTCGACCACACGACTGAGCCGGTCGCGTCGACCCTGATCGCCGCGAGCCAGCAGTTCCCCTCCGGACTGATCTCTTCGCCCAGGAAGTCGAGAACGGGCACCGTCTCCTGATAGTCGGGTGTGCATGCCCTGTCCGTGAATATCGCGCCCATGTCGCCGTTGTCGTAGGAGACCAAGGACGAGAAGTCCGAGGATGTCCATTGGCCGCTATTGGAGGTTAGAATCGCATCCACCCCATCGATGGTGCTCGAGACCGAGTCAGCCCACATCACCTGCCCGTTGCTCGAGATCCTAGCCATTGCAAGGCCAGTGGTCTGGCTGGCACGAGGCTCGACGACCACGCCGCCGACCGACAGGTTCGAGTGGAATGGGGCAGCGACCGACGCGCTGCCGTCGGGGTGGGCTGTGACGACCGCTCGGGTGTGGCCAGACTCATGGTAGCCATAGGGCCCGAAGGTACTGCTGTGGAAGTGGTAACAGCTGGTCCCATTCAAGGGCTCAAGCCCAACGTTCCATGCTAGGTCCCCACTGGTGGAGAGCCTAATGACACCTACACGGACATGGCTCTCAGTGGCTCCACTGTGAGTCGTGCATGGCGGGGCTGTGTGGAGGGTGTGTCCTGCGAACTGCGTCGTCTTGTCCTCGTACCCCGTTATGACCCCATCATCGTCGTACATTACGTAGGAGAAGGTGATCCCCCCGCTGCCATCGATCGACATCGAGTCGCGTATGTGGGAACGGAGGTAAGTTGGGTGCACGCCATCCACGGGAACGGTACCCCTCCCGCCCGAGATGGCGTTGTGGGTCTGAACCCAAATGGGTGCCCCAGTGAGGGGGTCGAGCTTCATGATGGCGAAGCTTTGCATGTTCGAGTCGTAGGTCTCGTACCGCACCCCAAGGTTTTGGGATGGGTCGGTCAAATGGCCGATTCCCACCTTGAGGTCGCCGTTCTTGACGATCGAGACGACAAGGCTGCCGTCTGGGGAGACCTTCATCCCCTGAACGAAGGCATGATAGCTGGACCCGGGGATCTGTCCCATGCTTTCGATTGACGTGCACCAAAGCGTCGTGCCATCAGGGGCCCTCTTCGTGATCTGCCCGAGGGAGCCACAGTTGCTCATGAACCTGTAGCCGGCCTGGTACTTGTTGCCCTCGGAGTCGTACTCGACCTCGCTGACGTCTCGTTTTGCCTCGAGGTCGTTGTAGGACTGTATTGGTTGTCGATCGGCGATCATGGGCGGGGCATCGAGGACCCTGACCTCGATCTGACCGAACCAGACCTCGTTCGAGGAGGTCGTCGTTATGGTGTGGGTGCTCCCTTGGGTGTCGGGGGAGAGCGGCGTGCCTTGGATCGCACCAGTGACCGGGTCGATGTCGAGCCCAGTGGGCAGGGGGGGCGTGATCGATATCGACGTGGGGAGGAGGCCCTCGTAGAGGGGCGTGAAGGTAGACTCGAAGCCCATTTCGAACGTGATGTCAGCGCCATAGTCCAGTATCGCTGCCGATAGCGCGTCGCACGTGCCGTCGGAGTTGCTGTCGGATGGCACGGACGAGGCGTCAAGGGATGGATCGGCGAAGGAGCCATAGTAGATCATGGCTGCGTCACCCGTCGCGTCGTCCACGAGTGCGTAGATCCTCGGGTCGCCTTGGTCATCAAGCGTGATGTCGATGCTCCTCGGATAGCCGTCGTCGTTGTCGAAGTCGTGAACGGCGCTCGTGTACCACGTTCCACCGATGCCCCTCGAGTGCATCAGGTCCTTGTCGGCGAAGTCGTACCATGCAAGGTGGACGTCGTTGGCATCAGAGATGGCCATCGACATCGCACTGCGTGAGTCCACAGTGCCAGTGGCATGGTGAGTCATGGACCATGACCCACCTGCGTTCGTGAAGTGCTTCACGCCGGAGTCCATGATAGCGATGTGGTGGTTGTCGGATTGATCGATGGCATACTGTGCCTGGCGGTATTCGTTTGGGTTGATGTTCGTGGGGAAGGCCAGCGTCGACGTCCATGTGGACGTGTCGGGGTTCCACTGTGAGGCGTACATGCCACGGGTGGCTGGGTCGCCGGTGTCGAGGTAGTAGGCAGACCAGAGGTCACCGGACGAGTCCGTCGCTATCCTGTATCCCCAGCTCGTGGAGGGCAGGGGCAGGGGTATCGTGCCTTCCGCGCCCGACTCGAGGTCGAGCACTTTGAAGGCGAATTGATCAGTGAGATAGGCTGTGCCATCATGGGATATGGCAGCTGAGGCGAAGTACGAAGCTCCGCCATAACCGCTCCTCTCAATGAGCTTCACGGGTGTGAAGGCGCCGCTCGCGTCGAAGTCTATCCTGTGGAGGGCGTCGTTCCCCGCGAGGTACATCTCGTCGCCGTGCTGTAGCGCGCTTGGGTAGTAGTTGGCGGACCAGGCGGGGTCGGTACTGCGCGGGTTGAGGGGGCTGTTCGAGAATGTTGGCTGATCGAAGGTGTAGATCTGCATGGAGTTCTGGTACCTTACCATCTGGAGGGTGCCGTAGTGGTACCCCAGAGCCGCACCGTATAGATCCGCATTGCTGTGGACGTAGGAGGTGTGTGGCTGGAAGTACCGGGCGTTGTTCCTCGTCTCGCAGGCCCACTCGTCCTCGTCAGACCAGCCGTCGCCGTCGTCGTCGAGGTCAAGTGCGTTGCAGAGGCCGTCCCCATCGGGGTCCCCAGGTGTGCGCCGTACATCGAGGGGGTCGGTGCCACATAGGACCTCGTCCAGGTCCGACCAGGAGTCACCGTCGTCGTCCAGGTCCTCCACGAGGGATGACACGCACCCGCCAAGGAGGAAGTCGGGTCTGGTGTCCCCATCGGTGTCGAGGTGCGCGCAGGCATCGAATGGGAAGTCATCCGACTCATCGAGGTACCCATCGTTGTCGTCGTCCGTGTCCCATAGGTCCAGCCAGCCATCGAGGTCGGCGTCCCCGGAGTGGAGGTCCACGTCCACGGGGGTCGGCGAGACAATGTTCGTACTGTCAGACTGGAAGTCCCTGTAAGACCCAAGCCCCCAACAGAGGATCGTTGATGAGGTCGTGATCGCACAACTCCTGAGGTAGCCACTCGACATGGTGAGTGCGCTGTGCGGTGCCCCCAACGCTTGCACGCCATAGAAGACCCGTTGAGTGCTGGATCCGTCGCCTCGCTGATAATTGTCTCCTCGGCCCCAGCAGTATATGTCCCCGCTGGCAGTTATCCCACAACCCGTATGCACGTAGCCGTGGACATCGACGAGGGGGTCGAAGACTGATGCCGGTTCAGTGGATACGGTGTGGGTGATTGACTTGTTTCGCAAATGGACCTCGACCATGGCATCGCCCATCTCGTCGGAGAACCCGTCCCCATCCGAGTCCTGGGCGTTGCCTACGTACTGATCTGCACCAGTAGTCCCGTGATAGCCGTAGTAGTCATTGCCCCAGCAGAGTGTCGTAAGGTCGCTCATGGAGGCGCAGGCATTGGTCTCCGCCAAGAAGAGGGATGTGGCGTGCCTCGAGGTCCCAAGGTCTACGAATGGGAGGTTCTCGCCAGTCTCCCCGCTACCGTCTCCGATGTGATTGGTGGAAGTGCCAAACAAGTAATATGAGCCATGGCCCCAGCACTTTACCTGACCGGTCGTCATGATGACGCAGGTGTTGTAATAGCCAGCCTCGACGTCGAGCGCCTTCATCCCCGGACCTAGGTTCACGGCCTGGGGGGTGTACATATTCTGGGTATGCCCTAGGCCAAGCCTGCCGTATGAGTTGTCGCCCCAGCACTTTAGGGTCCCGTCTTGGAGGACAGCACAGGCATGGTTCTGCCCAGTTGACACGTCGATGGCCGGCTGGCCAAGTGACACGGCCTGGAGCTGGTCGCCCATCTCGTTCGGGTGATCGCCGATGTAGTTGGTGTGACCAAGCCCAAGTTGTCCATAGCCGTTGTAGCCCCAGCACTTCACATCGCCGCCGTCGAGCAGGGCGCAGGTGTAGAGTCTGCCCGCGTCGATCATCGTGGCTGTCCTGTTGCTTCCCAGTTGGACCCAGTCCGCCCGGTCTGGACTTGGATAGAAGTTGGAGGTATGTCCAACCCCGAGTTGTCCGTAGCCATTGTTTCCTGTGCACTTAACTAGGCCCAGCATGGACATGAAGCAGGTGTGGTCCCACCCGACTGCGACCATGGAGGGGGAGGATGGGCCCATCCTCAGCACGTCGGTCTTGAGCGGGACGTTCACAGGCGACCCCACAGAGAACTCGACGAGCCTTCCCTCGGAGTCTGGTCCCGATGTCTGGTCGGGGAGGGCCCCGGACCCCATCTGGCCCGAGGCGGACTCTCCCCAGCAGCCTATCCTTGAGTCGGTGCTGGCGGGGGATGGCCTGAGGACAACGCAGCTGGCGTCGATGCCGACGACGACCTCCATGGGGGTGCCATACCCTATCTGGGCCTCTACGGGGCTCGGAGGGTCAGATGATTGGGGGCCCCCGTCCCCCAGCTCGCCGGAGTCCTCCCGGCCCCAGCAGTACACGGATGACTCGACGACGGAGCAGGCATGTTGCTCCCCGACTGAGACTGAGAGGTGCCTGTCGCCGGGGCTGCCCGTGTCGGTGTAGGCACCTCCAATGGCTGCGTCGGACGCCCCAAGGAGCTCCACGCCGTTCATGCCCTTGCCCCAACACACGGTGGCGAGCCCAGTGTCCAGGATTCCACAGGTGACGTCGCCGCCGGCCGATATGGACCTGATGCCGGGTGTCCCCTGGACCTCCGATCCGGGACCCTGGAGCGTCACGTAGACAGGAGTGGTGGAGTTGCCGGTGAGATAGTTGTGGTTGCCCAGCGTCATGGTGTTGGAGCCGCCATTGTAGCCCCAGCAGAGCACCTGCCTCGCGGAGTCGACCGCGCATGTGTGACGGGTGCCGGCGCTGACCTCCTCAATGACCTTCGATCCGGTTGGCATGGTGACGTAGCTTGGTGGGATTGTGGTAGTCGAGGGAGTCCAGGAGTCCTCGGAGAACATCACTGCTCCATTGGAGTCCGTGATTACGACGTTGTCGACGAATCCGGAGTCCTCGTAGTTGTTGGCGCTGCCATCCTTGTAGAACCACCATGAGAGTTGCATGTCGCTCAGGGACGTGATTGAGTGGGTCTGAGTGTTCCATGCTCGATTGTTGCTGTGAACTCGCAGCGATTGCAGGGAGCTTCCCCCGTCAGAGAGTCCGAAGTGGAGTTTGTCACAGCAATTCTCGGCACCGACGTAGTAGTCGTAGCTGACGGTGTATGGAAGCGACCCCACAAATTGGTTGATGGAGGTAGTGATGTAGAAGCCCGATGTGCTTGAGTGTACCCCTTGGTTGGTGGAGGAAAACACATCGCCACGGGTGGAATCCCATCGGGAGTCCGACTCGAATGGGTATTGGAAGTCGCCTTGATCTAACCCGTTTGGCATCCCGGTAATAGTCCCGATCTGTCCTGATGATCCTGTGCCCCAGCATGCCAGCCTGCCGTTTGACAGAGTGGCGCAGGTGTGGGTGTCCCCGGCAGACACGGACAGAGCACGGGTTCCCCCGGGCATCAAGGCCTGCGTGGGGCCCTCTGATGTGGTTGATGTCCCGGTTCCGACCTGACCCTCGATGTTCCTGCCCCAGCACCAGACCTCGCCGTCCGCGCCAACGGCACAGGCGTGATTGTGGCCCGCATCGACCGATATCGGCCGGAAGCTGGTGGGCAGCCCGATGACCTGGCCCGCTATCTGGGCGTTGTTGCCTGTGGTGGGCCTCCCGAGCTGGCCTTGGTCGTTTAGGCCCCAGCAGACGACCTCGTCGCTGGTCGTGATCGCGCAGCCGAATGAGTCCCCCATGGCAAGTATGGAGGATTCCCCAACGGCAGGGAGGTCAACGAGTTCGTCTATCTGATCGCACCTCCCATCCATGTCAAAGTCCGCGGGGACTGACGATGGGTCGGTGGGGTCTGTCCCACACTGGTGCTCGTCGTAGCCCGTGAACCCGTCTTGGTCCGAGTCGAGCTCGAGCCCATTCCCACCGAGGCCCCAGGCGTCGAAGACCCACAGGTCGTCGCTGGCGCCGATATGGGCGGCGACCCACGTCCGACCGTACGGATCCACGGCGAAGGAGGTCCAGTCGGACTCGAAGTTGAAGACTTGGGTGTTGGTCCATGAGCCGTCCATCCTGCTGGACACCACTAGGGAGCTAGCGTCGTTGGCTGCGATGTGAGGGTTCTTGCTGCGATCGACGCCGAGGTGGATGTCCGACCCTGACAGGCCAGTGTCCTCGCTGGTCCAGGATGATGCGGACGCGCAGGACGAGGTGGAGGGGTTGCATGTCGATAGGATGACGTCACCGCTCGCGTTTTCGTAGGCGAGGTAGAGAGTTCCCTCGAAGTCCGAGTCCAACGAGATTCCCCTCTCCGTCGCGCTGGTGGATGAGTCGGAGGTCACCAACGCCGTCTGGACGCCGGTCGCCGTGGTCGTCAGGTACCTCAGTACGTCCCCTGACATGGTCGAGATCGTGAAGGCTATGTGGACCGAGTCAGTGACTTCGTTGTACGTAGTCTCCAGGTTGGTGACCCCGGAGTAGGACTGGTCGAACACCTCGGACCACTGAGAGGCCTGGTGGCACGATGACGGGCACTCCATCGAGGTGACCTTGGAGCCCGTGGACCAGGTGGCCACGAGGCCATCGGGGGTCCAAACCATGTCGACGAGGTTGGCATTTGCGGACTGGGGGAGCTGCGTGGAGACCCATCGTCCCGCGACCTTGGTCGAGAACACGATGTCCTGGCTAGAGGTGTCGTAGGAGGGATCCGTTGCGATGACGTGGACCCTGTCGTCGTTGTCGACGGCCACTGATGTCGAGAGCACGGACGTGGTGTCGGGGATCGGGGTCTCGACGGTCCAGAGCCCATTTGCGAAGATCGCGGCCTTGACGTCGTTGTTCTCTTGGTCTGCGTACGAGACCACGGGGCAGCCATCGGAGAGGAGTTGCATGTCGTTGTCGTCGCCGACGTCGTTCGATGTCTCGTCCACCGTCGACCCTGAGAACGTGGGGTGGAATGGCGGGAAGAGGTAGGCCCTGCATCCGCTTCCCTCGAACGATTCCCAGATCTCGATGTGGGTCTCGGAGGGTGGCATGTCCTGGCTGTCGTCGCCGATGTATTGGGTAGAGCCCACGCCAAGCTGGCCTCGGACGTTAATTCCGAAGCACAGGACCTTCTTGTTCGCATCGATGGCGCAGGTCATCTGGTCTCCGGCGCTCACGGCCAGGATCCCAACACTCCCCAGATTCACGTTCTGAAGGGCAGACCCCATCTCGTTGAGTCCGTCGCCCCTGTTCTGGGTGTCACCATAGCCCAGTTGACCTGCTTGGTTCCCGCCCCAGCACTGGACCCTCCCTGATGAGGTATCGACGACCGCGCAGACGTGGTCCATGCCCGCATCGACGGATAGGGCGTTGTAGCTGAGGTCGACGGTCGTGAGTGAGTCACCCATCTCCCCGGAGCTGTCGCCCTGGTTCGAGGTGGTGCCCATCCCCATCTGGCCCTTGTCGTTCTTGCCCCAGCAAGCGACCTCCGAGTTGTCGAGGAGTGCGCAGGTGAAGCCGTCGCCGGCTGTGATCTGGGTCGCCGTCCTACCGGATGGGAGGGCGACTTGGACGAGGCTGTCCCCCATTTCGGCCGGCTGGTCCCCTATGGTGGTCGTTGACCCGATCCCAAGCTGGCCGTGTGCATTGGACCCCCAGCAGGTCACGGTGCCGTCATCGAACAGGACGCAGGTGTGGTCCCAGCCTAGGGCGAGGTTGGTGGGGGCTGCTGTGGCCGATGAGTGGCTGGCGGCGATAATGGGAAGCCCATCCCCGATCTCGTCGGGCGAGTCCCCGATGAGCGAGGTGTTGCCTGTGCCGAGCTGTCCTTGGCTGTTGGCCCCCCAGCAGGTGATGTCTTGGTTGTCGAGGATGGCGCAGGTATGCCTCTGGCCGGCATCGATGACCAGTATCGTCCTGCCTGTCGGTAGGGGGAGGTAAGGAAGGACATCGCCAGTTTCCTGGTAGCCGTCACCAAACCCATCAACGTCGTTGTAACCTATGCCTATCAGGGTGGTCTCGCCCCAGCATTTCGCCGAGCCGTTCTCGAATAGGGCGCAGGTGTGGCCCTCCCCAAGGGCGATGTCGGTGATGTTCAGGTCCACACCAGTGTCAACGAAGGGTAGGTCCTCCCCCATCTCTCCGTCCTCGTCTCCCATGTCCTGGGTGTTCCCGATACCGAGCTGGCCCATGTCCCCGATTCCCCAGCACTTCATGCGGTCACCGAACCCAATGGGGGTTGTGGCGTCGTGGCCCACGACACAAGTGTGTCCTAGACCGACTTCGAAGGTCGACGCATTGAGATGTCTGTAGGGATTACCATTGTGGACATCTGCGGGTGTTGGTGATTCTGTGAGTTCGGGAGCCGTGTAGCTGCTGAAGTATGTTGATTGTACGAGCATTACCATCAACAACGAGAGTAAAATTGCCTTGCCCTTTCGTTCCGAGCTTCTTGTGTTCCACAAGGTGTTTTTTTTCCTCGACAAGGCGGGGCCTGTTTGCATGCCCCACCAAGGGTGTCCAAAGATATAAACAAAGGAACCATTCATAATAGGGATTGATCTAGTAGTCAGTCGAATATGATGGCGTCGATGGTCTCGATTCTCGGTCTCCTCGGGCTCGTGACGGTAGGCATAGCGACACCGGGGCCGAACAACATGACCTGTTTCATTCACTCTGGCATACATGGATTGAGGAGGACTGTGCCACTGATACTCGGGATGGTAGTCGGGTTCGTCTCGTTGAACATGCTGGTCGTGGTCGTCGTCTTGGAATTTGACTCCGAGCCGGGGCTCAAGGCTGTGATCCACTGGGTCGGAGTGTCCTTCATCATTCTCCTGGGGCTCTTCGTGTCGAGGCTAGCGACCGCCTACGATGTCGATGCAGAGTTGCCTAGGTTAGGGCCCATGGCTGGGTTCTTGATGCAGTGGGTCAACGGGAAGGAGTGGGGTTTCGTGATACTCTATGTGACTCAGTACATCGATCCATTCGGGGGGGACCTCGCTGGAGGGGTCGCTATAGTGGTTTTAGTGACGGCCTATTGCCTCGTTGGGATATCCGCATGGACCCTCTTTGGAAGCCGACTCGAAGGCGCTTTCGGATCGAATCGGTTTAGGGCCATGGCACTGCCCGTGGCAGGGTTTATTCTGGTACTTCTTGGTACGCTGGCTGCTGTTAGGGGGCCATGAGCATTACAGGGTGTCGGACCAGGATGTCATGATGCTCATCTCCCCGCGCTGGAGGTGTTCGGACACCGTGGCCTGTTTGAGGCTCAGGCGATCCGCGATGTCTCTCTGGGTGCAGCGTCTGGGGTACTCGTAATATCCCATGGAGATGGCGGTTTTCACCGTCTCCCTCCTGCGATCAGGGATCTCCTCGACGAAGAACTCGGTCTTCGGGGAGGAGAGCGTGAACAGTATTTTGTTGGTCTTCATAATTTCTCTGGACCTCTTTGCGAGCGTCCTCAGAGTGGGCTGCTCCCCGTACACTGTGACGAGGATTCCGCTACCCTTCTCCCAGTTTGTGGGGCTTATAGGCCAGACATTCTCGAGGCTGCGAAGCATCCTGAAGAAGGGGCCGTGGAGGTTCGCCATGACGATCGAGATCGTCTCTGTGTCCACATTCACCTCTCGGATCTTCATGAGTTGGCTGGCGGGGGAGCCATCACCGAGGCTCTGGAAGTCCTCCAGCGACCGTTCGTGTACCTTCACCAATTCGATCTGCGAGAGGAAGGAGTCCCCATCTGGGATTGAGTTGAGCACCCTGCCAATCGTGAAGAACTCGGTGATTGAGTACTGAGGCGTGTTTGCCCAGTCTGCGTTCTTCATTGATAGGCCTATGGTCCGAAGACTGGTGCCGGCCATCACTTAGCCAAGCGGGGGTTTTGATTTAGAATCATCTATCATGAAAGGGTCATTCTGTGTCAAAAGACTGCAATGCCTTCTCCAAGTCCTTGATACTGGATCTCAAGTCTTCGAGCTCAGACGTTTTCAAGCCGTCTTGGTTCTTCAGGCGAGCCTTCTGCCACTCCAACTCCCGCTCCATCCTCTCTCGCTCCAGAAGAAGCTCTCGGGATTCCTTCCTAGCCCTCATTCGTGCCATGGATTGCGCAGTTGCCTTCTTGTGCTCCCTGCTCTCAGTCGCCCCGCCCGTGAACGGCGATGGCTTCTCCCTCAGTTCGATGCTCGTTGGGAATGGGATTGATATGCCCTCGATGCCGAATCTGTAGTGGACCTCTTGGAGTATGTAGTCCCTGGCCAGTTGCTCATCAGCGTAGTCACCGAGATACCCGAACAATCTGAATATGACGGATGAGTCTGCGAGCTCCCACAAGTGGACTCTAGGTGCTGGGTCATCTAGGACGAAAGGGGACTTCTCGAGGACCTCCAGCAGGACTCCCTTTACGTGCGCGGGGTCCTCGTCGTAGTCGACGCCCACGTCGAGCGTGAGATACAGTCTCCTTGCCATTCCATCTCCGCCACCCCTCGCAAAGTTGGTTATGCTGGATGAGATTAGGGTGTTATTCGGTATGACTACGAGCCTCTCGTCCAGTGTGAGTATCTTTGTCGACAGGATCCCAACTGAGACCACGGTCCCTAGTTGTTCATCCACCTCGATTCTATCGCCCACGTCGAATGGCCTATCCAAGGAGAGGAGGAACGAGTTGACGATGTTGCCCAGGCTCTGTTGGATGGCCAGACCTATGATCAAAGAGAACACTGCGAGTGATGCGAGCACTCCGATGAGCTCAACACCGAATCTGTCCATCGCGAGTTGAAGGCCGAAGAACCAGACCACGGCTCTGCCTATGAATATCAGCAGGGGGTTCCCACCCGAGACAGTCACTGCGGACTTCCTAGTGAATCGGTCAAGGAGGAGTGGTGCGAAGTGCTTGATCACGACGCTGATGAGGCTCGTCGCCAGTATGATGTACGCACCGATGAAATAATCGGACGAATTGGAGTCTACCTCACTGCCCCGGCCATATATCCAAATCAAAGTGAGGTTCAGTGACCCGATAAAATACAGCCCATAGGCTCTGGATTCGGCGGCATTTAGGAGGGCATCGTCCCATGCCTCCTCGGTTCTGAGCACTGCCTCTCTCCACTTGCCGATCAGGAATCTCAGCCCGACATACAATCCCAGAGTGATCATGATCGCAGCGACAAACTGCCAAGTTGTGTCGTTGAGCAACGGCAAGTCTGCTAGGAGGTCTTTCAATGGGTCGGCCATGTTCTCCACCGGGCCCATCATAACATATGATGTTGACCTATCATGAGCGGTGTATCTCAATCTCCTGCCGATAGCTGTGCACATACCTCAGCCACTGAGGGGAGTGCGTCACACAGATCAGGGGCGTAGAGAACCTCCCAGGATAGGAGGTGTTGAGCGACTACCATCCTGATCGCGAAGTCGTCTACACTCCAATCGTTGCCGTAGGAGACGGAAACCTTCGTCGTGACGTTCATGTCTGAGGTATCTCTATTTCCGGGGCTAGCATCGAAATCGACCCCGAGGTCTGCGTGATTCTGAGACACAATGTTTGCGGTCCATGGGCCATTTCCAAGTTCACGTCTTCCACTAACTGGGACGATTACACCACCAGATCGTGACCATTCCAGTGCTACAGACCTCGCTGTCGAGCCGCCGCCCCTGATCATTATGCTGGCCTTGGATGGTTCCAGCCCCATCTCCCTGCAGGCAATGATGAATCCTCTGCCATCTGTGTTTGCAGCTTTGTAGGTGTTGTCCTTCTTCATGATCTGGTTGAAGGATGATGCTGGGTGTGTCTGGTCTACGATCGAGGTGTGTAGCGAGTGTTTGATTGGCGAAGTGCATGATAGCCATATGTCCCCCTCTCTCTCGGAGAGATACCTGAGTAATTCCTCGGCGTTCTCTACGTCTAATGCGATTGTCTCTACTGAGGCCATGCCAAGGGTCTCGCCGACTGTCCTGAAGAGCGCAGGAGTGATGGAGTGATCGATTGGGGATCCTGCGATCCCCCACACCGAAGGGGGCCTCATTGGGGGTCCCACCACCTAGTATCGCATGAAGGTTTCAAGTGGGGTTTGCCGTCGGCCAGACGATGGATTCCGACCTTGAGATTGCGAGGCAAGCCGAATTGTTGCCAATACGAGAAGTTGCAGAATCGATAGGGCTGGACAGGGATGACCTGAGGTTACACGGCCCACACATAGCGAAGGTAAACTGGGCGAGACTGAAGCAAAGCCGGGGGTCCGGCAAAGGGAAGTTGATTCTGGTGACGAGTGTCAACCCGACCCCGTTTGGGGAGGGTAAAACAGTCACGACCATTGGTTTGAATCAGGGACTGAATAGAAGCGGGAAGAAGTCATGTTGCGTGATTCGCGAACCTTCCATGGGCCCTGTTTTCGGGATAAAGGGAGGGGCTGCCGGGGGAGGATATTCCCAAGTATTGCCCATGGAGGACATAAATCTCCACTTTACAGGTGACCTGCATGCTGTTTCAATGGCCCACAATCTCCTGTCTGCCATGCTCGATAACCACCTGAACAAAGGGAATGATCTGAACATAGACACGGACTCGGTCTTCTGGCCCAGAGTCATGGATATGAACGACAGAAGCCTCCGCTCGATAACCATCGGTCAGGGTGCCAAGGTCAATGGCCCAATACGAAGGGACAGGTTCGACATCACTGCTGCGAGTGAGGTGATGGCGATATTGGCTCTTTCCATGGATTACCGTGATCTGCGAGAAAGGTTGGGCCGGATTGTCGTGGCATCTAACATGGATGGCGCGCCCGTAACCGCTGATCAACTGAATGCTGGTGGGGCGATGGCATTGCTACTCAGGGATGCGTTCCTCCCAAACTTGGTCCAGACGCTAGAGGGCGATCCTGCATTCATACACTGTGGGCCGTTTGCCAACATCGCGCATGGTAACTCTTCTGTTATAGCGGACTCCATCGCATTGTCAACATGCGAATACGTTGTCACCGAGGCGGGATTTGGTGCCGACATGGGTGCCGAGAAGGCTCTTCAGATAAAATCAGATTCATCTGGGGTACTTCCAGATTGCATAGTCCTGAACGTGACCGTGCGATCAATGAAACTCCATGGAGGGGCATTTGGAGCCAAAGGGTCTCGGAGGCCTACTAGCGAGGAGCTTGCCACTGAGAACGTAGAGGCAACTTCGATCGGAGCATCAACGAACCTCGCTCGCCACTTGACCAATCTCACGGGCACTGGGATTCCTGTGGTTGTCTCAATCAACAGATTCAGCACAGACACGGACCGCGAGCTCTCCTCAATCAAAGACGTCGCCCTGGCAAGCGGCGCCAGGGAAGTTGTGCTTTTTGAGGGGCATGGGAAGGGTGGCGAAGGCGCGGTTGAATTGGCTAGATCAGTTCTGGAGTCGGTTGAAAGCCATGTCTCCGCAGGAAGGCCCTACAATCCACTGGTCCCACGCGATGCGAGCATTCTAGAAAAAATCTCGACGATTGGGACCGAACTCTATGGGGCTGATTCAGTAAAATTCCCTGAGGAAGTCCTGATGGCCGTGAAGAGGATTGAATCATGGGGTTATGGGGGCCTACCGGTTTGCATGGCGAAGACACAATACTCCTTCTCACACAGGGCAGACTTGCTTGGAGCGCCAACTGGATACGAGCTACCCATACGTGAGGTGAGGTTGAATGCCGGGGCTGGTTTTGTGGTGGTCATATGTGGTTCAATGATGACGATGCCTGGTCTGCCAACGGTACCTGGCGCCGCTGGAATGGACATCGACGAGGAAGGTCAATTGTTCGGAGTCTTCGGCTGAGGTGCTGACATGAGGATAGTGTCCGAGTCAGAAACGGGGATGAGGATCCGAGTGGATGACGAGGATGACCTGTGGACGCTATCCAAGGTTTGCACAGGGGGGGCCGAAGTGGGGATGTTGACCCATAGACGTGACTCTACCACCGGCACTCAAGAAGGCGGAAGGTCAAAACAGGCAGAAAGGAAGCCGATGTGGATAGCCCTGAGGGTTGAGGAAACGAGTTTCCATCCATTCTCAGACAATCTGAGACTTCAGGGCCTGATCGTGGAAGGTCCGGTCGATATTGGGTCCTACCACACCCACACCATTGAAATCGGCTCTGAGATCGAAATTTCCAGAGAGGGGGGGATCGGGCAGCCCGACTTAGACCTGATCAGTTCTGCCGTACGAGAGGGAAGCAGACCGCGGGTCGGCCTAATCGTGGTTGAGAACGACGAGGTCCTTCTGTTTGAGGTCACGAAACACGGTATCAGAGACATATCATCATTCAATATGAGAGGGGGCGGAAAATGGGGGAAGGACTCTTCCGCTGTTAGGTCAGAGTTCTTCGATAGAGTGGCAAAAGAGACCAGTCTGGTCTTCTCCTCGTCAATGCCAGTAATTATCTGCGGGCCGGGAATTGCCAGAGAGGGCTTTGAGTCGTTATTCCGTGTCCTCAGCACATCTGAAAAAATCGTGAACGTGGGCACATCAATTGGCGGTCGGGCCGCGGCAAATGAGGTAATCTCGGACGGTCTAGCCGACAGTGTTCTAGGGGAATATTCGATAATTCATGAAGTTCGGGCGATAGAGGAGGCTCTCAGGAGGGTGTCTACTGACGGAGCAGTCGCATATGGCATAGAAGAAATTCGATCTTCTGCCGAAGAGGGGGCTGTGGATTGTCTCGTTATCGACGCATCACTGATTAGGGATCCCTCACACAAAGATCGATGGAGTGGTATTGTTCGATTGGTCGGGGAAAACGGGGGAGAGGTTATCCAAGCATCCGTTGATCATGATGCAGGCCAACAACTGCTTGGGTTTGGCAGAGCCATCGCATTGCTGAGATGGAGGTTGTAGAATGGAGTCGACTAGGATAAAAATCGTGGGTATGGGATCCAAGGGGGGTATAGCGATGCAGATGGTCGCGGATCTGGATGCGAGCGGCCACGATTGCACTTGGTTCAACGCTGGGGACGAAAATTTCGACCATTCGAAGTTCGATGTTAGGTCCTCATTATCGGGGGCCCACTGGTTGTTGATCGAGGCCTCGTCTTTCGGTAAGTCTGAATCCGCAGCATCTGCGACAGGTGCTGCGATGGTCTTCGCTGAGTTAGAGGGGGCTAAGACGGTGGTCATCGTCGATGAAGGTGAAAATATGGACTCTGATCGAGCATGGGGGTCGATTGTAGAGCGGATCCGTCAAATTGGTTTCATTTCCATGACCTCGGAAGGCAGGTCTTGGATAGCACGGCTAGAGGGGGTGGATGAAAAGAGCATAGGGGATCTGTTGCGCTCCAGAGGCCTTGTTTCGATAGTGGCAATACTTGACGTTCAAAGTGGAAGAATCGAAATCCATCATAGCCTTGGGGTTGAGACAGGGGTCTCTGATTACAGGAGTATGCAGTCACTGGTGGGTAGGATGCTTCTGAAGTTGCCCTCAAGTAGCTACTCAAACGAAGGCATTAGAAGCTCAGCGGGAATATGAATCCTGTACTTCTAGTCCATCATTTTAGAAGTCGGCGTCCCTCCGGGCGACACGGAGGCCATGGGATGCCACTAAGACTAGGACCTGCAGGTGTGCCTCTGTCTTGCAAGGGGCGGACAATAGTAGAGGGCATGGACGACATCACAGTTCTGGGACTCGAGACCATGGAAATCCAGACGGTAAGAACGATTCAGCCTGCCCACTTTGACCAATATTGGCAAGCAGGCATCCTATCATACAAGACCGGCTTCCAAATGAACCTGCACGGACCCTACTACGCAGAGCTCTTGGGGAACACAAGAGAACGAAACCGGACCTTGACGAAATTTGAGGTTGCCCTCCAAGTATCCAAGATCGTGAACGCCAGGCACGTCGTTTTCCATGTTGGCCCGTACGGTGAAGAGGGCCCGGGCAGGGAAGCGAATGAGAAAGTGGCGACGATCTTCGCTGGAATCGTGGATAGAATAAGAGAAATCTGGGGAAGACCGGAAGAAGAGGAGGATTACGCTGCATTCCCATGGGTCCACAGCGAAGAGCCTCCCCTGATCGGAATAGAAACTTCAGGGCGACAGGAGTTGTGGGGCACGGTTGATGAAGTATTGGAGGTTGTAAATCACGTCCCAGGGACGGTTCCGGTCCTGAACATGGCGCACATACACGCCAGAGGGCATGGTTGCATGAGGACCAGTGAAGATTATGCGGAATTATTCGACAAAGTCAGGACCCGACTGGGGGGAAGCAAATTCTACTGCCACTTCGCTGGAGTGGAACATAGAATGGGGAATGCGCTCCATTATACCCAGATAAAGAAATCAGACCTCAAATTCGAGCCGTTTGCCGAGTTCCTCGCTGAGGATGGGGACTGGATGGACTTGACAATAATCTCAGACTCTCCATTGTTGGAACACGATGCCATGTTCATGCAACAACATCATGACAAGGCGAGAGAAAGGCTACTGGAGATCATGGCACGGGACGAGCAGCGTATGAGGGTGATGGCCAGATCAGAGGGGGCTCCCGCCGAGGACGCCCCTGTGCCACAGGAAGTCGCAGAAGCCCCGGCAAAGGATCCACCAAAACCGAAAAAAGCCTCAAGCATGATGTCCTTCGAAGACGATGCAACTGATGATGATGACTTATTCTAACTCGTAGATTCAGCGGACATTGACTGGATGAATTCCTCGATGTCTATTTTTCCATCCCCATCGGCATCGATCTCTTGGAACAATGATTCAACGCGAGAAGATTCTGCCGACGGCTCAAGCACACCAAGCGCCTTGGTGAATTCCTTCAGCGTCAGGTGACTGGAGCCTTGGGGATGGGCGCAGGCATTGAAAACGAGCCATAACTTCTTCACTTCGTATTGTTCCTTGTTGAGCATTTTGGACCTGATGATGCTCCATGGTGTCGGGCCTTCCTCGGCTCGCTTCCTGCCGTATGAGAGGTAGATCATTGTGCCAATCCCAACCGCGGCCGAGGCTCCTATGAGTGCGCTGATACCCATCAAGAGCAAGAGTATCAGCCCTGATATCACTCCGAAAAACTGCATCGCAGGGAACATTGGGCTCTTGAAGGACGGTGTGTACCACGTTTCACCATCTGGTAGCCATCTCAGTACTATCACGGTGGAATTTATCAGCATGAAGATCATGATCTTGAACCCAGAAGCCAGTTTCGCAACGTCCCCTACCGGAATAGTCAGTATGGCAATTGCCATGGCCGCGCCAGTGATGACGATTGCATAGTGGGGAGTCTCGTATTTTGGATTCAGCTCCTCGAAGACCTGAGGGATGAGATTGTCCCTGGACATCGCGAAAATGAATCGAGAGGACCCCAAGACCCCTGATAGTGCCATTCCCGCCATCGAAATAATGGCCACTGCCGCTGCTAAAAGTCCAAGATTCGTTCCCCCTACTTCGACTGCAAATGTGTGGATTGGAGCTTTGTCTGGCTTGTCCGTGCCGATACCGAGCTCGCTTGGTTCCAGCATACCGAGCAGGAAGTAGGACACCAACACATAGATTGCCGTGGCCAAAACCAAAGTCCAAATCATGCTCTTGGGTAAGTTCTCGGATGGGGACTTAATCTCCCCAGCGACTGCGGCGATCTTGGTGACACCAGCGAAGGATAGGAACACGAATGCTGATGCTGTCCCAAGGTTGATCATGCCATTTCTTGAGAAAAGACCGTCCTGTGAGAATGCCTCCGCATCTACTGGTTTCCCCCATTCAAAGGATGGGTCAGCCGCCGCCAGTGCGGTCAGGGCCACGATGAACAGGATTGATATTCCGACTATAGGGATCTGAATCTTCTTTATGCTCTTGACGCCCATTATGTTTACTATTACGATAAGGGAAAGCAGGAAAATCGCAATGACTTTCGATATTGTCTCGGTGAACTCGAATCCAAGTGGCTCTTGAATCGCGTAAATGTAGGCACTGAATCCTATTAGTGCGAATGCGGATTTCAATCCGAAGGAGGCCCAAAGCCCCAGACCGGATATCATACCCATCCAAGCGCCATAAGTCTGGCGGATGTAAACGTAGGAACCCCCCGAGGAGGGCATGGCTGTTCCTAATTCTGCCTTTGAGAGAGCACTCGGGAGGACAACTACCCCGGCGACAATGAATGCTAGCCATAGGCCTGCGCCTGTCCCGCCTTGTTCCGCCAGTGTGTCTGCACCCAGGGCGGGGATGACGAACAGGGTGCTCCCCAGGGTCGCGGATAGGGATATAGCGATCAGTCCGTAAAGACCCAGACTTCTCTCGAGGCTCTCAGAGACATCCAGAGGCATGAAAACCTCTTTTTTTGGATCAAATCCACCATTTGATCCCTTCTCCATGCTGTACGCACCGAGCGCCCATTGTTGAAATTATGCTCAACATCAGCAGGTACCAAAACCCATAACCATACAAGGGACCCCCTGTAGCCTGAATCATGAGCACAGTAGCAAATGACACCGTCGCGAGGGTTTTCTACACTGGCAAGTTCGAAGATGGCGAGATATTCGATACGAATCAAGGTGGTGAGCCCTTGACATTCTTGGTTGGCCACAGAAAGATGATTTCCGGATTTGAAGAGGAGTTAATGGGGGCAGGCATCGGGGACGAGAGGACCTTCAAGCTCGCTCCAGACAGGGCTTACGGAGAGAGGGACGAAAATATGTTCCAAGTGGTTGACAAGAGTGTCTTCGGAACGGAGATGCCCATCGAGGTTGGAATGTCGAGTTATGCTCAAACAGAGGGAGGTGGCATGACAATGTTCACGATCACCAAGATCGAAGGGGATCAAGTGACCGTGGACTTCAACCACGTCATGGCTGGAAAGACACTCGAGTTCTCGGTCGAGGTTGTCGATGTCAGAGAGGCAACGAAGGACGAGGTCGCCCATGGCCATGTTCACGGACCAGGAGGCGTTCAGCATGAGGTTTCGAAGGCAGACTCCTGCGGGCCCGGTTGCGGTTGCAATTGAACAGGTTATTGTCACAGTGCCTTCATTATCTTCGTGCAATTACCTTTAATTCCACGGCAATGGGAGTGGGGAGCGAACCAACCTCGACGGTTGTCCTAGAGCATTGTATCTCGGAAAAATACTCCGCGTACACTTCATTGTAGCCTTTGAAATCTCGCTCCATGTCAACTAGAAATGATGTGCAATCTACTACTTTTTCAAGTGAGGACCCAGCGTCCTGTAAAATCTGCTTTATGTTCTCGATCACGGCTCTAGTCTGCGTCTTTATGTCATAATCCATGGATTGCCCATCAGGCCCCCTCGTGGGGCCTCCGGGTATTTCATCGGTATTTTTCTGCCTGGGCCCCACCCCACTTACGAAAATGAAATCTCCTGACTTGAATGCGTGGGGATAGGAGCCCACGGCCTTCGGTGCATTTTCGGAGTAGATCGGGCCATCCCTCAAACTCAGACTCCCCCTTGGTCGAGGACGTTCCTGTCGCCACGGTAGTATTCCACGTCGTCCTCATCGAATTCCTTGTCACCTATCGAGCCGACGGATGGTGTCAACTGGATAATTGCTCCACCAGACCCGTTGAGTGCCTCATAGGCCAGAACCTCGCCATCGTAGTTGTTATGTTGGCCCATGGTGGAAGCCATCCACCACGCTGGCTTGTAGGCAACCACTTTCTGGACCCTGATCTGACCGTGGATTTCCCTTGATAGTTGGCTGAGATCCTCGAGTCGTCCGTCCTCGAAAAACTCCAGTATTTTCCGATTCCAGTCATCGTCCTTCTGGCTGTGTATTCGGTCTTCGGAAGGATCGATGGGCTCGGTGAACATCCTGTTTGACAAGCTGGATACCACCACAACGACTGCTTTTCTTTTTTCCTCGGTTAGTGCATCGCGGATGGCCTTTCCGAGCACTATGGTCTCGGACCTGTTGGCATACATGTTGCTGGACACGATGGTCGCAGGGATCCTATTCTCTGGGTTCAACAGGGACAGTGCTGTGATGGACCCAGTGTCGATGGGGAAGGCGTCGTAGTTCACCGTTCTGGCTTGGAGCCCCCTCTCCTTTGCCTTCTCGACGCAAGCTCCAGCGAAAACTGAGTCCATCGTGAATGAGTAGGGCATACTACCTAGGTAGTGGAAATCGTCATCGACATGGACCCACTCGGAGTTTGGGTTTGCTTGGAATTGGTGCCCGATGATTGATGGCCATGTTGTGGAGTACACGATAATGAGGTCCGCATCGCTGTTCTCTATCCTTTCCCTGCAGGTATCGAATGCATCACGCAGACGCTGGTATCCTTTGCTCGCTCCCGGCGAGAGGAGCGGATGTGGGTGAGGCGGCACATAGAGGCCGAATTTGATGATGTCATGGTCCATGGTTTCACCCTCACAGCACTATCTCACGCTTGTCGGAGTGGGGGACCCATGCCGCGATGCAATTGCCAGTTCCGATCACTGATTGGTATCCATATATCTCCGCAGGGTACTCCGGCATCCCCATGGCCCCCATCATCCAGACGAGTCCTCCACCCTCAGTCTCTGCAATGGTCTGCTCGGTAAACTCGGGCATTATGTCGATGGCCTCCCTCATCTTGCCCTGTCGGAACAAGTCGATGAGTGCCATGTCCCAGACATATTGGCTGTGGTTGTAGATGTGTTCCTTGCTCATGTCTTCGGGCAGTGGAGATTCTGTCACGAAGTGTCTGTGGGATAGGCTGTGACTACTGACTAACACTACTCTCTTGCCGCTATCCTCTATCGCCGTCCTGCAGGCCTTGCCCAGCGCCAGCGCCTGCTCGATCATGACCTCTGGCGAATAGTAGTGTGTGTTTCGATTGGAGCTGATGGTAATGATTGGCTTATCCCACCTCGGATTCATCATGTGGCAGGAAGTTATGGTCCCATAGTCGACTCTAAAATCTGGGTTCCGCATCATTCTTGTGATCAATCCTGCATCGGAAGCAGCCTTGCACATCGCCTCTGAGAGATCTACATCCACCTCCAGGTCGTAGTTATATCGGAATATGTTTGGGAAGACTGGATCGACGGATTTGGATGAAAAACGTGGTACACCTAGGAAGTGCGTTCCTACGTAGGTCTGCCAGTGGGGCGTGAAGACAACCATCACGTCATAGTCAATAGTCTCAAGCTTTCTAGCCAGGCGATGGTAGCCCCATCTTAGGGTCTCCCACCCTCCTTCTGAAACTGGTTCGTTTTGATCAGGATTCTCTGCATACACGACATGTGGCGGGTGTGGGGCGAGGGCCCCCAGCACTATCTCTCCCTTCGACATGGTGCTGCGAGGGGGTGAAATCTAAAGAAAACCTTCCGGCTGACTTAGTAGGGTTCATTGCCCTCGCCCTAGGCGTGTCTACTAACATGAAATGGGATGAACCCCCCCTTTGGCCAGTGGTGCTCCCACCCCTGTCAGGCTTCTCAGTGGCCCTCCTTGAGGTCTATCTTGAATTGCCGGTACTACTTGGTTGGGGATTACTTATGCCCGTTGTGATCATTGCAATGAGTTCAATTTCCCTTCTTTTGTTGCCAGAAAGATTCGGTTCGAGGCTTGAGTGTGTTATAGGTTTCGTGTTCATGGTTGCCGTGGCAGTTCTCCCTCAGTTGGTGTTCCCGGTTTGGTTCATCATAGTGATCATATTCTGGATGTCCCAGTCCCTTTACATCTGGCGTAGGAACTATCCGAATTTCCGACTAGGCATATGGCTAGGTTCGGGCTCAATGTCTGGCCTGTACCTAGGTAGTCTGGCAGTTTTCAACCTGATGTCCTAGATTGACTCACTTGATCGGATGGCGTTTTATTGAGACTCCTACGATTACAAAAGAGAACATGCTTATCAGGAATCCTGACAATAATAGTCCCTCTGAATCCGGGTATTCGTTGAGTAGGGACACCTCGGCAATGCCGCTCTCCGTCAATGCCGCTTTGAACAAGATTACCTTCCTCTCTGTGATACTTTCCGGAATGTAGTCGAGAGTCCACGTGGAGCCGGGTCGCAACACGGAGTATTCCCCCTTGGGAGTGACGGAATCGAAATCTATGTTTCCCCTGTCTGCGTGTGGTTCTACATCTTCTATGTCAACGAGGAGGGCCTGAACGGATACCTGTCCGAGGTTCTCCACCGTGACAACGACAGGCTGGTTCAGGCTGTGCACCTCGAGGATTTCCAATCTGACATCATCTCCCTCCATCCTAAAGTCGGGATTCGCAGGATTGGTACCCGGCCCCTCAACGGCGCCCATTAAGACAACGGCACCCAAGGCGATACTAACTAGGATAGGCCTCGTATTTTGCCTCACTGCCTTCAGGGCCCCCCTCACCCCCCCTCCCCTCCAGATGGGTTGAATGTAGATGCAGAACCTAGAGCAGATGACCGCCATAATCAATCCAGGGACAACGTCAGTGATCCAATGAATGCCTAGATAGAGTATCGAAAAAAGGTAAATCGCGACATTCGACATTATGAAGATGTCCAAACCTCGATGGCGCCAATCAGAGATATCAATGCCACTTTGTCTGATATGGGCTCTGTGGATCAAGAGGAGCGATATCGGAAGGCCGACATGCAAACTCGGTATTCCATTATCGAGTGGATCGTTGCTCGTGAAGAACTCGATATTCCATCCATCATGATACATCAACGCATCAACACCGGGAATGAAGCTTGATGTCACTTCCACGTTGAAGAATAGATAGAGTGGGACTGCGAGCAGGTATATCACAAAGTAGTTCATGGCTGCCAAGTCTGCGAGATCTGGGTCCTTGGAAAGTATGTAGTGTATCGGAGGATACCATATGATGAACAGGTAGGCGAAGAGGTAGTGGAGGGAGAGTGTCTCCGAGATTAGGTCATTTCTGAATCTACTTTGTATGTGGTAAACCAGGTCCCCCTCAATGGAGTACACAACGTGGGTAAATCCGCCAACCATTGCTTTGAGGGGCTCGTTGTGATAATCCGTGAATGCCTTGAATACGAACATCGCAAGGTATAGTGAAATGTGCCAGATGTATCCTCTGGTCCTAATTTCTGAAATCAGTTCACTCGGAGCCACCCTGTAATCAGGATTCTTCCTAGTCCAAATCATGTGAAGGGGCAGCGTCAATGCTAGAAGCAATCCCATCGAGGTTCCATAGGGTCCAATGGGCCAGTTCACATATGTCGGGAAGGACAAGGGGTCATCAAATAGCCCCCCCTAATCCTGATACACCAACTGCTAATGGGCGTAGTCATGGACCGGCACGATAGATGGTTGGCCGAGTGTCAGAAAATCGGATTCAAGCCCACCCCAACAAGATACTCCGAGGGCACGATCACCAGTGAGGATGCGGCGGCTCAGATTGGTTGCGATGTGTCTCAGATTGCCAAGTCAATTGTATTCGAGGGGCAAAGGGGCGGAGTAGTGGTGATAACGAGCGGCGCCAACAAAGTTGATAGGAAGCGGAAATTAAGGGATCTTCTTGGTTTCAAACCGAAGATTGCCTCGGCCTCTTACGTTCTACTAGAGACTGGTTTCGAACCTGGTGGAGTTCCACCCTTCGGCCATAGGAACGAGTGTTTGATATTCATTGATCAAGACTTATTTCATTTTGAATTAGTCTGGGGGGCGGCCGGTTCTTCTGACACTGTATTCCCGATTACTCCCAGACATCTGAAGAGATTTTCTGGCGGTACAGTTGCCGATGTGAAGCTGTAGGTGAGCAGATGTTGGCAGGCAGGATAATCGGGGCGACTGCAAAACTGAGGGATGACATGGAGATCTTCGCAGATCGGTTGATGTCAGATGGAATCGTCGATTGTGTATACAATCCGTTGGCCTACGCCTGGGACGTTCATGTGGCGTATCTGGAGAAATCCGCAACAGCCGGGGCTAAGACGATTCTGTTGGGGATGAATCCCGGCCCCCACGGAATGGGCCAGATGGGTATCCCATTTGCCGCCACTACTGTCGTTCGTGATTTGATTGGTATCAAGGGAATCCGTGTGTTTGAGCCGAGGAAGATTCATCCAAGACGCCCTGTAGAGGGGCTAAACTGGCCAAAGGAAGAGGTCAGTGGGACCAGGCTCTGGGGCGCTTTAGAGGAGAAATATGGATTAATCGATAATATATTCAAAAACGTCTTCTTAGTCAACCATTGTCCTCTAATGCTTTTTTCGGGCGAGAGGGCCAGAAACATAACCCCAGACAAAATAGGGGGTCCTGTGACGAGATCTATGTTGGAAAGATGCGATGATTACTTGAGGGAGGTTGTGGACATCATGGGAGCGAAAGTCGTTATCGGAGTTGGAAACTACGCCAAAAATAGGGCTACATCAGCTTTCCACGGAAGCGATGTGAGAATATCTTCCTGTTGGCATCCTTCACCTGCTTCCCCGCTGGCAAATAGGAACGGAGGGGCAGATTGGAGGGCCAATTTCAAGTCCGTCCTTCCAGAGTGATTCCGGAATATGGTTATACGGTGTAGCATACTACACCGGGTGATGACCATCACACTGACGCCCCGGAACTTGCTCAGGAACGCCGAATTGTACGCCAATGAACCAGCCCTCTCTGTAAAGGCAGGAAAGGCCCCTGATGGAAGTTGGGAATGGGACACGAAAACATGGAAGCAGTTCTCAGATGAGGTAGTTTCGGTTTCGAAATCGCTTATCTCAATGGGCTTTGAGAAAGGAGACCGTATGAGCATCTATGCTTACAACCGCCCCGAGTGGTACTCATGTTATGGCGCCACTCAGATGACGAATGGCGTAGGTGTTGGAGTCTATCACACCTGTTCTCCTGAGGAGGTTGAGTGGGTCATCGGAGACTCAGGCTCAAAGGTCGTGATCATTGGCGACAATCCCCAATCGGGAGGGGACCCTGAAAAGACCCCGAGTCGAAGATTCGCCAAGATACTCAAGAACCTCCCAGATGTTGAGTGTGTGGTGATTTTGGATGGAGTTGAGCCGATAGACCATGAAATGGCGATCTCTTGGACTGATTTCCTAGAAATGGGCAAGGACGTTAAGGATTCTGAAGTTCACTCCAGAATCGACGGCATTGAGCCGGACGACCTCGCGGCGCTGATCTACACCTCTGGAACAACTGGAAACCCGAAGGGAGTCATGCTCACTCATGACAACTGGGATGCTGAGCTCTCTGAGGTTGACCGGATAATTACCCTCAACCAAGGTGAGAACTACGTTTCCTGGCTGCCTTTGGCTCACGTCTTCGGTCAATTGGTTGACAATCACTTATGGTGCAGATCAGCCATTCACATGCATGTTGTAGACAATGCTCTCCATGTTGTGGACTACGCAAAAAAGGTGCAGCCACACCTATTCATCGGCGTGCCTAGGATCTACGAGAAAATATACTCCAGCCTCTATTCCAAATTTGGTTCCGGTTTGCTGAAAACCCTCAGCGGCCTACCACTGATTGGAGGCTTATTGAAGGGTAAGGCCAGGGAGGCTGTCGGCATGAGCAATGTGAGGTTCGCAGTTACTGGCGCAGCCCCAATCAACCCAGACATACTCAGATTCTTCCACAAATTCGGAATTCCAGTTTACGAGGGCTATGGTATGACAGAGACCACTGCGGGTGCGACACTTGGACATGGCAGTGCAAACAAGATTGGGAGTGTTGGAAAGGCCTTTGGGGGAACCGAGTTGAAATTGGCAGATGATGGTGAGATCCTTTTCCGAGGTCGCCACATCATGAAGGGCTATTTCCAAAATGAGAAGGCGACGGCCGAAACGATGACGGAAGATGGGTGGCTGATGTCGGGAGACATCGGCAAGATCGATGAGGATGGTTTCGTGTACATCACAGGCCGAAAGAAGGAGATCTACGTCAACTCCGGTGGGAAAAACATAGCTCCTCTTGTAATCGAGGAGACAATGAAATCAATACCAGAGGTATCGCAGTGCTTCCTGGTCGGAGACCAGAGGAAATTCTGCTCTGCGTTGTTGACCCTGGATATCGGAGCCGTGTTGCGAGACCACCACGGGGTGGATGCGCAGAAGGTCCCCAAGGATCCAGCAAAGCAGATTGCGGAGCTCGAGGGCAAGGGATCCAGCGTTGAAAAGGAAGTTGAGAAGCTATATGAGATGATAGACGCCAAGGTGAAAGAACTGAACAATCAGTTCGCACCTCCAGAGCAAGTTCGGAAGTTCACAATTCTTCCAAGAGACTTCTCCGTCGACTATGGTGAGTTGACCCCAACGCTGAAGATTCGCCGAAAGCAGATTCGTGAAAACTGGGCTGACGAAATAGAGAAAATGTACTCTTGAGTGAAGGTGTGGTTTGATTGAGTCCAGAGGCTTGGCTAGCCTTGGCCATGGTTTTCACCCTAGGGGCAATGAGTCCGGGCCCTTCCCTCGCAGTCGTACTCAGAAACACCATTTCAGGTGGGCGCAAGCAAGGCATAGCCACAGGAGTTGGACATGGAATTGGATTTGGGATATACGCTTTTACTGCCGCCTTGGGGCTTGCCACTGCACTGTCTGTTCACTCAGGAGTGGAGGTATTGCTCAAGTGGGGAGGAACCCTGATTTTACTGTGGTTGGGAATTACATTCCTCAGTCATGCATTAAGCGGGACCAAGGACATTGATGGGCCTGTAGAGATTGAGTCCAACGGAGTTACTGGTTTTCTACAGGGGTTCTTCATTGCCATCTTCAATCCGAAGATACTGGCTTGGATGTTGGCCTTGTATTCCCCATTCATAGAGGCTGATGTTGTACTCAGTACCCTCATCGGAATGGGGGTTCTGGGTATGGTCATTGATGGGACCTGGTATGTCTCAGTCGCTTCATTTCTCTCAAAGGGAGACAAGATCAACACTCTACGCAGAAAAGCCCACATTGTCGATGGTGCAATGGGTGTTTTGATGTTCGTCTTTGCCGGTCTGCTGGTAACCGGTACACTATGAGAGAGAAATCAGTCAATCATCCGATGAGGTCATTGCTGGGAGCATCATCGGATTGGTGTGGCGAGTGCGGGCTCAACAAGAGGAGCTGTGAAAAAAAATGGTAGGGACGTGCCTATCAGGGTGATCACTGCGGCTGCCATTTTCGACGGCCATGATGCTGCCATTGGAATATTCAGGAGAATCTTTCAATCAATGGGCTGTGAAGTGATTCACCTTGGCCATGATAGAAGTGCTGAGGACGTAGCCAAGGCTGCCATACAAGAAGACGCGCATCTCATTGCAATCACCTCCTACCAAGGAGGTGCGGTGGAAATGTTCACACACACCAAGAACCTTCTCAATGCTGCTGGCTTTGGTCATGTCGTTCTAGTCGGCGGGGGTGGCGGCACAATACTCCCATCTGAGATAAGGCACCTTCGAGACTCAGGGATCGCGAGAATTTACTCACCGGACGACGGCAGAGAGTTGGGTCTGACCGGCATGGTCCAAGACGCGATCGACCTCGTCTCTGATCTTGATCTAAACTCAGAATCGAGGTTTAGAAACCTAGAACATATTACCTGCGATGACCAAGGAGGGGTATCCAGACTGCTGACTTATGCCGAAAACCATGGATCGAACCTCCATGGTGCCACTGGTGAGGAGAAAGCTGTCTGCCCTGTTATCGGACTCACCGGAACCGGGGGGGCTGGCAAATCGAGCCTCACGGATGAGTTGGTACTCAGAATAATGAGGGACAATCCCGACACCAAAATAGCGCTCTTAGCGACAGACCCCACGAGGAAAAGGACGGGTGGAGCTCTACTTGGTGATAGAATACGGATGAACTCACTGAGAAAGGATGGGACTTTCATGAGGTCGTTTGCCAGCAGGGATAGCGGCAGGGAGCTCTCGAACGCCATAGGTAGGTCCATCGAGGTCTGCAGATCAGTTGGCTTTGACCTACTAATCGTCGAGACTAGTGGCATCGGACAGGGTGACGATGCCATCACAGACATATCGGACGTTTCACTGTATGTGACCACTAGGGAATACGGGGCTCCAAGCCAACTGGAGAAGCTAGCAGCACTGGATTTCGCTGACGTCGTTGTGCTGAACAAGTTTGACCGACCAGGGGCAGAAGACGCCTTGTTGGAAATAAGAAAACAAGTCCGAAGAAATCGAGAATTGTGGGATCATGATGATTCGGATCTACCCGTGATCCCGACAGTGGCTAGTCGATTTGCGGATGCGGGGGTGGACAGGCTCTGGGAAAAGGTTTCTACCCTGATCAACGAGAGATTCTCAACGCAATTCATTGCATCAAAAGCTCGAATGTCCGATGATGGGCTACCTGAGCGGTCCCAGCCGTTGCCCCCATCTCGCCACGGTTATTTATCCGAGGTATCAAAATGCATCAGAGATTATCACGAAAAAACTGAGGCTCAGGCGATTCTTGCAAGCTTAATTCAAGACCTAGAGAACTCCGCTTCAAGGATGAGGGATTCTGGTAAAACGGAGGCGTCTTTGGATCTGCAGGAGGAGGCTGACAGACTCAGGGCAGAATTGGGCCGGGAAGTCATCGATAGTCTAAGCCTGTTGGACCAAATCTCCGAGGATTACTCTTCTGGAAAGACGGATTACCTCGTCAGAGGGAACAAGATAGAGGTCAACACCACCAAGAAGACGCTATCGGGATTGGATCTCCCAAGAGTTGCACTTCCCACAACGTCGGATTGGGGGGATCGCGTCAGGTGGATTCGGTCAGAAAACCTGCCCGGTGCCTTTCCATACACTGCAGGTGTTTTTCCTTTCAAACGCGAGGACGAGCTTCCAGTTCGAATGTTTGCTGGCGAGGGTTCTGCGGAAAGGACCAATGAGAGATACCATTTCTTGGCCAACGATCAACCCTTCAATAGGCTCTCTGTTGCCTTTGATTCACCCAGCCTGTATGGTCATGACCCTGCCACCCAACTAGACATATTCGGGAAAGTCTGTGAATCCGGAGTCTCAATAAGCACCATTGATGAGATGGAAAGATTGTTTGATGGATTCAATCTCTGTGCTCCTGAGACTAGTGTCTCGATGACGATAAATGGGAACTATTGGTGGCATCTGGCAGCCTTCTTCCGTGTCGCTCAACGGCAACAAATCAGGATTTTTACAAAGGAAAACGGAAGAGAACCGAATGCGACCGAGGTTGAGGAAATCAAGGCTTTCACCCTCTCGAACGTAAGAGGTACCGTACAGGCAGACCAACTCAAAGAGGCGATGGGCCAGAACACCCTCGTATTCAACCTAGACACATCTCTCCGAATGATGGGTGATGTTGCTGAATTCTATGTCAACAATGGCATAAGGAATCATTACTTCGTTAGCATATCTGGTTATCACATTGCAGAGGCCGGAGCCAATCCAATTACACAGGCCGCCCTCACGCTGGCTAATGGTCTTACATACGTCGAATTATTCAAGGCAAGAGGTCTTGACCCAGATCAGTTCCTACGAAATTTCTCTTGGTTCTTCTCAAATGGCATGGACCCAGAGTATGTCGTAATTGGCAGGGTCGCGAGACGTATATGGTCTATAGCAATGCGCGAGATGTACAACGTAGGTGAAAGAGGTCAGAAACTCAAGTATCACATCCAGTCCTCAGGAAGGTCACTGCATGCTCAAGAGTACACATGGAACGACTACCGAACTACCCTTCAAGCTCTATATGCATTGGCGGATAACGCAAACTCCCTCCATACCAATAGCCGGGATGAGGCATTCGGGACGCCCACGGAGGGGACTGTCAGAGATGCAGTTGCAATCCAACTCATCCTATCAAAGGAGTATGGATTGCTGCAAAATGAGAATCCGCTGCAAGGGTCACACATAACCACATGGCTAACTGAGAATGTCGAGGCCCAGATACTGAAAATTTTTGAAGAAATGAATCGAAGAGGAGGGGTCTTGGGGTCTCTGGAGGTTAATTATCAGAGGAATCGAATTCAAGATGAGTCGATGGTATACGAACACAGAAAGCATACAGGCGACATCCCAATCGTTGGAGTCAACACATTCCAAGACCCTGATTCCAAGAACCTTTCAGCCGATGAGGCTGACTCTTTCAAGCTTGATGTCACACGATCCGATAGCGATGAGAAGAAAATGGTAATTCTTAGAAACGAGGAATTCAGGGCACGATATGCCAACGAGGCCGAGATGGGAATCGAGCGCCTGAAGAACACAGCAAGAGAAGGAGGGAACCTCTTCGAAGTGATGATGGATATCGTTGAGTATTGTACTGTTGGCCAAGTCACAGAGGCTCTGTTCGAGATCGGTGGCCAATTCAGAAGAAATATGTAGGGCCCTAGATTTTGTTGATATGCCATGTCTTCCGCACTCGTCACTGGAGCATCTAGCGGGATCGGACTAGAGATAGCACGCACATTGGCACCCATGGTAGATAGTCTGATAATCACAGGGAGGCGAGAGGAGCCTCTGAGAGACTTGGAAAAAGAGCTGATTGGAATAGTTGATGTTAAGGTAGTCATAGCCGACCTGTCCACTGAATCAGGAGTGGATTTTTTGATAGAGGAGGCAGGTGATTTGGATATACTGGTCAACAATGCCGGATACGGATTGTATGGTAGGATTGCTGATCAAGATCCCGATAAACTGCTTGGGATCGTCGATGTGAACATACGAGCCTTGACCAAGCTAGGGCACCATCATTCAACCAACATGCGCATGAAGGGGAAGGGCAAGATTCTGAACGTCGCCTCTATCGCAGCATTCCAACCTGGGCCAGGGTTGGCTGTTTATTGTGCCAGCAAAGCGTATGTTCTCTCACTATCTCGTGCCATGAGTGCAGAATTGAAGGGGAGTGGAGTCACAGTCACTGCATTGTGTCCAGGATACGTTGAAACTGGATTTCAATCAACCTCTGGGATGAAGTTGACCGGGGTCGAAATTTGGAGTTCACTTCCCGCGAGAAGTGTTGCGAAGAAGGCTGTTCAAGCTATGATGAAGGGTCGTAGAGAGGTGATTCCGGGTATCATCAACTGGCTCATCCCCATGTTTGCACGCATCTTACCTATTCGAATTCAGTTGATCATAGTCAAAGCCAGCCTAATGATGAGATAGTCAGCGTTGACAAGCCGGACATGAGTATGTAGACCTGCCCGATTGAACGTATCTTTGGACAGTCCCGCTGCAACCCTCATTCAGACATGGCTCTCCCTCTCTCCCGTACACTTGGAATGACAATGGGAAGTAGCCCAAGGCTTCTTCACCGTGGACGCCCCTGTAATCATTCAAAGTGGAGCCTCCGACGTCGATTGCCTCAGAGATGACATCGTGGATAGAGCTCACTAGCCTATGTAGCCTGTTGGTTGGGCCTCGTTCGGAGGCGATGGTTCCTGAGCGTCTGCGCGGAGAAAGTCTAGCCCTGCTCAAAGCTTCACACACGTATATGTTACCGAGTCCTGCGATGATGCCTTGATTCAGGAGTGATGCCTTCAGAGGCGCCTTCCTTCCCACGAAAGATTTGTTCAGTATGTCTGGGGTTAGCATATTCGGCAGAGGATCAGGTCCGAGCTTTTCCAGCATGGGATGAAACCTCTCATTACCTGGGTCTATGACATCAATGAAACCGAATCTGCGGGGATCTGAGTAGACTGCCTCAGTGCCATTCTCAAATTCTAATATGACCCAGTCGTGAGGGCCTTCGCCGGTCCCTATCATCCCCCCGTGTGCGAATCTTCCAGGAGTAGATTTCAAGTCCTCAGAAATTATCGTCCACCTGCCAGACATGCCAAGATGACTGAGAATAATGGTGCCATCTTCGAGTTCAATCAGTAGGAATTTGGCCTTTCTCCTGATGGAAATTATAGCCTTTTTTTCTGTCTTGGACTGGATGTCAGTTGGAATGGGGAATCTCAGGTCCTTCCTTTTTGTGATTAATCTCGAGATTCTTTGCCCGAGCAGGGATTCTTCCAGACCACGTCGGACTGTCTCCACCTCGGGTAGCTCGGGCATGGACTCGGGCTGTCAACCAGTTTGAAGAGCCTGTGGGTCATACTTTTCGAGCGACAATTACGATGTGCTGTTCTTCCAACCCCCTCAGATCGATCCTTTCGATTATTTCTAGATGGTCTGCTGAATTAATGATGGATTCAGACTCATCGAAATGTTGCTCGTCTCCCCCGGTTGACCACCTCTCACTGGCGGCTTTGATCGAGATGATTCCAAGGCCTCCTTTTCCCAGTAGATAGCTTGTCGAGTTGATGAAAGACTTCGCCTGATCAGGCATGCTAAGATCTTGAAATAACCAATCCGCCATCCTGGGGAGATAGGGTGCTAGATTGAGGGGGTATCTGGCGTCTCCCAGTATCGGAACAATGCCTGGTCTTGCATGGCATAGAGTCAATAGATCTCGCATCATTCTTGAAGAGATATCCACTGCAAGAATTTTGCCTCCATGATGATTGCCTGCACCACATACGTGATCGTGCAAATGACTCACAGTAGATCCACTGGAAGCACCCAAATATACAACCAAGGATCCTGGATTTGGAATGAGGGTCGAGGGATCCACCTTGGACCTCATGAGCATGGCCGCGACTTTCGATCGGCGGCCATCCCATTTCCTCCACTCAATTCTGCCGTCTCTCTTTCTACGCTCACCCCTTACTGATTTCCCCCGAACGGCATTTCTGGTCCACAGACCACCTTTCTCTTTTCTCACTCCCCATCCCAGTGAAACATGACGGGGCATTTCTGTCACCCTATTTCCTCTTAGGAGGGGATGGGAATTTCTGTTTTATTCCCTCTGACAACCGGTGTATTTCTGCTATTTCTGATTCTGTCCATGGATCTCCATCAAAATGATCCAATCTAGATGCTATACTTGCCTTCCCTGCCAGAAATCTCGCTATTTTCCCTCTCACCCATCGAGGAGATCTGCTAACCTGTGGCATCGAGAAGATGACAGACCCGTGTTTTGGGGGGGGCGCCCCCCGACGGTGGGCGGCCATGGCTGCATGTGCACCAAGAACCTGTATCGACCCTGATGGCATTCTCGCAAGCCTCTCTCTTCCACCTGCAAGGACGCATAACTTTGCAGCCCCTAGCGGGCCCACGAGCTTTGAAAGGCTCGGTAAATATTCACTGGCTATGGTGCGGATCGCTTCCTCGCTGGAAGTCAGGCTGTTCGCTATATCCAGACATCTCTGTCCGATGTCTTGGATGGCTTTCCATTCGACTTCTGAAGGTGAGTGGGGAGGAGGGTTTGTGCCCAACCGATCTGAAGCCTCTCTCAGATCCGTTGAATCTGAGACGGCCCAAGGGATTCTCTCTCTATCCTTGTCTAAATCCAAGGAGGGGAGGAGCAGTCCCACCCATTCGATGCACCTAGCCTCTAGTGTGGTCCATGCTGACCGTAATTCAGACTGTGAAGAGACCAACATATCCAATCTTCGATCGATACTTCCTGCAGCCTCCGCTACGCCCCTCTTTGCCAGTATGTTAGCCGCTGATTCTAGGAGTTGTTGTTCCTCCGTTGTCAAATCAGGCCATTCGGCATGAGTAAGGTGTCCGACTGCGTCCGGAATGGCATCAGAGAACCTTGAACATAGGATTCTGGCCTCTGGACTTAGACGACCTTTCTGTAAGTCCTCCAATCGGCTGGCGACCGACTTGCTTGATCTTGATGATATCCATATGAGCTCGTCGACGATGTTCGAATCGGCGTCGATAACTCTGGACAGCCTCCAGTCATAGATGACGCGCATGTCGTAGCCAGTATGTGGCTTGTCTTGAACAGTATGGGTAAATCCATCCTAGAGATACTGTGAAAAAACGCATATGGCGATTTACCTTAGAATGGGAGGATTGAAAACCTCATGTCAATGAGGGAGAACGTCAAGGTGACGTGATGTTCTGTCCGGAATGTGGTACATTGGGCTTCGTAGATCCAGGTGGCAATATCAGATGTACAAATTACAAGTGTGGATATGAGGGCCCAGTCGGCGGCAAAGACGGTGCCAGCGCAACCGTCATAGGATCAGATGGCCAAGAGATCGATATCGTCAACACAAAGTCCTCAACGAAGTCTACCGATCTGAAGCATCTCACAGAGGTACAAGCCCCGGATATAGCGAGGGGCACCCTCAGAGTCGGAGATTACAGGTGTCCAAAGTGCGACGGAGACAGGATTTTCGTTGAGTTGCAACAAACGAGGTCAAGCGATGAGCCTGAAACGAAAATATGCACCTGTGAAGCCTGTGGCCACCGCTTTAGGGAATACCAATAGTTGGCCTAATCTCACCGAATGATGAATAACCTCCGGGGTTGGAACAACACGAGAATGGTACCATGCTAAGGGTGACTGCAAAGCAACAAGTAATGAGGGAAATCGTGGACCTACTCTCCATATTAGACAATGAGGAAGCAAAGTTTCGTTGGGGTGAAAAGGGTCTCGCTTGCTCATCAGTGGATGTAAGTCATGTCGCAATGTTGGAAATGATGGTAGCAGACGAATGTTTCGAGACTTACGAAGTAGAACCAATGGAAATAGGGATAGATCTCAGGAAACTGGGGGAGGTTCTCGCACTTGCTGGTCCTAATGACCTGATTGAACTTGATTACGATCAAGCTACGAGCTCCATGGTTGTTCATGTCAGTGAGGTTCGACGTACGATAAGGGGGCTGGATGTGTCAATGATCGAGGAGGTCAAGTTGCCAAGCTTGGACTTTGAGGGTATGAAGGTAGTCATCTCGACTGAAAAATTCGCCAGATCTTTCAAGGCGGCCAAACTAGGAGGTGATTTGGTGGACTTGTCAGTAGATGCCAGTCACTTTGCTGTTCGATCGGGTGAACCAACAGGAGAGTCCGTCGAGACTAAATTTGAAGCCGGTGAACTTGGTGAACTTTCAGTGAAGCAGCCTTCGACCTCAACATACTCAATTAGGTTCCCCAATGAACTTGCGAGAAAAATAAATCCCGGTGCGACCGAGACCTTGGATATCCAATTCAAAGCTTCTTATCCGCTGAAAGTCGACTGGGTGAGCAATGGGGGTGGCGCGAAGTGGACCTTCCTGCTGGCGCCTCGGGTCACTAACGATTAGCAAGTTCACTCCAGATTCCACATCCCGTCATTCTCCAGATAGGTTGGTGTGCGAGGGCGCCAAAATATCCCAGTAAACAGCCCCATGAAAACACCTCCAAGAATAAGATTGAGCCAACCCTCTCCGATGTAGCCCTGTGAGGCATTGAAATAAGCCCATACAAACGATGGTATTATTCCAATCAAGGTGCAGATTACAATTTCTTCTAACACAATCCTCCGATTGTCTGCCCTAGCTGGAAGTGAAAGTACGTTATCATCGTAATCCGAAGTTCTCTTGACGAGTCTTCTTGGATAATCTTGGATTGACTCGATAGGCCTCGTCGATTTCCTAGTTCCCCCTTTCTTCCACAATCTTACTCTTCTTGTCCTTATCGCATTTTCTTGTATGAATGGCCTTCCATCACAATGTTTTCCCCAGTAATTCGTCGCAGAGTCGGCAAGTACCTCTATTGTACCAATTTCACCAGTGATTGCTCTAATTGACATCGCGCGTTCCCATTCTGATTCTGAGGCGACATGTGCTTCATCCTGTGCTAGAACCTCTCGGGCTAGGTCTGACTCGACTGGGTATTTGCTAATTTCAAATGGGCTGCTGATAGTGAATATATGTCGTGGACCAAGATTGCCAAATAACACAGATCGATTGTCAGAACCCATCTCCACAGCCCCAGGGGGTATACTTACCCACTCTATCTCTGCCATGTCTATGCTGCCTCGGAGTCCAATTCGCCGGTCTGAATTCTCCATTGCGAAGCATAGACGTTGTCAGCCGCCACCAGTTCTTCGTGCAGGCCCCTCTCCACGATAACTCCGTCTACCATTGCGAGAATCTCATCTGCGTTCCTGATGGTTGCGAGCCTGTGGGCCACCGCTACAGTCATTCTTTTTGAGTCAACCGAGGAGAATAACGAGGACTGTATCCTCTGTTCTGTCTCTGCGTCCAAGGCTGCACTTGCTTCATCCAAGACTAGTAAATCCGGTTTGGTCAATAGGGCTCGAGCTAGGCTTATTCTTGCCTTCTGCCCCCCTGACAGTTTTACTCCCCTGTCTCCCACTTCGGTGTCTATTCCCTCTGGTAGGTTCATTACGAATTCCCTGGCTCCCGCTTCGATTAGAGCGGCATCTATCTCCTCTTCAGTGGCGTCCCTCGCATATGCGATATTGTCCCTTATTGTTCCGAAAAACAAGAATGGGTCCTGAGATACGAACCCGATGCGGCCCCTGATAGAATCGATTTTGAGATTGTTGATATCTATGCCGTTTATCAGGATCCTCCCTGATTGAGGTTCATAGAAACGCTCGATTAATTTCAGGATCGTGCTTTTTCCTGCCCCTGTGTGGCCCATTATCCCCACGAATTCCCCTGGTGTGACCTTGAACGAGATCCCATTGAGAACATTGCCCTCAGACGAGGGGTATTGGAAGGTCACATCCTCGAATGCCAGCGACTCGATGTCCGAATCTAGAGGCACGGCATCCTCGTTGTCGACGATCGAGGGTTCAAGATCCACGATTGCGAACACTCTCTTGGCTGCGGCTTCACCTCTTTGTATCTGGTTTAGGAGGGCTCCGAGAATAAACAGGGGGAACGTCATTCGAGTACTTATCAACAGGAATGTCACATATTCGCCGATTGAGATTTCACCTGATTCCAGAACCCATCCACCAGCAGTCACAATGAGACCAAAAGCCAATCCGGCGACGATGTAAATCCCAGGTATGAAGCGATTCCTGATCAGAGATGCAGATATGGCTTGGTCCCTATACCTCTCAGACTCGCTGTCCACCCGGAGTTTTTCGAAATCTTGGGCATTGTATGCTTGCATGACTGTTATGCCTCCAAGGACATTCTCAAGGATTGATACGATGCTGCCGGTGCTCTCTCGTTGTTTTCTGTATCTTCTCTGAACTCTGGTGGCGAACCACACCACCATCGGGATAATCAGGATTAGAGGACTGAATAACATAAGCGTCAACTTCACAGACATGAGTGAAAGAAGTATTGCAGCCATCGTGAAGGTTATGATTATCCTGACTATGCTTGTGCTTGAATCCGAAATCACGTCTTCAAGAAGGGAGATATCAGCGGAGAGCACTGACATCAAATTGCCTGTCTGTCTGTCTTCAAAATATGAGGCTTCCATGTCGATGAGGGATCTGGCTGCGTCCATCCTGATGTCATGCTGCGCGTTGTACGAAGTGGCCTGCCAGAGGTAGTTGCTGGTGCCTTGAAAAATGGCGAGGAGGAGGAAGCAGAGGAAGATAATAACTCCAAAACCAAGATATGGTGAGTTTCCGATGTAGCTTTCTAACCAGGCTGGATTGAAAGTTTGAGTTGCGTAGAAATCGGCCGCCCATCCTATCGTGAGGAAAGGAAGAAGGTCCGATGCTCTAGCTCCGGCATTGGCAACTACCCCGCCGAAGGCCAGTTTCTTGTACCTCAAGACATAAGGAAAAATCCGCCATATCTTCTTTCCCACGACTTGACTTTCGTCTATGAGGTCTGAGCTGTCCCTACTGATCCCTTTTCTGGGATCTCCGGATGACTCTCCTTCACCCTGACCATCTGTGGACATACCCCCTGCGGAACACTTGGAGTATGTAGTCTTCAGTACTGAACCAATTGGTGCGCCCGCCGGGATTCGAACCCAGGATATGAGGTTGGAAACCTCAGGTGATAACCAGACTTCACTACAGGCGCTATGCCCGTGGGACACTACTTGGACTCTAAATCGATTCGGTCACATATACCCGTCTTCGTTATGCACCTATTGGTCCTCGGAAGTATGAGACAGATGTATTGGAGACGCAGGATCGGCATCGGGATGTTGGTCGTTTTCCTACCTGTGAATGCACCTCTTTTTCTTCTGGCTGTGGAGGCCATGGACATAACGATCAATAGTCCTGATTGGTTCGTTGGGCTGTCTTTTCTCGTCCTTTTCATCATCGGTGGCATACTTGCCTTCATGCCGAGGATCAGTCTAATGAGGCTGTTTCAAGATGGAACCCATCCATAAGTCCTCTCAACCCAATCAAGATTGACTCTGTGGAGAAGTTCGTCTAATTCTGCCTCTCTTTTTCCTCGCTTCTTCCACTCTTCGCAGAGTTCAATGGTTCTTTTTGGAATTGTTTTGGGTCCTAGTACCGCTCCTGGCCGCTTTGGGTCATCTAGGTAATCAGTTTCCATGCCCCACGGCGCATTGCCCTTCTGCCATGTATCCAGGATATCGCAGATTGATCCTTTTCCCACATTCACCGTACATGAAATTCCATGTCTGAATTTTTCAGAAAGGTTTGCTTTCGCATAATGCCTTACAGTTTTGTCTCTACCGAGACCGGCTTGTCTCCTGATCTCATCTATCGTCCTGTAGGTTTCTGAGGAGTTCTCCTCAACGTGCAATTGAACCGCGGACCCGTCCTCTTTCGCCATTTTCAGAACTTCTACCAATAGCTCATTGGCATGGTTCCACCTCTCCTCGGATATTACGTAATGTGGCCTTCCAACCTCCCCAATCCCAATGGCCTGTCTCTCCTGAGTAAATTCAAGTGCTAGTGAGACTGCCTCTAGATGCAACTCATTGGACCTATCTAAACCGATTTTATCGATCTGACGTTCCCATGAAACGGGGTGTGGGCCCAAAATGACTCCGACGTTGATTCCAGTTTTTTTCCTCACACTCTCAGCCATATCAAGTGTTTTCGAATATGCTGCCCGGTAGTCATCCTTGTTTTCCGGCAATGAATCGAAATTCGGCTTATGGACAAGGATGAGTGATGTCCCGCCCGCAGATTTGAAGGTCCTTGCAGCCTCAACGCCCATGCCCATGTTGTCCAAATGCATGTGATGATCCAAGATAGGGCCGTCCCAATTCCATCCATTCATCATGATTCTCACGCAAGGGCTCCCTCTTGCTCCAGGATCTCTAAATAGGTCTCAATTGCCAGCTCTGCAATTCTTCTGGATCTCATGCCTATGGCGAGTCCCTTTCCACTCGGGAAGATCAGGATGACGCCCCCAAACCTTGTGGCGGCTATCTCCACAGCCCCGATATCTTCGTTGATTGAGGCCTCTGAGAGTCTGGTGGTTGCAACACTGGATATGACGGCCCGCCCACTTGTAAATCTTGCAAGAACTGAGCCAGACTCCATGGATAGTCCCTCTTCAGGTAGACCCAGTTGGAGTAGGGATTCGCGTACGGCCAATTTAGCGACCTCCGCTCTGGCCAGACCATGTACAAGTATGCTGCCTGTTTGCTCGAAAACGAGGGTAGCGGTCGGCTTGGAGCGCTCGATAATGACATTGTCTCCGATTCTTTTTGCACCCAGTAGGGTCATGGCAGCCTCCTGGGTTGGAGGTTCTTTGGCATGGAACCTGAAGTTCTGATCTTCCATCTCGATCTCAAGTCTGTCCCCGATGTCAGTCAAGCGCCCTCCTCCTTACAATCTTCACACTCAGGCCACGTAGATAGTGCCTCCGCGATTTCGTTAAGTCTAGCTTGGTGAATGGGTACTAGAATCTCAGAATCGGACTCTCCTTCCCTCACAGACCTCATGGCACCGCGCAGCCTGGATGCTATCCTGAGATCTCTTTCTTGTGTGAGTTCTTTCGTCCAAGAGCGTTGTTCCTCAGCCCACCAAGCGGCAGCTGAGGCTGCGGCAGCCCCAACTTCGGGATCTATGGCATCATGATGATCGAGTCTTGATATTGATGATGTCCTCAACTTCCTCCATCTTCTGCCTGTGGAGATTAGGCCTAGGAAAGTCGAAGCTTTCGAAGCTTGCTCGGCATGTCTTACCATCAAATCTGCCCAGCCAAGATCGTCGCTTGAGGGTTCTAAGGGGAAGATTTTGGCGCCACCATGATCGTTTAGGAGGCGCATAGGCTCGGGATCCGGTATTCGAACATCATGCAATCCCAACCCCAATAGGTCGGAAAGATATCTCCCAAGGGTTGTTCCAGATGCAGATGCGGCAGCGACGTGGGCCCCTGGATTAGCCTCATTCTCTATTTCTTCCTCTTTCCATCGCCATAAATCCTCAGAGGATGCAAGGAAAGCCAAATTTCTGGGATCTAATTTAGGCCTGAGTTCTACGGGGGACTCCACACAAGGAAGGTGTGGCCATAGTATGTACTTTCCTCCATCCGGATCATAAATTTCGACCGGCGTCCAGACCAGTGTCGATGCGCTCACAACCCTCTGATTCGACATGAAGACATCAATCAAGCGGTTGAAACGTCTACAATTGGCTGATGTGCGGGGTGGATTGAAGTGGCTGGGACCATTGGGTCATTAACATGGACGATCGCGAAAGGAAGGCCCCGATAGTTCAACTCAACGAAGTATTCCCCGGGGACACCAACGCACTGGACACACTTTTTGGGGGTCGATTGATGTCGATAATGGATACAGCGGCTGGTATGGCAGCCAGTAAATTCTGCAGCGAGGACGTTGTGACGATCTCGGTTGATGCGTTGAAGTTTAAGAGACCGGCATACCAGGGTGACGTGATTAGGACGATTGCCCGCGTCGTCTGGACATCCCCAAGAACCATAGGGGTTCATGTGACTTCTTGTAGACTATCTCGGAAGAATTGGACTCCGGAGGAAATTTGCTCCGGCTTCTTCTTCATGGTCGCCGTAGATGATTCTATGAAGCCTACCAAAGTCCCCCAATTTGATCCGGAAGGTGATGAGGAGCAGAGGTTGTACTCTCTTGCAAAAAAGGCTAGAGAAGGTATGAGAATGGATGACAGATAGGCGTAAGTCTTGTGAAATCTAGGTAGGTTGTATTCAATGCCAGTTCTGAACATTGCGATTCTAGGGAGTCAGGAGTTATGTCGATCGATAGGCAAACATACTGACTCAAGAGATGTGGAGTCTTATGTTTTCAAGGAGGGTGCCGGACCGGATCGCAGGATACTTTCCCTTGTTCGCCCCCTCAACTTTCCTGAACGAATCCGACCCCTGCTTTCTGCTTTGAATGTCGCTGATTATGGGATTATCGAAGTCAACTCCATCGACGCGGCGCTAGGAGAATCGATGGTCGCATTTTCTTCATCGGGCATCGAACACGGGGACCTTATCATCAACCCGAAGGATGGGGCTTGGATTGATCCGGATAAAGTAAATCTGGTCAAGGATCAAGCAGGATTGAGGTCATGGAATGTGCATCACCAGATGCCTGATCTGAATGAGTACCGAACAGCCCTATTAGGCCACGTGAAAAGTCAGAATAGCGTGGGTGAGTTATTGGTATCCATAGATCAGCATTTCGTGGTTAAGGGGATAGGTTTAGTCGGGATAGGATATGTGAGGTCAGGTATTTTAGAAAGACATGAAAATGTGAAAATATACCCAAAGAAGGCCAACGGGATTGTAAGATCGCTACAGGTGATGGATGATGATGTGGACAGGGCCTTGACAGGGGACAGGGTCGGTGTTGCACTCAGGGGGGTTAGTGACGACTCACTGGACAAAGGAAGTCAAATCATATCTGAGGGATCAAATCTACTCACCCGGTCAGAGAAAAGTCGCTTGAAAGTAGCGATTTCTGTTTTTCAAAATAAGGCCCCTCAAGCGGGTGATGTCATACACATGTCCTTCGATCTCCAGTTTTTTGTAGGTAGGATAGAGTCTATCGAGGAACATACCATGGTTGTGAACTGGGATCGGCCGATCGATTTGAGAACCACATTTGACAAACCTCCTTTGTTGGTTCAGCTCGATGCCGGCCCGATGAGAATCATTGGGCCAGTTTCTAACATACAAATGGTCTAACCAAATATGTGGTTTGTTTTGGTCTTACATGGCTGTTTTAGCCTAAGAGTATAAATCGTAATGGGACATATGACGTAATGGGATGTACTCAGCCGGGCCACGGGCTCGAGCGGAGGGGAGTGAGTCGGAATGGTTCGACGGACTCTCTCTGGTCGGGCTGTCAAGACACTTTAGGGCAGTTCTAGACCAGCGAAGCCTTCGTTTTGAGGATGCCAGAGGCATGGGAACTGCCATTGAGCTCGGTTCAATTGATAGTCTGAGGCAAACCGACATACAGAAATTTTCGAGAACATGGATAGTCATAGGTCTCGCATTGATAATTTCATCGTTCAGAGTGTTGGTTGAGCCATATTCCTATCTAGCGGGTTTTTCGGGCATTTTTTGTGTCATGGTGTATGTTGGGTACAGATTGCCGATATTGGCAATTGATCACAATAGCGGGACCAGGCACCTAATTTCTGGGACCCAAAGCGAATTGCTATACCTCTATCAGATGTTAAACAGGGTAATGCACGGACATTCAGTCAATGACGCCAGGATAGAGATAAAAAGATCGTGGATGAGGGTTGAAGAGAACAAGATTGCAACTCAGAATTTGCTACCAGAAAACGTCACTGATCCTACAACTGCGCATAGTCAGGGCCTCTCCCAAGTAGCCGACCCGCAGTACCACCCGATCATACGCCATGCGCCAACGGAACCCGAGTTAGAGCCAAAGGGAGGTGTTTTCTCATCGGTATTCGAAGAGCCTGAGATTGAGGAAAAGCTTCCTTTTGATGCCAGCTTCGGATTCTCTGATCAAGAGGATGCTGGTTTGGAGTGGAGCATGTTTGACGATCCAGCCCCCGCCGAAAAATATGTCCAAGAGGCAATCTCAACAGAGCCTTCAGTGATGAATAATTGGGGATTCCAACCCCCAATCAATGAGTCAATTGAACAAACTAGTTCAATGATGATAAAGCGAGCTCACGAAGAATATCGAGGTGTCAAAAACCATGATTTCTCTCTGCCCAATCCAACAGATGCAGCCGTTCGGGAGGAGTGTCGTCCTGGGATAGTCAAACAAGCCCGAGCGAGGCAAGTTATGAATGACGTCGGGAGAGGCAGAAATCTTCCAGCACCCAATCCTGTTTTTCGAGGGCCAAGAGGCAAATCGCTAATCGAGAGGCTCTTGGCACCATCCAAAAAGGAAACCAAGGTAAGAATGAGGGGGAATCGGACCCCTGAATCAGAAACTTTCCCTTCTCCCACAATGAGGTTTTTTTCAACCCAAAGACTCAGGCTCCGAGCTGATCAAGGTCACCAATCGGAGGTCAGGCTAGGAGGGGCATCTAATAGGTCATTTTCTGATACGGTTGGTCGAGTTGCACTAAATAAGATCGTGAACAAAAGGAGGCTCGCATACGATCAGAGTAGAGATCATTCAGAGTTGGAGGTTCCGAGGTTTAGTGAGATGAGGCCGAGTGACTACGGCGGTCAGGAAGCCGGGATACCTGGGGTCAGACACCTCAGATAATTCCAACCATTCTCCTAAACTTGTCCAATCTTGCCCTATATTTGCCTCTTTTCAAGTTGGCAATTGCATCAGTCCCGAATGACTCGATACTAAAAGAGGCAGTTACAGTCGCGTGGACTAATGCTCTCCGTATTGATTCAATATCAGCAATTCTTCCTCTCAGTGGAACCAATTGAGCCAAGAAAGCACCTGCGAATACGTCCCCACAACCAGTTGGATCAACAATCTTGGTGGTCGGATATGCTGGTAGGGTGATTACTCCATCTCGATGGATGCACACGCAACCTGCACTCCCTCGCTTCACGATCAAGCAATCAGGTCCCGGACCAACTAGTCCCCCGCCGTCCAATGACTCTCCGCTCATTATTTTATTAGCAGAGAGCATGTAATTTGAGTCGCTGCCGATTCGGTTGACTTCATCTTCATTGAAAATTGCAATGTCCACCTTCCTCAATGCCTCGGAGAGGCCATGAAAGTCTTCCTCTATCCATAGGGAAAAGGTGTCCAAGGCAGTGACAAGGGCTTCCTGATTTGCATCCAGAACTGAGTTCTGAGACTTTGGGCTAGCACTTGAGCAGAATACGATTTCAGGGTTTTTCCAACCCGATGGAAAATCAGGATTGAAGTCTGAAAGGGAATTCAGCTCGGTTGAAACAGTCTCTGCATGATCCATTGAACCCTCATACCTTCCAGACCATCTGAATGTAGGAAGCACTGATCTCTTCAACCCCCTTAGGTCTAACCCAGATTGTCTCAATTTTCTTTCTGAATCGGGATCGAAGTCTTCTCCCACAATTGAAACAATGCCAACGCTAAGCCTCTGTAGCCCTATGTCTCTTGCATGAAAAGCCGCTGAAAGCCCAGAATAAATAGCAGATCCACCCAGCAGGCCGCTTACCTTCCCAAGAGGTGTCTCGATGTCATCATAACCAGCACTTCCTACGATAACTAACTCCATTCTTTCACCCAAAATTATGATCTTCAAGATAGGAGATGGTCACGTTCTTCTTGAGAAAGTTGGGCTCTTGTAGAATTTTCCTGTGAAGAGGGATCAGAGTATCCACACCATCAAGGACTGTTTCTCTTAGTGCTGCGTCCAATCTCGATATGGCCTCCTCGCGGTCCCTCCCGTGGGAAATGATCTTGGCGAGTAGTGAGTCGAAGCACCTTGGCATAGAGTAACCGGAGCAAGCGTGTGAGTCTACTCTTATTCCTGGTCCAGAAGGAAGTAAGCATTCCCATAACCTGCCGGGTGCAGGAGAGAAATCTGTTGGTTTCTCGGCGTTAACTCTCGCTTGGATCGCATGGCCTGTTAATTGTATTTGATCTTGAGATATTCCAATGCTTTCCCCTGATGCTACCCTTATTCCCAAAGAGACCAGGTCGAATCCAGTCAGTTGCTCAGTCACAGTATGTTCTACCTGTACTCTGGGGTTGACCTCTAAAAAGTAAAATTCTCCGTCTGAGTCTCTGAGAAACTCAAATGTGGCTAGTCCAGAATAACCAACTGTTCTCGCGCCTTCTACGACTTTTTGTCCCATACTGTTTCGAGTATCTTCATCCAGCCATGGTCCCTCTTCCAGAATTTTCTGGTGCCTTCTCTGGATTGAGCAGAATCTTTCCCCGAAATGGACCGCATTTGTTCCATCACCCAGAACCTGAAATTCAATGTGTTGGGCATTTTGAATGTACTTTTCTACGAAGACCCTTCCATCTCCGAACGCCGACTTCGCTCTGCTGGAACATAGACGGAATGCCGAATCAAGGTCATCTGGGCTCACCACGACCTGCATGCCGATGCCGCCGCCCCCAGCTGCCGCTTTTATGATCACAGGATAACCAATCCCCGCCGCAATTAGATTGGCTTCATCTGGGTTTTCAACTGGATGGTCAGAACCTCCAGCGACTGGTAATCCAGCGGAAGCCATGGTGGAACGAGCTTGTATTTTGTCCCCCAGTAATTCCAGCACCTCTGGTGAAGGGCCGATGAATACTATGCCCTCATCTTTCAGCCTACGGGCAAATGCTGAATTTTCTGCTAGGAATCCATATCCCGGGTGCACTGCATCAGCGTTAACGCTCTTCGCGGCTTCCACGATCGCTTCGATGTCGAGATAGCTTTGCAATGGGTCTTTCCTGTAGATTGGGACTGCATAATCAGACAGCCTCACAGGTAGGCTTGCTCTGTCTTCCCTTCCGTGTATAATTGCAACCTCTGTACCCATAGTGCGGAGTGATCTCAAAATTCTGAGGGCAATTTCCCCACGGTTTGCTATGAGGACTCTGGAGAATCCCATCGTCTTGTGCGAGAGGCGCTTTACGTTTGAGTCCATCTGATCTGATGAGTCTCAATACACGTCCCTGAGATATCGCTTTTCTGTTCTCATCATCCTAGTCTCTACGAACTCATGGGCATCTTCTTCGGACATACCACCATGTTCAGCGCAAATGGATATGAGTGTTTTATGCACGTCTTTTGCCATCCTAGACTTGTCGCCACATACGTAGAAGTACGCTCCTCCATCGATCCAATCCCAGATCTCTTTTCCATTCTTTTTCATCAGGTGTTGGACGTAGACTTTCTCATCCCCATCCCTGGACCAGGCCAAGTCATGTTTAGTCAGAACTCCGCGATTTTTCCAGTCCTCCATTTCGTCCTTGTAGTAGTATTCTCCCTCCTCGGTCCAATCGCCGAAGAACAACCAATTCCTTCCAGTTGCACCATCGAGGTCTCTTTGTTGAAGATAGGCTCGGAAAGGTGCTATTCCAGTACCTGGGCCTACCATGATGACATCTGTTGATTTGTCCTCTGGCAAGACGAATGATCTGGTAGGGGACATAAATATCCCAATGTTAGATTCACCGACGGTGCAACGATCGGCAAGAAAACCCGTCGCGAGCCCAGTTCGATCTCTATCATGATGGCTGTATCTGACAATTCCCACGGTAAGATGCACCGTGCCGGGTTCATGTTCTGGGCTACTGGCGATTGAATAGAGTCTGGGCTTTAGCCTATCCATGCCATCTACAAGTTGTTGTGGTGTTGATATGATGTGGCCAAAGTCATCCATTGCATCTATGTAATCTCGGCTCCAGATGTAATCTTCCATGGCATCATCATCTTCGCTCATGACGTTCCAAAGTTCTGTTGCTGGGTCAGTGGCTTTACCGATCACTTCGTAGTCGTTTGGCAAATCTCCATCTAATCCTGATCCGTTCCACTCAATCAGGACCCTTCCATCGTCGGTTGATGATCTAGTCCTGGATACGATTCTTATCCCTATCTCGACATCAGTGGTTAATCGGCCCCCAAGGTTCCGAACCCACTTCTTTGATAATCTGTGAATCTCATAAGCTGAAGTTAGGGCTTGTTTTAGTTCCATCTCACCGAGATGAGTCTCGACAGTTTCCGTGCCATCAAAGCCAGTCGCTTCCAGAAGTTCATTTACAAGTTCAGGCGGAGATACGGGAATAACCCCCAGTGCATCTCCAGCTTTGTAATCTAGACCCGAGTCCCCCAAATTGAAAACTATGTGTCGAGTTTCCTTACCCGAACCCTCTCCATTCAAAATGAAATTTTGAGTTAGGTTGGAAGTGTATGGATTTTTTGCGCTCCAGTCTGACATCTCGGACATTCCCCTACGAGACTTCTGTGTAAGTGGCCCCTTATCAAAATCGCTGGGTAAAGACAAAAATGTTGAGCGAAGTTGTCAAGCCACCAGACCCCTTCGTGGGTGCATGAGTCGTATCGACTTCATAGGGACCGGGAATGCTTTTGCGCCCCCAGGAAGGCTCCACGCCTGTTTGTGTATCGATCGAAATATCCTTGTTGATCTTCCTCCGACTGTATTGCCTCAACTGAGGTCGATAGGTCTTGATGCTTCAGACATAAACCACGTGTTGATCACGCATTGGCATGGCGATCATACATTCGGAATTCCGTTCTTCATGTTAGATAGGAGATACATTTCAGATCGTTTGAATGAATGTGATTTGACGATATACCTCAGGCCGGGTGGCCAATCCATTTTGACAAATCTCTGCGAGATTGGTTTCCCGGGCGACCTTGGCCAATACGTAAAAAATCAATTCGAGTGGGAAACAAGTGAATCTCTTTCATTGGGAAATAGTGGCTGGGATTTTGCAAGATTCCCTGTTCACCATACCCCAGAAACGGACCCCCATGGGTATGTGTTAACTCATGAGAGTGGTTTCAGATTATTGCATTGCGGCGATTCTGGCCCATGTGATGAAATCGAGAGCCGTGCTCATTCATCTGATGCCATTCTTTTGGAAATGGGAATGCCGGATATCGGGAAATTCCCTTACCACCATACACCGTCAGACATCGCATCATTTAGCAAGAGGCATCCTGAAAAGAAAATTTTGGTAACCCATAGCTTTGCTTCCGGAGTGGATAGGGGTTCTGGCTTCCTGAAACCTAATTTGCCTACCAATGTACATCAACTGGAGGATCGTGACTACATGGTCGTGGATGAGGATGGATCTTTTGAAATGAGGAGGGGTTAAGATCTCAGAAATATCCTCCAGATGTTGTTCGGCTTTCACCCCAAAGAATCCGCGAATCAAGATTTATAGTTTGTAAGAAAAGTGGTAGTATGGCTCAATTTACGAGGTTCATTTATATCAAGAATGCCGCATGAAATCGACCCTTGTTTGGTCAGGTTGAAGGCGACGTTTATTATCAATAAGTCCGTCGCGGGAATCCTGCGCATTTGGGCCGTCGAGGTCTGACAGCGTACATGCCAGTCAGATGGAAAAAAACGAGGTCGAAACGAAAATGAGAGAGAACATCTTCGACTCGTTAATAGAGTCAGATTCACTTTTCGTAGACCGTCAGGCATTCGAACACGGCTTTGAGCCCGACAGTCTTCCACACAGGGAAAAGGAAGTCAGGGGACTCGGAGAAAACTTGGTTGAAGCCTTGAGAGGGCACATACCCTCAAACATGCTTCTCTATGGGGTGCCCGGATCGGGAAAGACGATAGTTACGAAGACCGTCCTCAAACAACTGAAAAGTAAAGGGAAATCAAATGGAACAGCAGTCAAGGCCTACACAATCAACTGCAGGACAGTGGATACAAAATACCGAGTTATCCAAGGCTTAGCAAATCGATTGGAACGTGCTGGAGACATAAAGATTCCATTCACCGGATGGCCCACTGACAAAGTACTGGAAGAGTTTCGAAGAAGGATGGACAGGAGGGGAGGGATACACGTGATAGTGCTGGATGAGATAGATCACCTAGTCTCCAAAGTCGGTGACTCGATAATCTACAGCCTTACGAACTTGAACCTCGAACTTGAGTCCTCGAAGTGCTGCATTATAGGAATTAGCAACGATCTTCATTTCACAAAGATGCTAACACCCCAGGTTGCCTCAAGGCTCGCACAAATCGATCTTGTATTCCATCCGTATGGAGCCAATCAAATCAATGACATATTGCAAGAAAGAGTGCGCCATGGCATTCGTGAAGGCGTCTTAGATCAGAGTGTCGTCGGACTCTGTTCGGCCCTAGCTGCTCAAGAACATGGAGATGCACGAAGAGCCTTAGATTTACTGAGGATTGCTGTCAAGAAAGCACAGCAAATGGGTCATGACCTGGTTGATAGGGGGCACGTCCGTTTAGCCCAGAGCCAACTCGAACATGATCAACTCACACCAGTCTTGCGAACTTTACCGCTACAACAAAAGATACTGTTGTTTTCAATCTGCATAAACGAAGAAAACGGTCTAAAGAATATTTCAACCGGAGAGATCTACAGAACTTACACTGAGGTTTGTATGAGAATAATGATAGAACCACTCACCCCCAGAAGAATCTCCTCTTTATTGAACGAGTTGGACAGCCTTGGTATTATCATCGCTAGAAATGTTAGCAAAGGACGGGGCGGGAGGAGTAAACAGATTAATTCTGCCCTACCTGAATCACTAGATGTTATGGCTGAAATGAGAGACTCTGAACCTATGATTGAGGAAGCGTCCAAATCAAAATACCGACTTCAAAGACCCCTTTGATTATTATCCTCATTCCGGTAACGATTAAACAGAGAGCTTTGGTGGGCGGGACCAATGTCCGAAAGTTCATGGAAGGGTGAAGTCACCAAACCTAGTGGTTTTCTGTCCATCTTTTCCTTCTGTGCAGGGGTATGGCTATCGCTCGTTTCGGTGATAAACATACTAATTGGGGCCTTTGCCCCCGGCCAGAAGATTGAATGGTTGGGTTTCTTTTCAGGTTCGACTCTGGCTGATGCATATTCTGAGCACACCTCAATTTCGTTGAACTCAGGTGACATTGTGGCAATAGCACTATCCATTCTGTTGATATTCCTTGGGACTAAGGGTATTCAATCAACCATCAGCATGGACAGCTTCGTCCAGTCGGTTATTCAAAGGCCAGTGAAAATGATGGATGCGAGTGGGAGCATGAGTCAAATATTATCAAACTGGATGGTTGTGGGTGGCTTTGGGTTGTACATTATCTGGTCAATGATTTACACCACTTGGGTTGATCCTGGAATTTACTCCGTATGCATGGTTATGATAGTGGGAGGGCTTGGTATGGAAGCCCTGTATGATGCGAGTGAATGATGTTCAATCACACGATTGTTCTCGCCATTTGACTGACGATACTCCTGCAGTTTTCCTTCGCCAGTAGATCAGTAACCCTCGCCACGACCCCTTTATTCGGTTGGCCATACAGAACTATCGTTCCAAGGGGCAACATCAAATGTAAGGGAATTGGAGCGAGGTCTTCTTCGCCATCGACAATCACAATACTACTCCTTCCTGACCTAAGATGACTCACCGCGATATCGCAGGCACGAAACAAGTCTGATGTGATTGAACCAGCTGGGTTTCTCACTTCTGTTACCTCGTCAAACCTCGTTCTATCTATTTCATCGGCTAGACTCCAAGGGCTGCGTTTGGTCATCCCATCGACAATCGCGATATCTGGAGTCATTCCAATTTTCAACAAGCCCCATGTAGTGACGTCCCCGACAGAAACAATTGGTTCCCTACCATTCAACTCTCCAAGTGCAGATTTCAATGCCAAGGTCGGATCTTCCTCTGGGCCATGGTAAAGTTTCCCAAACGGGTCTTTTAGTAGAGATTGGACGTCATCTGTCATGAATCTGGTGGATTGTAAAATATCTCTTGTTATGTATCGCATGCCAGTCTGATCAATCAACCCATCTCTTATTTTTGAGCTTGAGATTAGTGCCCCATCTTCGCCTTTCTCATGATCTACGACAATTATATCCAAGGGCTTGATTCCATTTTGGGCGCGAATTGTATTGATTTGTTCGCAACTGTTTGCAGTGTCACTTGTGCAAAAAATAACGTCGGCACGAGGGTGATCGATGGCGGGCCCTATCGGGTCTTCTAGAGTACCAAAGGTCGTTCTACCGAGTTGTTCTTGCGTGAGGCTATCTTTGATTGTGGCTTTCCTTTTGTCCTCTGACCAGCATCTCCAGTCCTTTTCCAGAGCAATTCTGTCACTGGTAATCCAAATCTCCAAAAATTTACAATTTCTTAATGCCTCAGTTATGAGTCGAAAATGGCCGGCATGGACCCGATCAAAGGTGCCACCCATCAGGCCGTGTTGGTACATGACCCCGGCATGGTGGGCACTGAACTTGAGGGCTACGGAAGATGTGCCCCGGGGCGTAACGGACTCCATCATCACGATGGCTCCGGGTCCTGACCCACCCCGGGACGTCTGTAGGAGGATGGGGTTGTCCCATGAGTCATTCCGCAGTCGTCTGGGGACCCATCATCATCCATCCGTACGATTGCTCCGTTGATCATTCCAAAGGTCACAAGGGTCTTCGTCGTCCGGTCACCCTAAACGTGGTACCACGTTTCATTCTAGTCCTCCGGCGTGGGGGCGTCGTCAACGTGGTGTTGCCGTTCGGGCAGTTGTTGGAAAGAGGATGGTGATTATGAAATCATGGAATTATGACCAGGACATTTCATTCCATTGTGCGTGATCTTGTGATCAACAGCCTGGCAGTGATCAGGGGATCGCCTCCTGTTAGGTCAGTATGTGCGATTTCAGGCCATTTGTGAAGAGGTTGGGCTAACCAGCCAACCAATGGATGTGTCCGACCGGTGTAGGGAGGTAGTCCCATTGTAGCATTCCTCATGGACATAATGAGATCATGGATGTTTGCTACACTGGCCTCATCCAAGATTTCTATTCCGGGACCATATCGTATTGACTCTTCTAACGCATTCAAGAAACCATCTGAGGGTCCTGGATGGTTGAGGTCACCGGATCCTGGGAAATGATGTGGTTCCCCACTGGGTCGAAGAGCCAATGCTGCCCATGGGATGCTGCATAGCTCCGCATTATTCCACCATTGTTCGTTTTTCAACATGTTCAACAATATTTGTTCGGCGAGTGGTGCAAACCATTCCATGGGTATTTGCCTAACAATTTTTACCGAAAACGAGGGAGTCAGCCTTCCATTGCCTTCGATCACTCTAACAAACCTTGACCATGTGTGTAAATCCGAGTTGGGTTTGTCCCTCGCTGCAATGTGCACACTGTCAAGTAGAGCTTTTTTCTCTCTTTCTTTTACGATCTTATAGGCCCCAGAAAGAGAGTCAATAGAACGATCTGGAATGTCGGATAACCATGCCGGTATTGCCCAAGACCTCAGGTCCTCTGTCATATCTGGAGATATATCTGCCGCAGAAGCCAAGAGTCGGCTTGCGATCCATATAGCGCCTGATGAAGCGGTTTCTGGTGGGGTCAGGGGCCTAACCTCATATGGAAAATTAGGATTATCTTTAACCATGGTTGAGAATTTTTCTGAAAATAGTGGTAGTTTTCTTTTGTCTGAAATGTTGATGAATTCATGTAACTCTGAGTCTGGAACATCTTCAAACCTGACTAGATCCATCCACTTCTGATCTACTCTTCCTTTGATTCGCTTCCATCTATTCCATCTCATCTTTCTCGGTGTAGCAATGAGGGCAGCTTCTGGATGTTCTGATTCCACCAAATTAGCCCAATAGTCGTCTTGTTCGTTTTTCTCATTTAGTGCAAGTGAGATGTATTCATCCTCCACTTCAGAAACCGTAAGTTCCACCGATAGAGAAGAAGACGAGGGTTCTTTTCTGGGATTGGAATCTACCATAGCGACGCTCAATTTTGTGTCATCGATGCGTATCGGGGTCTCAATACCATTTTGATCGGTATACCTCGCCCAAGGAAGGGGCCTAGTTGTATCAGAGCTAAGTTTGGCGACTCCTTGGGCCTTATACTCATTACTTGAGAAAATAATTCGCCTTTCACTGTTCCTCAATAGCTGTTTGAACATATATTCAGGTATATCATCGCCGACTTCTATCGCAACAGGAATATCCTCATTAGATTGCAAAACCCATTTGATCAGGGCTTTCCTTGCTCTGATTCCGAGATCTTTCGTACTGATTGTCTCAGATGCCGTTTCCTTCTCTTCGAATTGGGAATTCCCCCAATCAGCCCTGAACCTTCTCAGAGTCTCCTCGGGGACTCTCGACCTTCTCCTAAGGAGGATCCTGTCCTTCAACGCTTGTGATCGTCTCCTGAGCTCCGATGGTTTAGTTCTCGGATGGGCCAGTTCTATCCAGCAGTCTAGAACATCCTCTGGTATGCTGGATGGTTTTTTTTTGCTGTCATGGATGCTCGATATCATCAGGTAATCATCCGGTATTGTCCTAGCAATCAACAATTGTCCCATGCGGCCTTCTATGTCAATTATCAGTAGATTTGGGGCGTAAACGGGGCTTACATCTTCATGAAGTGTCCCTATTCTGAGATTAAATCCTGGTTGTGGATGGAATGGATGTTTTACTTCGTTGTATCTTGGTGTGAACCACGTGCCTGGTGCCAGTGATATGGGTCTTTTTTCACCAATCATCCTGGCGTTAAAAACGTAGACTGGGCGATCTCCTTCGGAAAAGGATTCAATGGAATTTGGGTTCAATTGAACGTCTGGCATTTCTGCTATTTTTCCAGTGTGCGGATTAATCCACAGACCATCACGACTTTCTACCTCAGCGAGTATCCATTGGGCCCCCTGATTTCCACTGGAATAATCTCTAGTAGGTTGCCTGTCAGGTATAGCGATCGTTAATTGATTGAATACGACAGTCGATGCCAACACTAGTCGATCTCTATCCTTGGATACTAGACAGATATCGCTTTTTGTCGAGGGGATGGGTAAACAAGACTGGGCTCTATGTATTATGTCCTGTATGACAACATTCCTCCCCGAGGGCGTGAGGTGGATGGACGCTCCCCTTGTACCAGCTGTAGAAGCACTATCAACCAATTTTTCACGCCTGAGCCTCCTCAGTTCTGCCGACACATGCGGCATTCTTAGGTTAGTGAAGCGAGAAATTTCTGCAACCGTCATATCCGACCTGGATAGTGATGAGAGCACTCTCCTCCGATGGAGTCCCCTTATTCTTTGAGGGTCAAATGAGGAGTCGTTATTCGATGATTTATCCAATCTTGACACCCTCTGTCAATTTTAACAGTTCTAATTATACATATCTTATATAAAAATTTTATTTTAGTTATATTTTATTACATATTTCTACTAGAATTCTTCTTTTATAATGTCATCTTTCGGTTTATCTAGTTCTTTTGGTCGTGCAACCTGCAACTTGATGTAACGAAAAAGCGAACTAAATTGAGAAGCGTTATATTTGAGTCAATAGTCCTGTGAACTAACGCCAACGAGGACGAGGCATGGTAACTGCTTATTGAGTTTAAATCAGGCCTTTTCTAAGTCGCGTTGAACATGGAGGTGCGGAAATTGCGAACAACAAGACTCAGAGAAAAAATAAAGAAATTCCTAAATGAAAGAGGACAAGCAAACACAACTGAGATCCTTGAGCATGTGAATTCAACCATGCGCCATGGCACAACTCCACAACAACTGGGCAATGTCCTCTCAAAGGACAAGGATATTCGAAAGATTGCAACGACCAAGCGAGGTGGCGCGCTTTCGGGCAGATACGAAATTTGTGTATGGACCCTACGAGACGACGATCCAGGGCACGGATTCGAAGCTTAGCTGGCATGGGCTATTGACTAGGCCCCTCTTCCCAGCATCCCTCGGAGGCAAGTGAGTTCTCCGCACTTCTTTTGAGTAGTTTCGTTTGGGCGTCCTCAGTTTGTGATCTTGCCCACAGAGAAAGTGCATCTGCCAACAATGCTCTTCCAAAAGAGAAGGTGATTGGCCATGGTGGTTTGTCCGCGATCTGATTTATCCTGTTGAGGTGGTTTGTGGCGTCGTAATCAGACTGGCCTCCCGAAAGGAATGCGATGCCTGCTACATTCTTGGGAACATTTTGTTTGAGTGCATCGCAGGTTAATTTTGCAACTTCATCGGCCAATGCACCAGGTGATTCTTTACCTGGAAGGACCATATTTGGCTTTAGAATAGTCCCAGATAGCATAACCCCTTGTGTTTGACAATCTGAATAAACGGCTTTCAATACCCTTGATGTGACTTCGAAACATTCCATAATGCTGTGGCCACCATCCATCAACACCTCAGGTTCAATTATGGGCACAAGACCTTGTTCTTGACATATTGAGGCATACCTCGCAAGAGCATGGGAGTTTGTTGATACTGATGCTGCGCTCGGACGGTTTTTGGATATGGAAATGACTGCTCTCCATTTTGCAAACCTTGCACCCATGTTGTAGTATTCCTCACACCTTTCCCTTAGTCCATCCAATCCCTCTGTGACGGTCTCTCCTGTGTGTCCGGCCAATGGTTTTGCACCAGTATCTACTTTTATGCCCGGAAGCATTCCTCTGTCAGTCAAATATCTAGGAATAGGGGTTCCATCATCCATTTTTTGTCTAATTGTTTCATCAAATAGAATTACTCCTGAAATGTATTTTTCTAGCCCGGGCGTAGAAAACATTGCAGTTCTGTAGAGTCTTCTAGACTCCGAATTTGCTTCAATTCCGACTGCTTCAAGTCTTTTTGACATTGTTCCATTGCTTTCATCGGCCGCGAGGATTCCCTTACCTTGGCGAACTAGTGATTTTGCAATTGTTTCTAGAGGGTGGGAGGTCATGTTAACGGTGCTACCACCCGGGGAGGTATGAATGAATGCATCGAATAGGATCTACACATCGAATGTCATTTTTTCTATCCTTGTCGTTGATGTGCTTACGTCGATAACCTCGGAGGTGACCACTATTGACCCATCAGAATTCTTGGTGGGCCCAGGGACTCGACCCCTGCAAACTCCAGACCCTATGTACACCGAGTCTTTGGACGAGCACAACTCATCCCTTTTCCATATGTGTTCCATCTTATCCCCTACCATCTGAATGGCCCTTTTTTTGTGGTCGGGGTTTGTAGTCACCAACCGCCCCTCAAAAAATGCGTTCAAACCGCGCAAAGCGGTTGCGGTTATTACTCCCTCAGGCGCAGCTCCGATACCCATCAACAAGTCGGTGGAGGAGCTGCTGTCTGCCGAATCCAAAGCTGCAGTGATGTCCCCGTCCCCAATCAGTGAAACCTTTGCACCCATGGTTTGTATCTTTGATATGAGATCCTCGTGCCTCGGACGATCCATCACAACGACCTCCAAGTCCGAAATTGGTTTGTTCATTGCGTCCCCAGCAGCCTCAAGATTGTACTCCAAGGTACCCTCGAGGCTAATCTCTCCGATGAGCGCAGTACATCCTGCCAACTTGTCCATGTAGCAGTCAGGCGCATGCAACAACGCGCCTCTGGGTGCGGCTGCTAAAACGGCCATGGCGTTTGGTTTGTTGTAAGCCACATGATTTGTGCATTCCAACGGATCAACCGCAATGTCAATCTTCTCTGCGCGTGGATCATCCCTCAGAGAGCCCAACATCTCCCCAATCCAGAGCATTGGGGCATCGTCCCTCTCTCCCTCTCCAATGGCTACTCTCCCATTGAATGGAATGGAATCAAAAACTGATCTCATTGACTCTACTGCCGCTCCATCTGCGGCTTTTCCATCCCCTTTACCAACCCATTCGTAGGCTGCGAGGGCAGCAGAACTTGTCGCGCGAATGAAATCATTGGTAAGGTCGCGCACAGGCATGGATGTCGGATATGGGCACGAGACATCAATTCTCTGTTGGAATCTTCAATTTTGTAATGACAGCGACGTCGCTAATTCTTGTGTCGGGATATTGCCCGGTTGAGTCCTTCAGTATTGGCTTCAACATGTCCCAAGCGCAAAGTAAAGCTGTCGAAACGCCACATAGGGCCTCCATCTCAACACCTGTCTTTGAGGTTGTGGACACAGTCACAATGCATTTCAGTCCATTTTCGACGTCTTTCCATTCAACCTTGCAACCCTCAATGGGTATAGGATGGCAATGAGGCAGACTCAAAGGGGTTTTTTTTACAGCTAAAATCGCTGCTAACGATGCAGAATTTCTGACATCCCCCTTTTCTGTGGCTCCTTCATGCACCTTCGAAACCACCGTCGGTGACACGCACAATACTCCAGATGCAGAAGCCCGACGAATGATGGTTGATTTTTCAGTGATGTCGACTATCAGGGGGGTTTTCGTCATGGGTACCGCTGAGGCAGGGAGTACTTAGCCGGAAGGGTTCACCCGAGGCCCTCAATCCAATATGAGCCGCTCTGAGTTTTTTCTTTTTTCCAAATGGGTGCTTGACGTTTCAATTCGTCTATAGTCCAACTGCAGCCTGCAAAAGCCTCCGCTCTGTGGGCCGAAGTTGCATGGATGCACACAATAATTTCACCAGGCAACACAGTGCCCTTTCGGTGTGTGATTGATATTGAATGAAGGTTGTATTGATTCAATGCTTCATTGCCAATGTCCGTTAGTACTTGGGGAAGTTTTTCATCCCATGTCTCAAACTCCAAACTCAAAACCTTCTCACTCTCATTCACCGGTCTCACAATCCCAATGAATGATGCGATCGCACCAACACCATCTTTACTCAATTCAGAAAGCAAGCCGATTGTATCGATCGGGCCTTCTGTGACTGAAACCGCTACTGGCACATGCCACCGTAGCAGTTCAGAGGGATAGTGCTTATCTCTACAGGGGAGTTGCAATCGACGTGAGCGAGCGGGTTGACATACTCGGGGCTGGTCTATCTGGGTTGTCTTCTGCCATAATATTGGCAAAGTCAGGAAAAGAAGTCCACGTTCATGAAGTTAGGCAGGATAGCGGGGCAAGATTTGATGGAGACTTTCAAGGAATAGAAAATTGGACATCAGAGATTGATTTCTTCGATGAAATGCGGGAATGGGGGCTTGATCCGAACTCTTTCAAGTCAAATCCATTTGGGGTTGTCGACTTGGTCCATCCGGATGATGTGATTACCAACCCTGTGACAGACGGGGTTGCATTCAGAGTTGTTGAGCGAGGTACGGATAGTCACTGCATAGATCAAGGTTTCAAGAAAATGGCACTTGACGCAGGAGTGAAAATTCACTACGGTGTGAAGGTGGATCCTTCTCAATGTGACATTATTGCGGCTGGACCCAAGGAGTCTAGCGCGGTGGCCTTTGGAGAGATTTTCGAAACCAGTCATCCCAATCATGTGACTTTCCAGTTGAATGACAAATTGGCACCTGGAGCTTACAGCTACATGATCATCATCGACGGAGTGGGATTAATTTGTACTTGCCTGTGGAGAAAACAACGCAAGAGCGGACGTTTCTTGGACGAAACAATAGTCTGGTACGAGAATCACTATGAGTTGGACAGGAAACCCATTAAACGAGTCGGTGGAAAAGGCGATTTTTCACTCCCTGAGAAATACGTCTTTGATGGTCGGTACTATGTCGGTGAGGCTGGTGGACTTCAAGACTTTATGTGGGGATTTGGCATGAGATACGCAATTACCAGCGGGGTTTTGGCGGCAAAGTCTATGCTAGGAGAGGTCAGTTACGAGAAAGAAGTCAGGACGAAATTACTCCCGCTCGTCAAAGTGAGCGCGACGAACCGATTCATAATGAACAGAATGGGAGACAGGGGTTTCAAGGCAGTCGCGAAATACTGGATGAGAGATCAAAAGAAGACCGGTGATGGTTTGGGGTTTATGCGTCTGATCTACAAGCCCGGCATCTTCAGGAGGATGTTGTGGCCATTCGTTCGTTTTGGTATGCTAACCAAGGGAGCAACCTCCGATGGCCGGTCTTATCATAGGATGCCATTTAGGAAGGCACTGAAGAGAGACGATTGGAAGCCAAGCGCAGAGGCCAAACTAGTGGCTTCACAATGGAAGAATATTCAGAGGGCAGGTGGCAAGACCTCCTTCAATTCAAACGATCAGTGATAGTTGGTTCTAAATCAATGGTTCCAGCCATCGCTTGGTTGATATGGGCCATTACCATCGGAGGGTCATGACAGATTGGCCAGAGCTAGTACCAATGAAAAACAAACTCGTCAACTATGGCGTCACGGAGAATGGAATCGCCATTATCGAATTGATCTCAGACTCAGAGGGAGCACCTCTACAGGAAGGAAAGACGCCCGTAAACACCTACACTCGAGAGATGTGGCATGATATAGACGATGCAATTTTGAGCGCAAGATTCGATGATGATGTTAGCGTGATCCTCCTCACTGGCCACGGAGACAAGTTTTTTTCCGCTGGAGCAAGCATAAAGTATCTCAATAAACTGAGTCCAAGATACAAATATTTTTTCTGTCTTCATGCTAATGAAACACTCAGCAGACTGGAACAGACTCCCAAGTTGGTTATCGCTGCTCTCAACGGTCACACCGTGGGCGGTGGGTTGGAAATTGCCATGGCCGCAGACATCCGGATTGCAAGAAAAGGGAATTTCCAAGTCGGACTACCAGAGGTCTCTCTGGGAGTGTTAGCTGGAACTGGAGGTACTGCAAGACTTTCTCGACTGGTTGGTAAGGCAAAGTCAATGGAAATCATGGTCACAGGAAGAAAGTTCCAGTTTGAAGAAGCGAAGGACATGTCACTCGTTCATGACATATACGACAGCATGAGTCTAGATGAATTTCGCCAAGATGTCTTGGACTACGCCGGACAATTCTCACTGCCATTTGCTGCAGCAAAAGCCATTGGCAACATAAAAAGGAGTGTGCAAAGTGGTCTTGAGATTCCATTAGAGTACCATCTTGCACTGGAAAGAGAACTACAATCAGACCTATTCCAGTCAGAAGATGCAAAGGCCGGGATAGCAGCATATGTGGACAAGAAGACACCAAAATTTACTGGAAATTGATTTTTCATATCAGAAGAAGGACCCATGGATCAAGCCCGAACTTGAAATACGACCTAACATTTCAACGGGCTATGAGCAAGACGGATGTAGTCGAGGCATATACCCCGAATTTTGAGGGCTGGGTCAGAGAATTCCATGAATGGCAAACAAGGATAGGATTCGACCCAGCGTGGTTAGGAGACTATCGATTTGAGATCAGGTTCGACTGGGATTCCGCTGGGAAGACCATTGAATTCGGAGATTTTGAAGGAATGCCGAAATGGAGCAGAAGGATGCAAATTCCTCAACAGAACATCCGTGACGCTATAATTAACATGATTAGCGTTCAGGGAGACACAGAATTTGCATCTGTCGAGCAACAGAATCACTTACTTGCCACCGCACCGACAGAATACGACAGAAAATCCGCATTGAGGATAATGTGTGAGGAGCAGCGACATGGATGGCAGATGGCCTACTTATTGTGCACATACTTCGGCGAACAAGGCGTAAGGGAAGCTGCAAAATTGCTTGAGAGGAATGCGCAAGATGGGACTAGGCTCCTTGGTTCTTTCAACGCCCCCATAGATCACTGGCTAGATTTCTTTTGCTTTACTCACTTCATCGACAGGGATGGGAAGTATCAATTGAAAATGCTCTCCACTAGCTCATTTCAGCCTCTATCTGCCTCAATGGGGCCAATGCTGAAAGAGGAGTCTTTCCACCTCGGAACAGGAGCAAATGGGCTAAGGAGGATTGTGAAAGCAGGAGTCATCCCAGTCTCATTCCTACAGAAATACATCAACAAGTGGGTGAGCACGGGACTCGACCTATTTGGCACGGACGAATCCACATCGGCCCAATGGGCGTATGTCTATGGCGTCAAGGGTAGATACGACGAGAGGGAATCCGAGCAAGAGGCTGACCGAGAACACCTGAATGAAGCCAGCAGGGGATTGTATTTCGATGAGCTAAAGGCAGAAATGGTAAGAATAAGCAAAGGTCGAAAAGAAGGCGAACCTGAACTCTACATACCATCTGACAAGTTCAACCGGGGGATAGGAAAATACTCGTCAGAGATGTATACCGTCAAGGGAGAAGAATTTGAGGGGAGTCCGGAAGAATATCGAACCTACCTTTCCGAGGTCTTGCCATCGGATGAAGATGAGCGCAAGCTCATGGAGGAGTACATGGCTCCCGGCGTAGAGTGGATACAATATCGCGAGTGGAAGGGCTGATCCCTTAGCAATAACTGGAGATGATCTGATGCAAACTCATGCGCTATTGAACGTTGATAGGAAATTGCTCGCACCATTTTTCGATAGGGTGCCCGAGTTGTTTGACAAATATCACAACCGTGAAGAAGAGAAACCAGATGTCTACGAGGAGTTGCTGTACAAAATCCACAGACCTCTCACTAGTGAGATGCTGGACATGATCGATGACTGGATGGGCATAGAACATCGTAATCTAAACCAGGATCAGGAATTGATGCTGCGCCTTTTCCTACTCGCAATTAGGTATCCAGACACGCTCCTGCTAGAGAGCCTTGATGACGTCATCACAAATGATGTTCGAAGAATATCAGCGTACCTACACTTCACCAGCCACACTTACACGATTTGGGACCAAGACACGCGATCAGGACTGAAAAAACTAGGATTTGACATCCCTGACACCAAAAAAGCCGACCCCTTCATCTATGGCGCCTACGTAGGTACCATTGAGCTGATTAAAGATCTAGCTCCCTTCACCTGCTTCCTAGAGCACGACGTTCCGAGACAACGGTTGTTTCAGGCTGCAATTGCCCAGTATGGTCGCGAAGCCTGAAGTCCTTTGTTATCCCTGAATGTATCATGAGGGATGAGGGGATAGGGACTGTCGCAGTGATTGGCGCGGGGGCGATGGGTGCTGGAATTGCACAAGTGTTTGCGGAAAAGGGATTTGAAACCCGACTTTTCGATCCGTATCCCGAAAGCCTTGAGCGAGGCATGAATCAGATCAAAGACTTCTGGAAAAAGGGGATAGAACGGGGGAAAACCACCATAGAAGACAAAGAAAATTGGTCCCGAAATCTTAGCTATGAGGGAGAACTAGAGAAAACTACAAGCGATGCAGACTTGATAATCGAGGCCGCTCCTGAGAACCTAGACCTCAAAAAAGGGATATTCTCTGAGCTGGAGAAGATTACAAAACCCGGAGCGATTCTTGCAAGCAACACATCCAGCCTCTCAATAGGGATGCTGGCTGATGGCCTCTCGCAACCTGGGAGGGTGATTGGAATGCATTTTTTCAATCCAGTGCCACTAATGACACTATTAGAGATCGTTCGACATGACAAAAACGACCAACACACAATAGACACTATCCGGAAGATAGGGTCTAAGATCGGTAAGACTACTATTCTAGTGAATGATGTGCCAGGTTTTGCAACAAGTCGACTTGGGGTTGTTCTCGGGAACGAGGCTATTCGTATGCTTGCAGAAGGAGTGGCATCTGCATCAGACATTGACACCGCAATGAGGCTTGGTTACAAGCATCCGATGGGACCTCTCGAATTGTCAGACATGGTTGGACTGGACGTTAGAAGGGATATCCTCAACGGTTTATCCGAGTCACTTGGCGACGAGAGGTATCTCCCTCATCCGCTACTTGAAAAATTAGTCAATGAGGGAAGTCTCGGAAAAAAGACTGGGGTCGGCATTTACCATTGGAAGGACGGTCAAAAGACTGATCGAGAGGACCTTGGGGGGCGATGATGCTGGATTTTTCTGGAATGAAAGTTCTTGTTACGGGTGGTGCCGGGGGGATAGGAACTGAGATATGTCGCCAGTTGCATGCTTTTGGGGCAGAAGTCGTAGTACACTATTACAACTCGAAACTCCAAGCAGAGGAACTTGCAAAGGAGATTGGTGGTATTGCAATTCAAGCCGATTTGACGAACGAAGATGATGCAATCAATCTTTTCAAACAAATTGAGAACTCACACGGGGGCCTGGACTGTTGTGTCGCAAACGCTGGTAAATACCCAACTGAATCGCTACCAGCGTGGGAGATCAGTGGTGATAGGCTGTCGGAGACTCTCGACCTAAATCTCAAAGTTTCTTTCTTCACATCTCGAGAGTTCTTGAGGCGTGCGGTGGAGCGTAGACATGGGTCTCTAGTATTGGTTGGTTCAACAGCTGGTGTCCATGGAGAGCAGGGTCATGCCGACTACGCATGTGCTAAAGGGGCCATCACAAGCGGCTTACTCAAAACTCTGAAAAATGATGTAGCAGGAACTGGAGTTAGAGTCAATGCTGTGGCGCCGGGCTGGACACTAACCGAGTCAAAAATCAATGATGGCTTCGATGAAAGTATATCAAAAACGGCTCTGAAGACCATGTCGATCAAAAAATTGGCGATTCCGAAAGATGTGGCTTCAGCGGTCTCATTCCTACTTCATGACGGATATAGTGGACATATCTCCGGCCAAGTTCTAGAGGTATCAGGCGGTATGGAAGGTAGAATTATTCCAGGGGTTGATGAATGAATTGGCCGAACTATGGATAGAGGTTATTGGCCTGTTTGCAGGCATGATCGGCGTGATCGCATGGATCCCGCAGATAAGGGAGGTTTGGTTTACAGGAAAACATGAGGGCATATCGCTTCCAACCTTCGGTTTGATTGCAACCGCACTCTCTGCTTGGCTGATTTACGGAGTTTTAATCAGATCGCTATCAATTATACTTGCAAATCTCGCTGCGTTGGGATGCATTTCGTTGATAATCCTTGGAGTGATTCGATTGCGAGGGCATGAATGACTCATTTCATAAAATTTGGATCCCTCTTTTCCAGGAAAGACCTTACCCCTTCCTTGAAATCAGTTTCCATTGCCGCCGCAACCATCAGTTGTCTTTCAAATTCAAGTTGGGTTTCAAAAAATGTGGTTGTGGATGCATCGAGAAGTTGTTTCGTACCTCGTCTACTGCTTTCTGACCATGAACCCCATTTCTCTGCGACCTCAATAGATCTTGAGATAAGTTCAGACTCCGGAACTATCTCGTCCAAGGCCCCGTGTTCTAGGGCCTCCTCTGAACTCCAAACCTGATTCTCGAAGAAGAATTCCTTTGATTTCTGAAGCCCAACTAACCTTGGCAGGAGCCATGTTGTGCCCCCATCCGGTGAAAGGCCTAATCGGAAGAACGCGGCGGCAAGTTTGGCTTTGCCATTTGAGATACGATAGTCAGTACTCAATGCAAGCCCCAAACCCCCCCCTGCAGCAGCACCGTTCATCGCACCGACAAACACTGTAGGCGTTCTTCTCATACGCAACAGAAGAGGGTGTAATTGTCCGGTCATCGACTCAACTAACTCCCTGATAACCCCCGCGTCTATAGCTTCGTCAAACTTGTCAACAGGCCCTCCCGCGGAAAAGAACTTGCCAGTTCCAGTTAAGACAACGGCATTTGTATTGGGATCCTCGATCAATCCGTCAATCGTACTTACGACGTCCTCAATGGTCCCCGAGGAAAAGGTGTCTCGCGAAGTTTTCTCGGAGAATGTGACTAAAGCAACATGCGGAGAGGGGTGGTTGACTGAAAGCGCCATGCATCCCCACAGAAGCCTTTGGCTATGAACTCCATGAACGTGATAAGGGAATGTCACCTACGCGAGGTCATGATAACAAGGGATATGCTGTATATCAACGGTTCTTGGACCGCATCCAGCGGTGAATCTGCCCTGCTCGTTGAGAATCCAACCAGTGAGGAAATTATTGGTTCAGTTCCTGACGGGACAATTCAGGACACTGATTTAGCAGTGGAAGCCGCGAAAAATGCATTTGATTCGTGGTCGAAGTCGCCGATTCAAGAAAGAATCAGGATTCTTCATGCATTATCAGAGTCATTCAAGGAGAGGTCAGAGGAACTTGCTGAGATCATTACCTCCGAAGTTGGGACTCCCATAGAATACTCCAGAATCGCGATGGTCGGGACACCGAGGGTGGTTTCGAAAAGCTACGCCAAGTTGCTTGATTCATACAAATGGGAAGAGGAAGTTCGAAATTCAATAATTGTCAAAGAGCCTATCGGGGTATGTGCCTTCATTACCCCATGGAATTTCCCATTGCATCAAATCATTGGAAAGGTGGCTCCGGCAATAGCCGCAGGATGCACGATGATATTGAAACCGTCCAGAGAAGCGCCGATTAATGCATTCATTCTAGCCGATATTCTTCATGAGATAGGGCTTCCAGATGGTGTATTCAATCTCGTAAGTGGTCGAGGATCGACGGTAGGGAGCAGGTTGTCTTCCCATCCCGATGTTGATATGATCTCCTTCACAGGTTCCACATCCGCGGGCATAGCAGTGACTGAGGATGCCGCCAGAACTGTCAAGAGAGTGACTCTGGAGTTGGGGGGAAAAAGTGCAAATGTTGTATTGGAAGATGCTGATGTAATTAGAGCTGCAAAGTCCTCAATCTCCGCATGTTTTGCCAACTCTGGTCAGACATGTTCTGCGCTCACTCGACTTATAGTCCCAGAGTCGAAGATATCAGAGATGATTCCCGTGATTGCAGAAAGGGTGTCGAAATACAAAATAGGAAACCCGATGGATCCTTCAACCCGATGTGGGCCAATGGTTTCTGCGAGCCAGAAAGAGAGTGTCTTAGAATTTGTCCGAGCGGGAATTGAAGAAGGGGCGACCTTAGTCGCTGGCGGGCCGGAAGACGTAGATGGAATCGAGAAAGGACATTTTGTGAGACCAACGGTTTTCAAGGATGTAAAACCAAGTATGAGGATTTGGAAAGAGGAGATTTTTGGTCCTGTTCTCTGCATAACTTCCTACAAAGACGAAGATGAGGCATTGGAACTCGCAAACGACTCAGATTACGGTCTATCTGGAGGTGTATGGTCATCTGATCCGAATAGGGCCCTGCAATTCGCCCGGAAGATGCGAACAGGGCAGGTTAGCATAAACGGAGGTCCTTTCAATGTGAGTGCGCCGTTTGGAGGATACAAGAAATCAGGTAATGGTCGTGAATTGGGCATCTATGGGCTTGAAGAGTTTCTAGAAATTAAATCTATACAGAAACCAATACAATAATTCAACTTGATTCTTCAAAACAGTATGGACACGTTTCTCCCAAGACGTATTTATCAGACATTTGCTCTTTCACTGAAAGTGGCTCCCTGCAACTGAAGCACATCTGAATGTTTGATTCCTCCAGGTTCGCATCCAGAGCAACTCTTTGATCAAACACAAAACAGTCCCCCTCCCAGTGTGAGTCGCCAAAGTCATCAAGATATGCTAGGATGCCTCCCTCCAGCTGGCGTACATCTCGGAAACCAGAGTTTAGCATAACCACAGACGCCTTCTCGCACCTAATTCCACCAGTGCAATACATTACTATGGTCTTAGATTTCAAATCATCTGGCAATTTTTTTACAGCCTCAGGAAAATGACGGAATGTGGGTATTCTGAGGTCTAATGCTCCTTTGAATTTACCCACTCTGGTCTCGTACATATTTCTCGTATCCAGGATTACTACGTCTGAGCCATGGTCCAACATATCTTTGAATTCTTTAGTAGTAATGTGAGGGCCTGTGAACTTTAGAGGCTGAATTTCGTCCATCCCGAGTGAGATAATTTCTTTTTTCTTTTTTACCAACATTCTACGAAAAGGCTGGTACTCAGTGTAGCTGAATTTAATTGGTATTTCGCTCAGTTTCGGGTCCTCATTCAACAATGCCAGAAATGTATCGATCGATTCCTGAGAACCAGCCAGAAAAAAATTTATTCCATTCTTGCTCAGTAAAACAGAGCCTTTCAACTCATTTTTTTGGCAATGGGAAAGGATTTTTTTCCTGAGTGAATCTAAACCATGCAGTTCGACGAATTTGTAACCTGCGATGTTAACAACTCGGTTCATGCTTCCAACCCAATGTATCAATTGACTAATCTACATGCCTCCGAATCTGGGTCAGGTTATTTGTTAATCGACCAAGGATGTGAACGCTGACGTACAGGATGGGGGGGCGGATACAGGGTTGCATCGGCTTGGATTCCCTTCTGGAATTTCGACCCAATAGTCAATACCGTCTACTTTTGCTGGGTAGTCAGTCGAGATACTGTGTGCTCCGGAAGTTAGTGCTGCAATTAGCCTAGTAGTATCGTTATTGTCCGCTTCCTCTCCTCCGCTATCCGCCCGTGTTCTCACGATATATCCGCTAGACACTAAATCCTCAATGTCGGAGTGTGAGTTAACAGGGTCTATGAGGGAAAAAAAACCTCTTGCATGATCCGGAGAATCAGCAAGTGAAGTGAACATTGGGAACATTGCACCATTTGGATAGAAATCATCCAGGTATATCTGTCTCATATCACCCGTGGCCAGTAGGATAAAAATCGTCTTCCCCTTTCCACTCTCTATGGTCGGCCAACCCTCAATTCTCAGGGCTTCTCCCAGGTCGGAATAATTGCCTTGGATTTGTTTTGGAGTTATGGTTTTGTTATCTGGCCAAAACTGTGTCAATTCATGTTCAATCTGACCTAAAAGATCAGAAATTTGAATTGTCGCGGTTATTTCTAGACTTTGTTCCAACCAGTCCTTTGGTTCAATCCACACGAATGTAGTATGGTGGGATGGATTGTTTTCAGACCATTCCAAAAGTACCTCCAAACAATTTTCAAATGTAGGGCATGTTGTTCCCGAATCATACTGATTATGGTATACCCTGAGACCGCCTCTGGGGTCCCACCAGACATCTATCTCGAATTGTCTCACTCCCTGTACTGAAGCTTGAACGTCCAGGGTTTCGTGCGTGTACATGTACTCTCTTGTCGGAGAAATGATTGGCTCCACGTGGTACGAATTATGGGTCCCTTTCATCTGTAAATGGTTTATTCGGAGATCTGGATCTGGTATGTTGTGATTCAGATCATCAGCCACAGCATCAGAACCAAAACAGCCAGAGAAAGGGGCAAGCAGCAACATTATCAAAACTGAAAGTATCACTGATTTGGTGTACATCTCATGTTTTCGATCATGGAAGAGTCTCATCTTTCAGTAGCCTCATTTATCCTCAGCACAAGGGAAGATCTGCTGATTAATCACTGAGGGAGCCAGTGTTGACAACAGGGGTTGTGTCAGTTTCAGAGCATAGAACAACCAGCAAGTTGCTAACCATTGTCGCTTTTTTATCCTCATCAAGTTCAATGATCTTTTTTGCACTTAGTTGTTCTAGTGCTAGTTCTACCATCCCGACTGCTCCATCGACAATCTCCCTGCGAGCAGCAACCACCGCGGCCGCCTGTTGTCTGCGAAGCATGGCCTGTGCTATTTCCGTCGAATATGCAAGATAGCTAATCCTAGCCTCCAAAACTTCTATTCCGGCTCTCGCTAGTCTCGCTTCCACGGAAGTCTGGAGCTCCTCAGCGACTGCATCTTGATGGCTGGAGAGAGTTATTCCGCCGATGTCCTTCTCCTCTATCGCGTCATATGGATATTTTGTGGCCATTTCTCTCAGTGCAGCTTCACTTTGTATTTGCACATAGTGGTCATAGTTCTCCACTTCGAATAGCGCCTCGGCGGAATCAAATACCCTCCACACAACAACCGCTGCTATGTCAATTGGGTTTGCATTGACATCATTCACCTTCAGTTTGTTGGATTCAAAGTTATTTATTCGGAGGGATATCCTAGTTTTTGTGTACAAGGGATTCAGGAAGAATTGAAATCCTTCGTCCTTCAATGTGGCCGCGTATTTTCCAAAGAATTGGACCACAACTGACTCATTTGGGTTAATGATGACGTAGCTGTTAAACATTACAAGGAATAGAGGTATAGTGAGAATCAGGATCAATACCGATAGACCCCCTGTTGGAGCAATAAGGATCATCAGCACCAAGTTGGTGACTGCTAACGCCAGATGCAGGATCAGACCCAGAAATCCGTTGATCGCCTTTGCGTTTATATCCTTGAAAGTGGGCTCCAAATCCTTCAAATTAGTTGACATAGGTCTATTTTCCATATACATTGGTGAGAAATATACAATTTAATTCTATCACAGGATCTGGCCGGAAATTCTAGTCAGTGCACAGTATGCGATCCAATCCTAACCAATTGATACGACAATGAATTTCAATCAACGACGAATCTCGCAATTTTTCTTATTTTTACTGCCTATCACAACCACAATGTTACCTACAGAAAGAATGAGATAACCATAGTACTACGAAACGTCATGGAATTAATCTTGGATTCGGCAATAATCGAAGAAGTTGAAGATATTTCGAAGTGGGGTGTTCTCGATGGTGTTACTACGAATCCATCCTTGATTAGGAAATCAGGGAGAGACTTCGAAGATACAATCAGAAAGATAGCTGAAATTTGTCCCGGACCGATCAGTGCGGAGGTCACGTCTCTTACTGCGAATGAGATGATCGAGGAAGGGATGGATCTGAAATCTAGGCTCCCAAAAAATGTCATAATCAAGATCCCCTGCACTCCAGATGGCTTGGCAGCGACAAAAGTCCTGTCTGGAAGAGGCATTCCTGTAAATGTCACCCTCGTCTTCTCCGTATCACAAGCCCTCCTCTCTGCAAAGGCTGGGGCAGCGTATGTCTCCCCATTCCTTGGGAGATTAGACGACATCGGCCAAGACGGACTCGAACTAATCGAGGAAATCAGCCAAGTTTGGAGTGCACAGGGAATAAAAAATTGCAAGATTTTGGCAGCTTCAATTAGATCTAGACGTCACGTAGAGGTTTCGGCAAAGTTGGGAGCGCATGCGGCAACCATCCCATACAACATCTTCACCCAATTAATTCAACACGAGCTCACAGATTCAGGCCTAGACAAATTCATGTCCGACTGGGAGGCTGTGAAATCTGAAGGCAGGGCATGATCAGTAAACGCCAATGTTGCTAAGTTCTCTGTTGATCGACTCCTCAAAATCTTCTGGGGTGCCATCATTCATGATCTTGATGTCTGCAAGATCCATCACCAACTTCAAGCCCCAGCCCCATTCTCTTGACTCCCTTTCCTCAAAACCTCCATCATCTGATCTTGACCTTTCAATTACCCTCTTTTTTCTCATTTCCTCGGATGCGTCTATTGCGATCACCAGCATTCTGGGGTGCGAAGATTGCAACCTTTCCATTTCCTCAATCTGTCGTACTCCGTCTATCACAACATGTGAAACTTGAATTAATTCGTCGACTTGGGGCAAAATCCGTTCCATTATCACCGATGGCCCGAATTCATTCCTAAGGTCCTGTGCCACGAAACTCATGATTTTTGCTTCAGGTTCCATTCCCCTCGATTTTACTTCCTCTCTAACGACATCGCCTAACGTAAGGGCACGCCATCCCTTCTTCTGAAGTATATCGCTGACCTTGCCCTTTCCAGATCCAGGAGGGCCAGCAATTACCAAAACTCGTTTGTCAGACATATCTGCGTTGTATCAGTGATGGCTATTGATTGTCACGCCTCTATCTTCCCTTCCATTTAGGTTTCTTCTTCGAGAGGAAGGCCTCAACTCCAATTGAAGAGTCCTCGGTGTCAAAAAGCGCGACGAATTCCGACCTTTCTGCAAGTATCCCCTGAGTTAGTGGGAGATCCAAGGACGATCTGATTGCCCTCTTCGCTACTTTAACAGTGTATGGAGATTTTTGTGCGATTCTGCTGGCTAGGGAAATAACCTCTTCTCTCAATTTTGTCGATGGATAAACCGAATTGACCAACCCAATTTCTAATGCTCTGGTAGCCGGAACCATCTCCCCGGTAAGAATCATCTCCATTGAGATTCCATATCCTACTAGGTTTGTCAATCGCTGAGTTCCACCGCCACCCGGTATCAATCCAAGATTAATTTCTGGTTGCCCGAAATTTGAGTCCTCGGATGCCATTCGTATGTCGCATGACAGGGCTAATTCAGTTCCGCCACCTAGTGCATACCCATCAATCATCGCAATCGTCGGCTTTGTGAGATTCCAGACTTTTTCCCATGCATTATTTTCGAAGAAAGGCCTCACATCATCCGAGCCCTGTCCCGAGAACTCCGAGATATCTGCTCCAGCTGCGAAAGCCTTGGGCTTCGGTCGTTCATCTCCCGGATCTGATTGTGCTCCGGTGATCACGATAACTCGAACTGAATCGTCAGATTCTGCTTTGTCACATGCTTGTATCAATTCTTTGTGAGTAGCTCTGTTGAGGGCATTCAGCCGATTTGGGCGATTCAGTGTCCAGATTTCTATGCAACCACCTGCTGGATTTGTAGAAACATCAATCCTCTCGACGTTGACGAGATCCTCTGTCATGACCCCCCGTGTACCACCTCACAGTTCAACCTCTCCATTGTTTCAGGATATGGGAGGTGGGGGGGGAGGCAAACCAGATGGGGGGGGTGGTGGAGGAGGATCTGGCTCCGCATCCGAGTCCTCAGAAGCTTCGGAGATTTCCACAACCGAATCTTCATTGTTCATATTGTTGTGCTCGAAAGGTATCTCTCTGTTGACCTTGAGGATTTTCTGGTCATCCAATCTAACAAAAGTCGATCCTATGACACCATTTGAGATACTAGAATAGTCGTAATTCAGTATCTTCAAACCATGATGTGTGTTTTTGACCAGCTCATCGAGTCCTTCTCCATCCTCCCTATCAGCCCATTCCCTGAGTCGCCTAGTTCTCATTGGAGCGAGGGCCTTTCTCCTGTCTCTCTCGATCTTGTCTCTAATTTCGGATCTACGTTCCCTTCTAGTTTCGACAAACAGCTCCACTTCGTCTTCAAATTCGGTCTGAGCATCGCTTGATACTGCATATTTCTCCGCTACCCTAGGGGAGTCGCTAGCCTTGGACTCGCCTTGACTGGGTTGCTCTTTCACAGTAGGTTCGTCAATCTCATTCGACTTATTTTCCATTGGTGTCTTGCTGGTGATGGTCTCCTCCGTCGTGTTGTACGTCATCGAGGAACTTTCCGCCAAAGATGAGACTGGGGCCGGATCTGCTTGATATCGCGAAATTGGGGCGACAATTTGTTGTTTGGGCTTACCGGTGAATAGAAGGATGGACATCAATGAAAGAATTGTAGTGGCGCCTGCTATTCTAGTAATGGGCGTTAGTGACCCCTGTAGGATGAGAAATACAGGCGATCCCAAGAGGAATAATGCCCAGATCAATAGACGGGGGATTGACGCCATGTGCCAACCACGCTGGCAGTAGATATTCAGATTGACGGAACTAATATTGCATCAGACAGGATATTTAGCGCATTTGCTCTGTGCGAAAGCCTCGATTTCTCAAGTTTCGTCATCTCAGAGAAAGTACGGCCATCTCCCTCGATTGGTATGAAAATTGGGTCATATCCAAAACCTTGATCACCTTTAGGTTCAAACGCTATGATTCCCTCACAAAATCCTTCAAAGGACTGGATTTCATTACCGTTCCAGACAGACAAGGAGGCTGTATATCTGGCATTCCTAGTTTCCACTCCATCCATCAGCCTGAGTATTCCATTCGGCCCAATCCTAGAATAGACGTAGGAGGAATAAGGGCCTGGAAAACCGCCGAATTCATCTATCAAGAGACCAGAGTCTTCAACCATTATCCAATCATCATCGAACTCATCTCCAATTTGTTCCAACACTTGTCTAAGTTTTGACGTTGCAACTTCATTGAAGGCATTCATCTGGGGCTCTATAACACGAATTCCAGATTTATGATCGCTGAGTAGTTCTAGCCTTATCCCTCTTGATATCATCAATTCGCTTGCTTCTAGAAATTTGCCTTTGTTCCCGGTGTGAAAGAGAATCCGCTTTGGCGTTGAATCAAGCATGATACCTCACCCTGCCCCTTATTGATTCGAATCGATCTACTACCGATTTACCATCAAAACCATCTGAATCAGGATCTAGAAGATATCCTTGAATGACTTTATTCATGGCCTTTGGTCGATCAGAATGATGTGCTGATAGACATTCATGAAGAGAATGTAAGTCAAGCCCGAAGTGCTCCATTTCTGCCACTAGCCTTCCCAGGCCATAGTCGATCAAAACAACTCCATCCAGGGTGACTATCGCGTTCAGTGTTGTTAAATCACCATGGGATATTCCCTGTGAATGGACAGATCTCAGAGATTTTCCTAGCTCAACCTCCAGATCTCCTTCGGCTCCGTCCATCAAAGCGGATAGTAAGGTCGGGCCTATTACCTCACTCATAATTATCCAGCCCTCTTCTTGATCCATGGACAGGAGTTTGGGGGCTGGAATTCCTCTTTCATTCAAGCGAGCGAGGATCCTAGACTCTGCAAAGATTCTCTGCCTTGACAAAGTTCTATCGAGTTTTGGATGCCTGTATCCCCTGGAAACTCTCTTTTTCAGGATGGCTGGCCTACCGATCCATGATCCAGAAACCACCTCGGCTTCTGCCCCTACATGGATCACGGCGGCCGAGGCCCATGGTGACCAAATCCCGTGCGGCATGACCAAGCCTAGATTAGATGGCTTGAAAGGCATTGCACTCTGGAGTACCACCGTTGAGATGACGATGAGGTTGCCCCCTATCCCTCTGAGGCCTAAAATAAGCGAGGCGTTGGAGATGAATGATGAGGAGCTGACTGCAGAGGCCAATCGGTTGATGTCACGTATAGGTCAGAAAATGAGATGGTCCTATGATGCCTGCAGGACAATTGCACCATTGACTCTCAGAATCAACCAACTCAAAGAACAGAAAGACGTAATCATAATCGCGCACACGTATCAAACACCAGACATAGTTTATGGCGTGGCAGATGCAGTTGGAGACAGCTACACCTTGTCGAAGATAGCAAGAGATGCGCCGCAATCGACAATTCTGTTTTCAAGCGTCCGATTTATGGCAGAGACCGCCAAAATTCTCAGTCCTGAAAAGAGAGTCATCCACCCATCTCCAGAAGCTGGGTGCTCGTTGTCTGAAGGGATTGACGCCTCAGATGTTCAAGCCATGAAAGCCTCCTATCCAGGGGTTCCGGTGGCCTGCTACATCAACACCACGGCAGCAGTCAAGGCTGAGTGTGATGTATGTGTCACTAGTAGCAATTACCTAGCTATCGCGGAGAAACTCCCCGGAGACGAAATCATCTTTGTCCCCGATAGATTGATGGGGCTCCATTTGAAGAAGCATCTCGAGGGTAGGAAGACAGTTTACCTCCATGATGCGGATTGCGAAGTTCACGCTGCATTCTCCTCGGATTCCATTCATCGCCAGAGGAGGGAGGCTGAAAAGAGGGGGTTGCAATTGAAAGTACTCGCCCACCCGGAGTGCGACTCCGAGGTCCTAGAGGCCAGTGACTTCGTTGGAAGTTCAGAAAGGATACTTACAGAGGCAAAGAAGCTAGGGGTCCAAGATGGAATTGCTGTCATGATGATTACGGAATGCGGGACGGCAGAGCGGGCAATAGCAGAATCAGAGGCTCCAATCGAGCTGATGGGGTCCTGCTCTATGTGCAGACACATGAAAAGGACTCACTTGGAAGACATACTACAGGCTATTGAATCCCCCACCAGCGATCAAATTGTCGAGATCGAGGACTCCATTATTCAAAAAGCGAGGGTTTCATTGGATCAGATGTTCGCACTCTCCGATGCTTGATTATTCCTGCTTTCTGTGGCAGTTTGGACTGTCCAGACCATCAGTAGGGGGACCAAAATCACCACAGCAGCTTGGAGCAGGATCCTAGAGTAAGGCTCGAATGTGTCTTCCATGTCGTATATCTCCAGTATAGGATCATCATCACCTGTTGTGACTAGCCAGGCGGCTCCGATGGAAACCACTCTCGGGTCCTGATGGACTGATGCTGACCCTGAGGTAAGACTCACAGGGGGGAGGTTAGGGGTCGAACGGTCAAAAAGATACACATCATTGTACAAATCCAATTCCTCGATCTCAGATGGAGCAAACGCGGTTATCTGCAGATAGACCAATTTCTCAGAGGTCAAGTGGGGGCTCCAAGCATCCCAAGCAGGCTCTGAGATAATCTCCGAGCTCCCCATTATTCTGTCAATCAAAACAATCCTTCTCATCGCTCCAACATCCACAGTCACTGCTATTGAGGGTCCATCTGCCGAAATTTCTGTTATTGATCCATTTCTAGGGTCTAGATCAATCCCTGCCTCTCTCAGCCCCTCCTCCGTTTCCTCGTCCGATGATGCATTGACGAAGTAACTCTGGCGAGTTTCGGTTGATACGGAAAAGATGCTCAATTCTGGTCCATCACCGCGATCCGCCGCCCAAATGATGGAATCCCCTGCGACGGTCAAAGCAGTCACGTTCTGTGCGTCATCTATGATTGTCAGACCACCTCCATATGGATTTCTGACTTCGATGCCATTTGAGTTTAGTAATGCCACATATGAAACCCCATCCAGGGTAGTCCCTATCCCAAGATCGTGGATACTGTAAGACATGTCGTTCCTGACTTCTGGAGAAATGACTCCAGAAGAAGAGTCAATTTCGAACCAATCGTATCTGAATCCGTCGTAGATCACCATCCTCTCCCCAGAGATTTCTATTGATGGGGGTGAAGGCCATGGTGCGCCACCGACCTTGAATGAGGTTGATGTACTGAGGTTCCACGCTATTATTGCTGTATCCTCATCAGCCGTTTCGTTAATTGCGATCATCCATTCTCCTTCGCCGGTAGCCTCTGATGGGACTTCCACGCCTTCCAACGGGAATGACTGATGTGTGGCGTCGTAAACCAGTATTGTGGTTGTTAGGAAGAGAACTGTGACGATTGCGACAGAAGTTTGTTTTCTGGAAGCTTGCCTGTAAGGCTCAACGGTTCTTTGGATAATTCTCCTCATTTTTCTCAATGCCAACCTAGGGTTGTCGACTAACAAAGCAAATCTCCGACCAATCAACCTTTCATCGAAAACTCCCCAAACGCCCTCTCTGGTTTTGTCAGCCAGAAGAACGGCAAAATGGGCTATGATGAGACCTCCCAGCACGTCTGATATCCAGTGGATGCCGAGGTACACTATGCTGAATGCGGTGAGGAAAATGAATGCAAGAAGTGCCATGGAAAACCTGTGCCACCTCCCATCCTCGTCCCACTTCACGAAGGCTAGCCATATTGCGAATGGCATGCCGATGTGCAGGCTGGGCATTCCATTAGTGAACGGATCGATTTGGACAAACCAGTTCCTTATCTCTGGAGTTAAATCATAAGCGAGAGTTTCCATTCCTGGGATTACATCGCCTGTGACTCTGACATTCAAGAATAAGTAAAACGGCAATGCTAGTATGTATACGTAGAACATGGTGAGCGCGATTCTGTCAGCCATGTACCTGTCGTCTGCATATATTGGATAGATGAAGGCTGAGAATATTGCGGTCATGTATCCCATGACATAAAAGTGGGTTAGTACCTCAGTTAGTAGCTCTGATTTGAATCCGGTCTGAACCCATAGTGTCACGTCCCCCTCTATGGCGTATATGTAGGGTGTTATCTCTATCCTCGTGCTGGCCATCAGGGCCCGATCAATCTGATCAAGAGGATCTTTCCACAGGTATACAGAGAAGACAATTAGCATATGGAACCAGTACCTCCTAAACATGTCGACGTACGCACTCCAAGAGTGTCTGACGAATCGAGGCCTAAGGAGTGGCATCAAAGCCACGCTACAGAGAATTGCGGCTGTGACCCATGTCAGATAAATGCCCGTCTGTGCCATAATATGATCCATCCGAGTCGCATACACGTCATGAATGAAACCCATACTACGAGATCATCTGATGTTTACAGCAGTTCTATTTCCAGATTCTACGATATCCATGACCTTGTCAACAACTTGGACGAATGATTTAGCCGTCACTCCATCAGGCTCTGCGACGATCCTATGCACTCCGTCATCGCCTCCTCTCACGATGCCTGGATCAAATGGTATGGATCCGAGATAAGGCACTTCTAGATCTTCCGCGGCCTTTTGTCCGCCTCCTGATTTGAACAAATCTAACACTGTAGCCCATTTGCCATCCTCATCAGTGGATACTTCTATGCTCATTCCACCAGGCCCGTCAATCGTCAGGTCTGACCCTGGGGGCGCGGTTCCAGACAATGAGTATCCACTCATGTTCTCGACAACCCCTATTACTGGAAGTGAAACAGTCTTTGCGAAATTGATCGATTTTCTGCTGTCCAGTAGGGCAACCTCTTGGGGGGTGGTTACTATAACGACACCATCGATCCCAGGGAGGCTCTGCGAGACCGTCAGTGGTTCGTCGCTGGTCCCAGGTGGGAAATCAATTATCAGGGCATCTAGACTACCCCATGCCACGTCTCCGATAAATTGCTGGATAGCTCCCAATTTTATCGGGCCCCTCCAGATCACAGGTTTGTCTGGATCCTCGATAAGGAATGCCATGGATATGATCTTGATGCCCTCAGGCCCTATGGCAGGGAAAATTTGTCCTTCCTCGACGTGTAATTCTGCATCCTCCAATCCCATCATTTTTGGAATATTAGGACCAGTTATGTCAATATCCATAATGCCAACAGACATCCCTCTACGGGCGAGAGTCAGTGCCAGTCCTGCTGAGACTGTGGACTTCCCTACTCCCCCCTTGCCCGAGAGGACCATGATTTTGTGCTTGATGGACTTGTCCATTTGTTCCATGCGCATCTTTCTCCGCATCTGTGCATATGCTTGTTCCATCTGTGCGGTTTGTTCAGATGTAGCAGAATTCTCGTCATCCTTGGGAGGTGAATTTCCAGAGTGGTAGGAAACAGGTCCACTAGCCATGCTGTATGGAATAGCTCCAGATACTTGAAATTGAGTCTAATCGATCAGCAGACTATAGACGTGATGTTCAATAAGTAAACCACAGAATTCACGTCATGAGGATGCTTTTCGTGTGCGTGGGGAACTCTTGCAGAAGTCAAATGGCTGAGTCCATAGCCAATTCACTCGGTCATGATGCGTTTTCAGCCGGAACGGAACCCTCAACTGAGGTCTCAAAAAACGCAATTTTAGTTCTTCAGGAGCAAGGGTATCCAACCCAAGGATTGGCTCCAAAATCCATTGACGATCTTTTCCCAGGAGATTTTGATCTAATTATCAGTATGGGATGTGGAGTCTCTTGCCCCAATGTCCCTATTGACCATGACTGGGGCCTGGATGATCCGGTTGGTGGATCCATTGAAATCTTCAGGCAAACAAGAGACGAGATTTTGAAACTGATTCAGGCAATATAACTGGATTGATTGACCGACGGATAGAAAAGGCGGACTTGCCAGACATCCCTGCTGCGAGCGTAGTGTAGTGGTTATCACCTGGCGTTGCCAACGCTAGAACCCGGGTTCAAATCCCGGCGCTCGCACCATTTTTTCCGATTATTCGTCAGACATGAAGACTCTAATCAGCACGCCCATTCCGGCTATTGCGACAAATGCAGTTGACAGGATGGCAATGATTTGCATGTTTCCGTTAAACCAACTATTCCCAGAAACTGAATTATCCTGTTCTATGGCAAGCTGGTGTGATTGCTCACTCAGAGGGGTCATTGATTGGTATATGTCAAAGGATCTGATTTGTATATCTATCAGCCCGGGCCCGAGACTCGATCTTGCTTCGAAGATTATGGTGTATATTCCGTCTCCGGCATTCCTATCACCATTCTCTCCATCGTCATTAAGTGACAGCCATTTTTCTGAAGACCCAATAGGGGCGAGTCTGCCTATTTTTGCCTGTACTACTGAAACGCCGTCTGGATCGTCAACACCTACCTCAATAATATGTGCCGCAGGGCTTTCATTTGCGGACAATATGATTGATTCCGTCATGATGAAGTTAGTCGATTTCTCATCATATTTGGAGAGTGATATCGGAGTCATTGAAGGAGGTTCATTCAAGATAACGAAGGATAGTTCGCCATTTGGAGATTCTTTGTGGATTGTTCTAGCACCGAAATTATCAACCAAAATTACATTGAACGTTATTTCTCCTGGCCTAACCCCATAAGGCATCATGGTGGTCGCAGTCCAAGATCCGCCCTCCGGCTGCAAGTTTACTTTCTCCCCCCCATAATTCCGAAGGTCGACGAAAATCTCGGAGATACCGTGTTGGTCGAAGGCAGATACTCCAATCGAGAATTGGTCCCCCCTAAACAGTCGATTTGCGCTTCTTTGTAGATCCGAAACCCTCGGACCTGGGTTTGTTAATTCCAGTGAGGATTGCTCAGTTATCGTAACCCATATGTCACTGACGTAAATGGTCACATTGAAATCACCAAAAAACGGGCCATCTGAATTGACCTTCGTCGTCCAAATATCGTCGTGGATTACCTGATCTCCACTCAGTCCGGAGTCGGACAACTCAACCAAGCCGAGTCCTGCTTCAGTTAGATCGAGAATTACATTAGATACATCGGTGTTTGGGTCCTCCACCAAGATTTCGATGTGTGCTTCACCTCCCTCAGACTCCCATATAGCCTCCCTGTAAGAGACTTGAACTACTTGTGGGGGAGTGTTCTCGGCAGCAGTTATGATGGATGGCCTTAGGACTCTGTCAACAATTTGAGACTCAGTGAAAATTGCAGTAGAATTCGAGTCCTCCTCAATCTGTATTTCTCGGGTGCAATTAATTATCAATCCTGCGAGTACCCCCTCGTTCACTGTGCTACCAGAGGATTGCCCGACTCCAGGATAATGACCAATCCATTCCGCTGAATTTACAGAGTGCCCATCAATTTGGTTAATTGAAGACGTGTTAGTAACTGTTATGCTCATTGAGACCCTTCCATTGTTAACGAGATCTATTTCATCACCTACTACCAGAATATCAGGAACAAACCCAGATTCTCTGCTGACATTGGAAGAAAGAACAGGAACAGACTCAGGAGGAATCGGATCGAGAATGACTGGGCTGTCTCTTGGGAACTCATTGTTGATCGAGCCATCGTCTTCAACGAATCTATACCTGATTATCGGAGATTCCCAATCAATATTCGGTGTCATATATTCAAACGTCAAATTGTGATCTGAGTACAGTGACTGGCCAGGTATGGTAACTTGTGATCCAGATACATTGAACCAGTACTCATTCCTGATTACCAGGACATCATGCTCCACGCCCTCTGAGTTCAGTTGTTTGCCACTATCGCTGATCATCCTGACTGAGCCGAATGATCCTGATACAGTTCCAGTGTATATGCCATCCAAAAGTAATGTGTCTTCAACTAATACGCCGTTAATTTGTTCGGTGTGTAGATTGTCTATTGTGCCATTGACCTCTATCTCAACGCCATTTTCATCTTCGATCAGAACATCAAACCTACCATCTCCTCGGAATCTGAGATGCTGTTGAGTCCGAGAGGAGTTCTCCCATGTTTCCCTGAAGATGAACTCATCAAGTTCAAAGTCAATATTGTCTGATCCGAATTCAATCAACGCAGAGGCCATGGCCTCTATCCAGAGGTCTTGCTTCACCCTTTGGCCAGCGATGTCCATGACCTCAAATCGTAATAGTGAAACTTCACCATCTAAATCCAATCTTCCATCTTCATCTGAATTCAAGCTAATTGATCCATTGGCCTCTAGAATTAGATGCTCCGATACGACTCCATTTTCAAGTGAACGAGTGTATGAGGCGTCACTCACAGTTCCATTTACGCTTATTCCATTCAATCCGTCATCTAGAGTCACGAATATAATTCCAGAGCCTCTGAGTTGGAAGTCCTGTCTCAATAGTTCGCTTTCACTCCAAGATTCATTAATCCATGCGTTGGTGATTTCAAGTCCTAGTTCGATGGATCTTCCATCATTTTCGAAGAGGAGCTCTATTGTTCCATTACCCAGTTCATTCGCATTGAGGATTGATTGCTGGCGTTGCTGCCATCCCCTTGCATTCACCTCCAGATAGGCCGCCTCATCGTTGGATTGGAGGGACCAAGAAGTCTCCCTGGTTATCTCGTGGTCTAATGTTGGTTGATTCCAGACGCTTACGTCGAAAGATCTGTTGCAACTGGCTTCGGAGGATTGAACATCGATAACTATTGTATCCCCGAACTTTGGGGCATTTGACATTTGTATGTCTATGGCTCCCCCTGCTACTAGGACGGTATGTGTCCCTATTTGTTGCGAGTTCCCATCAATGTGAGTGGCTGATACATCAACGTTCGTTGGATCCACTGATATGGGAAGAGGGGGTTGAAAGTTAACTCTGTATGAATGGCCTACTATCACTTGATCTTCTTCATCCAACGAAGCGTTCCAATCTGCCGTTATTTCGCAGGCCCTATGTTCATCAAACTCATTGATTTGTCCGTAAGCGGACATCGAAGACAATGAGATCGAAAACGTCAGGAGCGCCAGAAAAAGAGCAAGGAAGGACTTGTTCTTCATGTGGCTTTGGAGAACCAGTGGGTATAACAGGGTGTGGGCTAAATGTCTCAGAAGAGTGGTTCGTCCCAGTCATCCTCTTCGCCGGCCTTCTCACGCCATACTGTTTGGGGGACGTCTTCATATAATCCAGCATATGGGTCCTCTTCCTCCTCGTTTTCATCTCCTCTTCCGACATATTGGCTGGCGTTTGGCTTGAATTTCCAATAGTGGATTCTCCATTCCCTGCCATCCCATAGTGTGGTCTCTTCAGACTCTGTGGTTAGTAAATCATAATCTTGTAGTTGATAGAAAAGGTTCCTGTCATTGGGTTCCAAGGCATTGTCTATGATCCGGTTTGAAAAACCGAAAAAGCCCAAGGCATGCTCGGCAATGGATTCTGCAACACTGACCTCCATGTCAGCGTCAACCCTATTTCGAATGGCCTGTGTCAAATCTTGGAGCTTTAGACCCATTCACACATCGCCCCGCACCCCAGCGACAGGGGGGTGATTATTTCAAATTGGTTCGCGCAAGCGTCGAATAGTTCCTCCCCTACGGGCTCGTATGGTCGACACTGATGTATTCGGATTCTTGGGGCTTAGAGAAGACTGGGATGTGCGCCCAGATGTGGCGATTATGCAGATTCCGCTTGAAATGACGGTCAGTTATGGCACCGGTACTTCTGAGGGGCCTTCCTCCACAATCGAGGCTTCTTCACAAGTAGAAACATATTCGACATTCATTGGAGGGGATCTGCCATCTGGAATGGTAATTAGGACCCTGGATCCATGGAGCTACGAAGGACCGTCCTTGGAAGCTCATCTGGATTCGATAGAATCATATGTGATCAATGGGATTTCAGGGGGAGCTTTTCCTCTGCTCTTGGGTGGTGAACATGGGATTCTATTACCGGCAATCAGAGCACTGAAGCAAATTGGGAATTTCCCCATAGAAAATCTCACCTTAGTGCAAGTCGATGCTCATGCAGATCTGAGAGACGAATTGAATGGTGAGAGGTTCAGTCACGGAACAGTGGTCAGGAGATGTCTTGACGAGGGAATAGGAAGAGTGTTGCAAATTGGTGTTCGGGCTTTCTCAAAGGAGGAATGTATCGTGATGGAAAATGATGATAGGATCCGATCTTGGATGGCAAAGGATATCCGAAAGAATAGAGCATTAGAATTGGAAATAACCGATTTTATCTCTGAGATTCAAGGTCCTGTCTGGCTGAGTATCGACATAGATGCTCTTGACCCCAGCATTGTGCCTGCAACTGGAACACCTGTTCCTGGTGGCCTAGATTACTGGTTTGTTAATGATTTAATCGAAAATCTATTTTCTGGAAACGCAAATGTAGTAGGGGCAGATGTCTCAGAAATAGCTCCTGACGATCATGGTGTGACCCAATTCACGGCTGCGTCCATCGCCGCATCAATCTTGGCCGGTGTTTGCTATCGGAATGGAGGTGAATAATTCTTGTTTAAAATCAATATTGAGGTTCCCAATAGCGAGGTATTCCTCGCCCTGAGGAAGAAAGCAGGAATGGGTCCAAGGTCTATCGAAGGTGCCGAAAAAGGGTTAGGTAGGGAGTTGTTTTCAGTACTATTGGAACATGTTCCGACTGGTGAGATCGTTGGAATGGGCCGCATTGTGGGAGATGGAGGGACGGTCTTCCACGTGTGTGACATGGCGGTTTTGCCCGAGTACCAGAGGATGGGCGGTGGAAGTCTGATAATGGCTGAAATTATGAATTTCATAGATCGAGAGGCCCCGTCTGATTCTTATGTGAATCTGATGGCGGATGTCGATGGATTTTATGAAAAATGGGGCTTTGAGAGAACCTCTCCGAGATCCAAAGGGATGGCATTCAAAGTCAAGTGATTTTAATTTATGTAGTCAATAAATTTTTATTGACTACATTACAGCCTCATACATGCCCAGAGTCCACGCAGAGACTTGCGATTGTGATTGCAAGATGAAGAGATTGTACGTACGAGCAGATGGCGGCAAGGGTTGGAAGAGTGTTGGTTGGATATGCTTGTGTGGGTGTGGTTGCATAAATTTGGACCAAGGGTCTTGGAAATTAATGGAATGTTATAGCAAGGGGAGGTGATTGAGTTGAGCTCGAATGATCTGTCGCTGAGTGTGACCGGGATGACGTGTGCTGCATGTGTTTCCTCTGTGGAGCGTGTTTTGAGCAGCATTGACTTTGTGGAATCCGTTAGCGTGAATCTGCCCTTGGAAAAGGCTGTCATTTCAATCAAAGGAGAGGTGTCTTCGGAGACGGTCGAAAATTGCATTAAAGTGGTCGAGAAGGCCGGTTTTGGAGCCGTCGAGATACTTCCAGCATCCAGAGTCAGGGAAAACAATGAGCTCGAGTTGAAAAGAAAATATCACCAAGTAGTTCTCTCATTTACACTGACCTTGCCCGTGTTTTTTTTGTCAATGGTCGCCCCAGACATGGGTAGAGTTGGATCACTGGACTTACGGCTGTTCTTGGCTATGTTGGCATCCTTGCCGGTTTACTTTGTCTCGGGGGCTACCTTCCACAAAAACGCATGGAAATCGATTTTGAGGGCGTCTGGAAACATGGACGTCCTAATTCACCTTGGGACTTCAGTCGCAATGCTTTGGTCTTGTTCTGTGGTTTTGGGGCCTCTAACACCCATAATTCCTGATTTCATACGCTCAGCAGATCATGTATTCTTTGATGGTGCTGCCTTCATCATCTCTTTCGTACTTCTAGGAAATTTCCTCGAGGGTCGTGCGAAGCTCAAGGCTACGGACGCAGTTCATAACCTAATGAGATTACAACCGACTGAAGTACAGGTCGTCATTGGGGACGAACTGGCACCAATGTCTATTGAAAACGTTGAGAAAGGGTCATTGGTGAAGGTTATCGCAGGCGGGATAATACCCTTGGATGGATTTATTCAACAAGGGTTTGGAAGTATTGATGAGTCCATGATGACAGGCGAATCACTTCCAAGTCACAAGAAAGCTGGAGACGTGGTCTTTGCCGGTACGACTGTTCTAGACACAACAATTGTTGTTCAGACTACTTCTTTGGTGGGCGATACCGCGTTGTCGAATATTATTCGTTTGGTTGACGAGGCCCAGATGGGGAAGGCACCGATTCAAAGGCTCGTTGATAGGGTTGCTAGGATTTTTGTCCCTACAGTATTGGCATTATCTCTCTCGGCGTTCCTGTTTTGGCTGATCATTGGAGATTCGTTTTTGAGAGACGTTGGAGGTGACATGACCTCGAGTGAGATGGCTGTGATGGCCCTTGTTAGTACGTTGGTCATTGCATGTCCCTGTGCATTGGGGCTAGCCACTCCAACGGCACTAGTCGTTGGCACGGGGGTTGGAGCGCGAAATGGCCTCTTAATCAAGGGAATAAAAGCATTAGAGTCGTCCTACAAAAGTGAGATCGTGGTGTTGGACAAAACAGGGACCATCACAGAGGGGAAGCCTCGCGTGATCGAAGTTCGTGAACTTAGTGGGAATCCTGGGGAGGCCCTGCGCGTGGCTGCTGCTCTGGAGAGTGAGTCTAGTCACCCACTTGCCAGTGCTGTAAATGATGCTTGGAAGTCAATGGGTCTTGAGGCTCCAAAAGCTATTGACGTGAAGACGTTGGTTGGTTCAGGATTGACTGGCGAAATAGAGGGCCTTGAGGTTGCGGTAGGGAATCTTGACCTGATTCGGAGCATGACTACGAGCATTCCTCCTGAAGTGGAGGCAGAGATTTCGGAGAAGAGCGCCTCTGGTTCGAACGTGATTCTTGTTTCTAGGGATAGAAATTTGATTGGATGGATAGAAATCCGTGATACAATTCGAAATAACTCGCCATCAGCAATAGCAAGAATGCAGGCCATGGGCGTCGATGTGATCATGTTGACGGGAGATAGGCACGAAGTGGCTCATTTCGTTGCCTCAGAAGTCGGAATAAGGAGAGTCATATCAGGTGTCAAGCCCGAGGAGAAGGCTGAGGCTGTACGCCGACTTCAACTCGAGGGTGTGGTGACAATGATCGGTGATGGAATCAACGATGCTGCTGCATTGACTGTCGCAGACGTAGGTATCGCCATGGGGGCTGGGAGTGAGGTCGCTCTGGATTGTGCAGATATCGTATTAGTTGGTGATGATTTATCCCATGTTTTGTCTGTTATACAATTAAGTCGGGCCACTATGAATAAAATAAGAAGTAATCTTGTTTGGGCATTTCTCTACAACATTCTGGGCATTCCGATGGCAATGGGGGTTGTTTATCCATGGACAGGTTGGCTCCTTCCCCCTGCCTTTGCGGCTGCAGCGATGGCCTTGTCATCCGTTAGCGTAGTGCTAAATTCCCTTCTCTTGACCAGATGGAGGCCCGTGGACTTAGACTCGAGCAACATTAGAAAAGCGAATACCCCTCTCTAAAATTATGACAACAGAGCATGTGATCGAGGTTGTTGGGATGACCTGTGGCGGTTGCTCTGCAAGGCTTGAAAGGGTATTTATGGGGAAATCAGGCATTATCTCTGCTGAAGTGGATCATGAATATGGTCGAGCAATAATTCATGCAGATGACTCAGTGACTATGCGTGATATTATGGAAATTGTGCAATCCACAGGGTTTGACCTCAAGTGACAGAATGAATCGCCCAGCCAGCATCGGGAAAAGGAACCATCGATTGAAAAAGAGTCCTGACCTACAAGAGTCATGAGCGTCAACTGCGGAGACTATGGTGAGATAGGAGATCAGCTACTAATTACTCTTTTTGAAAATCAAAATAGGCTCCCAAACAAAGCCACCGTTGGCCTAAATAGAAGTCAATCAAAGCTAATCAGAGAAGCCATATCCTCGGATAGTTTTGATCAGAAAAAGGGGTCTAGTCTAAACATCTGGACTCCAGAGTGCAGGATCCATCTTCTCAGGTTGGGTCCGAAAGAAGAATTCGATCCTAATTCAGCTAGGACGCTCGGGGCCAGATTTATGTCCTCGATAAGCAAGAAAAATGGTGTCTCTATGACCATCAGGATGTTGACTGGGTGGAGTGTCGACACAATATCTGCATTTGCTGAGGGGATGTTCTTGAGGGATTATGATTTTGTGGAGCATCAAGATGTGGGGCCGGATTACATACCAGACGACTGGAGATTCGAATTCCAAGTTGCAAATAGACACATTCAAGATGTCTCTGAGAAATTGAAACTGTCTCAGGCGATCGTTAGTGGAGTGCATCTCTCCAGAGATTTGGGCAATGAGCCAGCGAATGTCCTTTACCCCATGGAATACGCAAACAGAGCCTTGTCCTGGGCCGAGTCGAAGCCCAATGTCAAGGTCGAGGTTTACGATTGGGATAAACTCGTAGAATTAGGGATGGGTGGACTCATAAACGTAGGCAAAGGAAGCGACAGGAAACCCTGCATGGTCATTTTCACATTGAATCCGGACCAGGACAAGGGTGTTAGGAGACCTTGTGTAGTTGGGAAGGGCATCACTTTTGATACAGGCGGGATCTCCATCAAACCAACCCAAGGCATGTGGGACATGAAGTATGACATGTGTGGTGCAGCCACCGTTTTCGGGCTTATGCAGGCTCTTCATGCCTCTGGGTACAATGGTAGAGTCAATGGAATCGCGTGTTTGGCTGAAAACATGCCCGGATCGGGGTCTTATCGTCCTGGTGATGTTTTCAAGACGTACTCTGGTAAAACCGTCGAGGTCTACAGTACAGACGCAGAGGGAAGAAATGTTCTAGCTGATGGTTTGTGGAAAGCAGGCGAATTTGACCCGGAATACATAGTTGACTTAGCCACACTCACTGGCGCTATTGTTGTCGCGCTAGGGAATCAAATTACGGGAATGTGGAGTAATGACGAACTTCTTGCAGGGAGGTTAGAAAGAACAGCAGAGGCATGTGGAGAACCGATGTGGAGGATGCCACTCAATGACCAGTTCCGGAGATATATGACGGATACACCATTTGCCGACATAAGGAATGGTTCGAGCGGTGGAAGGGCAGGTTCCTCAAATGGAGCAGCTGCATTCCTCGAGTTCTTCGTTCCAACGAGAAACTACGAAGAAGGTGCCGAGAAATTACCATGGGTTCACCTGGACATCGCTGGGACTGCATGGGGCCCAGGCTCCAAGGCTGGGACAGAACGTGAAAACCCCTTCTTCAAACACGGGACCTCGGGAGTCCATGTTAGAACCCTGTATCATCTTATCACTCAAAACCATGAATGATCGGGATGCATAGGTGCCGTTGATCCGATTTGGCAGATTTTTGGGATTGCTCTATACGCTCAAAGCCTCATCGAAAGTACATGCGGCGACATGGAGTGATGGTCCTTGCCATGACTGTCATATTTGTACTATCAGCATCAATCGGAGTTGCTCAAACAGAGTCAAATGAGTCAGATGAAGGAAATTTTGTCATCAATATCGTACTACCAATAGCCCTTGCGTATATCATGTTCTCCCTAGGGATCGGGCTGAAGGTTTCAGATTTTTCTTCCATATTAGATAGTCCGAAAGCATTCGCAGTTGGCTTGACAAATCAGATGGTATTGCTTCCCATAGTCGCATTCACCATTTCACACGGACTCGAGCTGACAGGAGAAATGGCTGTGGGATTGATGATTCTCGCCTGTTGTCCTGGAGGGGTCACATCGAATATTATTTGTAGAATATCGGGAGGGGATACCGCACTGTCTATATCGTATACAGCAGTAGTCAGTTTAGTTTCAGTACTGACATTGCCAATCATTGTTGGGATGTCCATGTCTCATTTCATGGGATCTGATGCTCCAACCATCGGAATATTGAGCCTAGGGCTCACAATGTTTCTACTGACCACAGTTCCAGTCGTCTCCGGGATGATTGTAAGGCACTTTTTGAAGAGTTCTGCAGACAAGATGGAAAAGATTGGCAACAAGATTGCCTCATTGCTGTTTGTTGTAATTGTCTTTGCAGCGATAGCTAGTGAGTTTGATACGCTCCTCGACAACATGTCCTCATTGGGTCCTGCTGTATTTATCTTGAATGTGATGATGCTAGCCATTGGTCTCGGGAGTTCCAACTATTTTGATCTCAATGAGGGGCAATCTCTCACAGTATCGATAGAGAGTGGAATACAAAACGCTACGGTTGGCATTACCATTGGTGGGCTGATCATGGCCCCTGAGGCAGGAGCGTCATTATCATTGCTAAGCCTACCCTCAGGCGTCTATGGGGTGGTGATGTATCTGGTGATCATTCCATTCCTATTATGGAGATCAAACCGCAGCACTAGTTAGTGGACTCGTCGTCATCCACAACCTCAAAATCCGCTTCATAGACGCCTTCATCGTCATCTTTTTGTTGGTCTTCTTGCATATCTTTGGCAGCTGCCTCGTAGAGCTTCACTGACATGGCTTGCATTAATGACTCCAATTCCCCAATCTTAGACTGAACTGCCGCCTCATCTATGTCGTCCGCGTCAATGGGATTACCGTCAATGGTTATCAGTGCTTCAACCTCATCAAGTTTCTCAAGGACCGGCGCGGTATCTGATTCATCGAGTTTATCACCTGCATCTTCTATCGTCTTCCTTGTCTGATAGACAATGCTTTCTGCCTGATTCTTCAACTCCACCCTCGCTTTCCGCTTTCGATCTTCCTCTGCAAATTCCTCGGCTTCAGCGATCTTTGCTTTTATTTCATCTTCACTTAGGGATGTCTGGCTTTCAATCGTTATTTTCTGTTCCTTGCCAGTTCCGAGATCCTTGGCTGACACGTTCACGATTCCATTGGCGTCTATGTCAAAAGTAACCTCGATTTGAGGTATTCCTCTCGGTGCGGGAGGGATTCCGGTGAGGTGGAATTTTCCAAGTGTAATGTTATCCTTGGCAAACTGCCTCTCTCCTTGAAGGACATGGACTTCTACCGCTGGTTGGTTGTCGGCTGCTGTTGAAAATGTCTCGGATCTTTTGCTTGGAATAGTGGTATTCCTCTCAATCATCGTTGTCATAACACCGCCCAAGGTTTCTATTCCCAAGGTGAGAGGTGTGACATCCAAAAGCAGGACATCGGTAACGCCTGAGTCTCCGACAATTATCCCTGCTTGTAATGCGGCTCCCATTGCGACTGCCTCATCCGGGTTAACACCCTTGAATGGAGCCTTACCAACTTCTTTCTCGATTGCTGTTTGGACCGCAGGAACCCTTGTTGATCCACCAACAAGAATAACCTTGTCAACTTCGCCCTTGGACAGGCCGGCGTCTTTCATTGCCCGTCTGGTAGGAGCAAGAGTCTTGGAGATGAGTGGTTCGACTAATTCCTCGAACTTGGACCTTGAAAGGCTCATGTCGAGGTGTTCTGGTTGTCCGTCTCTGCTGGTTATGAATGGCAGGTTTATTTGAGAAGATCCGGAACCGGAAAGTTCGATTTTTGCCTTTTCTGCAGTTTCCCTGAGCCTGCTCATGGCTTGTGCGTCAGAGGATAGATCGATTCCAGTGTCTTTCTTGTATTCCTCGACGATCCAATCAATGATGACCTCATCGAAGTCATCCCCTCCCAGTCGGTTATCGCCTGACGTGGCTTTGACCTCAATTTGAGGTTGGCCGTCGACTTGGTAGATTTCCAGCACGGAAACGTCGAATGTACCTCCGCCCAGGTCATAGACGAGTATTGTCTGATCCTCCTCTTTGTTGACTCCATATGCCAAAGCAGCGGCGGTTGGCTCGTTGATGATCCTTAGAACTTCCAAACCGGCTATTCGGCCAGCGTCCTTGGTTGCTTTCCGTTGGGCGTCTGTAAAGTAAGCTGGACAAGTAATCACTGCTTTTGTGATTTCTTTCCCCAAGTATGCCTCTGCATCTGCTTTCAATTTCTGAAGTATGAAGGCGGACATTTCCTGTGGTGTGTAAGAGGTACCGTCGACATCAGTTGACCAATCAGTACCCATTTCCCTCTTTACGGACATTGTCGTCCTGTCAGAATTGGTGACAGCCTGCCTCTTTGCTGTGATCCCGATGTGTCTTTCTCCGTCCTTACTGAATGCAACAACGCTAGGTGTTGTTCTTGCGCCCTCTGAGTTGGGGATGACCACCGCCTGGCCGCCTTCAAGTGTGGCTACACAGCTGTTTGTTGTGCCTAGATCTATTCCAATAACTGGTGTGCTCATTTTATCATCTCGGTTTTATTCCATCTTCAAGGTCACGTCAAGTATGCCATTGTTCAGGCTCCAATCCTCTATGCGATCAGCCGCGAATGGGATGGAAAAGCCTCTCAGTGGGTTGAGCAGATTGTGCCTTAGCAACTCGATGATGCGGCCACCGTCCGCAAGGCCAAGGTCAATCGAGCCATCGTCCGCTTCTGGAATTGCGCTGATGTCTATGGTCACGTTGGCTAAACCGTCCTCATGGACGAAATCTGATTCCGGTATTTCCACAAGTCTGTTGTCGTCGTTCGCCTCGGCGACGACTTGTACTTCCTCTTTGTCGTCTTTCATTGAATTGGATGACTTGACTGAAACTTCGAAACCCATCTTTGAGAGCATGTCCGCAAAACCGCCGGGACCCGACATCATGGCCTCTATGTTTTTCCTGATTTCCTCTGGGTCTCCGTTGCCATTGAAGGAAATGTCTGTTTTAGATATCGATTTGGCGTCTATGCCCATCCTCTCGAAGTGCTTTTCCAGTTCGCTCATCATATTTTCGAGCATTCTCATGTCAATTGGGAGTCCCATCTGCTCGAAGACCCTGGTCATCTCGCGGATCATATCCCTTTCCCAATCATCGTTTTTATCTGTCATGTCATCACTAGTTAACCGCAGGTTGTATAGTGGTCGAGGGGTGTGGTATATGAATCCCCCGGACAAAATGGGCGAGCATTACATTCAATTCTATGAGATCCATTGAAATCACCCACAACCCTCCGGGTGGATGTGACAACAACCGACGATGACCTTACTTTGGAGGATACCGATAGGGTCAGCGGGCGCGCAGCCTTAGTTGGAAATGTGAAAGCTGCGCTCGCAGTTTCTGGTGCAGTACGGTCAACTCTGGGCCCTCGAGGCATGGACAAGATGCTCATCGATGATGATGGGAAAATCATGATCACGAATGATGGGGCCGCTGTCTTAGAGGCGGCAAAAGTAGAACACCCAACCGCTCAATTAGTCATTGAGACAAGTAAAAACCAGGACAAATTGGCCAGGGATGGCACAACAACTACCATAATTATCCTCGCTGAATTGCTTAGGAATGCGTTGGAGCTGACCAGATCGGGTCTTCACCCCACTACGATAATTCAGGGATATCAAAAATCACTTGAAATTTGCAGAAAAGAGCTCTCTTCTCTTGCCAAACCCATAGCCTCAGCCTCGGACCTGAACAAGATAATCGGTACCAGCATTGGAAAGAAAATCAACTCATCAATGCTAGATTTGGTGTCCAAACTCGCAATCGAAGGCTCTGAATCAATAGGAGCTGGGCATGTGGATGATGAGCGGATGCTCGTGAACAGGATATCTATTGAAGAAGGGGCTGTGGGGGATACCGAACTTATTTCCGGTTTCGTGACGCGCAAACAGCGACTGGATCAGTCCATGCCCGGCCGAGGTGAATCGTGCACAATTGCCGTAATCGACGGAGGAATCGAGGTACCTGAGCTCGAATTTGACGCAGAACTGGAAATTTCCTCAATTGGCGTCAAGGACGGCTTTGACCAAAAAAATCGCGAGAAGATCATCAAAATGGTGCGCAAATTGAGTTCACTCGGAGTAGGAATCGTAATCCTCCGCGACGGAGTAGATTACATGGCCCAAAATGCCCTCAGGGAGGCTCGGATTACCTGTTTCAGGAGATTCGACAAGGATGATCTAAATCGCGTGGCTGAACAGACAGGAGCAATCATCTCTAGATCCATACAAGAACTGGAAGTCGATCAACTAGGGTCCTGCACCTCATGGACTCAAAGGAAGGTATCTGGGGTGAATTACCTAACAATACTCTCTGATGTAGGTCGAGGAAAGACGCTTATCGCAAGAGGTTCGTCGGCTGCTCTTCGAGATGAGATCATTCGAACCTTTGATGATGCATTGGGCGTTGCTGTGAGGGTCAGTGGTCCAGCACCAATGCTACCCGGAGGAGGGTCCACATGGAGCTATCTGGCCAATCAACTGAGGAGGAAGTCAACGAAACTCAGTGACAGAGGGCAACTCGCTGTTGAGGGCTACGCAGATGCGTTGGAGACAATTCCTCGAGTGCTTGCAGAGAATTCCGGTCAAGACCCAGTTGACAGGGTACTTCAGCTGTCTGCAGCTCAATCCACTATGGGCCCATGGATGGGATGTGATATCAATAATGGAAGCCTCATTGATTTGTACGATGCAGGAATAGTAGACCTGAGGATGGTTATTGAAAATGGACTATCAGGTGCCACTGAGGGCGCCATATCCGTGCTCAGAATAGATGACCTTCTGTGGGCCAAGGTTGAGCCGGGACAACCGGATTGGAATGAGGAAGAAGTTAGTGACTAAGCGAAGCCCGCTAACATAACATCCACCATTTTTTCCAGATCGTAGGTTGACCTCCATCCCCATTCCTGTTTGGCTGGGGAGTCATCCAGATCCTCCGGCCAAGAGTCTGCAATTTTCTGCCGGTCGTCCGGGACATACCTCATTTCAACCCCTGGTTTTTTTGCTACAATCATGGTAGCCAACTCGATCGCGGAGAATGTCAATCCCCTAACATTGTACCCTGCTCTCCATTGGGATAATCCTTGACTCGGGGCCTCCATCAACATAAGCGTGGCACGAATAGCGTCTTCCATCATCATCATAGGTAGTCTTGTATCTTCCCTTACATAGAACGTATATTCCCCCTTGGCTTGTATCTCGTTGAACACCTCTACGGCATAATCTGTAGTGCCGCCCGTTGGAACTGTCTTCCAAGAGAGGAGTCCAGGATATCTTATGCCCCTGGCATTTACACCATAGTTCTCCCAATACCTTAGCATCATCTCTTCTCCCTTTTTCTTGGTCACACCGTAGATTGTGGTTGGGTTCAGAGAGGAGGCTTGTCTTGCGATTGGCCTTGAATCTGGGCCAAAGACAGCGATGGATGAAGGCGAAAAGACACGACAGCCATATTCTCTTGATGCATCTAATACATTCTGTAGGCCACCTAGATTGACTCTCTCACACAGATCTGGATCCTTTTCCCCATGCGCAGACAATATCGCAGCCAGATTGTAAATCGTTCTGATCGAATAGTGCGATATGATTTGACGCAGGCTATCACGATCAAGGACGTCTAGGTGTAGGAAAGGGGCAGGAAAATCCCCCTGATCTTGGACATCGGTTGCAATGACAGAGTTCTGACCATATACCTCCCTTAGTCTGGAGACCAGGTCCGATCCAATCTGGCCGAGTGCGCCGGTCACCAATATACGATCCCCGGGCGAGTCCGCCATGCCCTACCCAAAACGCAGACGATACTTCAACACCGATCATAGAAGGGTTGAACCATAGCCAAGGTTCATAGGCGAATTGAGAGTGATGTGTACTTCGTTGTTGTCATGAAATATGTGATCGTGACGGGGGGCGTCCTCTCCGGATTAGGAAAAGGAATTACTGCCAGCAGTATTGGAGTACTGATGAAATCTGTGGGACTAAGGGTCACCTCTATCAAAATTGATCCCTACCTCAACAGCGATGCTGGAACCATGTCGCCCTTCGAACATGGAGAGGTGTTTGTACTTGATGACGGAGGGGAGGTTGATCTTGATCTCGGAAATTACGAGAGGTTCCTCGATGTTTCCTTAACAAAGGATCACAACATCACAACTGGTAAGGTCTATTCATCAGTTATCGAGCGGGAAAGAAGGGGAGATTACTTGGGAAAAACAGTCCAAGTCATACCCCACATAACAGACGAAATTCAAGATTGGATTGAGAGAGTGAGTACAATTCCGACAGATGGCGGAAATGAGTCTCCTGATGCTTGTGTAATTGAGTTGGGTGGCACGGTTGGTGATATCGAAAGTTCACCTTTTATTGAGGCTCTGAGGCAGTTTCAATTCAGAGTCGGGAGGCAAAATGTCTGTTTTGTCCATGTGAGTCTAGTGCCTGTCATGGGCCCAGTTGGAGAACAAAAGACCAAGCCAACCCAACATACCGTGAAAGAACTCAGAGGGCTGGGGATAACCCCTGATCTAATCGTCTGCAGGTCCAAAGAACCACTCCAGCAAGAAATAAAACAGAAGCTCGCAGCTTTCTGCCATGTAGAACCTAGGGCAGTAATTTCTGCTCATGATGTCTCAAATTTGTATCAAATACCCATATCATTCGAGAAACAAGGCGTCAGGGCGATGATCGCCGATTGTATCGGTCTAGGTATGTCAGGAGATGATAAATATCTCGAAGATTGGCGAAATATGGCAGATCGCGTAGACGAGTTTCAGGAAGAGGTTCGCATTGCCATGGTTGGGAAATACACTGGACTCTCAGATTCATACCTCAGCGTGATCAAAGCTTTACAACATTCATCCATTGCCGTAAATCGGAGGCTGGTGATTGACTGGATTGAGTCCACTGACCTAGATTCCTCTATCAAGCATACAGATGGGGATGCACACAGAAAAGCATGGGAGACACTAAAGCTAGCTGACGGGATTCTAGTTCCAGGCGGATTTGGGAACAGGGGAGTTGAGGGTAAAATTGAGGCTGCGAGGTACGCAAGGGAGTCGAGGGTTCCTTATCTGGGAATATGCCTTGGACTTCAGATAGCAACTATTGAGTTTTGCCGGAACGAGTTAGGCCTTCGAGGTGCAAACTCGGAAGAGTTCGTTGACAATCCGGATAGTCTTGAGAACAAGGCTGTGGTCTTCATGCCTGAGATTTCCAAAACCCACATGGGTGGAACTATGCGTCTAGGGGCTAAAGTGACACCATTCGTCATTGAGGATTGCAAGATAAAGAGATTGTATGGCAACCCGTCTGAAGTCAGCGAGAGGCACAGACATAGGTATGAGGTGAACCCAGAATTAATCGAAGAAATTGAAGCGAAGGGCATGATATACGTTGGAAAAGACGAGACTGGACAGAGATGTGAGATAATGGAACTCAAGGACCACCCGTATTACGTTGGAACCCAATACCACCCCGAATTCAAATCTCGGCCCGGTCGTCCAAGTCCCCCATTCCTCGGGCTATTGAAAGCCGCAGTGGGAGAGGTTTTGTGATCAATCTACTGATATCGGTAAAATCCTCGTAGTCCTGTAACCCTGTAAAACTTTGAGATACTTCATTGCTGAGTAGTGTGAGTCTAGGGCGTCATCACCTGTTTCAATTCTCAAAGTTCTAATTGACAACAATTTGGATGGTGTACACACTCCAAGAACAGAGTCAGGGCCAGCCAATCGTAAAACTGCAGGTGATATTTGCAAATTCCCCCTACCAATCAGAAACCCTTGGCCGCCCATCGGAGACAAGAGTACCGTAACCCCTCCATTATGACCTTCCAACAGTTCCAGTAAACCTCCTTCGTCTAGGTCTTTGCCGGCTTGGATTTTCCCAATCGATGCGTCTATACCCAACAAAGTCGGATCTAAACCACAAATTCCCCCAATCCTCGTTAACGTTCCTCCTGAACCCCAGATGATGAGATTTTCATCGGTCATCAGTACCTCTGAGACGTGCTCTGCGAGTCCTTCGATAACTTCGTCCTCAGACGCTGATTCGACCATCTCCTTAGCACCTTGCATCCATCTTGGGCTTGAGGGAGTCATTGCTTCTGCGTATAGGCGAACAGACCACTCCCCTTTTCTATACAGTTCCTCATCAAGGTCCAGCACCTCAGTTGAAGCGATCAATAAATCTCCATTCAACCAACTTTGGACCACCTCCGCAGCACCTTTAGGTGAGCTTGCAAAACAGCCAGAGTACATCTTAACACCGCAGGGTATTCCGACAACGGGTGTGTTTGCAGCGGAATTCTGATCCAGTGCTTTGACTATGTCTCTGGTTGTTCCATCACCGCCGGCGTACAGAATTAAGTCAACGTCATTTCTCACCAAAACCGAGACGAGGTCAGTTGTATTTTCTTTGGATGTCTCACCAAAGGTCTCGTGAACTACCGAAAAATCAACTCCGAGGGAAGGGTCGAGCCATTCGGATCCCATTCTCCCCCTGGACATTAACAAACGCACTTCATGAGTTTTCAGATGCTCGCCTAGGAGAGACAATGTCTTCATTGCCCTGGGCCCTGCGCGATCTTCGGCACCAGCATTCCTCGCTTTCTCCGCAAGACCGTCAGACCCTTTGAGCCCTAAACGCCCTCCCAATCCTGCGTCTGGATTGACAATTACGCCGATCCGGACCATGTTTCCTCCAAGGCTGATGTTTTCTTATGGATATGTATTGTCAATCGACCAAAATGACTGAGAGTGTCCGAAAATTAGCCAGATCGTTATATCCACGGAGTTCATAACTGGAACCCTCACGTTCGTGAATAGGTAATGTCATGGGGATGTTGAAGATCAGTCTTCCTGATGGCTTACTGCATGAATATGCCTCAGGAATCACCGTAGGAGAAATTGTGAGGAATGCCTACGGGAAGAAATCAGGCGCAGTAGCCGCGTTGGTTAGTGGTGAAGAGAGGGATTTCTCATACGTATTGGAGCAGGACTGCGATATTGAGCCCATTTTAGGGGAAACTGAGGCTGGAAGATACATTCTTCGACACTCCTGCGCTCATCTCTTGGCTCAAGCAGTGGTGGAGATTTACCCCGAAGCCCAACCCACTATTGGACCTCCGATTGAAAATGGATTTTATTATGACTTCAAGATGGACCCTGTTGGAGACGAAGATCTCAAGAAAATCGAGAAGAAGATGCATGAACATATCAGGGCTAACCACACATTGACTCGTGAAGAGCACGATAACGAAACTCTTCGAGGCATGTTTGCTAAGAATCCATTCAAGATAGAGATAATGAATGACAAAATAGGAATGGATGTCGGGTCATCCGCGTATCGTCAAGGCAACTTTGTTGATCTCTGTCTCGGCCCCCATGTTCCCTCAACTTCTTACTTGAGATGGTTCAAGCTGACAGGCACCAGTCAGGCATATTGGAAAGGTGACAGCTCAAATGAGTCGCTGGTAAGGATCTATGGGATGTGCTTCTACTCAAAGGATGAACTAAGGGAAAGGGAGCGTCAGATTGAGGAGGCGAAAAAGAGGGACCACAAAAAAATAGGTAAAGAGATGGAACTCTACATGATTGACGAAATGATCGGGAAAGGGCTCCCAGTCTGGTTGCCAAATGGTGAGATTCTAAAATCTGAGATCGAACGATTCGCAATAGAGACAGAGGAACATTATGGGTATCAACGTGTGACTACTCCTGTCCTAGCCAAGAGGCAACTTTTCGAGGCCAGTGGCCACCTTCCACACTATGCAGATGGTATGTACCCCCCCATGGAAATGGATGACGGTACATACTATCTCAAGGCAATGAATTGTCCGATGCATCATCTAGTTTATGCTAACAAAAAGAGATCGTACAGAGATCTGCCTTTGAGGATAGCCGAGTACGGAACTGTTTACAGGAATGAGTTGTCAGGTACTTTGGCGGGACTCCTGAGAGTTAGAATGTTGTCGATGAATGATGCCCACATTTACTGCACGATAGACCAGGTCGCACAAGAGGTGGGGTCGAACGTGAAGATGGTACAGGATTATTATGCCGCATTCGGTTTCGAGGACTATTCGTTCAGGCTATCGCTGTGGGACCCCGAGAGGACGGAGAAATACATTGATCAGCCAGAGAACTGGAAAAAATCTGAAGACAGGCTGAGGCAGATAATGGATGATCTCGGTGTGGTTTACACCGAGTCCGTCGGTGAGGCGGCATTCTACGGGCCAAAAGTCGATATTCAATTCAAAACTGCATTGGGACGCGAGGAGTCTATGTCGACCATACAACTTGATTTTGCTGCGAAGGAGAGATTTGGGCTCTCATACATGGATGAAAATGGCAACCAAAACGATGAGGTTCTGGTGATTCATCGAGCCCCATTGTCTACCCATGAAAGATTTGTTGCCTTTTTGACAGAACATTGGATGGGTAATTTTCCCACTTGGATTTCACCCACTCAGGTGCAAATCATCACCATTTCAGAGCGTCATGCCGATTATGCTGGAGAGGTTGCAAGCAGATTGAGAGAGCACAAAGTGAGAGTCGAAGTCGATGATTCTGACAGTACTATTGGCCGAAAAATAAGGACACACCGGAAGATGCGGCCAGCCTACATGTTGATCATTGGCGATGGTGAAGCAGCCGATGGAACCGTCTCAATAAGGGCTAGGAACGGTGATCAACGCAACGGAGTGCCTTTAGAGGACTTCATAGCAGGTGTGACAAAAGAAATAAAAAACAGAAGTAGTAAATTAAGTCTGGTCTAGGGGTCGATGAAAAATTTCGAAGTTATCAATAACGGTGGATTAAATGAGTTCCAATGCGAATGACCCCCGTCCTGCAGAAGGATGGAGGGAAAGGATACATGAAGTTATTTTTGAGGCTGACACCCGTAAAGGTAGAGTATTCGACGTAGTGTTGATGGTATCCATCGTTCTCTCAGTTATCACGGTAAGTCTCGAGAGTGTCGACTCTATAAATTCCAAATACGGCAGGGAATTACGAATAGCAGAGTGGGGATTTACGCTCCTTTTCACGCTTGAATATATCCTCAGACTCGTGTCCGTTAGGAGACCCCATCGATATGCCTTCTCGGCTTATGGACTGATTGATTTCGTTGCGATAATGCCCACCTACCTAAGTTTCATTGTCCCGAACTCATCATCCTTCCTTGTCCTCCGCTCGTTAAGATTGCTGAGGGCATTCAGAGTGCTGAAATTAACGAGGTACTTTGGCGAGGCATCTGCTCTGAAGAGGGCACTTCTTCAATCTAGGATGAGGATTGTTGTATTTCTGTTTGCAGTGTTCATCATATGCATAGTCAGTGGTGCTCTTCTGTACTTTGTAGAGGGTGAGAGCAATGATGGATTTACATCAATACCCCAGGGGGTTTACTGGGCAATTGTGACGCTCACGAGCACAGGATACGGAGACACGGTCCCAATTACTCCAATCGGGAAGGCCATATCTGTGTTCATTATGATGATGGGGTACAGTTTGATCATCGTACCCACGGGCATAATCTCAACTGCCCTTATGCACCCTGAGCCAATAAGCACACAATCCTGCCCCTCTTGTTCATTGGGAAATCACGACTATGGTGCAAAGTACTGCAAACATTGCGGTAGCCTACTGTAATCTGGACGTATTTTTGCGACAAATACCCGCTCTGTTGAAATTATCATCAAGGGTCGGGTAGTTCATGATCATCTCAAGGACCCCGGTCAGGGTCTCTTTCTGTGGAGGGGGTACAGACTTGGATAGCTTCGCGAAAAAGGTAGAAGGAGGTGGCATGGTCATCTCTGTCGCGATAGCCAAATACATCCATGTAACCGTGAATGATCGCTTCGATAGCAAGATAAGGCTATCTTACTCGAAGTTAGAAACCACCAATTCCGTCGAAGAGATTGAACATGACTTGGTGAGGGAGGCCTTGAAGGCTACGGGAGTATCTAACGGCGTAGAGATAACCACAATTGCAGACATACCATCAAGGGGAACTGGATTGGGGTCCTCGTCAGCCGTGACGGTCGGCGTATTGAACGCGTTGTACAAACACATCGGTAGGGATGTGAGCCCAGGACATCTGGCAGAGGGGGCTTGTGAGATTGAGATCGATAAGTTAGGAGAGCCAATTGGTAGACAGGATCAATACGCTGCTGCATTCGGTGGCATGAATCGAATCTCATTCAATCCAGACGGTGTCCAAGTAAGCCCTATCACCCTCTCACGAGACCTAGTGGAACGGATGGAGCGTGAATTTAGCCTAGTATACACGAACAACACCAGAAGTGCTTCCGCAGTTCTATCTGAGCCCCCACTGGATCATGAAGACAGGATTGCACGATTGAGAGCGATTCGTGATCAAGCCGCCGAGGCAGAGAAACTAATCAGATCTGGCGATTTGAAATCTCTAGGGGCTTTATTACACGAGACTTGGAATGTGAAACGAGGCCTATCCCCCAGCGTTTCCAACGATAATTTGGACACACTTTATGCCCGATTGATCGACCTTGGCGCAAATGGTGGAAAACTTCTCGGTGCGGGAGGAGGAGGATTTTTTTTGATACATGGAGACCCAGACCTCCGATCAAGGCTGGTTGATGATCTTCCCCCTGAGAACAGAGTGATACCACTGAAGTTAGACCACGATGGGTCAAGGATCATCCATCCGTCGTAGCCCTTGATTCCTTAATCGCTTCCTTGATTATGTGATTGACAATTAGTTGGATGTCCTCGATCCTTTCCATCGAAGTTGTAGGTGCGATCAAGCATACATCCACAATGGATGGTAATTTGCCTCCATTGCCCCCGTTATAATCACCAGTGACAGCAGCGGTCTTGCATCCTTTGTCTTTCGCGAATTGCAGGCCCCTCAATACATTCTCACTGCTTCCTGAGCCGCTGAATCCTATCACAAGGTCGCCAGGTCTCAGAAATGTCTCGAGTTGGCCAACAAAAACGTCATCATAAGATACATCATTCGCGAAAGCCGTGAGCGAAGCCACATTGTCTACGTGACATAGGGTCCTCACGCGTAGTTCCTTTGACCAATCTCCCGCACTGTGGGAGGGTGTTGCAGCACTGCCTCCATTTCCGATGAAGTGTATTGTAGCGTCATTCCTGATTGCACTAACCACCTCTCCGTGTAATTTTTCCAATTCTTCGATGGGCATCTCTGAGAGGGTCCTTCTCAGATCCTCGATGTAGGCCTCAGCAAAAAGTTGGAAGTCGAAGGTCACGTCTCACCCACCACGTCCTTGTTTTTTGAGTTCATCTATCGTCATCACACCAGCCTCCTTAGGGACTCAATCCCCTCGTCGGCTTCCCCCATCTCTGATCTGGACTGTTGATATGCTCCTCTTTCGAAGTTCGATCTGGCATCTAGCATTTTCTTTTCCACCATTATTCTTGTTGGATCATCTAGGCCGACAGAGTTGTTTGCGTCCAGCACCTTTCTTGTCTTTCTCCATTCCTCCTCCAAGAATAATATGAGTTCCTCAGTATCTTTTTTCATGCTTTGCAATTTGTCGAGTTCCGTGAGAACCTCCTTCAGAATTGAGTCCGCCTGAATCCAGGAGCCTGATTTTGAGTATGCCAATGCCTGCTCAACTTTCTCGGACAGTCTTTCTTTGTGGTATTCCGGGATTCTTTTTTCTATGGTGGACCTCTGCCTCATCGATTGAGTGAACGACCTTTTGGACTCTCTCCTGAGGGAAAGATTCCTTTCAATTGAGTCCAGTGCTCCCATGGCGACAGAAAGTTCTCCCCTGATTATCATGTCATCTATTGATTCGAGCTTCTCCGCCAACTCTGGAACTATGTCCGCATGATCGGAATCCAGCTCCCTAGCGACATCCTGCCGCTTGCGTTTGACTCTGGACATTGCATCTTCTATGGATTGCATCTGCTCTGGTAGGGTATTCAAGACTCTGAGTGCCTCGTCGGGCCTGTGGCTATCCATAGCCTCCTTTGCAATCTGAATCAATCTCTGGATTGTCTCACTTTGAGTGGATTCATGTGCATTTGCATCGGATTCAGCCTTGGATATGGCGTCGGATGCCGATTCCCAGTAATCACATATTCTGGTGGCTGAGATCTGGGCAGACCTGTAATGAGACTCGGCCCTTCTGAAGGAGCCCAATGAACGCTCGTTATCCCCGTCTTTCAGTAGTCTGGAAGGTTCATGCACTACGGGTGCAATCTCCATCGCCCTCTCGACAAGAGGTTCCACAGCCTTGCGAAGTTCTAACACATCCTCGTCCATAGCGAGAGCCGTATCTATTGCCATCCTGACGGATTCCAGCCTTTTGGACCCCAAATGAGTATTATTCCATCCTTCTTCTCTTGCTAGATTCAACAGAGAGGATGCATGATCGAGTCTGATACCTCGTTCGTTGATCTCCAGAATCTCCATCTCAAACGCGTCGACTTCTCTCATCAACTCCTTTCTTCCACGGACCATTGGATTTTGGCGCAACAAGTCGTATCCCAGAATAATAATCATAATTGTTGTAGATACGGCAACTAACTCGTGGTTGGATGTTCTGGTGATCATTAATGCCACCGATGAGGATAATCCGAATGCGCCCAATATTCCACGATATCTCCTGCCTAGGCTAGAGTCGGAATATGCCCTTCTGCTGTGCTCATGAAGAAGCGCGCCGACCATTAGGAAGATTCCAGCTGAAGCAATTTGGTCGAATCCTGGGCCAGAAGTAACAGCGAGGGCGACCATTACAGGCCATGTTATGGATGATATCGAAGCGACTCTGGTGAGGTTCTTGTCTTCCTCAGAGGCTAAGTCCGAGATAACAAAGGCCATCAGGAAAATCAAGGTGACCTCAATGAGGCTCTCTGATGTCCAGCCCTTATTGGATACCCCTTCGGTGATCCTGTATGCCCCAATTGAGATTATCACTAGTGAGGTGACTGTTGTCAGCCTGTTCACATTCCTCCGCTGTCGTGCGACCCCTTTGTCGGCATAATCTAGGGGCAGCATGGGCTTCGGAGACCATTTACCCCCAAGAAATACGTGGTGGTTCGTTCATTCACTGATCTGGTTTCCCCATCTCCATATCGCCATGGAGGATGCTGAAATTATGAACGCGGCTACCAACAGAGGAGGGAGCCATGTAGGTGCTCTTTGTTTGACTATGACTTTACCACTGAGGTCAACACTCTCCTCAACACCGGCTTGAGCGTCATTCCATATCAGAGCTAGCTGCAGTTCGCCGGCGCTAGTGGGCGTCACTTCCAAGTAGACAATCGTCTGGCCAGGTCCAGTCAGGGAAGCAGGCGGTATGAATGCCTCTGGGGAACAAATGTCTCCACTGCAGAGTTTAGCAAATCCGGTACCAGAACCATAGTTCGTCATTGAAGATGAAATGATCAGGGCATTGTCCACAATTGTTCGTCCGGAAACCTCGATCCCGGGTTCTTGAAGGAGAATAATGCCCTCGCCGGGGTATACTTGCAACGGAAGTTCCATGATAGATATGTGGCCCTTTGGATCCATCGCCTGAATCGAAATCATATGCTCTCCCGTGGTCAATTCCCCAATTTCCAAAATTCCATTGAACGTGTTGTAAGTTAGATTGTCTATCACAGGGAGTCCGTCTACATCCACTGTCCATTTCGTCTCATCAAGGGCGTCCAACCTGTCATACGATTGATTCAATACGAGTACTACCTCCTCGCCTGTCATTATACTGGACCCCACGTCTAGCTCGTTCCCATCATGGGTAATTGAGGGCACTATGATTGGTCCTTTATCATCGATTATAGTGATCGTGTAATTTGATTCGTTCCTGTTCCCCGCAGAGTCCTGGGCAATTATTGATAGGAAATATTCGGTTGGTTTCCTTTCTATCAGCCTGTCGTTCGGTTCCCTGTGAGGCCCATTTGCAGAATCCCCATGGTAAAACGCTTCAGTCATTTCCATTGTATCGAATCCTGTTTTCAACAAGCCTCCGCTTCGATTAGAGGAAATGGTAATTGTGACAGGATCGTTATTTCCATCGATTGCTGATACCATTGCTCTGACTACGCTTCCAGAGGGAGAAGAGAAGTCAAAGGCTTCTAATCCCACCTCGTTCCATATCCCCGTTCCAGCAGAAAGTTGGAAAGAGATCGACAAGGAAGGTGGTTCGTCATCTATCATCAGAGATTGAGACCATGAACTGCTTGAATTGTGCCTGTCCGTACATGTCATGGAAACGTGTATTGAGTCCCCGTGATACAAATCGTATTCACTCAGGGCTAGAGATATCTCATTTCCATTCAGGTCGTCCATTTCAAAACTTCCAGAAACCGACCATGACGGGATGGGCTCGATCAGGCCATTGTCTGTACACATTCCTGTGAATCTCAACTGAGACGTCGAGGTCGCCGTTGCAGAGCCTCCGCCGTCCCTTAGTGCGGATGCTATCGGAGGTTCGTTAACTCCCAGCGAAATTCGGATATCAGAAGAAGCTGCGACGAGTGATCTGTCGATGGTGAAGCCATCGTCATTGGTAGTAATTACAGCAGACTGGGCACTGAATCTATATTCCCATGTGCCAGGTAACACAACCCTCAAAGGCACCTCCTCGACGATGGATCCCGTCCTCGGGATGTCCAATAATCGTATTTGTCTCTCATCACCGAAGCCAGTCAGGTTGGCCAGCTCAGACCACCCCCAAGGGAGGGCGTCCTCGATAGGGCCAATCCCGATTCCGATTGGTGTGAATTCAATCTGATTCGTTGCGAAAAATGGGGTCTGATCAAATGAGCAACATCCTCCTTCGTCTCCGTTTGTCCAACTTCTATTTTCCTCAAGACTTAGCGAGAATTTATCCGACTCCAAGGCGGAGATAACCCCATCACCGTTGCCAATGTGAGTATCCACTTGATACCTCAGTCCTCTATCCATGTCAGGGAGGAAGTCCACGCCAATCATGTTCGGGACCTGGATATTCAATTCCCATGTGGCCGAGATGGTCTGGGATTGACCTATGTTGTGGAGGCTCAAAGTAGCATCACCGTTGATATGTTCAGTTTGGGATACCTCAGAAGCGAGGGAGTTGGCTGATGATAGGCACAACAGCAATGAAAATGTCAGGACGAGAGAGCCGACCTTGATCGCGTCCATGTGGCACTCTTGAAGTGACTAGGCTTCAACCCAGCGGGTTCTCGTCTGCGACCTTGATGGGTCTGAGAACCGAGTATAAGGCAAATACTGCCCATATGGCACCAAGTATTGCAAATGGCCATTCCCCAGTCACGCCAGCCCTAATAGTGAGCATCGTTTCACCTATTCCCATTGAGTAGAGGTACAACAATGACCTGCTGGATAGTAGTCCCCGTGTCTCGAAAACAAACGCTGCAAGCACCAAAATCATACCCAGATAAGCACCAATCATTGTGATTTCCATGCCTTCCTCATGTTGGTGGGGCCCATCAATAATGCCCGGAACCTTTGCAGAATGGGTAAAAGAGTAGATGCAATAACATCCTCCGACAAGCATGACAGTTTGGGTTGTAGATTCGAATGCGTTTATTCACCTAGGTGCCATCGCCTCAGAAGATGCGATCACATCGTTCAAGACTTCTCTCTCGAAACACGGAGGGATGATTCACGTCACATCCGGAGTCCATGATGAGGTGAAGACCGTTAGATTCAGGTCTTGGAGGGAAAGGCCCAGAGTCCTAGACAAACTGAGTGATATTCTTCAAACTACGGCAATATCTGAAGGGGAAATTCGTGGTCTCGCCAATGCAATTGGAGAAAGGGCGGCACCCCAAGACGTGGATGTTTCCTTAATGGTCCTTGCAGCGAAAAAGCATAACTCCGGGATGGATGTGGTCTTGGTCTCGGACGATTACAAGATGACTACTACTAGGGAAAAGGCTGGCTTAGGCTACAGGACCTGTCCTCCATCGACCTTCATTCAGGACTTATCCAATGATGTGACAGGAAAGCATGCCAGTAAATTGAGGAGTCTGGCGAGGAGAATAAGAGCTGCAGAGATGCGATATGCAATCAGCAGGGCGGGAGAATACGATATCCAAGGGAAATTGACCTGGCTTGTCGAAAGTCTACTTTCAGCAAGACCTCCGATACCTCAACAAAATGAGGGGGAGATGCACAATGAGATAGAAGCCTCAATCAGAGCTCTGACAAGACACGTTGCAGGAGAGAGTGTGAAAAAGTCAAATCTCAGGAAGTTAGGGGCACTTCCTGAGGTCTGCGGGCCGATTGGAGAAATTGACGATCACTTGGAATCCTTGTCAGGGGCTGAAGGTGATCCGGCGCATCTGTATCTCTCAGGGCTAAAGGTACTACAAAGTGTTCTAGAAAGAGTTGGAGCAGGCCTTTCGCCCCTGAATGACGAGCTTTGCATGATCGCTCACAGAGTCATGGCTGGCCCTGTTTCTAGGTTAGAGTCGGTATTGGGGTTATTGGCAGGATCACTGGGTAGAGAGCATGCCTCCAGCCTTCACATGGCAAGGGCCCTCAGTCAATCGACCCTGTCCGATGATTCAAAGGCTGAGGTGATGATTATGCACCATTTGGGCTTGATGGCAATCGCGTCAGAGGATCCATTACGCGCATCATTTCTCTTTGAGAATGCGGCCGAACAGTCATCCTTCTCAAACAACACACGGCTAGCTAATCTCGTTGCCGCAGGAATCTCTCGACATCTGGCGGGTGAGGATGAGGTCGCAAAATCGTTAATCAGTAATGCATCTATTATCGTAAATGAAGACAAGGAATCTGCTATTGATCCCCTATTGGAGTTAGCAAGGTCCCTAATGGGCATAGACAGGCCTTGGCTTGCTTTGGAGGTCTTTGATGAAGCACTGGAGTGCGCTGTGGAATCCGAGTCAAACACTGAGGTCGAGAGGATAACCAATCTACTGACATTGGTCAATGTAGCAGCCGTGGGAGAGGAAGATGAAAAAAGAAAACAGACAAGGGAACTTTTAGATGGATTAAACAAGATTCATTCCGAGTCTAAAAAGGAAATGCGTGTCGTGAACAAAGAGATAGATCAGTTAGTTGAATCACAACTATCACCAATCAACGAAACATGGAGGGACTGGAGAGAGTCATCTGAGTTGATCGCCGATCATGAGTCACTGGTCGTAGTAAGGGTCGTGAAGACTGATGAAGGTGTTCTGGCGGTCACTCACCATCCTGAACTTGGTGGGCTTGGGTTATGGTTACCAGGTGAGTCTCCTGAGTTAGCCCCTGGGTTGGCGCTGTCTATCACTGGGACTAGAATCAAACTCGCAGAGGCCAGCAAAGACCTTGTAGATTCCCAAAACGTCCGGGGGGTAATCGCAGTTGAGAGTCCAGAGGCACTCGTGGTATCGATAATCCCTCTTAGCGATGGAGCCTATCCATCAGGTTGAGGGAAAATCGATACCACGGTTGTTGTATCAATAGTTCCTTCTGGATGCTATCATTGCTGCCCCAATCATTGCCACAAAGACTGTCGCGCCCAAGAACCCTGGTACGCTCTCCGCCTCTGGCTCTGCTGAGGGTTCTGGTGGTGCGACGCCAGTGCCCACAGTCACTACTCCGACCATGTCCATGGAAACGTGGGGCTCGCAGATGTAGTGGAAAGTACCGTCCTGATCGAATGTGATCCTGAAGTCTTCCGTCACCTCTGGTTGGCCGCTGTATTGACCACCTGTCTTTCGAGTTGTGTCCCCCATTGAGTCTATCTCGGCAACATTGTGGCCCATCGACTCCTCGTTCCATATCCAACAAACGGTTTCCCCAACCTCGATAGAAAGATCGGGGTTGTCATAGGCAAATCCTGTATCATCTATGCCAATTACATAGTCACATCCCTCTGGAACGATTGGCTCATCCGCTGGGGGCATCAGGACCTTGTCGATGACGTGTATGACTCCGTTCGAGGCTGGGACGTCTGCGAGTGTGACATTGGCATCGTTGACCTTGACTCCCTCTCCGACAGAGAAGGTCAGGTCGTCGCCGTTGTAGGCGGCCACTGTCATGCCATCCGTCAAGGCGGAGGAGTTCACGGATCCGACAACGACGTGGTAGGTGAGTATGTCGGTGAGTGTCGCCTTGCCGTCCTCGGTGTCGAGGGATGCCAAGTCTATCCCGGCCTCAGCGAAGGCAGCGTCGGTGGGCGCGAAGACGGTGAACGGGCCTGCCCCCTGCAGGGTGGCGACCAGCTCTGCTTGGGCCAGGGCGGCGACCAGTGAGTTGTGTATGGTGGTCGCCTGTGCGGTCATGGCGATGTCCACTGCGGGGACCCATGCGTACGCCTCGCACACCGTCTGGTTAACGGTGGGGTCAGCGACATGGCTGACCATGTTGTAGCATCCCGTGAAGGTCATCCCGTTGAAGTCGGCGTCGACGTAGTAGGCGTAGGCCATGCACTCGGCGAAGGATGCGCCAGCTGAGATGGTGTGTGTGGCCATGTTGTAGCAGATCTCTCCGTCTTCTTCAGAAGCGTCTTGGTTTTCTTGTCCGTACGCTGTCGGTGATAGTAGTAGGAATCCAGTGATAATCATCGCTATTGCTCTGTTTGTCATGGCCGACCTCCACACAGGGACTTTATTGAAGGGCTGTATTTTCCAAGGACATTGTTGCTGGCCAGAACGCTTGGTTAAAAGAACGCATGAATTGTGATGGGTCAGGGATGGTGCAAGTGGATCAGTTTGGGGCTTTCCTTGCATCTAGAAGATCGACGCGCGATTATCTCCCTGATCCCGTCCCGGATGAGATTATCAATGACATTATCAGAGATGGTTTGACTGCACCAAGTTGGAGCAACACGAGGCCGTTCATGGTGGCGGTTGCAACCGGCGAAGTTAGAGATCGGCTATCAGAGGAATTCTTGAGAAGATGGGATGCGGTCAAAAATTTCCGGGGATCGAGCATCAGGGGAAAAATTGGCTCAGTTCTTCGGAGGTACGGTTTCCCCACGAGCAATTGGCTGGTCGTGAGAAAATACCACAAGGACTTGCTTCCTAGGTCCCAGAGAATTGGGAAGGATCTGTATTCTCACCTTGGTATCGACAGGGATGATAGGGAATCAAGAAACAAATTCTGGTCCCGCAACTACGAGTTTTTCGGGGCCCCCGTTGAGTTGTTTGTATTCACTCACAAAAGTCTGGGAAAATTCGCAGCCTCTGATGCAGGTTTATTCATGCAGAATCTAATTCTATCGGCGCATTCGAAGGGGCTGGGCACCTGTGCCCAAGGTGCTGTGGCTGTTTGGGAGGATGCAGTGAGAAAGGAGTTTGATATAAGCAAGAACTACTCGCTTCTGTGTGGGGTATGCGTTGGATACCCCAGCGAGAGTTCAATCAATGGTTTCGCAGCGAACAGGATAGCACCATCGGAGATAATCCCCCCTTTACGCCGAAACTAATGATTCAAGTACTGCATTATTTTCATTATCACCATGAAAAGAAAGTACTTTGTGAAATTCGTCTCAGAGCCAATGAACGACGTGATGAAGACAATTGTCGGGATCGCGTGTACCGCTAGAGCGATCGATGATGGTCACGATGTGGCTGTTTTCTTCGCTGCGGCGGGCACTAGGCTGCTAGACCCATCCTACATCAGCCAACTTAATGAGGAGATGGGGAAAGGGTCCAACGTCGTTTCTCAAATGATGGCATCCATCATTAAGAATGCCATATTGTATTGTTCCTTTGCATCGGTCAAAGCCACCCTCGGAGTCAATGAGGGAGACGGCGGTCTGATTGTGGAAGATGATGGCATAAAATGGAGCGGCCCTCCTGGCGTCATCGAATTAAGTTCGGAATCAGATGTCCAGCTTGTTTACTAGTGGTCCCTGAATCCTACATGCAACCACCAAGAAGTATTGCTTTGCGTTGAAATAGGGGTAGGGGGTCACACAAAGCATGGCAAACATGCAGACGACTTTCATCATGATCAAACCAGACGGTGTCCAAAGAGGCCTTGTAGCCGACATAATTGGAAGGTTCGAAACCAAGGGACTGAGACTAGCGGGTCTGAGGCAAGTCATACCGAGTTTGGAGTTGGCTGAAAGCCATTATGCTGTACACAAAGAGCGTCCCTTCTACGGAGGCCTAATCGATTTCATCACATCTGGCCCGGTTGTAGCGATGGCCTGGACTGGTGTGGATGCCATAAACGTCGCAAGAAACATCATCGGACCTACCGATGGTCGTGTGGCGGCACCGGGCACGATTCGTGGGGATTTCGCGATGGACATAGGACACAACGTCATCCACGGCTCTGATGGGGAGGAAACCGCCCAGTTCGAATTGGGCCTTTGGTTCCCCGATGGCCTTGTCGATTGGATTCGTGATGAAGAGACCCACATCTACGAGTGATGCGAATAGTAAACGAGGAAATATCATGGGGCGTCGATGCAATGGAACAAAGACAACCCATAGTTGCAGTGCTTGGTCATGTTGACCATGGTAAAACCAGTCTACTAGATCACATCAGGTCGCTTGGGACTCAGCGTCAGGCATCGGTGATGGACAGAGAAGCTGGTGGCATCACCCAACACATCGGGGCTACAGAAGTCCCTTCTGTTTTACTAAATGATCTCTGTGGACCTCTCTTGGGGGGGAAATCCTTCGATTCTCCCGGGTTGTTGTTTATTGACACTCCGGGCCATCACTCCTTCTCAACTCTGAGGAGTCGTGGGGGTTCTCTTGCCGACATTGCTATACTAGTCGTGGACCTACGTGAAGGTTTGAGGCCCCAGACAATTGAGAGCATAAGAATTCTGAAGAATAGCAAGACTCCCTTCGTCGTCGCTGGGAATAAGGTGGACAGGATACATGGGTGGAAGTGCACTAGGGGTCGTCCAATGGCCATGTCATTGAGGAGTCAAACCAAAGAGGCAATGGGTTTCTTGGATCAAGCCCATTGGAGCCTTGTTGGCGGTTTTGGCGAGCAGGGATTCAACCTAGAAAGATATGATCGTATCCGTGACTTCACCAAGGAGATCGCTCTTGTACCAGTATCGGCAAAGGAGGGCGAAGGCATCCAAGACCTCTTGGCGGTAGTCATTGGATTAGCAGAAAGATACCTTACAGACCAATTAGCGGACATAAGCGGGGCAGGAGAAGGAACTGTCTTGGAAATGAAAGAGGAACGGGGTCTCGGTAAAACCCTTGACGTCATTTTGCACCGTGGCTCCATTTCCAAGGGTGATGAAATTGTTCTGGTGACCACTGATGGTGGTACAACCACCACCGTCAGAGGCCTATTCAAACCACGGGGAATGTCCGAAATGAGAGATGCAGGGGATAGGTGGAACGACACTGAAACTGCAAGAGCGGCATCCGGTCTCAAGCTGTCAGCACCAGATTTGGATGGAGTTTTAGCTGGAACAACCCTGAGGGTAGTTAGAACCCCATCTGAACGAGAAGAAGCCTTATCCAAGGCCTCAAATGAGTCTCGACTGAGCATAGATCTTAGCGAGGAAGGAATTTGCATCAAAGCCGATACGGTGGGTGGTTTGGAGGCCCTAGCGGCTGAACTCAAAGTGGTGGGGGTCCCAATAAGATCGGCAACTATCGGTAAAGTCAACAGAAAGGATGTAAGGGGAGCCGATGCATCAAAAGACCCATTTCACAGGCTAATACTTGGTTTCTCTACATCTGTGCTCCCCGATGCGCAAGCGGAGATAAACAAGAGTGAGAATGGCCTGAAGGTTATCTGCTCCGAGATAATTTACCATATCCTCGAAGAGCGGGAGGAGTGGATGGTAAAGAGGAAGGAAGAGTTGGATTCCGAATCGAGGGAACAAATAGTATATCCAGGGAGGCTTCTCTTCCTCCCCGATCACACCTTCAGGATCAGCAAGCCCGCCGTAATCGGTGTTCGAATTCTCGGAGGTAGGATCCACATAGGTCAAAGGCTGCTAAAGGATGGAGTTGTGGTTGGTCAGATTAAATCGATACGGAAAGGCGAGGAGACGAAGAAAGAGGCGATACAAGGGGATGAGGTCGCCATAGCCATAGATGGAGTAACAGTTGGAAGACAAATATGTGAACAGGATGTTTTACTCGTCGACGTTCCCGAGAAACACGCCAAACGACTTGCAAAAATGAGTTTGACCGCCTCGGAAAAGGAAATTCTGGAGGAGCTGTTGCAGATCCACCGTCGCGATGACCACTTCTGGGGTCGATGATAAATTCCACTTCCAAGGCCCCCCAACCCTTTAATGCGCATCGACCCAGACGGGTGCAGGTTATAGCATGGCGATGGCAGCAAGCGACCCAAATTCAAGGGAACTCATTCAGACTGTATCGATGATATCAAACAACCTGATGGGAGAGGTCTCTAAGGTAATAATCGGCAAGGAAGAAAATCTCCGAAAAATTGCCGTCGGGGTACTCTCAAATGGAAATATGCTGCTAGAGGATTTCCCAGGTCTCGCCAAGACGTTAATGGCGAATACTTTCGCGACGGCCCTAGGATGCAAATTTAAGCGTGTACAATTCACACCCGATCTGCTTCCAGCTGATATCATGGGCACTTACATGTATGATCAACAAGCAGGTGAATTCAAACTAAGGCCAGGCCCCCTTTTCACTAACGTCCTGTTAGCAGACGAGATCAACCGCGCGCCCCCAAAAACTCAGGCTGCGTTGTTGGAGGCCATGGAAGAGAAGCAGGTCACCATAGAAGGAATAACTCACAAGCTACCTGCCCCATTCATAACAATCGCCACGCAAAATCCCATTGAGCAAGAAGGGACATATCCCTTGCCTGAGGCGCAAATGGATAGATTCCTGATGAAGATGTCCATGGGATACCCGGATCGACAGGAGGAGAAGTCAATTTTGCAACGTAGAAAATTGAGGGGCAAAGATGGACACGATGTCGAGACGATAACAAGCCCAAAGAAGGTAGTAGCAATGCAGAAGGCGCTGGAGACCGTTCATGTTGACGCCGCTATTTTGACCTACATTGTTGAGCTTGTCCATCGAACCAGAGAGGATCACAGAGTAGTCACAGGAGCCTCTCCAAGGGCAAGTCAGTCGCTGTTCAAGACTGCGCGTGCGAGTGCTGCCATAGACGGTAGGGATTACGTAATTCCAGACGACGTCAAGCGTGTTGCTCTTGATGTTGTCAGTCACAGAATAGTTTTGAAGCCCGAGTCGAAAATCAGAGGGATCACAGGAGAACACATTGTCAGAAAGGTAATCTCAGAAGTCCCAGTACCAGTTGTTCAATGAGCAAATACAATTCACCTGCGGCAACTGCGAAGCAACGTGAGTCGTGCGATTGTGCTGGCAGTAGTCAATCACAAGGGCGGTTGTGGCAAAACCACGACTGTTACAAATCTAGGTGCAGCGTTATCCCTCGGATCGGAAGATAGGGGCATAAAACCGAGGAAAGTCCTGATCGTTGACCTCGATCCTAGAGGGAATGTCGCCACTACCTTCGGAGTGGACAAGAATGCATTGGGGCCGACAATGAATGGCCTCTTCCAAGCCGTCATCGACGGGTCAAGAATTGACATCAATCCGTTCGTCATTCCTCCTGAACAATTAACAAGATGGATGAGGAAGGCATGGAAGAGGCAATTTCCAAACCGGTCCAGAGGGCCTCCTGTAAGTCACAAGGTTGACTCATTGTCGTTGCTTCCCGCTGATCTTGATCTTTCTGGCATTGAAATAGAGCTTGCCATGAGGATTGGAAGAGAGCATAGATTGAGGATAGCCTTGGAGGGTGCAATGGAACAGTTTGACTTGATAATTATTGACACTCCAGCATCATTGGGGCTTTTGACAGTGAATGCCCTGACTGCTGCAGATTGGCTCTTAATCCCGATCCAAGCCGAATTCTATGCATTGGAAAGTATGGGACAGTTACTTGACACCCTACGGAAAGTTCAGTCAAGAGTTAACCCCTCATTGAAGTTGCTAGGTATTTCGATGACAATGGTTCAGACGGGTTCCAATCTAGGAAAAATGGTTGGTGATTCTGCATTACGCCATTTTGGCGAGAGGATATTGAGGACCTCCATCCCAAGAAGTGTCTCTATAGCCGAGGCCCCACTATCGGGAGGGCCAATTGCCTTGACTACGAGTCCAATTGAGCGCCACCCTGGAAGCCTTGCCTACTGGGATCTTGCTTCAGATGTTAACTCAAGGTTTGAGTTAGCTTACAGTTAATGACAGATACATCATTGATTGAATCTTGAAATGGTATCATCCACGATTCTATCCCACTCTGACAAGGCAGTACTTACCAATTCATCGACGTCCAGATCTTGATTTTCATTGTTCTTTATACGATTTAATTTGTTTTTGAGATCTAGGATCTGACTGGATCGACTCGCCTGGATTTTTCTCTCGACTTCCGCCCATCGAGCGAGTAAAGTCTCTCTCTTCCTCATTTCCGCTATTCTATCCATTGATTCCTTCTCGGCAGAGTACCAGGCCAACAGATCTTGATCAATCTCCAAAATGGCCATTGCTTCGATTTCGTTCATCTCTTTTTTGATGTTTGTCTCGATTTCCAAGGTGGCTCTACGTCTCTCCTCCTCAATGCGATCGCTGATCTCAATTTCTTTTCTTCTTCGGTACAGGCTTAGGCGTTCCCTCATTTCAGTCTGAAGTTCGGCTTTCCTAGCCTCAAGCTTCATTTTCGATGCTTTTGAATAGGCATCTGACAATTCAAGCTCTAGTCTTCTATCCAATCTTTCGATCTCAGAGTCATACTCGAGTTTGACACGCATTTCCAGAGAAGACAAGCGGTGCCTGAACTCCTCCTCTATTTCCGCAGAAACCCTCTTCTTGACCTCGGAGGAGAGAATGTCGACCCTTTTCCTTCTCTCCAGATCAATCCGGTCACGAATTCGTCTCTCCTCGATAGCGAGTCTTGACTCCATTTCGAGTTTCTGATGTCTCTCTTCCGCCGATCTGACTCTGCTCTCAAGCTCAGAAATTTCAATCTCATTGAGATCGAGCATTCTGTCACTGAGCCTGCGAAGATTATCCTCCAGTCTTTCATTGTGTGCATTTTCAATTACTTTACGGGCATCATTAATTCTCGCTGCTGCATCTGAAAGGGCATAGTCGGTTCCCTGCCCTATTGGTGGACTTTCGGGGTTTATTAGGTTCCCACCAATTGAACGGTATTTCTTTTCATTCAACAGATCTATCCTTTGCCTTCTGAGCGAGGAGAGCTCTTCTAGGTCATCTTCGATAGATCCGACATCTTCCATACCGACACGTCCGGGAGCCTTCCGTGTGGGTTATTGGTCTTCAATTTCCCTGAGGTTTTAGAATGTGACAGAAAACTCGCTCTCACAAGCTGGACAGGCTATAGTCCTCGATCCTGGCCTTGGCTTCAACCTCAACATCCGGTCGCAGGAAGGGCATCCAATCTCAACTTTGACTACCTTCGGTGTTATACGAAAAGGGGCTCTGCAGGAACCACAAATTAACTCGATTGGTCTCTCCTCTGAGCCTGCGACTACAAGTGTCTTGCAAGAGGGGCAGGGGAGTCTCTCTTCTCTCAAGTCTGTGATTGTCCTTTCATGAGTGACTCTGCATATTGCCCCACATAACAAGCAAGTTATTTCGCCCAATCCCAATGGAAGCATGCCTTCACAATGAGCGCACCTTGCGATTGGTGGCGCAACCTTGGATTCAATCTCAACTAACCCTTCCACGTGAATCCACCAGTGTCCTCATTCATGAAGTGGTCGCAGGTTTGTTATTGTTTGAGAGCATTATCTTGAATGATTCTGCGATGTCAGACCGGAGGTGAGCATAAACGATCTTCACGACTTCGAGCGGAGATTCACCCGAGTCCTTGACGAGCATCCCATTCAGAATCACGATGAAGACTGAGGCCTCATGTAAGGCTATTCCGATTGCGATGCTCGAGTTTACCTCGAAAATCGTAGTAAGTACTAGAATTGCCGTGACAATCATAGAGATAGCGATGTTCACTGAGACTCGGAGCCTGGTCCTCTTTGAGATCTGGACCAGTTTTGCAATTGTATTGGGATCTTGGCCTGGGATCAGCACATCCGCAGCTTCCAGATTTATTTGCTCGCCGGAACCCATGGCAATTCCAACAGTTGCTGCCGCCAAAGCACCGGAGTCGTTGAATCCATCTCCTGCCATAATGGTGGACCTGGCTGCAGTTAGATCCCGCACTATCTGCGCTTTACCTTCCGGTGTGACGTCGCCCCTACACTTAGAAGGCGAAATTCCGATAGAGTCTGCGAACTTTTCAACTGCGGATTGTTGGTCACCCGATAGTATCTGTATCTCCATTTTATTTTCCCTCAAAGATCGGATAAGATTCGAAGCTCCCTTCCTGATATCATCATTTCTGAAAGTAAAGAGTGCAACCACCCGGCCGTCGATTCCGAGAAAGCAGGATCCCATTCCATTTTCGGCGTGTTCATGTGAGAGGGTCTTGAGTCTCTTGTTCTGTCTGAAACCCTTCGATATGACCCAAGAATAGGATCCCAACACGACGTTCTTCCCTTGGGTTGTGCCACTTACCCCAGCTTCACCATCTGTGATCGATCTGACATGGGCGCTCTCCACAGATAATCTCCCAGCTTCTGAGATTATGGTTTCTGCATATGGGTGATTGCTTTTTTTCTCTAGGCCAGAAGCAACAGACAGAGCATAATCATGTTCTATGCCCCGGATAGTATCTATGGAGTGTATAGTCGGCCTCCCAGAAGTGAGCGTTCCCGTTTTGTCCAATAGTACCAAGTCGGCACTGGCAATGTTCTCGATTATGTCCCCTCCTCTGGCCACAACCCCTGCTGCCGACGAGGCTGATAGCGCAGTCGCATGAGGAACAGGGGCTGCCAACAACAAAGCGCATGGACAGGAGACGACCCATAGGATCAATGTCGCAACCATGTTTCCAGAGTAAAGCCCATAGGCGATCGAAGAAATTAGCACGAATGGGACCCAAACAGCGGTGAACTGTTCTATGATCGACTGAGTTTTAGATGGCGTCTCCTTGTATCTTCTTACTAGCTCAATCAATGAATATAGTCTGGTATTCTTCCCAATGTCATCTGCCCTGATTATTACAGGTCCACGAACCAGAGTCAGACCTGCCTCAACTTGGTCTCCTAATTTCACTGGAATAGGTATTGGTTCTCCGGTCAGTGGGGCCCTGTTGATTAGGCCATTGCCTTCGAGAATTATTCCGTCAACTGGAATCACCTCTCCTGATCGGATCTCAACGCGATCCCCCTGTATGACCCCGTCAATGGGTGTCATTCCATCTCCAAAGTCAATCTTCTCAATGACTTTTCCTTTATCATCTGAGACGACTCTCGCTGATGTTGGCAACCTGTCAAGCCCTCCCTGCATCGCATTTCTTGCTTCTGAAAGGGTTCTCTCCTCAATGTAGGATGCCAGAGCGACTAGACCCGTGACGATGACCGACTCAAACCATTCTCCTAACAAAAAAGCCCCGAGCACTGCGAGGGAAGTTAACAATTGGAAGCCAAAAACTAAGTTGAAAAGGCTGGAAATTGCTGATCTGAACATCTGTTGACCTGTGAACAAGACCACAATTGTAGTGAAGATAGCAGGAATTATATTATTCACTTCAGCTGCATCCATTACCAACAGAATTGCCAATGCAGGTATCGTCATCACCGCAGAGATTAGTTGCTTCTGATCATCTCGGAGTCTGATTTTTTGAGATGGCCTAGTTTTTACATGTCCCCCGAGCAGGGAGTTGAGCCTAGATCCTGAATAGTTCCTCACCCTGGTCTCCTTGATAGGAGATCTTTGTAATTCAAGCACGGCATTCTCTGTCCTCACACCAAGTATCCCAGGCAGCTCAAGTATCCGACTCTCTAGCTTGTGTCTATCTATGCCCAATTCAGCCGCCGCTATGGTGGGAACGACGCCAATCGCCTCTTCCCACTCAATATCGGGGGGGTGGCCCAGACCTGACAGGACTGAGTTCACCCTAGAAGTTCTCCCTAGTGAAACATCTAATTTGACTCTGACCCTTCCTTCAGTGGCCGATACGATAGCCTCTTTCACTCCTGGAACCCGACGAACCACGGTCGTTGCTTTCATAGCGCAGTCAGGACAGTCTAAGCCTCGCAATCCCCACTCAAATTCGATTACGCCATGAGGTGAAAGTTCAGGGTCTTCATCAACATGCCCTGAATTTGATGGGAACTTGATGGCCTCGACATTTGAGATCTGAAAATCGGCTGGCATGAAGGGGAACTTGGGGGGGCCGACCCGACCCCCGCCCTCGTCCTCGGTGCCCATGATAACCCAATTTTGCCCGTAGAACTTCAAACTGCGGATTACAGGGAGGGTCATGACGAAACAAAATGGGAATGATCTGCTCACCCCGAGTATCGAAGACATAGACATGATAGTGTTCGATGTTGATGGTACCCTGATGGACAGGGATGGAATGCCGCCGGGAATGGTCGGGTTGATGAAGGAAACGGAGAGTCGCGGCGTTACTATCTCGCTGGCGTCAGGGAGGACATTGCCAAATCTGACTCCAATACACCAGGCGCTAGGACTCTCCGGGTTCATTATCGCTGAAAATGGTGGTGTCTTATGGGATGGGCCAAAAGGCCAAAAAATTGAGTTAAGAGCCAATGGGGATCGTTGCAGAGAGTCCATCGAATGGATTGCAACTCAGATGCCAGAGATTGACCCATCAGGGATAGAGTCCAATAGGTGGAGGGAAACTGAATGGTGTATATCAGGACCTCATGACATCAATGCAATCCGAGAACTGTTGGAATTCTCCAAATGGTCCGACCTTAGAGTGGTTGGGACAGGTTTTGCAATCCATGTGACTGAAAGGGGAATAAACAAAAAAACAGCGCTTGAGATCATGCTCCCACGGAGAAATGTCAACCCGAAAAGGGTCCTCTCTTGCGGGGATGGCCTAAACGATGTTCCTATGTTTGAGTTGACGGGGTACTCAATCGCAGTTGATGACAAGTACGACAGGGTTTGCTCAGCGGCCATGTCCCACACGACCAGGATGGGGCCGAGAGGAGTGATTGAGATTCTGACGAGGTTGAATGCAAAGTAGTCAATTTTTCATTGAAACAGCCTTTTGACCACGTTAGTTGCGTAAGAGCCGGATGGCAGATCGAATGACAGAGTACATTTCCATCTTTTATGCTTGCTTGAGCCGTTTAGGTCATCGAGGATGGGTACTGAGGCTTCAAGATCTGTCGGGAAGACGACAGTATTTCTTTCATGATTTGACATCTTTATTCCAAGGGATTTCACCATCTGGTGTCCTTCTCGGCTTATACTGGTGATTCGCTCTTGCATTGAGGGGTGCATATGTCCTATCCTTGTCTCATCCAACGTTGGCATTTCCAGAACTTGGGGGATGGTATTCAGTGTCTGAGCTATGTTTTCAATGAGGGACCGCTTTGCTCTACCTCTCCTTCCGACAGGGGCCCTAGGGTACAAAAGTGGGCCTCCAACACCAATTTCGATACATCTGAGTAGATGATCTGGGTAAGAGCTGAGTATGATGTCACGTAGAACGCCATTCCAAATTTCCGACTGCCAAGCAGAAATCCAAAGTCCTCTGAGGCTTCTCGGGACTGCAGAGTACGCTGCAATCATTGCTTCATGAGGAGTGTTTGATTTGTCTTTCCAGGCTCTCAATATTTCTTTGAATGGCTTGTACTGAATTGATTCCAATTCCAACTCATCTAGGTTCGACCACAGAAGTCTTAACCTTTTTTTGTCTCTTCTCCTACTGGATCTGTCCGAGGGCTGTGGACTGGTGAGGTGTAATCTCATGGCACCTTCAAGATCCCCAGAAATTAGCATTTGGCCAGGTAGGAAGCCCCCGGATGCCGATCCAAATCTCTGGGAGTCGAACCAATTGGGTATCCCCACCGATTTTACCTGCGCGATTCTGCTGGGCAGCAATTGTACATCGCGATGAACGATGTCCCTTACCGTGATTGTAAATCGATTCCCCCTGTGATCTCCGGATTTCAATGGGCGTTCTGCACCTCCGAAAGGTGTCATAGACCATCCACTTCCATGGACCTTATTTTTTGGCGCGTAATTCCTCGGGATTGTGATCAACTGAGATGTCACAGACCTTTTGTCTTTCAAACCAGAAATGCCCCACGAGGATACGGGTATACCAATTTTTTTGGATATCACAGACAGTAGCGCCTGTGTTTCCCATCCAGTTTTAGTTAATTCAAAGACTGCGAAAGGGAGCTTCGTGTCATCCTCGGTGATTAGTCCTGGGTGTGGTGGTTGTTCTTCCACCTGAAATTCTTCTGGCGTAGTGCGGATCTTTACCATTATCTGGCTCCATAGTTAACGCTCTAGTGCTTCGATCATGCCTTGAATGTCTTGGTTCTGAGGCTTGTTTCTGTGATTTCTGGAACTCATAACCGAAGAGGCCAGCAATCCGGTGATTAGGATTGAGCCCATCGAGACAGTGGCCATCAAAACACCCTCATCAAATGTCCTGGTTGAGTCGAAGGGGTACGCGTCGCTCGAATCCAACACTCCATCATTATCGTCATCCGAATCCTCATTGTCACCTACACCATCCATGTCAAAATCAGATGTCTCAAAGGGGTCGAGTGGGAATGCATCCTCCGAGTCAATTACACCATCACCATCATCATCATCGTCAATTACATTGCAGATCTGATCTGAATCCGTATCCACGGGCGTGCTGGAGGCATCTGTGGAGGACGTGCCGCAGGTGATCTCTTCTTGGTCGAGCCATCCATCCCCGTCGTCGTCTGCATCCTGGTCGTCGCTTACTCCATCGGAATCTGTGTCTCTTTGTTGGGCAGCGCACCCTGATGAGTCAACGGAGTCCATCAAAGAAGTCGTTGTTGGACATGCATCGTTTGAGTCTGTGACCCCGTCGTCGTCGTCATCAGTGTCTGCGTTGTCCCCAATTCCATCGAGGTCAAAGTCCGATGATTCATTTGAGTTCAACGGGAAGGCGT
>MDTD01144835.1_pt1 | contig 124475 bp, 100 predicted proteins | sample 811221 | NCBI WGS metagenome assembly MDTD01 (sample SAMN05326646, study PRJNA326480) | marine metagenome | isolation source: seawater | place: Pacific Ocean: South West | collected 2011 | reverse complement strand
ATGTCATATAATTCGTTTACCGATACTGTAGCATCTTTTAATTGATAGATTTGATATCCTTCAAATTGATATGCCGATAAGCTGTCTTTTTGATCTTTGGTTAACGGCACACCGTCTAACGTATCTGGTAAACCGGTAAACGGATCTTTTTCCCAATATTGCTCTTTGTAATTGTTTGATGACAAAGGATTGTCGATATATAGAATTATTTCATTGTTTAATTCTTGAGCGGTTAAGTTCGGGGCATCCGGTCCGTCCAATACTTTAAAGCAATTGTCAAATAAAGCTTGCGCTTTGTCATCGGCAACTCTTAATTTATTTACAGACTCAAATGGATCACCACTTGTAGCACGAGCATAAACAACGCCTACTGTTAAGTCATTTACAGCACCCGGCTCTAAGGTAAACGGTCCGGCCGATTGGAATAATCGACGGTCAGCAGGTTGATTTCCAACACTTTGTTCTGTCCATAATATACCGGGATCTTGTCCTTTAGTACCCCAATGTAATGGGTCTGAATTTCCGGGGAACATGTAATCTGCTAATATTCCGGTAGCATTTGGATCGGCATTATGACCGTTTCCACCAAAAACCATTGCAGAACCATCTTTCCATTTACCGGTCATATAACGGTAATAGTCTAATGCAACTTGAGGGTCTGTTAAATAATTTGCACCTGTACTTGAATAGTACACAAACTTACGCATACCATAACGTTCATTATCAATCACTCCATCACCATATCCTAATCCTAAACCTTCATAAGGAATACCATTTTGTGCTATAGCAACAGCAACATCAGTAGTTAGCGGATTATCTATTCCGTCATTATCCATATAAGGACCTTCAAAGAAATCTATCCCAATAGCAGGTGGATTAGAGCCATAACCGATTGCACTACCATTATTTTCATCAACCGCATCACCGTTGTAACAATATCCTAAACCTCTTCTAACATCACAACCAACATAATCATCTTGATAGTTACCAACATCTGCATCAACATATTGTCCAAAATAAGTATTTGCTAAAGTAAATGATGATCTGTTAATCAATTCATAATTATAAAATGTCATATCATTTACTTCATCATTTGTAGCAAAAGCAAATGCTTGTGCATGAATTTCCATACCAATGCTCGGTCCTTGTGACTCGGTGTGTGCATTTCCTTTATCATTAAAAATCCACCAATATGTTTGGTCTCCAAATAAACGAATATCTCTTACCGCACGACAATCAATCTCACCGGTTAAGTCATAATATGGATAATCACCGGCTGTAGGGTCATAATATCCATCACCATCATAATCATAAAATGGTGCTAAATATGTAGCTTGTCCTGCAGCAACATTCCCCATTGCAGGGTAATCATAAAAATATTGAGGTATTGAATAACCGGCAAATTGTGTTAAATCACAGTTCGGATCATTTTTACAATCGAAATATGCTCGATGCATAATTACATCAGCACGTTCGATTTTGAAAAATTTATCCCACTCACTACAAGTTTGTGCATCAATTTCTGCGGTTGTTGTATTTAAAGGTCCTGTATAAAAATCAAATCCTCCGGAACCATATTTTGCAGCAGCTAATTTTAATTGACCATTAACATCAATTCCTCCCATCCATAATCCTCCGGCGTATATAGCTGTATAACGTAAATCTCCCGGATTTTTCCTTTTTGGCACTTGATAATCGGCTATACCATTTGGTCTATCTTGCCACATCAAACCACCGGTTTCTATACGACACTTTACATTATTTAACTCTAAATAAGTAATTGCTGTAGCCGGAGTACATCCTGCAACGGGTTGAGGGTTATTATTTGTATTTCCTCCACCAGTTTTTTGCGCATTTGGCGGTAAGTATGCAAATGCAGTTGTTAATAACGCACTTAACCCGATTGTTAATGTATATTTAATTTTCATAATGAAAAATATTTATTTTAAATTATTTTTATTTATTCTATTTAATTAAAAGTTAAGTAATAAACCTAATCTTACACGTCTTGGTAAACTGTAGAAGAAAGGATTTTGTAATTTAACTTGATATAAATCTCTAAAAGATTGTTCATTGGTTTGCTGAGCTATAATAGTTTGATAACGTGCATCGGCAAGATAACCGTCATCATCCGGGTTACCGGTTGTAGAATACACTCCAATAATATTTTTAGAGTTCAATACATTTAATATTTGGAAATATACATTTAAAGAAGCTTCTTTCTTATCTTCTTCTTCACCTTTACCCCACTTAATATTAAAGTCTTTATCAATTCGGGCATCTAAACGAGCTGTCCATGGTAATCTTGAACCGTTTAATTGACCTGAAATAGGAGTACTTTGCGAGTTAAATAAAGCTTGTCCAACAATTACACCTCGTTTTGTATAAGGTGTACCAGAACCAATATTTAACACAAAGTTTGCACCGGCATTTTCAAATATTTTTTTACCAAATAAAACAGGTCCATTGTAATTTTTACCCTCTCCATAGTGATAATCAATTGTACCTACAATAGTATGACGTTGGTCAAATGACATTGGGAAGATAGTTCTTAAATTAGACTGACCTGCACTTACCAAGTTTAATGAACTGGTAGTTGAAGATCCGGTACCATCAGCAAATTGTGAAGTATAACTTGCTCTCATCCAAACGTTTTTGAAACGACGTAAGTCATATGTAAATGTCAAACCTTTTACCGTACCGAAGTCATAGTTTCCGTAAGAGAAATAAGTCTCAGGATATGCTCCGTTCACACGAGTAACCTGAATCATATTACGCATTTCACGAACGAATGCTGACATTTTAAATGAAGAATAACTGTTTAATTTCTGTTGGAAACCTAATTCGTAGTCAATCGTCTTTTGTGGCTTTAAGTTAGGATTATTAATATAGTTAGAATTATTTTGAATAGTTAAATAATCCAATGGCTCTAATCTTATATTAGATGTAGGTCTTTGTGTAAGTACATCATAGTGGGCAAAGAACAATGCTTCATCAGAAATTGGGAAAGAGAATGCAATACGAGGCATTAAGTTAATTTGCGGTGTATAATCTTCAAAAGCATCAACTGTTAAATCATCGAAAGCCTTTTTATTTCCCGGTTCAACTAACCATGGAGAAGGACTACCACCTGTAGCAGAAAGTGTTGAAGGATCGTTTACCTCTTGACCATTTGCATTATACCATGTATCTCCACTTCTATAACCTACCACATTGTCGGTAGAAGGATTGGTTACATCAGAAACATAAACGATATAATCATCACCAATATTAGCCGGGCGTTCTGTTAATCCTACTTCACCAACAGTTCGAGCAGGGAATAATAAATACTTATCTTTTAATACCGGTTGGTTGGCATCAAATCGATCTAAACGTAAACCGATATTAAATACCAAGTCTTCAAAATCAAATTTATCTTGAATATAAGCCGCCATATAAATTGGCTGGAAAGCGGGAATTAAGCGAGTAAAGTCACCATTCTCATCTTTATCGGTTAAGAAATCATTTAAAGAAGGATTCCCTTTTATTTTTTTACCAGTATAATCGTAACCCGCATAAGTCAATAGGTTATTATTAATTAACTCATCAGGTGAGAAATAATCTACTTTAAAAGCATCAGGACCTAAAGCATCCAAATCAATCCAATCGGTACCGTCAACGGGTAACCCTAAATTTTCACGTAAATTTCTGTCAAAAGTGGTTTGCGCAGTATCATCGTATAATCTCTCGAAATAATACGTAGGGTATGTTCCATCATACACCATTGTATATTTAGAGTGATCCAATTGCTGAATATGAGAGTTTGTTAAGTTTCGTGCTATAGTCCATAAACTTGTTGGATTAATAGAATAAGTTCTATCAAAACGTTGCTCATATTCAAAACCTAAAGTAATTGCATGATTATTAATATCTGCGTTACCAGATGCACTAACACGGAACTGTTGATTATCAGTCAATGAATAATTATTGTATTGCACACCTTGAGCCGTCCACATTGAATAAACATCCAAAGGTGTTTGACCATTTAACAAACCACCACCGGCTTGCACATCTGTTGGTCTTTCATAATGTCCTACCGGATCATCATAGAAAGTGTAATACTCAGCAGTGTAATTTGTTAAAATTGGGTTAATGGTAGAATCAGGCGTATAGTTATATGCTGTTTGGTTGTACCCATTCATATAATAACCAACACCATAAACAGTATCGCCATTTTGATTAATTATGTAGTTCTCACCTTGTTGAGGATTTCCGTTTTGATCGGTTCCCCAAAATTGAGTAGTTCTTTCAAATTCAGATTCAAATTTTCCTACATAACCATAACGAGATAGATTGTCTTTATGTGACTCATCTTGAATTGTTCTATGATATTTAGTATAATCTACCTGAAACGATACGAACGCATTTTTAATTAATGAAGCATTTTCTTCGTCTTCATCATCAACATTATTAAACCGTTGCGTAAAACGACCATAAGCACGCCAGGTATAATCAATAACCTGAGGATTGTTTTGAGAATTTAAAAGAGCAAAAGCCGTGTTTGTTAAAGCGTATGGACTAGAACCACTTCTTACATATTCGTTACTATTTCTATAATCAAATGAACCTCCAAAAGTTAGTGTTGTATTATCTGTAGTTGCTACATCAATTTTCCCTACTAAGTTTATACTTTTACGCCCAACATTTTGACGATATTTAATTTTTTCCAAATCTGTCAATCGTAAATATTCCGCACTATTAACAACACCACCGGCTAAACCGCCTTTTAACCTTACGGGATGCGCATTTATTTCAGCCAGTTTTTCTTCTTTTACACGATAATCTCCAATATAAGAAGGACGTGGATCAACTTCTGATTGCATAGACACAGCCAAGAAGAAACCTAATAGTGCTTTTTCAATATTTCCGGCAGAATCTTTTTTCGACAATAAAGGACCAGAAACATTAAATTGTAATAAATTAAAACCATAACTATCTAAACCTATTACTTTATCACCAAATTTCGCACCTGATGTTAAAAATTCAAGCCCCCCATAAAATTCTTTAGACACACCTCGAGTAGTAATACTAATTACACCACCGGTTGCATCACCATATTGAGCAGGAAGACCTCCGGTAAAAACAGAAACTTGCTCTAAAGCGGCTTGAGGTAAATTTTGTGTACCACGTACTTTTACACCATCTATAAATACGGTTGTTTGATCTGAACGACCACCACGCACATTTAAATCGGTAGAACCATCGTCTTTTGAATATACTCCGCCAACTGTTTGCGCAATTGATGCAGCAGAACGTCCGGGCATTTTTTCTATATCTTCTCTTGTAACCGTACCTCCGGAAGAAGTTTGGTCTTTTGAAATTAACGGCACTTCATATTCAACCTTTTCAAATGCTTGAAGAGAAACCCCTTGCGACATTTTAATGGTTAAATTCGTGTTTTTATCAGCATTTACTACAACGCCTCCAATACTTACCGATTGATACCCTACATAAGTTGCTTGTATTTCATATTTACCGGGAGAAAGTGGTTTCAGCACATAATTTCCATCAAAGTCGGTAGTAGCTCCGGTCACTTGACTTCCGTCTTTAAAAGCTACCACATTGGCAAACGGAAGCGGCTCTCCCGTAGCTTTATCGATTACTTTTCCTTTAATAGCTCCTTGTCCAACTTGAGCATTTGTAACTGAAAATAAAACAGTTACGGATAGAATCGTAGCAAATAATCTTCTCAACATAATCGTATTTTTAGAGTTTATGCAATTTATCAGAGGCGTAAAGATATTAAAATTGTGCTTATCTCAAAAAAAATGTTAAATTTTTCTTAAGATTTTAATCAAATATCCTAAAAAGAAAAAATTTCTTTTTTCGTTCATGATAATTTACGCCTTTTGACTTTTTCATATTTTTTTTTATTCGTTTTCTCGTTTTTTTATCCTGTATGCTTAAATGCCTTTTTTTGCGTGCATCTATTGCTTTTTGCGCTTGTTCTTTACGGGCTTCTTTAGCTTTTTCAATGGCTTCCTTTTGTTTTTTTACCGATTTTGGTTCTTGTGCAAGAACTTTACCTGTAGATACAAAAAAGATTACCGTCATTAGAAAAGCCGGGAATAGTTTAGTAAATTTGGTATAAATAGTTTTAATCATTTATATAGATGATGCGTTTTTCTTTGTTTCACAAAATAATTTATATTTTTTTAATAATCATACTTTTTGGTTGTCAAAAAAATGAGCAAAATGGTGTTCCTATTGTTTCGGTTGATATTTACATATATACTACCGATCCCGATTTTGTTGATTTAAATGCGGTTGGCAACTGGACTTATGTTACCGGTGGGAGCAGAGGAATTATTGTTTACCGTTATTCGAATAATGAATTTAAAGCATATGACAGGCATTGCCCTTATCAATCGCAAAACAGTTGTGCACTTGTTACGGTAGAGTCATCCAATATTACGGCAAAAGATGATTGTTGCGGCTCTACATTTTTACTTACCGACGGAAGCGTAACCGGCGGACCCGCAACTTTTCCTTTAAAACAATACCGAACCAGTTTTGATGGTACTGTTTTACATATCTATAATTAGAAGATAAAATCACAATCCTCTCAATTATAATTTTTTTTTTAAATCTTCATCATAAGAAAAAAATAATACATTTTCTAAACCTCGAAATGTTCCAGGTTCTTTTGAATTTCTTCTTGCTCTCGCATATCTATGATTGCCGGTTCAACTTCTTCGGGGGTTGGCTTTTTGCCTGTCCACAACCATCTGACAGCTCGGTTTATATCATTAACAAATGCTACCAATACTGGGAAAAACACCAATATAAAAAAGGTACCAAACAACACACCATACGCTACCGAAATAGCCATTGGGATTAAAAATTGTGCCTGAAAACTTTTTTCGCCTATCAGCGGATAAAGCCCTGCCACAGTGGTAACCGATGTTAATACAATTGCTCTAAATCTTTGTTTTCCTGCTTTAAACAGTGCATCAACCACTTTCATTCCTTGACGCAAATTGGCATTATACATATCTAAAAATACAATAGAATCATTCACCAAAATTCCCAGTAAAGCTATCACTCCGTAAACACTTAATAATGAAAACGGTTTATCTTCGATACCGTGACCAAGAATGGCGCAAAAAGGACCAATAAGTAATACAGGGAGAAAAATTAATGCTTGCAATAATGAATTAAAATTAAGTGCTAAAATCAATATCATTAAAATAAGCAATACTACAACCATTAACCCCATGGATTTTCCTGATTTTTCGGCACTTCTGAATTGCCCACGCATTTCTGTTTTTATGTCGGGATATAATTGTTGTAATTTAGGTATGATTTCTTTTTGGATTTTAGCTGTAATTTCTGTTGTAGAGGCAAACGGATCGGTTTGATCGGCGCTTACATTAATTTCTCGTTTTCCGTTAAAGTGTTTTATATTCACTACTCCTCGTTCAATCGTGTAATCGGCAATTTCTTTTAACGGTATTTTACCGGTTGGGGTGTTAATTCTCACTTCTTCAATATTGCCTAAAGATGATCGGTCTGATTTTGGATAACGCACCCAAACTTTCACCTCGTCCGTTCCTACAATTAAACGCTGCAATTCTTCGCCATAAAACCCTTGACGCAATTGCTTAGCCACATCAAAATGAGATAAGCCCAAGAGTTTTGCTTTGGGCTTGAGCGTAAAGTTTAATTCCCGATTACCTATTCCACTGTTGTCAGTTACATCTTTCAATTCAGGCATTTTCTCCAATTCCTTCTTAAGAAAGTTTTTGGCTTGTTTTAACATTCTGTAATCATCCCCTTCGAGTGAAATGGAAACCGGTTTTCCCCAACGATTGTTTCCACCCACCATAAATTTCTCGAGTGAAGGATCTTTTTTTATTTTCTCTCTTACTCTATTAGCAATTTCAAAGCTTGATATATCGGCATCTTCGGCATCTAAAGATACTCGCAACATACCGGCATGTGAGCCGCTTTCGCCCAACTGCTCTGTTGAGCCAAGTGTTAGTGAAACATAGGTAATAAGTGTATCGTTAAATTCTTCAATTAATTCATCTTTTACTTCACATACTTTATCGTAGCAATACCAAAGATATTCTTCGGTTTTTTCTTTTGTTTCACCAGGTTTGTATGCAATTTCCACTGTAAAATCATCAAAAGGAATGGATGGAAAAAAGGTAGATTTAATAATTCCAGATGAAATTAAATAACCGACTATTATCATAAATAACAACGGAACTAAAACCATTACTCTGCGGACTTTTTTCTTTAAAAGAACAAATTTCATCATCTCGGCATAGGCATTGCGCATATAATCAATGGTCCACTCAACTTTTCTTTTTACCCATAATAATGCACGAGCTGCCAAAGATTTTTCTTTAACATTTTGCTTACGTTGTGCTTCAATGGCTAATTTTTTGTTTCTTAAATGCGAGGGCAATACTAAAAATGCTTCCAGCAAAGAGAATAATAAACTGGCAATAACAACGAATGCCATTTCTTTCATTCGTTCCATCCCTTCTATAAAAAATAACACACTAAACGCCACAACAGTTGTTAACACTGAAGTAAATACTGAATTCATTACCTCTAACGTTCCGTCGAGTGTAGCTCTAAAAGGAGATTTCCCTCGTTCATAATGGGTATAAATATTTTCGGCAATTACTATTCCGTCATCTACCAAAATTCCTACTACCAATATCATCCCAAACAATGATACCATATTAATAGTAATACCAAACAGATAACCAAACATAAACATTCCCAAAAAGGAAAACGGGATACCAAAGGCAACCCAACCGGCTAAACGAATATTCAAGAAAAATCCCAACACGATCAAAACCAAAATCAACCCAAACAACCCATTTGACACCAGCATATCGATGCGTTGTAACAGCATATCGTAGAACTGAAACGTTATTCTTAGTTCCATATCATCGTGCGTGTTGTTAAACTCTTCTACATAATTGGCAACATAATCTGCTATTTCTCCCAAGTCTTCGTTTTCCAATTTCATAACAGACAAAATCACACTTGTTTTTCCGTCCATATAATTTTTTACCGGAGAATCGGCAAATTGAAATTTGACATCGGCAATATCACCAATGGTTAAAAGTGTTCCATCGGGTGAAACTTTTAATGGAATTTTTGCTATACCTTCGGCAGTTGTATGTTTTCCGCGCGCGCGAATTTGAAAAACTTCTTCATCCGTTTCGATTGTTCCGGCAGAAACATCACGGTTATTCATTCGAACGGCGTTGGCTACTTGGTCGAATGTTAAATTATACCGTTGCAGCTGCTCCTCCTTAACTTCAATAGAAATTTCTTGCGGGGGAAATCCATTGACAATTACCTGACTAATAGGCTCTGAATTCAAGAGGTCTTCTTCTATTTGGTCGGCCGTTTCTTTCAATTCTTCCATAGACACATTTCCCGAAAGGGATAAAAAAGAAGCACGGCTGTTCATAAAACTGCGTTGCTTGACAACACTTGGTTTTTCGGCTCCGTCAGGAAAACTGCTAATTGTACTTACGGCATTTTCTATGTCACGTAATGCCTCATCAATATCTGCATCTTTAAACAAAACAACATTAACTTGTGAAATATTCTCGGAAGAAGTTGAAGAAATTTCGTCAATGCCGTTAATTCCGCGAATGGCTTGCTCAATCTTTACGGTAATTCCTTCTTCTATTTCTATGGGTGATGCTCCGGGATAAACTACGGAAATATTGATTCTGTTTGGCTCTTCAACAGGGAAAAAAGAACGGTCGAGCAAAGCAATACTAACCATCCCGAATAAAAAGGTAACAACGATTAAGGCATTTGCCCAAATAGGGTGTTTAATGAAATATGCAATAATGTTTTTCATATTTTACCGGTTAGTGTTTTTGTGCAGTTAACGGAACATACTTTGTTGATTTGGAAATACTTGTCAACGGTTCGGTTATAAGCAAACTTCCATTGTCAAACCCTTTCAGAATCATTGATTTCTTGTTCCATTTTATTACTTGAATGCTGTCAACCTCTATATTTTCAACAAAAATTGAGCTGTCTGAAGGATTAACAAAATATAAGTTTTGATTACTGTTTAATGCTCTTCGAGGAACTTCAACAGCATTTGGAACTTGCAACGAAAGTATTTTAGCCTCCACATACATTCCATTATACAAATGTTGTCCTTTTTTTGGCGAAATTTTAATAAACACATCCAAGGTTTGGGTGTTTTCATCCACAAAATCGGCAACTCGGGTAACACGTCCTTCCCATTGCTGCATTTTGTTTTCTGAATAAACCAATGCTTTTTGCCCAGGTTTTACCAGGGGTAAATCATTTATTTCTATTGGAATCGGAATTTCCATTTGTGTAGATTGAATAATATCTGCCAAGGGTGTTCCCGGATTGACATACGAGCCAATCTCTTGTTTTACGGCTTTTAAACTTCCGTTAAAAGGAGCATAAATATTAAATTTGGATAAACGGATTTCTTCACTTCTGAGGTTATAAAATTCTGTCAGGATATTTTTAGATGCCAAAAAGGTTTTTAGCTTCACATCTTCAATATCAGGAATGTCAGGTAAATTCTTTTTCACATCCATTGATTGATAAAAAGCATTCCAATCATCATAATACGAAGAATAATCTATTTTAATTTCGGGCAAAACATTGGCAACGGATTTAATAAATGCTGCTTTTTTTGCCTGATGCTGCATTAAAGCTTCGGTATTGTCAATACGACACAGTAAAGTTCCTTTGGAAAATTGCTGCCCTTGTTTAAAAGGAATAGCTCCTTGCAAGAGTTTCCCTTGAGCTTCTGATGTCACGGTAAGATTAGCGGCAGAGTGAACTCGACCATAACCTTCTACAATTACCTGAACAGTATCGTTTTGAACTTCGAGGGTTTTTACATATTTTATGTTTAATGATTTTTTCTTTTTATCCGCGTGTTTCCCTTCATCTTTGCCTTGCTTTGGTTCGGCATTTGATAAAACTTTGGCAAAAACCATTACCAATATCAAAATTATAATGCCCAAAATAATCCATTGTCGCTTTGTCATAAGTACAATATTTGAATAATACGAAACAAATGTACAGGAAAAAAAAGGACAATAAAGAATTATTACAAGAAAGGACTTCTTGTTGGATAAGTGGGAAAATTTATGTGCTTAATCTTATTGTACTCACCGCTCTTCACTAAAAATCTAATTATTTCTTTCTAAAATAACTTATTGACAACGACAATGCGATTAAAGCCATAATTGCCCCCATAATAATTAAAAACATATTGAAACTTTCGGGCATAAGGTTTATTTTTATATATTTAAAACGTAAATAACAACCAAAAGGTTGTCGATAAATTGAATTATTTTTCAAACAAAAACGTAATTTCCTTCGATAAATTGTGTTTAATGGCGATTAATCCAAATATAAATCCACGAAAAAACAATGATTATTCAATTGATGAATATGTATCAGGAATATTAAACGGCGATATTTCGATTTTAAGCAAAGCCATTACATTGATAGAAAGTTCAAACACCGAAAAACTACGTAAAGGACAAGCTATTTTGAATCGATGCATAAAACACAGTGGTAACTCTATTCGTATAGGATTAACAGGTGTTCCGGGTGTAGGAAAAAGCACATTTACCGAGGCTTTTGGCACCTATATTATTGAAAAAACAAACAAAAAAGTTGCCGTTTTAGCCATTGACCCCAGCAGTAAAAAGCACGGCGGGAGCATTTTAGGCGATAAAACCAGAATGCTTACTTTGGCTGGAAATCCAAAAGCATTTATCAGACCCTCACCTTCTGCCGGAACATTAGGCGGAGTTGCGCGCGCAACCAGAGAGTCTATTTTGCTTTGCGAAGCTGCCGGCTATGAATATATTATTGTAGAAACGGTTGGTGTGGGGCAATCGGAAACTGAGGTGAAAGAAATGACTGATTTCTTTCTCTTACTTATGCTGGCAGGTGCAGGCGATGAACTTCAGGGCATTAAACGTGGCATCATGGAAATGGCCGATGCTATTGTGATTAACAAAGCGGATGGAGATAATTTGGCAAAAGCCAAATTGGCCAAAAAAGAATATCAAACAGCGTTGCATTTATTCCCTGCTCCTGCTTCTGGTTGGACGCCAAAAGTTGAAATATGTTCGGCACTTACCGGTTTGAATATTGATTTGATTTTTAATATGATTCACGATTTTGCAACTTTAACTAAAGCAAACGGTTATTTCGAACAACAACGTCGCGAACAACTTATTTATTGGTTTCACCAATCTTTACAACAAATTATTCAAGATTATATAAAACACAATGCGGCATTGCAAGATTTTACCAAGCAACAAGAAAAAGCCGTTTTGAATGGTGATAAAACGCCATTTGTTGCAGCCAGTGAAATTATTGAAAAATTGACAGGAAAATAAAAAGGCAGTTTTAGTATTCAAAACTGCCTTAAAGTGTGACCGCGGAAGGACTCGAACCCTCAACCCTCAGAGCCGAAATCTGATGTTCTATCCAATTGAACTACGCGGCCAATGGATTGCAAAAGTAATGATTTTTCTTAATGATAAAGCGACAATTTTTTTAAGAATTTTCAGCCGGTATTAAGCTAAAAAAATCCCCTTCATAAAGAAGAGGATTTTTTATTAAAGATCAAAATATATTACATATCAATATTGGCATACCTTGCATTTTCTTCTATAAACTGACGACGTGGTGGAACATCATCCCCCATTAACATAGAGAAAGTATGGTCGGCAGCGGCGGCATTTTCTATTGTTACTTTTCGTAATGTTCGGGTTTCAGGATTCATTGTAGTTTTCCATAATTGTTCTGCGTTCATTTCTCCCAAACCTTTGTAACGTTGTACACTCACACTCGACTCACTGCCTTTTCCTTTCAATTCTTGAATGGCTTTATCTCGCTCTTCATCATTCCAGCAATAACGTTCTTCTCTGCCTTTTTTAACTAAATACAAAGGTGGCGTTGCAATGTAAACATAACCGTTTTCGATTAATTCTTTCATATGGCGGAAGAAGAAAGTCAGTATTAAAGTGGTAATGTGACTTCCATCCACATCGGCATCGGTCATGATAATTACTTTATGATAACGAAGTTTTGACATGTTTAAAGCTTTACTGTCTTCTTCGGTACCAATCGTAACACCTAAAGCCGTGAAAATATTTTTAATTTCTTCGTTTTCGAATATTTTATGTTGCATTGCCTTTTCTACGTTCAAGATTTTACCTCTTAGGGGTAAAATTGCCTGAAAACGTCTGTCGCGACCTTGCTTGGCTGTTCCACCTGCCGAATCTCCCTCTACAAGGTAAATTTCGCATTGTTCGGGATCTTTTTCCGAGCAATCAGCTAATTTTCCGGGTAAACCGGTACTTTGCATCACATTTTTACGCTGCACCATTTCGCGAGCTTTACGCGCCGCATGTCGTGCTTGTGCTGCCAATATTACTTTATTGACAATGGCTTTAGCATCTTTAGGGTGTTCTTCCAAATAATTGGTCAGCATTTCGCTTACTGCTTGACTTACCGGTGCGGTTACCTCACGGTTACCCAATTTGGTTTTGGTTTGTCCTTCAAATTGCGGCTCGGCAACTTTTACAGACACAACAGCGGTTAATCCTTCGCGAAAATCATCTCCGCTAATCTCAAATTTTAATTTATCCAACATACCGGATTCTTCGGCATATTTTTTAAGTGTACTGGTTAATCCTCTACGGAAACCGCTTAAATGTGTACCACCTTCGTGTGTATTGATATTATTTACGTAAGAATGGATATTTTCTGAAAAAGATGTATTGTAAATCATGGCTACTTCAACGGGAATACCGTTTTTTTCACCTTCCATGTGAATTACTTCTTCGATAAGCGGTTCGCGCGTTTCATCCAAAAAGCGAACAAACTCTTCCAATCCTCGCTCACTGTGAAACACCTCCGATTTAAAACCGCCATCTTCCAAACGTTTGCGTTCATCGGTTAATGTAATGGTTATTCCTTTATTCAGAAAGGACAACTCTCGCATACGATTGGCTAATGTTTCGTAATTGTATTCAAGAGTATTGAAAATTTCCGGATCGGGGAAGAACTCAACAATTGTTCCGGTATCATGCGCTTCTCCAATTTCGCGTACAGGATACAACGCTTTACCTCTTTCGTATTCTTGTTCATAGATTTTTCCGTTGCGATGAACTTCTGCACGCAAATGACGAGATAATGCGTTTACACACGACACACCCACACCATGCAAACCTCCGGAAACTTTATACGAATCTTTATCGAATTTACCGCCGGCACCAATTTTGGTCATTACCACTTCGAGTGCCGAAACGCCTTCTTTTTTATGTATATCTACCGGAATACCACGACCATTGTCTTTTACTCTGATTCCGTTTCCTTCAAGAATTGTTACTTCAATTTCGTCGCAATGTCCGGCAAGGGCTTCATCAATAGAGTTATCCACTACCTCATACACCAAATGATGCAAACCGCGCACGCCCACATCTCCAATATACATTGACGGACGTTTACGTACGTGCTCTATTCCTTCTAATGCCTGGATACTGTCGGCCGAATAATTATTTTTATTTTCTTCACTCATAAAACAGGATATTTTACCATTTTAACAAATTTACTAAAACGGCTTTGGTTATCCTATTTTTACGCGAGCGAATCCCCTGATTTTATTAACAAGTTAATTAACAAAAAGAGCCATTTGGGATTTGTTCCAAATGGCTCTTTTATTATTTTTAAAAGTTATTTTATAAATTCAACAAAACCTCCTCGGGTTCTTTGCCGTTAAACATTAATTTAAGCGGGTTTTCAATCATTTCTTTTACGGTTTTTAAGAACCCTACGGATTCTTTTCCGTCAATTATACGATGGTCGTAAGAAAGTGCCACGTACATAATGGGACGTATCTCTACTTTTCCGTTTACTGCCACAGGACGCTCAACAATATTGTGCATTCCCAAAATAGCACTTTGCGGAGGATTAATGATTGGTGTACTTAACATCGAGCCAAAAACTCCTCCGTTGGTAATGGTGAAAGTTCCGCCGGTCATTTCTTCAACAGTAATTTTTCCCTCGCGGGCACGAATTGCCAAGCGTTTTATTTCGGCTTCTATTTCGGCCAATGACATTACTTCTGCATTACGCAAAACAGGCACCATTAAACCTTTGGGCGAGCTTACGGCAATTCCAATATCGGCATAATCGTGAAAAACCATTTCGTTGCCGTCAATCATAGCGTTTACTGCGGGATATATACTTAATGCTTCAGTAACAGCTTTGGTAAAGAATGACATAAACCCAAGACTTACGCCATGTTTTTCTTTAAATTTCTCTTTATATTTCTTACGTAAATCCATAACGGGCTTCATATCCACTTCGTTGAAAGTGGTAAGCATTGCCGTTTCGTTTTTTACAGCCACCAATCTTTGTGCAATCTTACGGCGCAACATACTCATTTTCTTGCGCTCTTCGTTGCGTGTACCACCCCAACCATGTATCGAAGATGTGTCAAAACCGGCAGCCATTGCATTAATTACATCTTGCTTGGTAATACGACCTCCGGGTCCTGTACCCTGAATTTTATCAACAGTAATTTTATTCTCGTCCATCATTTTTTTTGCTGCAGGCGACGGATGACCGGTTGCGTATGTTTTTTCTTGTTGCTCCTCTTGTTTTTGTGCAACAGGAGCAGGTCCGGGCTCGGGTAATTTTTCTTCTTTCGCTTCTTCTTTTTGTTCGGGTTGAGGCGCATCTGCAGGCGGTTCGGCATCGGTGTCTATTAAGCAACATACATCACCCACTTTAACCACATCGCCTTCTTCTGCTTTAAGTGTAATTCTTCCGGATTCTTCGGCAGGTAATTCAAGCGTAGCTTTATCAGAATCTACCTCGGCAATAGGTTGATCTTTATAAACATAATCGCCGTCTTTTACCAACCATTGTGCAATTTCTACTTCTGTTATAGATTCGCCCGGTGAGGGCACTTTCATTTCGAGTATCATAGTTTAATTTATTTTTCTACTAATGAATATTGAAATACTTTATTTATAATTTCTTGATGACGTACCACGTGTGCTTTGTGCGAACCGGTTGCCGGAGCACCGCTTTCGCGTAGAGCAACACATTCGAGTGGTGCATATTTAAATCGGCGCATCATGTGTATCCACGCACCCATGTTTTCGGGTTCTTCTTGTGCCCAAACAAATTTTTTGGCATTTTTATAAGTATCCAAAATTGCATGGAGTTGTTTTTCAGGATATGGATATAATTGCTCTACACGAACAAATGCAATGTCTTCTACACCGTTTTTATTTCTTTCTTCCAATAAATCGTAATAGAATTTACCGGTACAAAGCACTACTGTATTTACTTTGTCTTTTTCAATGGTATCATCCAATACTTCTTGGAATGAGCCATTAGCTAATTCTTCGAGCGTAGAAGTACACAAAGGATGACGCAATAATGATTTTGGTGTAAATATTATCAGCGGTTTTCGAAAAGGGAACTTCAACTGGCGGCGTAACAAATGATAAAAGTTAGCCGGCGTAGTACAATTGGCGGCAATAATATTGTATTCGGCACACATTAACAGAAAACGCTCCATACGTGCGCTTGAATGTTCTGCTCCTCGTCCTTCATAACCGTGTGGCAAATACATAACCAATCCGTTTTGAGTACGCCATTTTTCTTCGGCTGAGGTAATGAATTGGTCAATAATAATTTGTGCTCCGTTATTGAAATCACCGAACTGTGCTTCCCAAATGGTCAGCCCTTCGGGTGTGCCAAAAGCATATCCGTATTCAAATCCCAACACGCCGTATTCTGACAATAACGAATTGTAAATATAAAATGGTGCTTGATTTTTATCGATGTGTTTTAGCGGGATATATTCTTCTTCGGAGTCTTCTACTTTTACAACCGCATGGCGATGTGAAAATGTCCCACGCTCAACGTCTTGCCCTGAAATCCGCACGGGATGACCTTCGGAAAGTAAAGTTGCGTAAGCCAATGTTTCGCCCATTGCCCAGTCGAGCTTATCGGTTTCAACAACCATTTTTTTACGCTCATCAAAAATTTTATTTATTTTTCTGATGAATTTTTTATCTGAAGGTAATTCCGACACTTTTACGCCAAGTTCTCTCAGTTTTTCAAGTGAAAAGGTGGTATCCCATGTTTTTTCGAAATCTTCGGGAACAGCTTTACGGAAGCCTTCCCATGTATGCTCCATAAAATGGGTAACAACTGCTTTTTCTATTTGTTTGGACTCATCCAAACGTTCTTGAAGCATATTGTTAAACTTTGTTTCTTCTTCTTTTGCTTCGCTTTTGGAAATTACGCCTGCCTCTACCAACTTCTTTATATAAATATCGCGAGGATTTTCATGTTTAGCAATGGCTTTATATAAAATCGGTTGTGTAAAGCGAGGTTCATCCCCTTCGTTATGTCCGTATTTACGATACCCTAAAATATCGATAAATACATCTTGTCCAAATTCTTGACGAAACTCCAAAGCCAACATTACTGCTTGCAACACAGCTTCTACATCATCGCCATTTACATGAAATACAGGCGAAAGTGTTACCTTCCCTACATCGGTACAATAAGTTGATGAGCGACCATCTAAATAATTGGTTGTAAACCCTACTTGATTATTGGCAACCAGGTGAATGGTTCCGCCATTTCGATATCCTTCCAGCTGTGCCATTTGAATAACTTCATAAACTACACCTTGACCGGCAATGGCGGCATCTCCGTGTATGAGTATCGGAACGATTTTTTTCTCGTCTTTCAGATATTTATCTATTTTGGAGCGTGTTATTCCTTCTACAACCGGGTCAACCGCTTCTAAATGCGACGGATTGGGCGCCAATGTCATGTGTACTTTCACGCCACTATCGGCAACTACATCGCACGAATAACCCAAATGGTATTTTACATCACCGTCAAAAAGGTTATCTTCATACTCTTTGCCTTCAAACTCAGAAAAAATTGCTTCGTAAGTTTTATTAAAAATATTCGCCAACACATTTAACCTTCCGCGGTGCGCCATTCCTATTACAAATTCTTGCACGCCTATTTTAGAACCTTTTTCTACAATTGTATCCAAAGCGGGAATAAGTGCTTCTTCACCTTCTAATGAAAAACGCTTTTGTCCCACGAATTTTTTATGCAAAAATTGTTCAAAAACAACCGCTTGGTTTAACTTATGTAAGATATGTTTTCTTTCTTCTTTTGAAAATTGATAAGGTTCTTCTATTTCCAATTTATTTTTAAACCATTCAATTTTTTTAGGTTCGCGAATATACATAAATTCAACCCCAATAGATTGGCAATATATTCTATTGAGCTTGGCAATAATATCGCGCAATGTTGCAGGTCCTAACCCTATTTCTTTACCGGCTTGAAAAACTGTATCCAAATCGGATTCGCTTAAACCGTAATTTTCTATTGCCAATGTTGGCTCATATTTTCGGCGTGTGCGAACCGGGTTGGTTTTGGTAAATAAATGTCCGCGCGTACGGTAACCGTTGATAAGGTTTATCACCTTAAATTCTTTGTCGTATTGGGCGGGAATTTCTTCTTCGAGATTATAATTGGTTCGAGCAAAATCGAAACCTTCAAAAAACTCTTTCCAAGATTTATCTACCAAATCGGGATTTTTTAAATAATCCTGATACATTTTATCTAACGCCTCAGGTTCGGCGTTACTGATAAACGAAAATTTATCCATAATTAGCGAATACAAATTTTAAGACACAAAGTAAAGAAAATATAAGAATTTAAAAAGGTAAAAAGCTGACATTTTTTATACTTATAATGTTTTTGAAAGATTGGAAAGAGATTTAAGCCGAAAAACAACTGCAAATATGAGAATTTCAAAATACGCAAATTTGAATATGTTTCATTCGAAAATTAGTATAAAAAAATGAGTGTTAAGAAACAACAAATATTTACATGATCCATTAGAAAAGTTAAAGAAATAAATATTCTGCTATCCAAATAAATATTATATTTTTGTTTTAATTTACATTTATAACGTTATTAGCACGTTAAATTTATTTTATAAAAAAGGAATTATTGCAATTTTATTTTTATTTTGAAATAAACCCGCTAAATACAAAAGAATAAAGATTAATAAAAAAGAATTTTAAAACGAATAAAAACTCAATGTCCCAAGCTAAATTATCCTTTTTGCAAAAGAAACAAAACATCAGAGTGCTTTTCTATACTCTATGGGGAGGGTTATTGTTTTTTCAAGCGACTTTTACCGAGTTAATAGACGATGAGGCTTACTATTGGTACTATTCAAAATATTTAGATTGGGGATATTTTGACCATCCGCCAATGATAGCATTGTTTATTAAGTTCGGCTCACTGTTTTTAGGAAGAATTGAGTTTGGCGTCAGGCTTTTTGTGATTCTCGCCAATTTAATCACCATTTACCTTTGGGAAAAAATTATTCAACCGGCAAATATTGCTTTATACTACTTTATTGTATCATCGGTGGCAGTGTTGCATTTTTACGGATTTGTAGCAACACCGGATGCACCATTATTGTTATTTAGCACTTTGTCGTTTTATTTTTATCGTCAATTTATTGAAAATGAAAACTTACAAAAAGCCCTATTTTTAGGGATTTCAGCAGCACTGATGTTTTTATCAAAATACCATGGAGTATTATTGGCATTGATGGTATTATTGTCAAACTTAAAATTATTAAAAAATCGTTTATTTTGGATTGCATTGGGAATAACAACAATTTGCATTTTTCCACATTTTTTATGGCAAATAAATCATGATTTCCCATCTGTAAGGTATCATTTGTTTGGACGTAGCCGAATGCCTTACAGCATACCTTTCACCTTAGAATATTTATTTATGCAACCCTTTGTGTTTGGGCCCTTTACCGGATTATTTATACTTTGGGCAAATTTTAAAGAAAAAGCTCAAAACGCATTTGAGAAATCATTGCAATTTGTTTATTGGGGCGGATTGTTATTCTTTCTCGTTATGACATTCAAAGGACGTGTAGAACCCCATTGGACACTTTTATGCTTGTTTCCGGGAATATATTTTACTTATCGCTATTTGGAAAAACATTTATCGGCAAGAAAAATATTTTATTACTCTTTACCGCCTGCATACATTATTATTTTACTCGCCCGTGTATTTTTTATTTTCACGTGGGATTCACCTACTCAGTTAAAAGAATTGTCGGATTATTATCATAACAAAAAATGGGTACAAGCTATCCACCGGCAGTTGGGAGATTTACCCGTAGCTTTTATGAATTCATATCAAAAACCTTCCCTGTATTACTTCTATTCAGGAGTAGAAGCATTTAGTTTAAATAATATTCAAGGACGAAAAAACCAGTTTGATATTTGGGATTTTGAAAATAAATATCGTGGAAAAACTGTTGCCGTAATTCCCAATTATGACATTCCGGTAGATACTATTGCCGGCACACATGGGCAATTCAAGTATGTGATAATAGAAAATTTTCAGGTTTTCCCGAAAATCCAACTAGAACTGCTTTCAGAATTAAAAGAGAAGTATCATGCTTTTGACAGTTTAAAATTAGATTTAAAAATTCAAAACAACTACCTGAGCACTTACAAAGAAAATATTGATTTAAATGCAAACAAAGAATTTCCCACCTATATTTACTATCACTTTGAACAAGATAACAAAGTGATTTTCGGCAATAAAACTACCGTGAAATTAGAAAATCAAATGCTTGATACGGATGTTCCGGTTTCGATATTTATCCTGATTTACCACTCGGAAAATACACATTATTTTTCTCTCTAATGACCGGTTGGTTACCCCAAAGTTATGCTTCAAAAGGGTTTAAAATAAAAATAAAAGAGGAGTGAATTTTGAGTTAAGAAAATAATTGTTTCAGGTAAAAATTCAATATTATTTACTCAAATCTAAACAAAGTATTTTAAAATTAAGCTGAAAAACAACTGTGTAAATACCTAATAATTCGGTAAATCTGTCCATTGATTTTAAAAAAATAATACTACTTTTGCAACAAACTGGTTAATTTTATTGATGAGCTTTACCTCTGAAAAAGTAATCTCCGACAAGTCTTTTTTCGCTAAAAAGATAGCTGTTTATGCGGCATTTACCAAAATGCGATTAGCGTCATTAGTTGTATTGTCGGCCGTTTTGGGTTACTTGATAGGTGCCGACAATTATCAACTGACCGATATTTTAGTGCTTTCGTTGGGTGGCTTTTTGGTTACCGGTTCGTCCAATGCCTTTAATCAAATAATGGAAAAAGACTTGGACGCTTTGATGAATCGCACAAAAAACCGTCCGTTACCCACAAACCGATTGAATCTTATTGAAGGATATTGGTTTGCATCAATTATAGGTTTAGCCGGAATTTTATTGTTGTGGTTTTATTTTGGTGCTCTTGCCGGCATATTGGCTACGCTTGCTTTGGGTATGTATGTGTTAATATACACGCCATTGAAGAGAATTAGCCCAATAGCTGTATTTGCCGGTGCATTTCCGGGAGCAATTCCGCCAATGCTTGGCTGGGTTGCTGCTACAGGACATTTTGGCTTGGAAGCCGGATTGTTGTTTTTAACCCAATTTTTTTGGCAATTCCCTCATTTTTGGGCTATTGCATGGAAAATAGACGAAGATTACCGAAAAGCAGGGTTTTACCTTTTACCTTTAAAATCGGGAAAAAACAAGCTTTCGGCATTAATTATATTCGCTTATACGCTATTTATGATTCCGGTAAGTGTATTGCCGTTTTTATTCGGGCATATTGGTGTTTTGGGATTAGCTACTTTAATAGTATTAGACATTATATTTTTAATTCCCGCCCTTCAATTATTACAAAAACAAGACGATAAAGCCGCATTAAAACTAATGTTTGCTTCATTTATATATTTATTGGGAATGCAAATAATTTGGTGGATAGATAAAATTTAAGATGGAATCAACATTGGAAGAAAAAGATTATAAAGACGAAATCATGCAAAAAACAGCCAAGCCGATGCTTTGGTTTGGTATTTTGAGCATTGTCATGATTTTCGGGAGTTTAACCTCGGCGGTTATTGTTCGAAAAGGTGCCGGAGATTGGTGGGAGTTTTCGCTGCCCAACATTTTTTATGTAAGTACGGGCGTAATTTTATTTAGTAGTGTTACGTACAGTTTGGCATTGCAAGCAGCTAAAGAAGATAAACAAAAACAAACTTTTTTATTTTCTCTTTTCACATTAATATTGGGAATTGTATTTATTACATTACAAATAATCGGTTGGAGTAAACTAACTGATGAAGGTATTTTCTTAACCGGACCCGAGAGCAATGTAGCCGGTTCATTCTTCTTTGTATTAAGTGGCTTACATTTGGCTCACATAGCCGGAGCGCTGTTAAGTGTTTTATATGTAACAATAAAATCTTATTTTGGTAAATATTCTTCAAAAAATTATTTAGGTTTGCAAATAAGTGTCATATTTTGGCATTTTTTAGATGCACTTTGGATATATTTGCTGATATTTTTAATGTACATTGTTTAATAAAAAATAAAACTTTAATTGATTTACTATGGCAGCACAAGCATTAAATGTAGATAAGAAAACAATTTGGGGAGGAGCATTTCCTCCGTTTAGAGCCAGCTACGGAAAAATGATGATGTGGTTTTTCCTGTTGACTGATGCTTTGACATTTACAGGTTTTTTAACTGCTTACGGATTTGCACGACACATGTATCCACATGTTGAAGGTGACCCAAACAGTTGGGCAGTAGCAGAAGAAGTGTTTACTCACTTCCCTTTCTTGGAAGGTCATCATCCATTATTATATGTTGCGTTAATGACGTTTATCTTAATTATGTCGTCGGTAACAATGGTGCTTGCCGTAGAAGCCGGTCACAGAAATGACAAAAAAGGGGTGACAACTTGGTTGGCACTTACTATCGTAGGTGGTTTTATATTCTTAGGTTCGCAAGCGTGGGAGTGGTATCACTTTATTCACGGAACTGCCGAAGGTGTTGTAAAACCAATTATTGAAAACGGTAAAGAAGTTGTAAAACACGTGCACGGAGCCAATTTACTACACAACGAATACGGCCATCCACTTTTTGCCGATTTCTTTTTCTTTATTACCGGATTTCACGGAACTCACGTATTGAGTGGTGTTATCATTAACATTGTTATTTTTGTAAACGTATTGATGGGAACGTACGAAAAACGCGGACATTATGAAATGGTAGAAAAAGTGGGATTATACTGGCACTTTGTAGATTTAGTTTGGGTATTTGTATTTACATTCTTCTATCTAATATAATTTGAAAATTTTAATGTTTAACTGTTAAAACATTTTATTATGAGCGATCACGATACACATGAATATTTAGATTTTGCCGCAATTTCTCATCACAGTGAAGAAGAAGGTAAAAAAATAAGAAAAGTTATTTGGAATATCTTTTGGGTATTATTAGGTATTACAACTGTAGAAGTTGTATTGGGAATTTTTTATAAAGATTGGGGATTGTCATGGCATTTGGTAAAAATGACTTTTATCGGCTTAACCATTGCCAAAGCTTACTATATTGTAGCTTACTACATGCACATGAAAGACGAGTGGAAGAATTTTAGAATGGCTATTTTGGTTCCTTATGTTTTGTTTGCTTTGTACTTAATTTATATGGTTCTTACAGAAGCCATTTACCAACATGAATTTCAAAAATTATTCTTTTAACGAATGAAGAACATTCCATTATATGTAAAAATCCTGGTGCTATCATTAATTTTGATAGCACCAGCTGTTTTTATGCTTTACTTATACAGCGGAAATCCAAATTATAAACGTTTACCTATTCTTGGTCCGCGAGAATCCGTAACATTACCCGACGGCACAGTTGATACTTTATACCACACTATACCTGCATTTTCTTTTATCGATCAAGATTCAAACATTGTTACCAACAAAGATTTGGAAGGACATATTTATGTTGCCGATTTTTTCTTTGTAACTTGTCCGAGTATATGCCCGAAAATGACGACAAACATGAATCAAATTTATCGCCGGATAGATGATTTTCCCGGGTTAATTTTACTTTCTCATACCGTTAATCCCGAGCATGATTCAGTTCCTGTACTAAAAGAATATGCCGAAAAACTTGATGTAGATTCAAAAAAATGGCATTTTGTTACCGGTGAAAAAGACAGTATTTACAGCGTTGCCTTCAACGGTTACTTTGTAAGTGTTGGCAGAGACAGTATTGCGCCCGGTGGATTTTTGCATTCGGCTTATTTCATTTTGGTTGACCCAAAGGGAAGAATCAGAGGGTATTACGACGGAACCAAATATGCCGAAGTAAAAAAACTGATGGATGCCATAAAAATTCTTTACAAAGAAGAATTTGTTCCTTTAAAAGAAAAGTAAACCGCATTTTTTCATTCATCTTATTATTATCCGGTAATATTCGCTTAACTTTATTCAATTGATTTTTAAGTTAAGAATTTCTTACCGTAATTGTGAAGCATTTAGAGGACAGAAAATACATCATTGGCGCTATTTTCGTGGTATTTGCGTTAATATTTATTATTCGCTTGTTTTATATTCAAATATTAAGCGATGAATACGCCATTTTCTCTGAGGATAATGTGGTAAGAGAAGAAACTGTTTATCCGCCGCGAGGTTTAATTTACGACCGCAAAAATAAATTACTTGTATATAATGAGGCTTCTTATGATTTGATGGTTGTTCCCAAGCAGGTAAAAAGTATTGACACCAACGCATTTTGTGCATTACTGGATATTACAAAAGATGATTTTATAGAACGAATGAATAAAGCCAAAGAGTATTCGTTTTATAAACCCTCCATATTTGAAAAAGAAATCAGCGCCATAGAGTTTGCCTCAATTCAAGAAAAATTATTTGCCTACGATGGCTTTTTTATCCAAACAAGAACCCTGAGAAAGTATTCTGACAGCATTGCGGCTCACGTTTTAGGTTACATTGGAGAAGTTACTCCGAAAACATTGGAGAAAGACAGTTTTTATACAATGGGCGACTATATTGGCAAAAGCGGATTGGAATTGCAATACGAAAAACTGTTGAGAGGAAAAAAAGGAAAAAGATACGTGCTGGTAGATGTGCATAACCGCATTAAAGGAAAATATAAAAACGGTGAAAAAGATATTTCCCCGCAAGCCGGAAAAAATTTACAAATTACCCTTGATGCCGATTTACAAAAATATGCCGAAAAATTAATGCGCAAAAAATTAGGCAGTGTAGTAGCCATTGAACCAAAAACCGGTGAAATACTGACAATGGTTTCCTCTCCGGGTTACAACCCCAACTTATTGATTGGTAGAGCCATTAAGAAAAATTACCCAAAATTGGCAAAAGACAGTTTGCACCCACTATTCAACAGGGCTATAATGTCTTTGTATCCACCGGGTTCGATATTTAAATTGGTGCAATCGGCAATTGCTTTACAAGAGGGTGTAATTACTCCAAACACAGGTTTTGCCTGCAATAAAAGTTTGGTCGGATGTCATAATCACCCGTATGCCCGAAATGTGCGTGAAGCCGTAAAAATGTCTTGCAACCCCTATTATTATCAAGTATTTAAACGCTTGATTCAGCGCGGTGAAAATAAAAATATTTTTATCGACAGCCGGATAGGATTGGCAAAATGGCACGATGCCGTATTGAAATTTGGACTGGGACACAAATTAGGCATTGATATCCCGGGAGAGAAAAGCGGTTTTATCCCCGATGTAGCTTTTTACGACCGGTGGTACGGCGAAAAACGATGGGCGTTCAGCACAATTTATTCATTAAGTATTGGACAGGGAGAGATTGGTGTAGTGCCTGTTCAAATGGCTAATTTGGCTGTAATAATGGCAAACAGAGGGTATTATTACACTCCGCATTTTATCAAACAAATTGAACAATTGGACACTATTCCTCAAAAATATACTTTTAAGCATTCTACCGGTGTAGATGCACAAAATTTTGAGTACATTATAGAAGGGATGGAAGCGGTTGTAAATGAAGCCGGCGGAACAGCCCGAAGAGCAAAAATTGACAGTATAACGGTTTGCGGAAAAACGGGTACAGCCCAAAATCCTCACGGCGAAGACCATTCGGTATTTATTGCTTTTGCGCCGAAAGAAAATCCTCAAATTGCCGTTGCCGTTTTTGTAGAAAACTCAGGATTTGGAGGAACTTGGGCGGCTCCCATTGCCAGTTTGATTATTGAAAAATATTTGACCGGAAAAATCAGCAACCCACAAAAAGAAAAACGAATTTTAGAAGCCGACTTAATACCTAAAAGCGAACATGCGCAACGAAAATAACATATGGTATAACATTGATTGGACAACAATTATTTTGTATCTATTATTGATGCTTATTGGTTGGATAAATATCTACGCCGCCGTATATGACGAAAGCCATCAAAGTATTTTTGATTTTACGCAACGCTATGGAAAACAATTAATTTGGATAGTTTCTGCCTTGTTTTTAGCCACCGTCATATTGCTTATCGACAGTAGTTTTTATACCACATTTGCTTATGTTATCTATGGTATTGTGATACTTATGCTTATTGGCGTATTGTTTACGGCAAGTGAGGTTAAAGGTGCAAAATCATGGTTTTCCATTGGCGGCTTTGCTTTGCAGCCTTCAGAGTTTTCAAAGTTTGCTACAGCTTTGGCTTTGGCTAAATATTTGGGCAACCGCTCTTCGCAACGAATGATTACATTTAAAGACCAAGTTATTTCGGCAGCGATTATTGCTTTACCTGCGTTATTTATTTTATTACAAAACGATACCGGTTCTACCCTTGTGTACACGGCTTTTATTTTGGTGCTTTATCGCGAAGGAATTTCAGGTAACATCCTGTTGTTGGGATTTTTAACTGTCATTGTTTTTATTGTTACATTGCTTTTCGGACCTTTCTCCATTGGTGTGATGACTGTTTTTTTGGCTATTGCATTTGTTACCTTAACCTATCATGGGTTGAAAGAATTTTTCATTGCCGAATCGGCAGCCGGTGTTTTATTGTGGATAGCAAGTTATTTTAATTTACCCCAGAAGTATTTATTTTTCACAGCACTGGCTTTGGTAATGATTTATTTCTTTGTTCATCTTTTTAACAATAAACTGAATTACCGCAAAGAAAAGCGTTGGGTTGCTTTTATAGTGATGACCGTGCTGCTGTTTATTACCAGTATAGACTATGTTTTTTACAATGTTTTGAAAGACCATCAGCGCACGCGAATTTCGGTATTATTGGGTGAGGAAGATAAAATTAAATCGCAAATTAAGGATTTGCAAATGCGCTTGGATACCCTGCCCACAACCGATGCCAATTACACTTATTACAAACAAACGCTTGCTGAACAAAAGCAAAGTTTGAAGGATTTACAAAAAGGCGCATTGTGGAACGTAAAACAATCGTTGATAGCTATAGGTTCGGGTGGTTTTTCGGGCAAAGGATTTTTAAAGGGAACACAAACCAAATTTAACTTTGTACCCGAACAAAGCACCGATTTTATTTTTTGTACCGTAGGCGAAGAATGGGGATTTATTGGTACTTTTATCGTGATAATTCTATATGTTATGTTGTTTTTGCGCTTGATATTTTTAGCCGAAAGACAACGCTCAACTTTTAGCCGGATATACGGTTACAGCGTAGCTTCCATCTTATTTTTTCATTTTTTCATTAACATTGGTATGACCATTGGCTTAGCGCCGGTTATTGGTATTCCGCTGCCGTTTATCAGTTACGGTGGTTCGTCGTTGTGGGCTTTTACCATTCTGCTCTTTATTTTTATAAAACTCGACTCGGAACGGTTGTTTGTTTTGCGTTAGAATTTTTCTATATTTGTTACAAGTTTTCGTTTACTTATTAATAAATACTAAAAAGTTGGGAAGTTTCAATTGTGTAACTATCTTTCTATCAATTAATAATTCATTATTTTAAAAATTAGGGAGTTGAAAAATGAGAAATTTTGCAACAATTTTACTATTAACATTTTCTTGCATTATAAACTCTCAAGCGCAAGAATCAACTAATTTTAAACATAATAGCATATATGGAGAGCTCTTAGGCAGAAGCAAAATTACTTCAATAAATTTTGAACATCAGTTTTCAAAACATTTTGGATATCAAACCGGTGTTGGTTATGCGAGTTTTTATATTGACGATTTGATTAACGCATCAATTGGAATGACATATTTTACAGGTCATAAACATCAATTAGTAGCTACAATATTTGGCGTTATAAATTACAATTTAGAGCCCTACCCTAAAACAAAAAAAGAAAGAGAGGAGCAAATTAGGAATTATCCTTTTGAATATGGTATTCCTGCATTAGGTAACTTTGGATTATATTATTTTGGGATAACTGCAGGATACAGACTTAATATGAAGAGAATATTTATTCAATTAAGCCCATTTTGTTCTTTTTATTATCATTCTAATTATCAATTAATATATTCCAAAAGAATATTTGTCAGTTTATCTATAGGATATAAAATAAAATGAAAAGAATTGTTTTTCTGTTTATTTTATCCAAAATTGCGATATAAAAAATAGAATTTGTGAAAATATTAAACAGTCCACTTGGTATTACTGTCACAGAAAAAGAATAGATTGATAATTAAAAATCCTGAATCAACTCAAAGTCAATTTGTTTGCGGTCTAAATCTACATTTTTCACTCGTACGGTAACTTCATCGCCCATTTGGTAAGTGTAACCGTATTTTCTTCCCACTACGCGGTAATTTTCTTCATCCAAATAATAATAATCATCATTTAAATCGCGTAATCTTACCATTCCTTCGCAATAATTATCCACCAACTCTACATACATTCCCCACTCACTTACGCCGGAAATTACCCCTTTATACACTTCGCCTATTTTATCTTGTAAAAACTGTACTTGTTTAAACTTAATGGATGCTCGCTCGGCTTGTGTAGCGTTTATTTCCATTTTGGTGCAATGCTTACATTTTTCTTCGTAAGGCGGTTGCGGCACAGAGCGTCCGCCTTCTAAATAATGTTGCAAGAGTCTGTGCACCATAACATCGGGGTAGCGTCGAATGGGCGAAGTAAAATGCGTGTAATATTCAAATCCGAGTCCGTAATGACCAATATTATTGGTGCTGTATTCAGCTTTTGCCATTGTACGGATTGCCAATTGTTCAATCAAGTCTTCTTCGGGGGTGTTTTGTACTTTTTCAATCACTCTATTCAACGATTGAGCAATGGCTTTTTCATCTTTCAAATTTAGCGACAGACCGAATTTATGTACAAAATTGTTAAAGGTTATCAGTTTTTGAGGGTCGGGGGTGTCGTGAATGCGGTAAACAAAAGTATATTTTTGTTTATTTTTTTGTTCCAAATGCTTTTTACCGACAAATTCGGCTACTTTTCGGTTTGCCAAAAGCATAAATTCCTCAATGAGTTTATTGGCATCTTTGGATGTTTTTATATAAACGCCTATGGGATTTCCTTTTTCATCCAGATTAAAACGTACTTCTGCTCGGTCAAAATCTATTGAGCCGTGTTTAAACCGTTCTTTCCTGAGTTTTTTTGCCAACTTGTCGAGCAATAAAATTTCTTCTTTAAAATCACCGTCTTTGCCTTCAATTATTTCTTGGGCTTCTTCGTATGTAAATCTTCTGTCGGAATGTGTTACGGTACGACCAAACCATTGATTAATGACCTTGGCTTGCTTATCCATTTCAAAAACAGCCGAATAAGTCAGTTTATCTTCGTTTGGACGTAAAGAACAAGCAAAATTGCTCAGTACTTCGGGCAACATAGGAACAACCCTATCTGCTAAGTAAACAGATGTGGCGCGTTTAAAGGCTTCTTTATCGATATTGGAACCTTCTTTTACATAATGCGATACGTCGGCAATGTGGATGCCTATTTCGATATTTCCGTTGGGCAATGTTCTAACCGAAAGAGCATCGTCAAAATCTTTGGCGTCTATGGGGTCAATGGTAAATGTTGTAATGTCGCGCATATCTCTGCGGCGCTTAATTTCTTCTTCGGAAATTTCTACATTAAGTTCTTCGGCTTCTTTTAAAATTTTGTCCGGAAAGCGATAAGGCAATCCGTATTCTATCAATATGGCATGCGCTTCGGTATCGTTATCGCCTGGTTTTCCTAAAACTTCTATCACTTCGCCAAAGGGACTTGTGGCATCTTTTGGCCAATCAATTATTCTGACAATGGCTTTATCGCCATCTTTGGCGCCATTCAATTTTTCTTTTGGAATAAATATATCTACCGGCATTTTTTGGTCGTCGGGAACCAAAAAGGCAAAATGTGCCGATTTTTCAATTACTCCCACAAACTCGTTTTTGTTTCTTTCAAGAATTTCAACTACTTCGCCTTCGGGCTTGCTGTTTGGGCGACGTGCATATAAATACACTTTTACTTTATCGCCGTTTAATGCATGGTTTAAATTTTTGGGCGAAATAAATACATCATCATCTATATCGGGCGAAATAATATAAGCCGACCCGCGGGCAGTCATATCAACAATTCCCTCTATATAAGGTCTGTCGGCTTTTATTTTAAATTTTCCGCGAGGTGATTCGTGCAAAATACCCTCATGTGCCAATTCCAGAAGGATGGTTAGTACTAATTTACGTTTTTGCGAATCTTTAATCCCCAACAGGGTACTGATTTGTTTGTAATTGTATGATTTATCGTGATTTTTATTGAATACCTCGATAATTTTCTTTGTTAAACTCTTTTTTACGTTTTTTGTATTGCGTTTAAATTTTGGCGGTTTGTTTTTCTTTGATTTTGCCATTTTGCATGGTGTTAGTAATCAATATGCTTACTGTTTTTGTTTGGTTAAATAAATTTTGGTTCCGGGCTGTGGCTCGGTACCAATAAACATGTGATTGTATTTGTATAATTTTTTTAGTTTTACTCCGTAAAGTTGTGAAATATCGTGCATAGTTTCACCTTTTTTCACAATATGTACTTTTTCGGGGGCTTTGTTTCTTTTTGGTTGCAGATAAATAATATCTCCGGGTTTTAAGGGGTCATTTTCATTTAAGTCATTATATTTATAAATTTGCCAAAGCGATAATTCAAAATCTTTTGCTATTTTAAAGTAAGTATCGCCCGGTTTTACAATTATGTACTTAATGCGATTATGCATTTTAACCAAACGATTTTCTCGTTTTTGAACAGCCACATCTTTGGCGTGATGGTCTTTGGCTAAATTTCGAGGAGGTACTTTCGATAATTTATCGTAACGGTAAAGTTCGTATTTTTCGATGATATAAATAAGTAAATCGGCATATTTCGGGTTGGTGGCGTATCCGGCTTTTTTCAAACCCTTTGCCCACGCCTTGTAATCGGTGGTTTTATAATCAAATAAAAAAGCATAGCGCTTTCTGTTTGCCAAAAATTCGCTATGGTCGTAAAAGCTCTCATACACCGATTTATACTTTCTGAAACACTCGTTTTTTTCATCATCATCCATTATAAATGTTTCGCCATCCCACGTGGTATGACATTTTATTCCAAAATGATTATTAGCATATTGTGCTAAAGGGCTGTTTCCGTTCCCAGACTCCAATATTGCTTGCGCAAGCGTAATACTTGCCGGTATGCCGGTTCGTAACATCTCTTTTATAGCCAAGTCTTTATAGGTTTCTATATATTCTTGACGTGTCATTTTACGACCTGCCGGCTGGGCATTTGCCCAAACAAAAGAAAGTACCGTTATTATAAAAATCAGTTTACGCATAAATACAAGTTACACATTTTACTCAAAATTAACAAGTATCCGGGTTACATTGCAACACAACTTGCCATGTTTTTAACAATCAACATTTCAAATCAATTTGTTTTTGAACTTTCAGCCCCTCGTTGCCTTGCAAACCACCGGTATGAACAAACAATATTTTATCGGATGGCGAAAAATATTTTTTATCAATCAAATCAAACAAACCGCAAAGGGCTTTTGTTGTGTATATCAAATCTAACGGAATATTTGTTTTTTCGAAAAAATTATTGGCAAAGGCAATTAAATCATTATTTATTTTGGCATATCCGCCAAAGTGATAATTGTAGTAAAATTGAATGGAATTATCCAAATCAACATCGGTTAATTGTTTTATCTCATCGGGCATCCAATTTGCACCTTTTAATACCGGTATAGAAATTAGTTTTTGATTTTTTTGCTTCGCAAGATACAACCCTGCAGTTGTTCCTCCGGTACCGGATGCCAACACGATATAATCAAAACCGACAGTATCGTCAGAGAGCATTTCTTGCACGCCTTTTAATGCCAATTGATTACTTCCTCCTTCGGGCACAAGGTGAAATGCTCCAAATTTACTTTTTAGAGTTGTCAATACTTCTTCCGCATACTTGTTTCTGTATGCCGTACGCGATAAGTAAAACAATTCCATTCCTTGATTCTTTGCTTTTTGCAAAGTTGAATTGAGAGGCAAATGCTCCTCTCCTCTTATTACGCCTATGGTTTTTACACCATATTTTTCACCTGCTGCCGCTGTTGCTGCAATATGATTGGAAAATGCTCCTCCAAAAGTAAGAATGGGCAAATTTTTCTTTTTCGCCTCTGTTAAGTTGTATTTTAATTTATACCATTTGTTACCCGAAATTTGCTCGTCTGTTACATCTGTCCTTAATATAGAAAGTTGAGGCAATTTTTCATCATATTCTTCAAAAAACAACCTTAAATCTATGGTTTGAACAGGTATTTTGGGATTGTGTAAATTCATCAATCAAACTTACCAAAAAAACATAGTAAAATACATAGCGGATTGCCTACCTTTGTTCGAAATTTATATTCTATGTATTGGAAGAAATTATCGCGCAAAGCCATAAAACAAAGAATTGATGAAGCTTTATCTGAAAATGCAAATTACCGCAAAGGCAAAGTAATGGGCGTGCCGGCTTCGTATTTAGATAATGAGTTGTTTTATGATGATGCTCCTTTTTTGGAAGATTCGCCCTTTTTAAAAACATTGGTTGCCAACCCAAACCATATTGGCGTGCATACCTTAGGCGAAGAAACCGAAGAAATTTTTAAAGGCACCCAAAAGATAGAAGCCGAATTGATAGAACTTATCTCCACGCAAATTTTCAAAGCAAAACCCAACAGTACTGACGGATATATTGCTCCAGGCGGAACAGAAGCCAATATTGAAGCAATTTGGATTTACCGCAATTATTTTATGCAACAATTCGGTGCAAAAAATGATGAAATAGCATTGGTTTACTCGCAAGACAGTCACTATTCGATGCCCAAAGGCGCCAATCTTTTGTTGTTGGATACTTTTCCGGTTAAAGTTGATGAAGAAACCCGTAATATAAATATTGATGATTTTGACAATCAAATACAAAGCGCATTAAACTCAGGAAAAAAATATTTTATTTTCATTTTGAATATGGCAACCACCATGTTTGGCTCAGTAGATGATATCGATGCTGTTTTACCAGTGATAAAAAAACATAATCTGAATTACAAAATTCACGTTGATGCGGCTTTTGGCGGATTCATCTATCCTTTTACCAACACTGACAATAAACTCACTTTTGAACGGGAAGAAATCAGCTCATTCACGCTTGACGGGCACAAAATGTTACAAGCTCCTTACGGAACAGGGATTTTCTTAATCAGGAAAGGCATGATGCAATATTCCATGACTAAAGAAGCGCAATATGTAATGGGCAAAGATTATACTTTGTGTGGCAGTCGCTCGGGAGCCAATGCCATTGTAGTTTGGATGATATTAATGATTCACGGCTCTAACGGCTGGCAAGCCAAAATGGAACAATTGATTGACAAAAAAGATTGGGTTCTCGAAAAACTGGATAAACTCGGGGTAGAATATTATCACAACCCATGTGTAAACATTGTTACGATAAAAAGTAAATACATTTCGCCTTTTTTAATGAAAAAATATTTTCTGGTTCCCGATACACACGACAATCAACCCAATTGGCACAAATTTATTGTCATGTCCCATGTATCACAAGGTGTATTGGATGAATTTATTATGGATTTTAAAGCCGAATTGCAAATGAAACAATAACACCGGACAAGCATTTATTAAAAGATATCATTACTTTTGTTTTGTTGGATTACAAAAAATTATCATGTTAGGATTAAAATTACCCACCGACCCATTTTGGGTTAAAAATGTAGTTGAAAATAATTTGGAAGATGTATTGAGTGACCATGCTTATTGCGAGCAAAAAGCGGCTTCCAATGCCATTTCCATTATGGTTAATTTTCCTGAGTATCCTGAATTGGCAAAACGAATGGCAGCACTTGCCCGGGAAGAGTTGGAACATTACGAAATGGTGGTTGAAAAAATCCAACAAAAAGGGCTTACACTTGGCCGTGAGCGTAAAGATGAATATGTAAATGAAATTCGCAAATTCATAAAACACGACGGTTCTCGAAAAGCCATTTTAATAGAACGATTGCTTTTTGCCGCTATGATTGAAGCCCGAAGTTGTGAACGGTTTAAAGTTTTGGCTACACATATCAGCGACAATGAATTGGCTGAATTTTACAAAGAACTGATGATTAGCGAAGCCAATCATTATACACTTTTTATAAAATGGGCAAAAGAAATTGCCAAAGACACCAACATTGATGTAGATAAACGTTGGAAAGAATATTTAGAATACGAAGCAAGCATTATTACACAATACGGTAAAAAACAAGAAATTCACGGTTAAAATTTTATTTAGATGAAAATTTCATACAATTGGTTAAAAGAATATATAAACACCGATAAATCGCCGCAAGAGATTGCCGAAATCTTGACCAATACCGGTTTGGAAGTTGAAGGATTGGAAGAAATAGAAACCATTAAAGGCGGTTTGAAAGGATTGGTTATAGGAAAAGTATTGGAAAAAGAAAAGCATCCCAATGCCGATAAATTAAGTTTAACCAAAGTTGATGTGGGCGAAGGAAAAGTCCTTCCGATTATATGCGGCGCACCCAATGTAGCTGCCGGACAAACCGTTGTAGTTGCAACCGTAGGCACTATTCTGTATTCCACCGAAGGTGAACCTTTTAAAATAAAAAAATCTAAAATTCGCGGAGAAGTATCCGAAGGGATGATTTGTGCCGAAGATGAAATTGGCTTAGGAAACAGCCACGATGGTATAATTGTTATTGATGAAGATGTAAAACCCGGCACACCGGCAAAAGAGTATTTTCAAATAGAATCGGATTGGGTATTCGAAATCGGGTTAACGCCCAACCGTTCGGATGCTACTTCGCATTATGGTGTTGCGCGTGATTTAGCCGCATACCTGAACCAATTTTCACCAACCAAAGCGCATAAACCGGATGTCAGCAAATTTGCCATTGACAATACCGACTTAACCATACAAGTAGAAGTGGAAAACACTGAAGCTTGTCCGCGCTATTCTGCCATTACCGTTTCAAACATACAAGTAAAAGAATCGCCAGAATGGTTACAAAACAGACTGCGTTCCATCGGGTTGTCGCCTATCAATAATGTTGTAGATATTACCAACTTTGTTTTACACGAAATAGGACAACCGTTACACGCTTTTGATGCTTCTAAAATTAAAGGAAACAAAGTCATTGTTCGCACCCCTGAAAAAGATACTAAATTCATCACCTTAGATGAAAAAGAACGCCAATTGCACGAAAATGATTTAATGATATGCAACGAATCGGACGAAATGTGTATTGCCGGTGTATTTGGCGGACTTACTTCGGGCGTTTCAAACAATACTACTTCTGTTTTTCTTGAATCGGCTTACTTTAATCCGGTTTATATCCGAAAAACAGCAAAACGACACGGCTTAAATACCGATGCCTCTTTCCGTTACGAACGGGGTGCCGACCCAAATATTACCATTTATGCGCTTAAGAGAGCAGCATTATTGATTAAAGAAATTGCCGGCGGTGAAATTTCTTCCGAAATTATTGATGTTTACCCTAATCCCATTGCCGATACTACCATCGATTTTAATCTTTCTTACTTGTATAAAATTGCGGGAACAACAATTCCTGAAGAAACCATTGAAAAGATTTTGCAAGGATTGGAAATTGTTATCAACTCAAAATCGGGAGATACTTGGAATATTTCTATTCCGGCTTATCGTGTAGATGTAACGCGTCCAATAGACTTAGTGGAAGAAATATTACGCATTTACGGATACAACAAAATTGAACTTCCTGAAAAATTAAACACTTCCATCACCTATAAACAATCACCCGACAAAGATAAAATACGTAATACCATTGGTGACTTTTTATCTGCCAACGGGTTTTACGAAACACTTACTAATTCCCTGACTAAACGGGATTATTATCCCGAAGATAATCATGTGGTAGAAATTTTAAATCCCTTGAGCAGAGAATTGAACGTAATGCGTAAAGAAATGATTTTCACCACTTTGGAAACTATTCTTCACAATATAAACAATGGAAATAAAAATGTAAAAGTATATGATTTTGGAAAAGTATATGCCAAATACAATACTTATGAAGAGCAAGAAAAGTTAGCCCTTGCCGTAACCGGAAAATGGTTCAACGAAAGCTGGTTAACTCCCGATGACAAATCAACAGTTTTTCATTTAAAAGGAATAACAGAAGCACTGTTTCAAAAGTTAGGATTAAACAAGTTAAAAGTAAAAACAACAGAAGTTTTCGACAATTATTTGGCAACAGGCATTGAAGTCACTTTCAATAAGCATAAAATAGCCAAAACCGGAATTATACATCCTCAATTAAACAAACAATTTGATATTGACCAAGAAGTTTTTTATTCCGAAATAAATTTAGATAAACTGTATGAGCTGACCCAATTAACAAAAACAGTTTATACTCCGGTAGTTAAATTCCCTGCCGTTCGTCGGGATTTAGCTTTATTATTGGATAAACCGATAAATTATGCTCAAATTGTAAAAGAAGTAAAGCAGCTTAACATACAAGACTTGAAAGAAATAAATTTATTTGATGTTTATGAAGGGAAAAATCTTCCGGAAGGTAAAAAATCTTATGGCATAAGTTTTATTTTTCAGAATAAAGAAAAAACCTTAACCGATAAACAAGTAGATATTTTTATGAATAAAATTATAGAGCGATTAACTCAAAAGCTCAAAGCCGAATTAAGATAACAACTAACAAATAACACCAAAAAAGCTCATCGAAATCGATAAGCTTTTTTATATTTTAAATTGTATTGGCATTTATCTGACAATCGTAACACTGCCCTTCAATTCATACTCTTTTCCATCTATTCCGGTAGCTTTTATTATATAATAATACGTACCGTCAGGAACTTCTTTACCTGAAGACGTTCTTCCGTCCCAGTAACTTTTTTCATTTTCCAGTTGGAAAATCATTTCGCCCCATCTGTTCCAAATTGTTCCGGTAAGCGATGTTAAATTATCCGACTCAACTCGGAAAACATCATTCACACCATCATTATTAGGTGTAAAGATATTTGGCACAACTAATACCGATTCACCAATTACTTCAATTGTAACTGTATCTGTTGCTGTACAGAACCCTTCGGTAACGGTTAATGTTACCAAATAATTACCTAAAGAATCGTAAGTATGCGAAACCGAGGCACCATTATCAGTTGTTCCGTCTCCCAAATCCCAGTTATAAGTATAATTTGGATTTGTAGTCGTAGAAAAATCTACATCAAGCGGAATAATTCCGGATGTTGGCGAAGCATTTATCGATGCTATAGGATTATAAACGGTTACCGTTACACTATCCATTTGATTACTACATCCATTACTCTTTGATTGATAGTAATAAGTAAACACTCCTCCTGATGTAATGGAAGGCGTAAACGAATTTCCGGTAAAAATCAAATTATTACCTTGTGCATCACTGTACCAGTATAATGTATCAGTAGTAGATGAGGAATAATTAACAGGCAAACCTGAAAAACATAACGTTGTATCGGTAAATGATACTTGTTGTGGAACAGGATTCACGGTTACAGTTGTAATAATAATACTGTCACATCCGTTAACTGTTGACAAGGTATCGAAATATGTACCGGCATTACTTTGATATCCTCCACCGACTAACACACTATCACCTTGACATATAGCAACATTTGCTTGACTTGTAGCCACAGGATATATTGTTATCTCAAAAGAATCTACTTTTTGAGGACATGTGTTTGTAGCTGCAACTGTATTATAAATCATATAAGTACCTGCAGAACTGTTTGTTAAATCAATTTGTCCTGTATTAGGGTCAAGACTCACATTACTGCTTGATGAACTAAACACACCCGCTGCACTTCCGGGTAAAATGGTCGGCAATATTGTTGTAGTATCGTTTTCACAAAATGGCGAATTATAGGTAAACTCAGCATCCGTACAATTGGGAACTATAGTAAGAATCCAAGGTGAAAAAGTGGACTGATTAGGAATAGGACCTACTGTTCCCACTCCGCTTGTAACACCTAAATTACCTGGGCCTGCTTGAGGATCCCATGAGGTACCATTCCAATGTTGTGCTTTTACCGTATCATTTGGAAAAGCGGTTGTATTTTCACTTCCCAAATAAGAAAATGTTAAGTCAGCAGTTACAGTTTTGGACGAAGTAATATCCCAAAAGCGGTCAATAGCTGCTACCACAGAATCGGCAAATCCAGTCATTTGTGTTACAGGTCCAACATTTGTTGCTGCAGCATGCGGCATATTTTGTGGATTTGTTCCCCAAGTAGAAATGGTTATGTCATTATTGGTGTTTACAGTTTTATTAAAAGTAAAAGGGATATAGTCTGCTGCATTGTTAGATACACCAAAAGGAAAAACATAATTACCCGTATTGGTTCCGGTAACCCATTTCACGTAATGGTATTGATTTTCAGTAGCAATATGCCCTGAAACTCTTACTATACCTGCCGTATCCGGTTGATTTACCACCAAATATACAGGTGTTCCTGCAGAACCACCATTCATAATAGTATAAGCACCATTTAGAATAAGTGTATTGTTTTGGCCATAACTGTTTAAAAACAGCAGTAAACTAAATACAGGCAATGTTTTAATTATTAAATATTTAATATTCATGATAACAAATTTTTTATTGTTATTATTCATTTTCTTTTTTATCTGTATTAGATAAAAAAGGTAATAACCTTGTTTTTGAATTCTTATTAATATCAGAAGATTTCTCTGATATTAAAAGTTTTGATTTATTTAAATTCTTATCATTTAAATTATTTTTAGTATCACTTTCTGTTTTTCCAGAAACAGCTAATTTTGGTTCTTTGGCATCTGTACTTTTTGTTTGCGAATACGAACAAAATGAAACAAAAAGCAAACTAAGGAATGTTATTATTTTAAAAAACTTCATATTATATTTCTTTTATTGCATTACTGTAATAGACATATGATGCCCTGGTTGAGAAGGGTCAATTACAGCATTATAAGTACCATATATTCCACCAACTAAACCTTGAACAGTTATTGTATACGTATTACCAACTGTTAATCCTGTCACATATCTCGTCATTGAACAACTCCAAGGTGTAATGGTGCCAGTTACATCATCATAACTTTGTATTTTTGTATTTGTACTACCAATGGGCGAACCATTATTTAAAATTCTAAATTGCACAAATGCCATGGAGTTTGTATAGCCATACCCTGATGAAGAAAAATTTATAATTGCATCTGAGGTAACGGCAACAAAGGAAACTGAAATTGAAGGTACTGTAGCCCATGATGCACTACTTACTGTTACGGCACTAGATAAAAAACTTCCTGTTTTCAAAGTAACCCCAGGAGGGCCTTGAGGACCCTGCGGACCCTGTGGGCCTTGTGGACCCTGCGGGCCAGTAGCACCTGTTGGTCCTTGTGGGCCTTGCGGACCGGCTGGACCTTGACAATCTAAAGCATCCCAAACACCATCACCATTTATATCTTCAGATGGATCTTGAACTCCATCTCCATCTGCATCCCAGCATGCAATTCCGGCTGGACCTTGTGGACCCTGAGGACCTTGCGGACCGGCTGGACCTGTTGGGCCCTGAGGACCTTGTGGGCCTTGTGGGCCTTGTGGACCCTGAGGACCCTGAGGACCTTGTGGACCTTGTGGACCTAAAGCTTGTACCCATTGTGTACCATCCCAATACCAAAATCCTACACTCCCTCCTGTCATGGCAGGATTTATATTGTACACCAACAAACTAACCGCAGGAGAAGGTATTGTTACTACATCTGTTGTAGATTGTAAACTTACTCTTGGTATTAACACCCCTTTATCTGTATAATTAACATCTAATGCTGCCGAAGGGTCAGGCAAAGCTCCCGTTGTATTAATACCTACATTTTGTGCAGATAAAATTGTTATTGCAAATAATAATAGAATAAATAATTGAAATTTTTTCATGTTTTTTTGTTTTTAAGGTTTATTTCGCTCTTCACCACCAACTACTGCTTTACTTTTACTTATACTATTATTATCTGTATTTACTTGACGCATTTTATACTCTTGCTTCATTTTTTCAATCTCTTCTTTACTAACAACTCTAGTTCGAGTTGGTGTACTAACAGTCTTATCTTCATTTATAACACTTGTTTCACTATTATCAAAATACTGGATACTTTCTTTAATTTTTTTAATTTCAGATTTTTTAAGCACTCGAGTATGCGTAGGTGTTCTTATAATAGAATCTTCATTATTTACAACCTGTTCTTGTCCATATATAACCTGAAAACCAAAAAATATTAACATTATTACTAATACGTTTTTCATAACATTACATTTAATTAATCAAATATTGTTAGTACACAATGGTCTGCTACAGTTGATAGAGTAGGATTTATTTCTACCCTCCATGGAGATGATGCCCAGTTCAATACTGGTTTCCATTGTATAGTTATTGTATGTGAACCAGGAGGTAAATTAACTGGCACACCTGAAAAAGACACCGTTCCAGAGGTTGTAACATATAATCCTCCACTTGCACCCTGATCAAAATCAGTTAATAATGTTGCTGCTCTTGCTACGACATTACCATCTACTAATATTCTTGCTTGTATTATTCCTTGACCAAATTGAGCATTACCGGAATTATCTGCTAAACGAGCAGTAAATGAAGCAAATATATAAAATGTATTATGTACAGTAGTCATAGTTATTGACATGCCTGGAATAGTTTGAAATGAAGTAGTATTTGTATTTGTTGCTAAAGTAGATAAGCTTATACTTTGAGCATTATTACCATACATTGGAATAGAAGTTGGCGTCTGCCACACAGGAGCGTTACCAGCACCTTGACTGGTTAAAATTTGTCCGGCTGCACCGGGATTTCCACCTGGTCTCAAATCACCGGTAAATTGAATATTTCCATTTACGTCTAGCTTTTGACTGGGTGATGTATTACTAATACCAACATTTGTACCATTATCAGTAATTATACTACAAGTAGCGGATGAACCATTAGATTTTAAAACCTGGTTTGCTGTTGAACACCCAACTGGACCGGGAGGGCCTTGTGGACCCTGTGGGCCTGTAGCGCCTGTTGGGCCTTGTGGACCTTGCGGACCGGCTGGACCTGTTGGGCCCTGTGGACCTTGTGGGCCAGCTGGTCCTTGTGGTCCTTGTGGTCCTTGACAATCTAAAGCATCCCAAAAACCATCACCATTTATATCTTCAGATGGATCTTGAACTCCATCTCCATCTGCATCCCAGCAAGCAATTCCGGCTGGGCCCTGCGGACCCTGTGGACCTGCTGGACCCTGTGGACCTGCTGGACCCTGTGGACCTTGTGGGCCTTGAGGACCGGCTGGACCTGTTGGACCTGTTGGACCCTGTGGACCTTGAGGACCGGCTGGACCTGTTGGGCCCTGTGGACCTTGTGGGCCTTGAGGACCGGCTGGACCTTGTGGACCCTGTGGACCTTGTGGGCCTAAAGCTTGAACCCATTGTGTTCCGTCCCAATACCAAAAACCTACTGCACCCCCGGTCATTGCAGCATTGGTATTATATACCAATAAACTTACTGCTGGCGAAGGTATTGTTACTACATCAGTTGTTGATTGTAAACTTACCCTGGGAATCAATACCCCCTTATCAGTATAATCCACATCCAAAGCTGCCGAAGGATCAGGCAAAGCACCTGTTGTGTTAATTCCTATATTTTGCGCTTTAATGCTATTGATAAATAACATTAGTAAACAAGCAAATATTAACTTCTTCATAATTATTTGATTTTGCATAATTTTTATTTAACGAAGATTTGACGATGTAATAATAAAAAAAGTTGCATCAAATACCAAAAAAATAAAATAGTTTTGTAAAAAATAAATTTATGCATCTTGATTTTAAAGAGATTTTATCGGCATCTATGGTGCTTTTTGCAGTAATTGATATTATAGGCTCCATCCCTATTATTATTGATTTACGCGAAAAATTAGGGCATATACAATCTGAAAAGGCAACGCTTGTTGCAACAATCATAATGATTGTATTTTTATTTGTGGGTGAATCTATTTTAGCATTGTTTGGTGTCGATATTATGTCGTTTGCCATTGCCGGTTCGCTAATTTTATTTTTTTTGGCATTGGAAATGGTTCTGGGTGTAAATTTTTTTAAAGACGATGCACCGGAAACAGCTTCAATTGTACCAATCGCCTTTCCATTAATTGCCGGAGCAGGAACAATGACTACTTTATTGACCATTCGTGCCGAATATCATACCGAAAATATTATTGTTGCCATTTTAATAAATATGGCATTGGTTTATTTTGTTCTAAAAACTTCTGCTCGCTGGGGAAGAGTTCTAGGAAAAAGTGGAATTTCAATCTTACGTAAAGTATTTGGCGTTATTCTTTTGGCTATAGCCGTAAAAATTTTTAAAACCAGCATAGGATTTTAATGGCCAACATAAAAATATATACTGATGGCGCCTCTAGAGGTAATCCCGGACCGGGAGGATATGGTGTTGTTTTAAAAAGCGGAAAACATTACAAAGAACTGTCTGAAGGTTTTAGAAAAACCACAAACAACCGTATGGAATTGTTAAGCGTAATAAAAGCTTTGGAAGAGTTAAAAGGCGAAGGACATAATGTAGTGGTGTATTCCGACTCTAAATATGTTGTAGATGCTATTGAAAAAGGTTGGGTTTTTAATTGGCAAAAGAAAAACTTTAAAGGAAAAAAAAATGCTGATTTGTGGCGTAAGTTTTTAAAAATTTACCCCAAACACAAAGTGAAATTTGTATGGATAAAAGGGCATGCCGGACATCCTGAAAATGAGCGATGCGATGACTTAGCCGTTAAAGCTGCCCAACAGAAAAATTTAAAAATTGATGAGGGATTTGAAAATAATATTTAAAAAAACAATTTGAAGAGTTAAAAACTAAAATTACAGAAGCTTCGAATGGTGCAATTACTTTTATGTATCAATAATTAATTACTTTATTACTTGTAAACCATTTTAATCTTTATTAAAGATTGAGTTGGAATTGAAAAAGCACATTCATCAAAATCTGGCTCACTCAAAATAATTTTAGGGTTTTTAGAAAAACCAAAACCTTCCTGAGGATAATGTACCCAATTATAATCCATTTCATTATTACCATTTTCATCATGCAAAAGCGCAATTGCATATTTACCGGGTGGCAGGTTTAATTTAATCTTTAATAATGGTTTGTTTTGAATTTGTAATTTTTTATATTGATAAATACCTTTATCATTTGAAGGAAAATCATTTTTATTAGATTCAGAAAAAATCGCCATCAATATAGTTCCTCCACGCTTACAATCAATGTTTTCTATTTCTATCTCAACTTTTTGACTTGATTGTATAAAGGATAATGATAGTAGAGATATAAATAATATAATACTAATATTCATTTTCATAATTATAAGGTATTGAATTTAATATTTCGATTATTTTATCAACGTTTTCCTCTGTGACTAATTGTATTCTTGTTTGTTTAAAATTAGGAATACCTTTAAAATAATTCGCATAGTGTCTTCTCATTTCTAAAACCCCTAATCGTTCATTTTTCCATTTAACTGAATCTAAAAGATGCGATTTTACAGCTTCAACTCTATCAGTAATAGTAGGTTTAGTTAAATGCTTTCCGGTTTTGAAATAATGTTTTATTTCATTAAAAATCCATGGATATCCTATAGCTGCTCGTCCAATCATAATGCCATCCACTCCGTATTTTTGTCGCATTTCCAAAGCTTTTTGCGGACTGTCAACATCACCATTACCAAAAACAGGAATATGCATTCGGGGGTTATTCTTTACTTCGCCTATCAACGTCCAATCGGCACTGCCTTTGTACATCTGTACTCTTGTCCTTCCATGGATACTTATAGCCTGTATGCCAACATCTTGCAATCGTTCGGCAACCTCAACGATATGCTTACTGCTGTCGTCCCAACCCAATCGAGTTTTTACGGTTACCGGCAAACGAGTGGATTTCACTATTTCTTCGGTAAGTTTTACCATTTTAGGAATATCTTTTAAAATTCCGGCGCCTGCACCTTTGCAAACCACTTTTTTTACTGGACACCCAAAATTAATATCAATTATATCGGGATTGGCTTGTGTAGCAATTTCGGTGGCTTGTTTCATACTCTCAATATCACCGCCAAAAATCTGAATACCGATAGGTCGTTCGTATTCAAAAATATCCAACTTCTGTTTGCTTTTTACCGCATCTCTAATTAACCCTTCCGAAGATATAAATTCGGTAAACATTAAATCGGCACCGTGCTGCTTGCACAATTTTCTAAACGGCGGGTCGCTGACATCTTCCATTGGTGCCAAAATCAACGGGAATTCTCCTAACTCAATATTTCCTATCTTTACCAAAATAAAAATTTAAGGCAAATTTATGGATAATCTTTCGCAAACGAGCACAAACAGCAAAAGTCCTTTAATTGAACTTTTATTGTTTTTGGCAACGGCTTTTGGTTTTATGACCTTGTTTTCTTTTTTGGGAATGGCTGTCATTTATTATTTTTTTGGCATCACTACTTTTGATTTTTCCAATCCCGAAGATATTTTACCGGCTAAAATCTTGCAATTTTTCAATGCTTTGGGATTGTTCGTCATTCCACCTGTATTTTTTTATCAAGTAATAAAAAAAGAAAACATCTCTTGGCAATTTTCCGGCAATATTAAGTTTGAACTGCTTCTACTGTCGGTTGCTTTAATATATGTTATTATGCCATCTGTAGAATGGCTTGCAGAAATAAACAAAATGCTTCCTTTGCCCGAGAGTTGGCAACCGTTATTGAAACAAATGGAACAGCAAACCATTCAAGCAACAAAAGCAATGCTTCACATGACAAGTACAGCCGATTTTTTGTTCTCGGTTTTAATCATTGGTGTTTTACCCGCTTTGGGTGAAGAAATGTTTTTCCGCGGTGTTTTGCAATGCATTTTTATCCGTTGGACAAAAAACATTTGGGCCGGCGTGCTGATAACGGCGTTTTTGTTTAGTGTTTTGCATATGGAATTTTCGGGCTTATTGCCACGACTTGTTTTGGGTGTTGTATTAGGGTTGCTTTATGCTTGGAGCGGCAATTTATGGTATTCTGTTTTGGTTCATTTTTTAAACAACACCTCTGTCGTTGTTTACATATATATTAAACAAATTAATGTAGAAAATTTAGAAGACTTGGAAATGATGAATTCAGTCAGTCCGTTTGCAGGAATTGTATCCTTAGCGGTTGCATCAGGTTTGTTATATTATTTTTATAGAAAAACACAACTGTTGCGGAAATAAACAATATGAATTTGCGGGTTTGACATTTCAGTTATTTTTTATATCTTGAACGGAAATTAAACTTTCCGGTTATGCAACGTTATTTTACAGATATTCATTTTCATCCGCAATTAAAAGCGTACAATAATTTTGGTTATCTTGACAAAGACAAAACTATTTGGGAACGTTTTGACGAGCAACCAAAATATGTTCAAGAACTCACATGGGTGATTCAAAAAGCTATTGAAGAACTGGCAAAAGATTCGCAAGCCAACTTAAATTTATTTACCGAAGGACATTTGCGCGGCGGAATTTTCGCACTCTACCCAACCGAACGCCCTATGTTTGATGCTCAACCAAGGCATCCTATTTTTAAAGCTTTTATAAAAGAAGAAGATTATGCTTATTTAGGCGCGGCAGTTTCCGGTTTTCCGCTTGAAAAAGTAAAAAAAATTATTCGTAGAGTAAAACAAAAAAGAGGAATTGATTATTTTAATGAAGAATTGGTAAAAGAATATCAATTTATTCTAAACCAACCCCGTAAAAACAACATAGGCAAAGGCGAGTTTGAAATAGCCGAAAATTTCAATCATTACCAACAAATACTCAATAAAAATGACGAGTCTGTTGCTGTTATTTTTTCGATTGAAGGACTGCATTCGCTAATAAAATATGAGGATAAAAATTTTAGAACCGCGTATGAACATTTAACCACGCAAGAACAACAAGAAATAGAAAACCGGTTTAAAACAAATATTGAAACCATAAAAAAATGGAATAACGGTAAACACGCACCGTTTTTTGTAACATTTTGTCATCACTATTATAATCAATTGGCGGGACATGCCAAAAGTTTATCATCTGATAAACCAAGTCTTGCCGGAGGATTATTGGGAGGTATAACCTTATTATTACAAGGCAAAAAACCGGAGTTCGTTTTTACTCAACCCGGCATTGACCAACTTTTCGACCAATCAACCGGAATGTATCCGGACAATGTAACGGAAAAAAAGCCGAAAAACTCGGCAGGTTTTAATCCTTTGGGAGAAAAAGTGCGGGATTGGTTATTGTCAAGAGAATACGGAAGGCGAATACTGATAGACACCAAACACATGAGCCTGACAGCTCGTAAACAATACATCGACTATGTAAAAAGCAAAAGAGAAGAAGGAGATATTATTCCAATTATAGCCAGCCATACCTGTTGCAACGGATTTAAAGATTTTGAATCTGCAGGAAACATTATTGAAAATTCAGCAATTGAAAAGGGAGAATATTTCAGTCGTTGGAGCATAAATTTGAATGATGAGGAAATTAGAGCCATTCACGACTCGAACGGTTTAATCGGATTATTGTTTCACGATGGACGAATGCCCGGCGAAGGATTTAAAAAAAGCATTCGCAAAACAAAAAATAAAATCCGTCGATTGCGAAAAACGAAAGTTCGCCGTGAAGAAAAAGGAAAAAACACCGACCGTATTTCAAAAGATATTGAAAAACTGAGCAATAGTCTGCGCAAAAGTTACATTCACTTATTAATGAGCAATGTGTTTCAAATCGTATATGCCATCAATAAAAAATCGGCGTGGGATGTTATCAGCATTGGTTCGGATTACGATGGTTTGGTTGACCCATTGGATTCTTATTATTATGTAAAAGATTATCCTAAATTTTATGAAGACATGCTTCATTTTCTTAAAAATCCAAATCAATATCCGCCGTTGAAGATATACAAAAACAATCGATGCACACCTCTACCTTACAGCGAGTTAAAATCATTGTATTTTAATTTTACGCCGGAAGAAATTTCCGAAAAAATTGCCCATAAAAACACCGAAGAATTTTTAAGAAAGTTTTTTACCGATGAATATTTGGAAAAAGGGCAACCGGTAATTGCTTAAAAAGAGAGTGCCCTCGTCAGGATTCGAACCTGAATCAAGCGTTTAGGAAACGCCTATTCTATCCCTTGAACTACGAGGGCAAAATACGTTAACCTGCCCAACCTTCACGGTCAAGACTTCGGTACTGAATGGCTTCGGCCAAATGAACTGTTTCTATGTTTGGTGAATTATCCAAATCGGCTATGGTACGGGCAACTTTTAAAATACGGTCGTAAGCTCTTGCCGACAAACCTAATTTTTCCATAGCATTTTTCAACAAATTTTGCCCGGCTTCATCTATTTGACAAACTTCGCGTAATTGTTTGGAGCTCATTTGGGCATTGGCATAAATGCCGTCTTTATCTTTAAAACGCACTTTCTGGATTTCTCGTGCCTTTATCACTCTTTCCCTTATATCTTTACTCGATTCGGATTTGTGAGGTGTATTCAATTCATTAAACGACACAGGTGTTACTTCAACATGCAAATCAATTCTGTCCAATAACGGACCGGACACTTTGGATAAATATTTTTGCACCACTCCGGGTGAACAAACACAATCTTTTTCAGGATGATTATAATATCCGCAAGGACAAGGATTCATAGATGCTATCAGCATAAAGCTTGCCGGATAATCGACTGTTATTTTTGCCCGAGAGATAGTTACTTTTCGTTCTTCCAACGGTTGACGCATCACCTCTAAAACGGTACGCTTAAATTCGGGTAATTCATCCAAAAATAAAACACCGTTATGTGCCAATGATATTTCTCCCGGCTGCGGATAACCACCTCCGCCAACCAAAGCCACATCGCTTATGGTATGGTGCGGACTGCGAAACGGACGTTCGGAAATTAAGGATGTATCTTTGGATAAAATTCCGCCAACAGAATGAATTTTTGTTGTTTCCAATGCCTCATTCAGCGTAAGCGGCGGCAAAATAGAAGGTAATCGTTTGGCCAACATGGTTTTTCCGGCGCCGGGCGGACCGATTAAAATTACGTTATGTCCTCCGGCAGCGGCAATTTCCATTGCCCGTTTAATATTTTCCTGCCCTTTTACATCGGCAAAATCAAGGTCGGTATTTTCCAGATTTTTATAAAATTCTTTTCGTGTATCAATTACTGTTGGTTGTAACTCTTTTTCGTTATTGAAAAAATCAATTACTTCTTTAATGCTCTCCACTCCATATACGTCTAAATTATTGACAATAGCAGCTTCGCGAGCATTTTGCTTAGGCAAAATGAATCCTTTAAATCCTTCTTTGCGGGCTTGAATGGCTATAGGCAATGCACCTTTTATGGGTTGCAACGAACCATCGAGCGACAACTCTCCCATAATAATATAATCGCCCACAGATTCATTGTTTATTTGTCCCGAAGCAGCCAAAATTCCTGTTGCGATGGTTAAATCATACGCCGAACCCTCTTTACGAATGTCTGCCGGCGCCATATTTATAACAATCTTTTTACCCGGCATTTTATACCCCACATTTTTTAGTGCGGCTTCAATACGTTGCTGGCTTTCTTTTACGGCATTATCGGGCAAACCCACCAAAAAGTATTTCATACCGCGGTCGAGGTTTACCTCAACGGTAATTGTCATGGCATCAACACCAATTACAGCACTTCCGTAGGTTTTTACCAACATAGTTAAACACCCATTATTTGTTCGATACTGTGAATCAAAGAATGAATAATTTTAATGTGTATTTCTTGCGGACGGTCGGCAAAATCGGAATGTGGCGCACGAATTTCTATTGTTGCCAGTTCGGCTAATTTCCCGCCTCCTTTTCCCGTAAGGGCAACTACTTTCATTCCTTTTTCCAGTGCTGTTTCGGCAGCCAACAACACATTTTGAGAATTTCCGCTGGTGCTTATGGCAAGTAAAACATCTTGTGGTAAGCCTACACCTTCAACAAATTTTTGAAAAATATATTCGTATCCGTAATCATTTGCCACACAGGTAATGTGCGCCGGGTCAGATACGGCAACTGCCGGAAGTGCTTTTCTGTTCAACCGAAATCTGCCGGTAATTTCTTCGGCAAAATGCATAGCATCACACATACTTCCTCCATTTCCACAACTGATAATTTTCCCGTTGTTTTTAATACTATCGGCCATTAATTGTGCGGCTTGAGCAATTTTTTCGAAATTTTCGGGAGTAGAAAACTGCTCTAAAGCATTTTGAGCTTCTGCAAAGTTTTGTTGAATTGTATTTTTAATGTTTTCCATAAAAATTTCTGTTATTGATAATAAAATATTTTATTGCCTTGAAATAACAGCATTATCTTTGTTAAATAAGTAAAGTTTTTTAATTTTATCGCTATTATTATTGTATTCTCTGACAAATTAAATATAAAAGTATGAAAAAGTTATTATTTATTGGATTTATTTTAATTTCTGCACAAATTGTTAATGCACAAGAACAAAATGTTGAACCAACATGTTATCAAAAATATGCCAAGGTTTTTGAAAAACGAGGTGCTTACCCGGTTGAAGACGGCACATACACCGATGTAATTATAACCATCAGAAAAGGTGCCGATGCCGATTGTTTTTACGGTAAAGTATTGGTGAAAGACGGAAAAATAGATGTGAATGAAATTTACCTTTCTTTTGAAGATGACAGTTATGAGCGTTTGGTGAAAAAATACAAATATGATACACCGGTAACCATTATCAACGGTATAAGCAAAACATTGGTAACGCTTGACGATGAATTGATAAATGTAATGTTTGTCAAGAAAATTAAACCTAAAAAGAAAGCTTACAAACGTGCTGCCGACCCCGATTTTGATTTATAATCGGTTCAGAAATAAAAGTAATTATTCAAAGTCTGTCTTATGCAAGGCAGACTTTTTTTTATTCTTCCTTAAAAAAATCTAGCGTTGAAATATGAATCATGTGCACACCACGATAATAGTAATGTAGAATTTCGGGATATGTATACCCCATTTTTGCCATGCGCATTGCCCCTTCTTGGCAAAGCCCTACGCCATGGCCAAATCCTTTGCCTTTGAACAACACTGTATTGCCATTATCGACAATGTCAAAATAAGCCGATTTAAGTTTAAAATCTTGACGAATTTGAGTGAAATTCAACTGATGTAAACTATCTAACCGAAAAGATAATTGCCTGTTTTCTTGGGTTAAATTTTCGGCTTTTGCAATAGATAAACTATCATTTAAATCCAATTGTATTTTTTGATGTAAATAATTGAGCCATTTGGATTTGGGAATTTCTTTTTGCCAACAAGCATTATTCTCGGCACGGCAAAATGTATCCACAACCGAATGCAGGTAATAAACCGGTTTTGTCCATACGTCTTCTGAGTTTGCCGTTTGTCCGCCACAATTACTGTGAAAAGCCGCTGTTATTAAATTTATATCACTATCTACCACTACAATGCCTGACGTTTCATAAGCCGCCATTCTGATTTTATGATTTTTGGGTCTGCCATGATAAGCCTGACAATGCACCCTGTCGCATAAATTAAACCCTTCGGGGTCATGCCTGTTGTATGATTTTAGCGCATAGGTGCGGCAAATAATGGCTTGCAATTTAAAATACTCCTCGGGCGGACTTGGACCAACTTCTGCCTCTACCACTCCGGCAACATAATTATCCAAATCTATATTGTTTATCAACACCAGCTTATCTTCAAAATCATGTTGTTTAATGAGCAAATTATCGTCGTAACTGCGTGGTTTATAATTGGGTTTTTCGCATTTGATTTTAAAACTGTTTTGCGATGCAACACCAATAAGGTTTACATTTTAAAACGTACCGATTACTTTGTCTAAATCTTGTACTTTAATTCCGTTTTTATCATACGAAATATAAATCATTTCACCGGTAACCAATTCGAGTTGCATGCCATTTTCGGTATATAAATTATATTTTCCGGAAACGGGCGTAAAAACAATTGCCTCAATGGGTTTGTTGCCATAATATAACCCAATGTTTATCATTTTTATTTGCCCGAAGGTGAAAAAAGAAAAGAATACAAATATAAAGGTGACCAAAAATCGCATACACTAATTTATTTCGTTCAAGATTATTTTGGCAGCACGTTCGGAAGCGCCTTTTTCACCTAACTTTTTAACTAATTCCCTGTAACCTGTGAGCATTTTTTCTTGCGATTCGGGTTGAAGAATTTTTTGCAATTCTTCTGTTACAGATTTTACATTCATTTCATTCTGAATCAACTCTTTAACCAATTCTTTATCTAAAATTAAATTGACTAATGAAATATATTGAATATCCACTAAGTTTTTGGCAATTAAATAAGAAATGTAGTTCCCTTTGTAGCATACAACTTGCGGCACGTTAAACAAAGCGGTTTCAAGGGTTGCCGTACCACTGGTAACCAATGCTGCGTAAGCCTCATTTAACAACGGGTACGTTTTGTTTTTTATTATACTGACGTTGGGATGATTTTGAGTATATGAAAGTAAATAATCATCGGACAATGAAGGTGCTTGAGCAATAACAAAATGGTAAGCGGAAAATTTATCCGCAACTTCAAGCATAATGGGCAACATTTTTGACACTTCCTGGGTGCGACTTCCAGGCAGCAGTGCTATGATTTTTTTATCGAGCGGTAAATTATTTTCTTTTAAGAATGCTTCATTATCAAAGGCAGATTGCATTGCTTCGGTTTCATCCAACAACGGATGACCGACAAACTCAACCGGATAATCATATTTTTTATAAAATTCTTTTTCAAAGGGTAATATCACCATCATTTTATCGACATATTTTTTTATGGTTTTTACCCTTGATTTTTTCCAAGCCCACACCTGTGGCGAAATATAATAGATGACCTTAATGCCTTGCTCTTTTATCCATTTTGCCATACGTAAATTAAACCCCGGATAATCGATTAGTACAACGGCATCGGGTTTAAATGCGCTAATTTGTTTTTTGCACAGTTCAAAATTTTTACGAATGGTATTCAAGTTTGCTATTACTTCGGCAAACCCCATAAAAGCCAACTCGCGGTAATGCTTTAAAATTTCTGTTCCCTCGGCTTGCATCCGTTCGCCTCCCCAACCTTGAATTTTTAAAGCATTATCTTGTTTTTTGAGCGATTTTACCAAATTGGCTCCGTGTAAATCGCCCGATGCTTCGCCGGCTATGATGAATAATTTTTTCACGCTCCTACAACTAAAAATTTATAGGCAAATACCACTATGGAAATAATTATGGTAGAAAGTATAATTCCGTTGGCGGCATAATTGCGTTTTTGCCATAAAAACAAGTAAAATAAACCCAAATTTAATACGGCACACAAACTCATCAGCGGTGCAAAAAGATTGCGCATCAGTATGTCGAACATATCTTCGTGCAACGAAATATAGTCGTAATTTAAATACAGATAGGCAAAAAAAGTAAGAGTAGGCACTATTATTCCAAAAAGAGCGCCAACCCACATTTTATCCCAAGATTTTGGTATTTCTATTCCCATGATTTTAATTTTTCGATAGCTGAATAATTAGTTAAATCGTACTGAACGGGAACTATTGACACATAATTGTTTGCCAACGCCCATTCATCGGTATCGGTACCTTTATCATAATTTACAAACTTGCCAGTAAGCCAATAATATTTATTTCCGGCAGGGTCGGTACGTTCGTCAAAATCTTCTTCCCAATTGGCTACGGCTTGCCGGCAAATTTTTATTCCGTTAATTAAGTCGTATTCAATATCCGGAATATTAACATTGAGGCAAGTATTATCGGGTAATTTTTCTTCGAGCATTTTTTCTACCACTTGACGAACAATCTTTTTTGACGCTGTAAAATCGGCATCTATGCTATTGTTTAGCAACGAAAAACCTGCCGAGGGGATATTTTCAAGCGCTCCTTCTACCGCTGCAGACATAGTGCCCGAATAAATTACATTTATACTTGAATTGGAACCGTGATTAATGCCCGACAATACTATGTCGGGTTTACGAGGCAACAATTTGTTTACGGCTAATTTTACACAATCTACCGGAGTGCCCGAACATGCAACGGCTTTGCATCCTTGCACGATAGTTTCATTGATATGAATGGTTTTGCTTACGGTTATTGCATGCCCCATTCCCGATTGAGGTTTATCCGGCGCTACTACATGAACTTCGCCAAACTCTTTGGCTACCTGTATCAATGCTTGAATTCCGGGAGCGGTTATGCCGTCATCGTTGGTTACTAAAATTAATGGTTTACTCATAGGGTAAAATTAAGCCAATAAAATAAAAAAGTCCCGATTTTTGGTCGGGACTTTCAACAATTGTGTTTTAATTACTTTACGAAACTTTTATTTCTTTTGCCGGTTTCACTTGCGCCTCTTCTTTTTTGGGTAAGATAATGTTTAATATACCGTTTTCGTATTTTGCATCAATTGCATCGGTATTAACCGTTTCAGGCAAAGTGAACGAACGCTCAAAAGAGCTGTAATGAAATTCTTTTCGTGTGTAATTTTTGTTTTTGTCTTCTTCTTCGGCTTTGTGTTCTCCGCTGATTGTCAATACATCGTTATCTAAACGAATGTTGAAATCTTCTTTTTTAAACCCGGGAACACTTACCTCAATGGTATAATCTTTATCGCTCTCTGCTACATTTACGGCAGGAACAAATTTGTTGAAATTTTTATCCAACTTATCGAAGTTGGCAAATTCTTCAAACAAGCTGTTAAACAAGCTTGGTAATGATTCTTTTGGGTTTCTTTTTACTAGTGTCATATCTTGGTCCTCCTTTTAAGTTATTTGTTATTTTTTTAATTTTTGCTTTTGCTAATTCAATTTGAATGCCAAAGCATTTTCCTTATCAACTTAAGTCAAAATGTCACTAAAAACCACAAAAACAAGCCATATTTTCAGGTTTTAAATCTTTTTAAATGAAAATTCATACTGATAATTATCATATTTTTATAGACACAAAATGCTTTACTTTAAATAAAAAAATGAAAACTTATAAAATTGTCGTTCCGGTAGATTTTTCCAATTATTGCAAATACGCACTGGAATATGTAGAGTTATTTTCATCAAAAATTGATTGTAAGGTTTACTTGATTTCTGTTTTGGATAAAGACGGGATTTTAAAAAACATTACTAAAAATGATATCATTCAGGCAGAAGAAAAATTAATTTCTTTAGCCAAAGAGTGGGAAAACAGGGTTAATATAAAAGATTCTGCCATAAAGATTGGTTCCATTCATAAAGAAATTATTGAGTATGCCGAAAAATCGGTTCAAGCCGACATAATATTTATGGGCTCGCATGGCTCGGTTGTATCAAGCCAATTTTTTGTAGGCAGCAATGCCGAAAAAATTGTTCGCCACTTCAACGGCGATGTGTTGGTTGTAAAACATCCATTGGTAAATGAAAGTATTAACAAAATAGTATTTGCCGGCGACTTTAAAGCCGAGCAAACCAAAATTTTCCCTAAAGTAAGAGAGTGGGCATTTATTTTTAATTCCGAGATTCATTTATTATATATAAATACACCCGCTCATTTTGAAACAACCAAAGAAATTGAAGAGCGTTTTAATCATTTTATAGCGGTTGAGCAACTGGACAAACTATTGGGCGACAAGTATTGCAAAGCTATTTACTGCGATAAAACATTGGAACACGGAATTTTAAATTATTCTTTGGAACACGAAATTGACCTTATTTGCATGGGAACACACGGCAAACACGGTATTGAACGACTTTTTAAAGACAGCGTATCGCAGCAAATTGTCAATCATTCTTTCCGCCCGGTCTTAACATTGAAAGTTTAAGCCGCTTAACATTTAGTTAACATTTGAGAAACATAATAGTAAAAGGCAGGTAATTTTTAAACAAAATTGAAGTTGTTACTTTGTATAAAAATTAATTCAAGATGAAAAAATTATTATTTGTATCCGCCTTACTCATTGCTACTATTATAACCAAAGCAGGAAATGAATTCACAGGAAAAGTATTATCTGCCGATAATCAAGAATTGGTTGGCGCCAAAATAGAGGTTATAGGCACCGATTATGTTTTTTACACCGATTTTGACGGAAATTTTGATTTTAGCCAATTGCCCGAAGGAACTTACACGTTGAAAATATCTTACGTTTCTTATCAAGATAAAGTAATTGAAAATTTTGTTTGGGATAAAAGAAAAATGCAAACCAATTTAAAACCCATTGTATTGAAATAAAATTTTGGAATTTAGCAAAACTCTAAAGCCAACTCAAATTTGAGTTGGCTTTTTATCTATTTTTACATTTCAAATCATACACTTATGCCCACCTTATATATTGTGCCCACGCCAATTGGCAACTTACAAGACATTACCTTGCGCAGCATTGAAATACTCCAATCGGTAGATTTTATATTGGCAGAAGACACCCGACACAGTGCCAAATTGCTTAAACATTTAAACATTCAAAAACCGCTTATTTCTTTTCATCAACATAATGAACATAAAAAACTGGAGGAAGTTACAGATAAAATTACCCAATCTGAAAGTGCAGCCCTGGTAAGCGATGCCGGTACGCCGGGGATTTCCGACCCCGGATTTTTATTGGTAAGAGCATGTATAGAACATAATATTGATGTTATTACCCTACCCGGACCAACGGCATTTGTTCCCGCACTGGTAAACAGTGGATTACCTTGCGATAAATTTGTATTTGAAGGATTTTTGCCACATAAAAAAGGCCGACAAACCCGTTTGCAACTTTTGGCAGAAGAAAAGCGCACCATTATTTTTTACGAGTCACCTTATCGATTACTTAAAACTTTAGAGCAATTAACCGAATTTTTCGGAAAAGAAAGAAAAGCATCCGTAAGCCGCAAAATATCCAAAATACACGAGGAAACTGTTCGAGGAACTATACAAGAGCTTATCAACCATTTTTCTGACAAGAAAATTAAAGGTGAAATTGTGCTTGTTGTATCCGGAAAAGAGTCTTAATAGATTTCAGGATATTTTTTTACTATTTGTTTAGAAATAAGTAATGAAAATATCAATCCTATTAAAGTTCCACCTATTATATAAAACCAAGAATATAAAGTTAAAGTTTCAAAAGAAAATATGTCACTAATAGGTTTAGCATATATAACTATTAATTGCATAACAAAAGATACAAGCAATGCTTGAACTAAATATTTATTGCTAAAAATTGACTCTTTATATTCATATTTAATAACCGTTATTCGAACAAATTCGTAGAGAATAACCATAGTTACCAATATTGCTCTCACTTGATGAAGCCCAAATTGTAAAGTAAGAAGTAGAGTCCCAAAAAGTACAATTGACATCAAACTTCCTAATAAAAATATTTTGTAAACCAATTTATTATTAATAAGTGGATTATCAATCTTGCGAGGTGGTAAATTCATAATATCTTTTAACGGAGGGTCGGTACCAAGAGCAAGCGCTACCAAACCATCTGTTAATAAATTCAACCACAGTAAATGAATAGGTAGTAAAACAGGCTCTGAAAGATTGACAAAAAATGTCAACAACAATACTAATAATACTTCGGCAATATTACAGGTAAGCAGGTAATCGATAAATTTTCGAATATTGATAAAAACTGTTCTTCCTTCTCGAATAGCATTGATGATTGTTGCATAATTATCGTCCAACAATATCATATCGGCAGCTTGTTTGGTTACTTCTGTTCCCCGTATTCCCATAGCAATTCCTACATTGGCTTTATGAATTGCCAACGCATCATTTACGCCATCACCTGTCATGGCAACAATATTACCATGGTCTTGCATCAAACTTAAAATCCGTTCTTTATGAAAAGGTGTTGTTCGTGCAAAAATTCTTATTCCCGATTCAATTTTATTAAACAATAATTTATCATTTAACTTATCCAACTCCGGACCCGTTATTACTCCGGTAGAATGGAGCGATATTTCATTGGCAATAGCTTGTGCCGTTACAGGGTTATCGCCGGTTATCATAATTGTTTGAATACCTGCACGATGGGCTTTTTCAATAGCCGGTTTTACTTCTTCGCGCGGCGGATCAATCATTGCTTGCAATCCTACAAAAACAAGATTTTCTTCGGGTTTTTCATCCTTATTTTTCAATTCTTTGTAGGCAAACCCCATAACGCGCAAAGCATTGGAAGCATATTTTTTATTTTGCTCCAAAATTTGAATTTTTAACGCATCATCTAATGGTGAAATTTCTCCGTTTACTTCTACAAAACTGCATAAATCAAGTATTACTTCGGGCGCACCTTTTGTGTAAACATATTGAGTATTGTTTTCTTTAACAATAACACTCATACGTTTTCTTTCGGATGAAAACGGAATTTCATCAATAATATCAATGGATGTATCCAACAAATCTTCTTTTATAATGCCAAATTGCTCGGCACTTTTGCGTAAAGCTATTTCGCTTTGTTCTCCCAGTATTTTTTGATTGCCGTTTTCGTCTGTTCCTATTTTGGTATCATTACAAACCGCTCCTATTTTAAACAACATTTCGGTTGTTTTATCAAGCTTCCCCGAAACTTCTTTCATCGATGTATCGATGTTATTGCAATAAAAACGGGTAACACTCATTTTGTTTTGTGTAAGTGTTCCGGTTTTGTCGGTACAAATTACATTGACAGAACCCAACACTTCTGCTACGCTTAATTTTCGCAACAAAGCATTTTGCTTCATCATCTTTTTAGACGCTATTGCCAATGTAAGTGTTACCACTGCCGGAAGTCCTTCGGGAATTGCTGCTACGGCAAGTGTTATAGCCAGCATCAACGAAGTAAATAAATCATATTTAAAATATCCAACAACAAATGTTATGACAATAATTACTAATGAAATATACATCAGTTTACGACTCACCTCTGCTATTTCTTGTTTAAAGAAATCAGGTGTTTCGTCTTGTTGCAAACCGGCAGCAATTTTCCCCATTTTAGTTCTCATTCCGGTTTTCTCCACTTGCATCAATGCCTTACCATTATTGACAAATGTATTCATATACACCTCGTCACCTGCTGTTTTGCCCACCGCTTCCGATTCACCGGTCAAAGACGATTCATTTACTTGCAAATGAGTAGCTTCCAAAATTTTACCGTCGGCAGGTATAATATCCCCACTGTTGAGCACAACAATATCGCCTGGAACTATTAACGTAGAGTCGATTACTTTTTGAATATGATCTCTAATGACCACTGCCCGTGGCACAGCCATTTTTTGCAATGCTTCAACTGCCTTTGCCGCTTTATAATCTTGTGCAAATCCGGCTAATGCCGATAAAAAAACAATTACCAAAATCAGAATAGTATCAATATACTCTTGAAAATCGCTAATGTGTTGCAGGTAATTGACCAAAAAGGACACAATTGACGCTCCCAACAGAATAATGATTAACGGAGAAGTAAACTGATTGAGCAATATTTTTAAAGCACTGTTTTTGTGCTTGCGAATAATAGCATTAGGCCCATATTTAGATAATAAACTTTTCGCCTCTATTTCAGACAATCCTTTGTACGCTTCTTTTTTCATCCTTTTTCAGTTATTAAGTATTTTTTCCATTTATCATTTAAATAAGCAAACGATACGGGAACAAAAAATTTAAACACAATACTTGTAGCTATAATCATAGAATACAAATCTTCTTCAATAATATGATTATCCAACAATATTTTTATCAATACTAAACTCGTACTAAAACGAATAGATAAACCTAATCCCAACAACATAGAATGACGAACTCCTATAATATTTTTAGTGGTAAAATATGAGGCAATAATTTTAGCCATTAGAGATAAAAGCCAGAAAATAAAAACCAGCCAAAAATGAGAAGAAATATAGTTAAAATCTATTTCCAATCCTACCATTAGAAAAAATAGCGGAACAAAAATATCCATACGCTACCGATTTTACTGTTTTTTCTAATGCATCAAAGCGTTCTTTTGGTATAAAATTACTGATAACAACACCTCCAAGCAATGCTCCTATGGCTGATGCATCGGCATATTCACCAATCCCCAAGAACAAAAACAAAATAAACAAACACAATAAAAACAGTGTATCAAGAGGCAGATACATAAATTTCTTAACTGTGTTTTTCACCTTTAAAAGAATAAAAAACAAAACGAACAAACCTATTAACGAAGCAATAATCTCATACGGACTTTCTACATTTACATCGGCGCTTTCTACTATAAATGACAAAGCAACCAATGTTGCCACTTCTAAAATATCATCAAGTGTACCAATACCTATAATAAGCTGACCAAACTTGGTGTTCACCAAATTTAATTCGTCCAAAATGGGTACTAAAATCGCTTCGCCAACCGTGGCAAACGAGGAAGCAACCAATAACGAAACTCCCCAACCCAAATTGAAGAAATATTGGATAAACACTCCCACTACCAACACCGTTAATATAATAGTGATCAAAGTTGCTTTTACAATAATACCTTTTTGTTTTCCCACCTCCTTTAAATCCAGTTTTAACCCAATGATAAATAACAGCAAATACATCCCTACATTACTCAAAAACTGTATAGAATCACTAGAAGTTATAGTTGAAAACGGATTGTAAAACGATAAAAAACCACCTATGATAAGCGAGGCAAATACCCACGGTGTTTTTATTTTCACCAAAAAATAGCCGATAGCATACGTTATGATGAAAAAGAAAGCTAAAAATAGATAGACATTATTCATACTTGTAAAGTTAGAATAATTTATGTAAAACTCTATCAATTCAAAAACAACGTTAAAAATAGCAAAAGCAACAAGCGAAATGGTTATATTTGTAAATTACAACGGAATATTATCGCATACAACATGACTGAAAACTTCAAACCCGGACAACTACTTGAACAAATAGAATATCCAAGAGATTTACGTGAGAAATTCTCGATTGACGATTTACCGCAAATTTCCAATGAATTGCGGGAATTTATTATTGATGTCGTTTCGCAAAAAGGCGGACACTTTGGCGCCAGCTTAGGTGTAGTAGAATTAACTGTAGCTTTGCATTACGCACTCAATACACCCGATGATAAAATTGTTTGGGATGTAGGACATCAAGCATACGGGCACAAAATACTTACCGGTCGCCGAAAAGTTTTCCATACCAACAGAATTTACAAAGGCATCAGCGGATTTCCAAAACCATCGGAAAGTGAGTACGACACATTTGCCGTAGGACACTCATCAACCTCTATTAGTGCGGCACTAGGGATGGCTGTTGCCGACAAAATAAAAAATGAACAACGCCAACATGTTGCCGTAATCGGCGATGGTTCCATGACAGCCGGCTTGGCTTTTGAAGGGCTCAACAACGCAGGCACATCCAATACCGATTTATTGGTAATATTAAACGACAACTGCATGTCGATTGATCCTAATGTTGGTGCTCTAAAAGAATATTTGACCGACATTACCACTTCTCACACTTACAATAAAGTAAAAGACGAAGTATGGAATTTATTGGGTAAGATATCCAAATTTGGCCCTAATGCGCAAGCCATTGCCCAAAAAGTTGAAAATGCACTGAAATCGGCAATGCTTAAACAAAGCAACTTATTCGAATCATTAAATTTTAGATATTTCGGCCCTGTTGACGGGCACGATGTTGTGCATTTGGCAAAAATATTGGAAGACCTGAAAGATATTCCGGGACCAAAAATATTGCATTGTGTTACAGTAAAAGGAAAAGGATACAAACCTGCAGAAGAAGGTTCGGCAACCAAATGGCACGCTCCGGGAATTTTCAATAAAGAAACCGGCGAAATAATTAAAATTACACCTAAAAGTCCTACTCCACCCAAATACCAAGATGTGTTTGGTCATACCATTGTAGAGTTGGCCGAAAAAAACGAAAAAATTGTCGGAGTAACACCGGCGATGCCTACCGGTTGTTCCTTAAATATTATGATGAACGCCATGCCCGACCGGGCTTTTGATGTTGGGATTGCCGAACAACATGCCGTAACATTTTCGGCAGGAATGGCGGCGCAAGGATTGATTCCGTTTTGCAATATTTACTCGTCATTTATGCAACGGGCTTACGACCAAGTAATTCATGATGTTGCCTTACAAAACTTACATGTTGTTTTTTGCCTCGACCGGGGCGGACTTGTAGGCGCCGATGGCCCTACGCATCACGGAGCTTACGATTTGGCATATTTCCGATGCATTCCAAATATGGTGGTATCTGCCCCAATGAACGAAGAGGAATTACGAAATTTGATGTACACTGCCCAATTAGAGAAAAATGCCATTCCATTTTCTATCCGCTATCCGCGCGGAAACGGAGTAATGACCGATTGGAAAAAACCGTTTAAAGAAATAAAAATCGGTACAGGCAGAAGAGTGAAAAACGGCGATGATATTGCCATTTTAAGCATTGGTCATATCGGAAACTTGGCATTAGAAGCCGCAAACGAATTAGAAGAACAAGGATTGAGTGTTGCACATTACGATATGCGTTTTGTTAAACCTTTAGACGAAATTTTATTGCATGAAGTATTCGGTAAATTCGATAAAGTAATTACTGTAGAAAACGGAACTATTGTTGGCGGATTAGGAAGTGCCGTACTTGAATTTATGGCCGACCATGGCTACAACGCACAAGTAAAACGCTTGGGTATACCGGATAAATTTATAGAGCACGGAACACAACAAGAGTTGTATCACGAATGTGGGTATGACAAAGAAGGTATAAAAAATACCGTTTTGGAAATGCTCAAAGTGAAATTAAAAGAAAATAAAGCATCTGCTTAAGCATAAAAATTACAGAAATGGGAGTATTGCAAGAAAAAATAAGCAAGTTGATACAGCAAGAGTTAAGCATGCTTTTTCAAAAAGATGAACATTATTGGTTTGAAGGAACAATGGTTTCTGTTTCGGTAGTGCGAGTAACAGCCGATTTATCCCTTGCAAAAGTGTACATAAGTGCTTTTGGCAAGAAAAAACCGCAAGAAATTTTAGACATTCTGAATGAACACGTGCACGAAGTTCGTTTTGCCTTGGGGAACCGTATAAAAAATAAAGTACGGAAAATACCCGAATTGCGCTTTTACATTGACGATTCGTTGGAATATGCTCAAAAAATTGATGAATTACTAAAAAATTAATTCCCTGAACTATTGAACTTCAGATTGTATATTGCCAAGCGTTACCTTTTTGCCAAAAGGTCGTTTAATATTATCAATCTTATTTCACGCATATCTATTGCCGGTGTTGCCTTTGCTTCGGCAGCGTTAATCATTGTTTTATCTGCTTTTAACGGGTTGGAAAACTTGGTAGAAAGCTTGTATGCCAAATTTGACCCTGAGATAAAAATTACCGCCGCAAAAGGAAAAACATTTTCAACAGACAGTATTCCTTTGAATCAATTGCAACAAATTGCAGATATTGATATTATTTCGCAAACGCTCGAAGAAGTTGCTCTTTTTAAATACAAGAAAAACCAAACCATAGGTGTAATTAAAGGTGTGGATGAAAATTTTGCCCAAATTTCGGAACTTGACAGCGCTATTCTTTCCGGTGATTTTACCTTAACAGAAAATGATTTTAATTATGCTACCATTGGTTATGGTGTGGCACAAAAGCTGGCAATTAATTTAGGCGATATTGCTACAAATTTATGGGTAATTGTACCCAAAAGGGAAAATAAAAAATCGATAAATCCATTAAATGATTTTAGGAAAAAATACATTATCCCAACAGCCATATTTGGCATAAATGCCGATTTTGACGATAAATATGTAATTGCGCCCTTACGATTTGTCCGCTCATTACTCAATAAAAGCAATTCGGAAGTTTCGGCATTGGAAATAAAACTGAAACCGAACGTAACCCCTGAACAAACCAAACAAAAAATTCAACAAGTTTTGGGTGAAAATTATATTGTAAAAACCCGCTTTGAGCTAAACGAAATTTTATACAAAACCAACAAAACCGAAAAATGGATAACCTTTTTTATTTTATCATTTATTTTGGTAATAGCCACTTTCAACATAATTTCTTCTATGGCAATGCTTATATTGGACAAGAAAAATGATTTTAAGACTTTTAAAAGTATGGGCGCCACCGATTTCGACATTAAAAGAATATTCTTTTACAATGGAATGTTAATTAATGGAATTGGGGCTATTATCGGCATTGGATTTGGCACTGCCTTGTGCCTGTTACAGCAATATGTGGGATTAATTCCTTTACAGGGTGGTATTGTAGAATACTACCCTGTAAAGGTAATGTGGCAAGATTTTATATTTATTGTTGCCATTGTAGGGATAATCGGGGCAATTGCCTCTTGGTATCCTGTGCGGTTTTTAAAAACCGTTTCGGATTAAAAAGCCGGCATTTCGGGCTTATTACCCAATACTTCTTCAATTTTATTCAAAACCTCATCGGTTATTTTATCTTTATGGTTTAATGCGGCTAAATTTTCTTCCAATTGAGCTACTTTTGACGCACCTAAAATTACCGTGCTTACATTCGGATTTTTTAAACACCAAAGCAATGCCATTTGTGCCATTGTAATGCCCAAATCGGCAGCAATTCCGGTTAATTCTTTTACTTTACGTAAATTTTCTTCGCGCAAAGCGGCATCTTTCAACCATTCCAAACCTTCCATATTTAAGCGAGTATCTTTTGGCATTCCGTTGTTGTATTTTCCGGTTAGCACACCCGAAGCCAATGGCGACCAAATTGTTGTCCCCAACCCTACGGTTTTATATATTTGCGAAAATTCAACCTCAACTTTATAGCGGTGCAACATATTATATTGCGGCTGCTCCATTGTGGGCCCAATCAGATTGTATTGACGGGCAACCATATGCGCTTCCATAATTTCTTGGGCACTCCATTCCGATGTTCCCCAATACAAAATTTTTCCTTGTTGAATCAATTGATTCATTGCCCAAACGGTTTCTTCAATAGGTGTATTTTTATCCGGACGATGACAAAAATATAAATCGAGATATTCTACTTGTAAGCGCTTTAACGCTTGATGACAAGCTTCAAAAATATGCTTACGGTGCAATCCTTTTTGCGTGGGTTTGGAATCTTTCAATCCTTTTACACCAAAAAACACTTTGCTGGAAACAATATACGAATCGCGTTCCCATTGCATTTTCTTTAAAATGCTTCCCATCACTTTTTCCGATTCGCCACGAGCGTAAATTTCGGCATTATCAAAAAAGTTTACTCCGGCATCATAAGCTGTTTTCATTAAATCTTCAGCAGTAGTGTCGCCAATTTGTTTGCCAAATGTAAGCCAACTGCCCAATGAAAATTCCGAAATGGGTAATCCTGACTTTCCTAATCTTCTATATTCCATAATTCTTATTATTTTTGGTAAAAATACTCAAAAGAACAATCTAAAATGAAAAACGAAAAAATAGACGCCCAAAATGCACCCAAACCAATGGGATTATATCCACATGCCCGACGAGTGGGTAATTTATTGTTTTTATCGGGTGTTGGACCGCGAGTTGCCGGTTCGGGCAGCGAAGAAGCCAATATTCCGGGATTAAAATTTGATAAAAACGGAAATTACGAATCGTTTGATTTTGAAGCACAATGCCGCTCGGTTTTTGATAATGTACGCCGTATTTTGGAAGAATCGGGCAGTAAATGGGAAAATTTGGTGGATGTTACTACTTTTTTGACGGATATGAAACGTGATTTTAAAACCTACAACCGAATTTATGCCGAGTATTTTAAGGATAATCAACCTTGCCGAACAACAGTTGAAGTGAATGCATTACCCTCGCCCATTGCCATTGAGTTGAAATGCATAGCCACTATTGATGATTGAGAAAAGAGGTGTTATTTTACCAAAAACTTAAACCCTACGCCGTGAATATTGTTTATGGAAATATTGGGGTCTTTTTTTAGATATTTACGCATTTTTGAGATGAACACATCCATACTTCTTCCGGCAAAGTAATCATCGGTTCCCCATATGTTCAGCAAAAGATTTTCGCGAGGAATGGTAGTATTCCGGTGTTCGGACAAATATTTCAACAAATCGGCTTCACGTTTGGTTAAATGTTGCTCCTCATTCCCAAATTTTAATAACCGGTTTGAATAATCAAATTCATACAAGCCAATTTTTGCATAATCTGTTATTTGCTGTTCTTTCAGGTTGTTTGAGCGTTTTAAAATAGCATTGATGCGTGCAATAAGTTCATCAATATCAAAGGGTTTGGTAATATAGTCATCTGCTCCTATGGCAAAGCCGTTGAGTTTATCTTCTTTCATTTCTTTGGCTGTTAAAAATATAACAGGCATATTGTTATCGGCTGTTTTTATTTTTTTTGCCAAGGTAAATCCATCGAGTTTTGGCATCATTACATCCAACACACAAATATCAAAACGGGTTTCGGAAAATGTTTCGAGTGCCTGCCGGCCGTTTTCGCACAGCACTACATTAAAGCCATTTTGCAATAAATAGTCTTGAATAACAAATCCCAAATTTTTATCATCTTCGGCTACCAATATTTTATATTTACTCATAATCAATACGCGTTTTTAAAAGTTATTACAAATGTTGTGCCTTTCCCTTCTTCAGACTCTACAGATATTTTTCCGCCATAAGCTTCAACAATAGTTTTGACATAATGCAATCCTAATCCGAATCCTTTAACATTATGCACATTTCCGGTCGATTCTCTGTAAAATTTATCAAAAATATTTTTTAAATTTTCTTTTTTTATACCAATTCCGTTGTCGGAAATTTTTATTTCCAATCCATTGATTTTGTTTGCGGTAGAAATTTCAATCACCGGATGATCTTGTGAATATTTTATGGCATTATCAATCAGGTTGTAAAAAATGTTTTGTAAATGAATTTTATCGGCTTTCAAATGATATTTTTCGGCATTTAGATGCAAATGCACTGTTCCGTTTTTTTCTTTCAGCAATAACTCAAAACTTGAAACTGTTTTTTTCAGTAATTCGTGCACATCTACGTCGGTATCTTCAAGTTTCAGTTTGTCTTTTTCGAGTGTAGCCAATTGCAATACTTTATCTACCTGACTTTTTAAGCGTTCGTTTTCTTCTTTAATTATTTGAGCATAATGTTTTAGCCGCTCTTTATTGTCGCAAATATTATCTTGCAACAGCATATTTGCCGAAAGTTGAATAGTGGATATGGGTGTTTTAAACTCGTGTGTAATATTATTGATAAAATCATTTTTTATTTCGCTCAATCGCTTTTGTTTCAATATCACATTAATTGTATAGGAAAAGAAAATAATGATGATTAGAATTACAATGGAAGAAAACAACCAAATCTCCATCTGCTGGACAATAAACGTAGTTTTGTTTGGGAAATAAACGCCAAAATAATGGTTGTCAAAATCCGATTTAAAATTTTTCGATGTATTTTGAAGTTTGCTTTTTTCTTTGGTTGAAATGTCTATGTAATCGCCAAAAACAATAGAATCGGTAAAACAATCGTAAATTACGTATTCAAAATCGGTATTAATATTTCTTTTAACAAAAGCATCGCGCAACAAACGCTCCAACAAATACGGGTGAATGGTATCATTTATGGTAACTATAAAATAATCGGTACTTACTTGCTTTACCGGATTTCCGGCATATTCAACCGTATCGTGATTGATTTGTTTAATGCTGCGCACAACCGAGTTGAGTGCCAATACCACTTTTTCGTTAAACTGTTTTTCTTGTATATTATAAGCTTTTTTCACCCAATACATTTGTGTAACAACAATACCAATCAACGAGATGGTTGCAAAGAAAATAATTAACCGTATGGTGTTTCTGTTCATTATAAATACTTATTTTCGATAAATATAAAAAGAATGTGTGAATAATGACCGATAAAATTCAATTCCCTCAATATCGTAAAAATGCACAAGGCACTTCATATTTTAAAATTTTAAGCAAAGATGCTTTTATTGAGATACAAATTATTGGCAATAAACTTTGGGAACATAAAGTAGAAGCCCGACAATATCCTGAAAAATTGCTCATTCAAGATATGCTTCTATGCAAAGACCATTTGTGGCAAACAATACCTGAATCAGAATTTAATAAAATTGCCGAAAACAAATAAAAAAGTGCAAACCTGTAAGCCGGGTTCTGTTTCCTGAAAAGGAATTCTATCATTTATCTGACAACACAACGGTTGTTCAATCGAGCTACCCTCCAAGTGCCGGCAAGCCGGTAGAGCGAGCAACCCATACCCCAAAAGGGCACCTGGTTTATTTGCTCTTTCAGCGCACAAGGTTTACCCTCCCGAAGAGTTACCCCTTCGGGACGTGAGCTCTTACCTCACGTTTTCACCCTTATCCGCCTGAGGCGGACGGTATAGTTTCTGTGGCACTTTCTGTCGCAACAGCATTGCTGCTGTTACGCCCTCGTTTTCACGAGGTACGCTGCTCTTTGCTGCCCGGACTTTCCTTTTCCGGTTTTTGCCGGAAACGATAGAACGGTTTGCACATTTTCAAAGTTAAGCTTATTTAATCGAATTGAACAATTCGTAAGTGCGTTCGACCTTTTATTTTATAACTTTTTAACGAAATCCTCATTATTACATATCCCACAGGAATAGCTGCCAATCCAATAATACCGGGTCTTTTCAAGTATGGTTTATCATTATTTATCAAATTGTTCAGAGGGTCAATGATGGTAAGAAATATTCCTCCTTTAAACAATAACTCACCAAAAAACAACTGACCGCGCTTGGGGAATGGTGTGTAAATTTTAGCTATATCTTTTAAAAAAAGTGTATCCTGATTTATGATAATGGCACTGTCTAATAATTGTGTTATTTCTCCTGAAATTTTTACTCCTTGTTTGGTTTTAAAAACGTATGCTTCTTCTGCCGGCAAAACCGTTCGACGCATTTTTGCACCTTTGTAAATAACCAATTCTTTTTGCCCGTAAACTAAGAAAACAGGCAATACCAACAGCAACAATATGATGGTTTTCCTAATCATGCAATCCTATTCTTACACCCAAATTATACACAGGCATTTCGGCAAAATTATAAGTAGATTTAAACAAGTTGGTTAATCGGTACCGAAACGTAAAAACAATATGACCAAAACCTAACCGTGTAAAAGCTCCATACTGCAAAGGCTCTACAAAATTCAGTTTATTATGTGTTGTTTCTACTTCTTTGGAACCATAACTATTTGGCGCAGGCAATTTATCCAATGTTATTATTTTCGAATTGACAACATATCCGCCATACCCTCCAATATCTATAAATTTTCCCATCAACATAGGACTTCTTTTTAAACGAATGCGCAAAAATACATCGCCGTTCATTTGATTTACAATCAATCGTTCTTTGTTATGCAACATATTATTCGGCAATGTTTTGCTGCTGTCTTGTTTGAGATGAAATACCTGATAATTGTAATATAAATCTACACCTATATTAAACCGTTCGGAAATTTTATATTTATACAACCATCCCACATCAAACGAATGTGATTTTCCGTAAATAATGTCCGAACCGTCTTTTGTTTGCTCACCAAGAGCAAAACCAACGCCAATAAATAAATGCGAAAAATGTTTACTGTTTGGATGCCGGTCGGTGCTTTGTTCAATTACTTCGGTATCATTAAAATCAGTATTTTCATTTTGATGGTTTTGAGCAAACAAGAATTGCATCGAACCGATTAAAATTGTAGCAGTAAGCAAGTATCTTAACATAATAATTTGGATATATTTGATAAATATTTTTTAAAAGTAAAAAAAAATTACAACATGCTGATTGATTTACGCAGTGATACTGTTACAAAACCAACTCCGGAAATGAAAGAAGCCATGTTTTCGGCTCCTGTTGGCGATGATGTTTTTGGCGAAGACCCTACCATCAATCAATTAGAGAAAATGGCTGCCGAAATGTTTGGCAAAGAAGCTGCAATTTTTGCCCCCAGCGGAACAATGACCAATCAAATAGCCATAAAAATTCACACTTCGGCTCCGGGAGAGGTTATTTGCGATGAACTTTCTCACATTTACAAATACGAAGGTGGTGGTATAGGATTTAACTCCGGATTAAGTGTCCGGTTACTGAAAGGCGACAGAGGTCGTTTAACAGCCAATCAAATTGAAGAAAACATCAATCCCGATGACGTTCATCTCCCACCTACTCAGCTTATTTCGCTCGAAAATACTTGCAACAAAGGAGCAGGAAGCATTTACGAGCTTAACGATATGCAAGCAATTGCTCAGGTGGCAAAAAAACATAATTTACCACTGCATTTGGATGGTGCCCGAATTTTTAATGCAATTATTGAAAAAGATTATTCGGCAAACGACATTGGGCAATTATTCGATACCATTTCCGTTTGCTTATCCAAAGGATTGGGCTGTCCGGTAGGTTCTGTTTTGGTTGGCGATGAAAAAAACATAAAAAAAGCCCGCCGAATACGTAAAATTTTGGGCGGAGGAATGAGACAAGCCGGAATTTTAGCCGCTGCCGGAATCTACGCATTGGAAAATAACATTTCACGTTTGAAAGATGACCACAACAGAGCAAAAGCAATTGGCGAAGCACTCAAGAATGCTTCTTTTGTAAAAGATATTATGCCCATAGAAACCAACATTGTGGTGTTTTATGTGCAAGACAACACCACCCCCGAAGCGATTTTAGAAAAACTAAAAGAAAAAAACATTTTAGCCGTGAAATTTGGTCCGCAAATGATTCGAATGGTTACTCACTTGGATTTTGACGATAAACAACTCGACCATTTGTGCAAGACAATAAAAAATATGTAAAAACAAATTTGAATTATTCTTTTAACTCGAATTATCCTATTTTTGAATAATAAAAAACTCACAACATTATGGAATATAACAATATAATAAGCGAAAAAGAAGGTTATTTTCAAATCATTACCATTAACCGACCTAAGCAATTAAATGCCTTAAATAAAGAAACCATTGCCGAATTGAGCGATGCTTTTTCAAAAGCCGACAATGATAAAAATGTACGTGTAGTTATTGTTACCGGAAGTGGCGAAAAAGCATTTGTTGCCGGAGCAGATATTAAAGAATTTTACAAGTTCAGTGTTGAAGAAGGAAAACGATTAAGCGCCGAAGGACATCAAAAACTGTTCGATTTGGTAGAAAATCTTTCCAAACCTGTAATTGCTGCCATCAACGGATTTGCATTGGGTGGCGGTTTAGAGTTGGCTATGTCGTGTCATATTCGTGTAGCTTCTGAAAATGCTAAACTTGGATTGCCCGAAGTTTCATTAGGCGTTATTCCCGGATATGGCGGAACACAACGATTGGCACAATTGGTGGGCAAGGGAAAAGCTTTTGAAATGATTACCACAGCACAAATGATTTCAGCTCAAGAAGCCTATCAATATCATTTGGTCAATTATGTTACCTCGCCCGAAGAGTTATTGAACAAAGCCAAAGATATTGCCACAAAAATCTCACGCAATTCGCCTACGGCTATTGCTTCTGCCATTCGTTCCATTAACGCAGGATATAAAGCAGGTGTAAACGGATTTGAAGTAGAAATTGAAGAGTTTGGAAAATGCTTTGGCACACCCGATTTTATTGAAGGAACCACTGCATTTGTAGAAAAACGCAAGCCCGAATTTAAAGGAGAATAATTTTAGCTTTTGAATAAAATAAAAAGTTTAGCGGGACAAACTGCCATTTACGGATTGAGCAGTATTATAGGCAGAATTTTCAATTATCTGCTTACCCCGCTTTACACCTATAAATTCAATCCTGAGCAATATGGGGTTTACACCGAAATGTATGCCTATAGCGCTTTTTTGCTGGTTTTGCTCACTTACGGAATGGAAACCGCTTTTTTTCGTTTTGCCAAAAGCGAAGGCGAAAACCGTGTATTTGGCACAACACTGATTTCAGTAGTTTCAACAGGTGTTTTGTTTTCAATTTTCGGCATTTTGTTTGCACCCTATATAAGTGATTGGCTCAATGGCGGACAAGATATTTCCATTCCTTACACAACTTATATCCGATGGTTTGTCGTAATTATTGTTTTAGACGCCATTACTTCCATTCCCTTTGCCAAACTGCGACAAGATAATAAACCCAAAAAATTTGCTCTTGTTAAATTATTGAATATCGGGTTGAACATTGGCTTAAACTTATTCTTTATTTTATTTTGCCCTTATGTAATAGCACAAGGCGAACAACATATTCTTTACTCTTTTGTCAATACATTTTACAACCCCGAGTTGGGTATCGGTTATGCCTTCATAGCCAATCTTATGGCTTCTGTCATTACTTTCATCATTTTGATTCCCGAAATGCTGAAAGATAAACTTTCTTTTGATTTTGTTCTTTGGAAAAAACTGATACGTTATGCATCACCACTTATTGTTGTAGGTTTGGCAGGCATTATCAACGAAAATGCCGACCGGATTTTATTGAAAGAATTTTTACCTTTTGATACCGAAACCAAACTGAAAATGATAGGTATTTATGGTGCTTGTTACAAAATATCCATTTTGATGACCATCTTTATTCAAGCATTCAGGTATGCTGCCGAACCGTTTTTCTTTTCGCAAAAAGACCAAAAAGACGCCAAACAAACCTACGCCGACGTTTTTAAATTTTTCATTATTGCTTGTAGCATTATTTATATGGGCGTAATGCTCAACTTATCGTGGCTCTCTTACTTTGTAGGACCGGAATACAGAACCGGAATTTTCATTGTCCCCATTTTATTACTTGCTAATTTATTTTTGGGGGCTTATTACAATTTATCAGTTTGGTATAAAGTGACCGACAAAACCCGATTTGGCGCTTACATTGGTTTAACCGGAGCTACCATAACCATACTGCTGAATATTTTGCTTATTCCTGTATTGGGTTACGAAGGAAGTGCTTGGGCTACCTTAATTTGCTATGGAAGTATGTTTGGACTTTCGTATGTTTTAGGTAAAAATTATTATCCGGTAAATTATCCGATAAAAAAATCTTTTTTATATCTGTTTACGGCATTAAGTGTTTCATTGCTGGCTTATTTCAAAATTGCAGACACTTCAACTTTTATCATTATCCTAAAAAATATAATATTAATTTTATTTGTGGCAGTTGTTTATTATCTTGAAATTTCTAAAGAAAAATTATCAAAAACCATATAACGTATGAAAGTAAAAATCATCAATAAATCATCACATCCCTTGCCTCAGTATGCTACTGAAGCCTCGGCAGGATTAGATTTAAGAGCAAATATTGAAAATGACATTATACTCAAGCCATTGGAAAGAGCTTTAATAAAAACCGGTTTATTTATCGAATTACCTGTTGGCTACGAAGCACAAGTTCGTCCGCGTAGCGGTTTGGCATACAAACACGGAATTACGGTATTAAACACTCCGGGCACTGTTGATGCCGATTACCGGGGCGAAATTGGCGTTATTTTGGTCAACCTTTCGAATGAACCTTTTACAATAACCAACGGCGAACGAATTGCCCAACTCGTTATTGCCAAACACGAACAAGCCGAATGGATTGAAGTGTCCGAGTTATCTGACACATCTCGCGGTGCCGGCGGATTTGGCAGTACCGGAAAAAAATAACACAACCCACATTATTTTTGTAAATTTACGCACTTATTAAAATTGATTTAAAAAATGAAAATTATCGTACCTATGGCGGGGATCGGAAAAAGAATGCGCCCGCACACGTTAACTATACCCAAACCATTATTACCCATTGCCGGAAAACCTATTGTTCAGCGATTGGTAGAAGATATTGCCAAAGTTTGCAATGAACCCATAGATGAAATTGCCTTTATTATCGGTGATTTTGGTAAAGAAGTAGAAGAAAATCTGAAAAAAGTAGCTCAAGATTTAGGTGCCGAAGGAAAAATCTTTCACCAAAAAGAAGCACTTGGAACTGCTCACGCCATAATGTGCGCCAAAGAAAGCTTGGACGGTAAAATTGTTGTAGCATTTGCCGATACACTTTTCCGTGCCGACTTCACTCTTGATGATTCTAAAGACAGCATTATTTGGGTGCAAAAAGTGGAAGACCCCAGACCATTTGGCGTTGTAAAACTGAATGATGAAGGCATTATTACCGATTTTGTGGAGAAACCCGAAACATTTGTATCTGACTTGGCAATAATCGGCATTTATTACTTTAAAGACGGTGCCAACTTACGCAAAGAATTACAATATTTATTGGACAACGATATTAAAGAAAAAGGTGAATATCAACTGACCAATGCGCTTGAAAATATGAAAAACAAAGGCGTAAAATTTGCCCCCGGCGAAGTAAAAGAATGGCTCGACTGCGGCAACAAAAACGCCACTGTATATACCAACCAGCGAGTATTGGAATTTTTACAACAAGACAATGAAAAATTGGTTGCCGATTCTGCTCAAATAACAAACAGTGTGGTTATTCCGCCATGTTATATTGGCGAAAATGTTGTGCTTGAAAACGCTGTTGTTGGTCCACACGTGTCTATCGGTGATAATTCAACCATAAAAAACAGCAGAATTGAAAATTCAATTATTCAAACCAACACATCAATAGAAGGTGCCAATTACACCAATTCAATGATTGGTAACCATACCACAATCAACGAAAAACCAAAAGACATTAGCGTTGGCGATTACAACCAGTTATAATGCATGGTTTTCGCAACATAGCATTTTTATTGGCGGCATCAATATTGATATCGAGTTGCTCTGTATTGCCAAAAAGCAAAAAGAAACAGCTCGATGCAAAACAAAAATTCGAATATGACTATTATTTTTTAAACGGACAAAAAGAAAAAATAATTGGGAATTTTGAATTGGCTGCCCAATTTTTTCAAGAATGCATTAAATTGAACCCTAACGAGCCGCAAGCTTTTTTTGACAATGCAACCATATTCGACATTGCCGGGCAACCCGATTTAGCTTTAAAATATGCCAAAGAAGCTTACAACTTAAACCGCGAAAACTATTATTACGCCACTTTTTTATCCCAATTATATCAAGAGTCGGAGCAATTTGACGAAGCCATTGAGGTTTTATCCAAAACCAAAAAATTGTTTCCCGACAAGATGGAAATTTATTTTGCTTTGGCACACAATTATATTTTAAAAGGCGACTATAAAGCAGCTATTACGGTTTACGATGAAATTGAAAGCAAAACAGGTATTTCTGAGCGTGTATCAATGCAAAAACAACGATTGTACACCCAACTGAATCAATGGGAAAAAGCCGAAGAAGAACTTAAACGCCTAATTGATGCTTTTCCCGAAAATCCCAAATATTACGGCTTACTTGCCGATTTATATGCCGCACAAGGCAAAGAACAAGAAGCTTTAAAAACTTATCGGGAGATTTTAAAAAAATACCCTGAAGAACCTTTCATACACCTGTCTTTGGCTGACTATTACCGTCAAAAACAAATGCCCGACTCTTCGTTTGCTCATTTGGAATTGGCTTTTTTCAATCCCGAATTGGATGTGGATACAAAAATGCAAATTTTACTTTCTTTTTACACCATATCGGAGAATAACGAGAAATACAAACAAAATGCTTTTCGATTAATCGAAATTGCCAAAGAAGTTCATCCGAAAGAAGCAAAATTTTACACCATCGAAGGTGATTTTTTATATCGCGACGGCAAACTGAAAGAAGCGTTGAATGCCTACAAAAAAGCGGTGAAACTTGAACCCGACCATTACGAAATTTGGAGTCAGATTACCTTGATTGAATCTGAACTTAAAATGTATAAGCAGGTATTGGAGGATGCTCAAAAAGCCATTGAATTATTCCCAAATCAAGCCGTGTTGTATTACCTTTACGGTGTTGCCGCTTATCAATTGAAAGAATACCAAAAAGCCATCGATTATTTGGAAATTGGTAAAGAGTTAGTCGTCAACAACAATAATTTACTCAGTCAGTTTTACGGAGCTTTGGGTGATGCCTATTATGCTATCGGAGAAAAAGACAAGGCATATAAAAATTATGATAAATCATTGCAATACCTTCCCGACAATGTTTATGTATTAAATAATTATGCCTACTATTTGTCGTTAGACAATAAGCAACTCGAAAAAGCCAAAGAAATGGCACATTTTGCCAACCAACTGGAACCCAACAAGCCTTCATTTGAAGACACTTACGGTTGGATTTTATATCAATTGAAAGATTATAAAGGTGCCGAAGAATGGATAAAAAGAGCCATTGAAAACGGCGCTTCAAAAAATGGCGTAATTCTTGAACACTACGGAGATGTACAATATCAATTGGGAAATATTGAAAAAGCTGTCGAATATTGGCAAAAAGCCAAAGATACCGGCAATGCTTCCAAAGATATTGACCTGAAAATTATGAACCAAAAAGTTGTGGAATAGTGCAGAGTAAAATTTCAAAATATACCATTATAGTATTTCTTTCATTCTTTATTTTTTCTTGCAAAAACAAAGAAAAAACGGCAGAACACAACAAACTGAAAGCTCCCGACAAAGAAATAATAAAGAATTACACCAACAATACTTTTAATTTTAATACCGTAAGCGGAAAAGCAGCTCTAACCCTTACACAAAATGACAAGAAAAACTCATTTAAAATTACTTTCAGAATAAAAAAAGATAGTGTCATTTGGATATCCATAACACCGCTTTTGGGACTGGAAGTCGCTAGAGTAATGATCACACCCGATTCTGTATTTATGATCGACCGCTTGCATAAAACCTATTATAAAAACAATATTGAAAACATTAACGAAATACTACACATTGATATAAGCTACAACTTGTTGCAAAACATTTTATTGGCAAATCCTGTGAGTATTGAACCCGAAAACAAAAAAGATAAAATTTACATCAGAAGAAACCGGAAAGAACAACTGTATTTTGTAAGTAATGTCAAACGACGTAAGTATCGAAAAGTAATAAATAAAGACAAAGACAAGTTTAAAGAAACGATAGAAACCATTTGGATTTATCCTGATAATTTTAAAATGGCTAAATTTGAAATAAATGATTTTGAAGAAAACAAATATTTTAATGCAAAATATAAAGAATTTCAGACCATAGAAAATCAAATTTTCCCTAAACTCATTGAATACAATATTAAAAACGACAAAAATTATTCTTTAACTGTTGATTACACAAAAGTGAATATAAATTCGCCGGTAAAAGTATCGTTTAAGATACCCTCAAAGTATGGACAAATTAAGTAAACATATCATTCCTGCACTTTCATTGATTTTGCTCATACTGGCTTTTTCGGTTGCCAATGCGCAATCAAAAAAACAACTGGAACAAAAAAAGAAGAAGCTTCAGCAAGAAATATCTTACACCAACAAATTGCTGAAAAAAGCTCAAAAAAACAGGCAAGCATCTTTAAATGAACTGATAAAACTCAACAAAAAAATATCCACAAGGCAAGAACTCGTTAATACCATCAACCACGAAATAAAGATTTTAAACTTGCAAATTATTCAAAAACAAGCATTGATAAAATCGCTCGAGAATGATTTGAATAATTTAAAATCTGAATATGCCAATATGATATACGCCGCTTACAAACATCATAACGATTATGAGAAATTGGCTTATATATTTTCTTCAAAAGATTTTAATCAGGCATATAAAAGATTAAAATACCTTCAACAATACGCCGAATACCGAAAAAAACAAGCACAAGCAATAATCGAAACCAAAGAAAAACTGCAAAAAGAAGTAGCCGAATTGGAACAAAAAAAGCAAGAGAAACAAAACTTATTGCTCGAAAAAACAGAAGAAACCAATATTTTGGCAAAAGAAAAAACTACCCAAGAAAAAACCATTGCCCAATTACAACAACAAGAACGTGAATTGCGCAAAAAATTAAAAGATGCCCAACGACAAGCTCGCCGTTTAGACGATGCCATTCAAAAAATTATTGCCGAAGAAATTAAAAAAGCTCGTGAGAACAAAAAAGCCACAAGCAAAGGAAGCAAAGGTTTCCCTATGACACCCGAAGCGCTTAAGTTATCCAACTCTTTTGCTGCCAACAAAGGCAAATTACCGTGGCCCGTAGAGAAAGGAATTATCACCGGAAAATTTGGCGAGCAACCGCATCCTGTATTAAAAGAAGTTATTGTAAAAAACAACGGCATTGATATTTCTACCGAAAAAGGAGCCGATGTACGCGCCGTTTACAACGGCGAAGTCAGTTCTGTGGTTATTATTCCCGGAGCCGGAAAAGTAGTAATGGTTCGCCACGGCGAATACTTAACCGTTTATTCTTATTTAAGCGAAGTTTACGTAAAAAAAGGCGATAAAGTAACCATTAAACAACCCTTGGGGAAACTGGTAAAAGACAGTTCAAAACCCGACTCAAAAATGCATTTTGAAATTTGGAAAGGAATGACCAAACTCAATCCCGCATATTGGATTTACAAGTAAGAACAATATATTCAAATTTTCTTCTTTGCATTTAACACATATTAAACCTTTCTGTTAAAATAATCTAAAAAGAAATAATATCTTTGTTTAGATAACAAACTTAAAAATACCTGAATATGTTTACTAAAAAAGATTTTAGAGATTACGCCGTAAAACACCGCGGCTTAAACGGATTGGCTTTTGACCAATACACTTCAATATACAACGATTATATCTCACCTACCATTATCGAAGAGCGTCAGCTAAATGTTGCCACAATGGATGTTTTTTCGCGCTTAATGATGGATAGAATTATTTTCTTGGGTGTAGGAATAAACGATTATGTTGCCAATGTCATTCAAGCACAATTATTGTTTTTGGAATCGGTAGATGCCACCAAAGACATTCAAATTTACATCAACTCACCCGGTGGTTCGGTTTATGCCGGTTTAGGCATTTACGATACAATGCAATACATTCAACCCGATGTTGCCACAATATGTACAGGAATGGCAGCATCAATGGGAGCCGTATTGCTATGTGCCGGTCATCCCGGAAAAAGAACTGCATTGGAGCACTCTCGAGTAATGATTCACCAACCATTGGGTGGTGCTCAAGGACAAGCATCGGATATCGAAATTACGGCAAGAGAAATATTAAAGCTTAAAAATGAATTGTACGAAATTTTGGCTAAACATTCCGGTCAACCGTTCGAAAAAATCGAAGAAGACTCTGACCGTGACTACTGGATGCGCGCCGACGAAGCCAAAGAATACGGTATGATTGACGAAGTATTGATTAAAACCAAAAAATAATCTCCCCATTCCCCGTACTTAGGATACGGGGAGTTTTTTAAACCAATTTCAACCATGACAGACAGTAAACAAATAAAATGCTCTTTTTGCGGAAGAAAGAAGAATGAAGTAGATGTATTGATTGCCGGAATTAGCGGACACATTTGCAACTATTGTGTATCACAAGCGCAGCAAATTGTTGCCGATGAGATTACCGAAAAAATGCAAGAGAGCATCAAAAAACAAATTAACCTACTGAAACCCAAAGAAATAAAATCTCATTTAGATGAATATGTTATTGGCCAAGATGAAGCTAAAAAAGTATTGAGTGTAGCTGTTTACAATCATTACAAGCGTATCCTGAACCCGGGAGAAAAAGACGACATTGAAATTGAAAAATCAAATATTTTGATGGTTGGTCGAACCGGAACAGGAAAAACTTTATTGGCTCGAACAATAGCACGCATTTTGGAAGTGCCTTTTTGCATTGCCGACGCAACAGTTCTTACCGAAGCAGGTTATGTGGGTGAAGATGTAGAAAGTATATTGACTCGCTTGCTTCAAGCTGCCGATTACGATGTACAAGCCGCCGAAAGGGGTATTGTATTTATTGACGAGATTGACAAAATTGCCCGAAAAAGCGATAATCCGTCCATCACACGCGATGTGAGTGGCGAAGGAGTGCAGCAAGCATTATTGAAATTACTTGAAGGAAACGAGGTAAATGTTCCGCCACAAGGCGGACGGAAGCATCCGGAGCAAAAAATGATTACCATCAACACCAAAAACATATTATTTGTTGCAGGCGGAGCTTTTGATGGAATTGAACGCATTATCGCCAATCGATTAAATACGGCATCGGTAGGTTATAAGTCGAGCACACATATGGAGTTTGACAAAGAAAATTTACTGCAATATGTAACACCACAAGATATTAAATCATTTGGGTTGATACCCGAACTCATAGGCCGTATGCCTGTGGTTACGCACCTTAATCCGTTAGACCGTGCAGCTTTGCGCCGAATACTCACCGAACCAAAAAATGCTATTATTAAGCAATACATCAAATTGTTTGAATTGGATGGAATTAAGCTCTCATTTGATAAGAGTGTGCTTGATTTTATTGTTGATAAAGCAGTAGAATATAAACTTGGTGCTCGTGGTTTGCGTTCAATAGTAGAAGCCATAATGCTCGATGCTATGTACGACTTGCCAAGCCAAGGAGATTTAAAAGAATTTAAGGTTACGCTCAGATATGCAACCGAAAAATTCAAAAAAGCAAATTTCAGTAAATTAAAAGCGGCTTAAAAGCCGCTTTTTTTATACATTTTCAATACGCATCACTTGAATTACACCTTCTACATTTCTTAATTTCTTCATCAAATTATCCAAATGAAAGGTATCGTGAACAAACACCATTATTTTCCCTTCAAAAATACCATCATTACTGTCAAAACTTATTGAGCGCATATTTACATTCAGTTCGTTACTGATAATTCTTGTTATTTCATTAACAATTCCCACTTTATCTAAACCGGTAATTTTGATACCTGCCAAAAACGCAATTTGCTCTTGACTTGTCCAACGGGCTTTTACAACTCTATATGCATAATTCGATAATAATTGCACAGCATTTGGACAAGTAGTTTTATGAATTTTTATTCCATCATTTATGGTAATAAAACCAAAAACCTCATCGCCCGGAATCGGATTGCAACATTTGGCAAGTGTATAATCAAATTTCTGCATATCCTCACCAATCACCAACGTATCATCGGTTTTGCCTTTAATTTTAAGTATGTCTTTAAAATCGTTGTTTTCTTTTACGGCTTTTTGTTCTTTTACAAGAATAAGTTTTCCTAGCTTTACTTCGTGTTTGGGGAAGTGGTGTAAATTTATTTTGCTGATAGCAATTTGATAAAACAAATCCAATGGTGTGGTAAGTTTGTAAAATTTGGTCAATGTCATATAATTTTCTTCTGTCAAATGAACACCCATATGCTTAAACTTACGATCGAGCATTGCTTTCCCTTCTTTTGCCAACTCTTTTTTGTGTTCTTTGAGTGCTTGCTTGATTTTTGACTTGGCTCTTCCCGTTACCACGTATTTTAACCAATCTTCTTTTGGTTTTTGTTTTTTGGAAGTAATAATTTCTACTTGGTCGCCGCTGCGCAATTTATGACTGATAGGCACCAATTTACCATTTACCTTTGCCCCCATACAATGGTATCCTACTTGAGTATGAATATGAAAGGCAAAATCCAAAGCTGTTGCGCCTTTTGCCAAATTATACATATCGCCTTTAGGGGTAAAAACAAAAATTTCGTCATCAAACAAATTCAGCTTGAAATCATCAATAAATTCAATGGCATTTTCGTCTTTAGCAGCTTGTTCCAATATTTCACGAATTTGCACCAACCAAGCATCCAATTGCGATTCGGCGTTATTTTCTTTGTATTTCCAATGTGCGGCAAATCCTTTTTCGGCAACCTCATCCATACGTGTGGTTCTGATTTGCACTTCTACCCATTTTCCGGTAGGGCTCATTACTGTTGCGTGCAATGATTCATATCCATTGGCTTTGGGTATGGATATCCAATCGCGCAAACGGTCGGGGTTGGGTTGATAAAAATCGGTAACAATTGAATACACTCGCCAACAATCGGATTTTTCTCTTTCGGGCGGACTGTCAATTATTATTCGAATGGCAAAAACATCGTAAACTTCTTCAAAAGGAATTTGTTTTTTCTTCATTTTATTCCAAATGGAATAAACCGACTTTGTTCTGCCTTTTATGGTAAACTTAAACCCTTGTTCTTCGAGTGCTTTCTTAATGGGCAAAGAAAACTTATTGATGAATCGCGTTCGTACTGCTTGCGATTTCTTTAGCTTTTGAACAATCTCGTTATATGCTTCAGGCTCAGTGTATTTAAGCGATAAATCTTCCAATTCCGATTTAATACTGTGCAGTCCCAATCGATGTGCCAACGGTGCATATAAAAACAATGTTTCGCTGGCTATTTTTAATTGTTTTTCACGTTTCATCGAATCGAGCGTACGCATATTGTGCAAACGGTCGGCAATTTTTATCAATATTACACGTACATCTTCCGAAAGGGTTAGTAGAATTTTTTTGAAATTTTCGGCTTGTATGGAATTGGATATATCTTCTATTTCCGATATTTTAGTCAGTCCATCAATAATTTGACTGACTTTTTGACCAAACATTTTTTCTATGTCATCCAGTGTAATATCTGTGTCTTCAACTGTATCATGCAATAAAGCACACACTATTGCCGTGGTTCCCAAACCAATTTCTTCGGCTACAATTCGTGCTACGGCAATGGGATGATAGATATACGGCTCGCCCGTTTTACGTCGCTGGTCTTTGTGCGCTTCAAGTGCTACATTAAAAGCTTTGCGAATGAGTGCTTTATCCTCTTTGGATTTTGAATATTTGGTAGCACGCAATAATCCTCGATACTGCCGCAGTATTTCTTTTTTTTCAGCTTCTAAATCAATATTCATACAACTTGTTTGCCCAAATTAACAATCAGAAAATATTATTTTGCCGGAAGAACTTTTGTAGCTACTTCGCCAAAACCTACGCGTACACCATCTTTTTCGGCATATCCTCGCATGATTACAGTATCGTAATCGTTTATAAATTTACGTTCGGTTCCGTCACTCATTTTTATAGGCTTGGTACCTCTCCAGGTAATTTCCAACATAGAGCCAAAAGAATCGGGATTCGGTCCACTGATTGTTCCCGAAGCCATCATATCGCCGGCATTAATGTTACATCCGTTTACAGTATGATGTGCCAATTGCTGTGCCATATTCCAATACATATATTTGTAATTGGAACGACTGACTTGAGTTGCTTCAGCATTTTCGGGTTTAATGAAAACTTCTAAATTGATGTCTATATTTTTGTTTCCTTCATACTTTAAATAAGGGAAAACCTCGGGCTCTTGTTTTTCTCCGGGTACTCTAAAAGGCTCCAACGCATCTAATGTTACTATCCATGGCGATATAGACGAAGCAAAGTTTTTGGCTAAAAACGGACCTAAGGGTACATATTCCCACTTTTGAATATCGCGCGCCGACCAATCATTGAAAATGCACATACCGAAAATGTAATCATCGGCTTCGGCAGTTGAAATGCTTTCTCCCAACGGTTTTCCGTCGTAAGTAACAAAAGCCATTTCCAGTTCAAAATCCAACAAGCGACTTGGACCAAACACCGGCGGCTCATCATCTTTGGGTTTCATTTGCCCTTTGGGACGATAAATTTCCACTCCTGAAATTATAATGGAAGAAGCTCTTCCGTGATAACCTACGGGAATATACTTCCAGTTTGGCAATAAAGCATTTTCAGGGTCGCGGAACATTTTCCCTACATTGGTTGCATGGTCAATACTGGAGTAAAAATCGGTATAATCACCCACATGAACAGGCATTTGCAACACTACTTGCTCAGGTGCAAAGAATATTTGCGATTGATGTTCGGAATTAGATGCCAACGGATGATGAGCATCGGAAAAAATATCACTGAGTTTATTGCGTAAATCGCGCGTAAATTGTTTTCCTCTTTTCATCATGGGGTTCAACACCGGCTGATTAAATAATTCCATGTCAAATTTCTCACCCAAGTAACCCAATCGTGCCAACCGGAAAATATCAACAATGGTATCGCCTATGCGTGTGGCAACATGCTTTTCATTGGTTGTGGTAAGAATTATTCCGAAAGGTATATTTTGAATTGAAAAGTCGGAATTTGCGGGAACGTTTATCCAAGATTTTAATTCGGGATTGTTTGCTCGTATCATAATTTTCGCTTTTTGCGTAAAATTAACATTTTTGATTTCATCTTTAAGAATTTGCCTTCTATTAAAATTAAAAAAAGCGAGAAATATATTTCTCGCTTTTTAATCTAATAGTTAAATTAAATTATTTTTCAACAATAATTTTATGTGTATTTAACGTACCTTTCTCACGAATAAAATAAATGCCATTTGCAATATTTTCTTTTAGCGTTAGCGGTTTATTTTCAAATACTTGGTATATGTTTATTATTTTACCATTTATATCAATAAGTTCAAATTTACTGTCATTTTCTGAAGAAATTGTAAATATTCCATTATTAATACTGGGAAAAACAGACCAATTTGATTTATTATCTATACCATTATTAACTGATGTATTATAAATATACATTTTTGTAACAAACACATCATCATTTCCCCCTCCATGTGTTGATTGATAAGCATTAGAAGTGACAGGGTAATTTAATGACAATGTTCTTCCTGCTATCACAATTTCCCCCGAATTATTTCGGGCTATGGCATACCCGTCTTCATTTTGAGTTCCACCCAGGTATGTTGAATAATACAAATATGAGCCGGTGTTATTTAGTTTACTTAGCACCACATCTGTTGCCCCCATATTTGAATTTTGATATGCTCCCGAAGTAATCGGAAAATTATTTGAAATTGAATTACCAACAATATAAGCATTATTATCATCATCTATGACTATAGAATACGCCTCATCTCCTGAAGTTCCACCTAAAAATGTAGAGTATTCAATATTAGAACCTAAAGTATTCATTTTAGTAACAAAAATATCCATAACACCACCTCCAAAAACAGGTTGAACTGCGGTTGAAGAAGTGTAAAAATCTGAAGAATATGTATATCCCGTTACAAAGGCATTTCCTGCTGTATTTACAGCAATTGCTCGTCCAAAATCTCTATCAGAACCACCTAAATAGGTAGAATAACTTAAAGTTGTTCCTGATGAATTAATTTTAGTTACAAAAGCATCTCTTAATGAACCTCCATAAGTTTGTTGCATTGCTCCAATAGTTACCGGAAAATCTGTTGACTTGGTTTCTCCGGTTATATATGCATTTCCTGAACCGTCAACAGCTATTGAAAAGGCATAATCTTCATCACTACCTCCAATGTATGTTGCATATTGTAACGAAGAAGCATTACTGTTAATTTTTGCAATTACTGCATCTATGCTTCCACCGGAACTGGATTGAGCAACACCCGTAGTTACAGGAAAATCGGAAGCATAAGTATATCCCGTAATAAAAATATTTCCAGTTGCATCTACAGCAATAGATTTGCCAACGTCTAATCCGGTACCTCCTAAATATGTTGAAAACATCAAGTTTGAACCTGTACCATTTAATTTTGTAATAATGATATTCCCCGAAGGATTAGTGTTGGTCTGAAATGTGCCTGAAGTTAAGGGATAATCACTTGAATTTGTATAACCAGTTATTATTACATTATTATTAGCATCAAGTGCTATTGCTAATCCATTATCATCCGAAGCAGTACTTCCACCTATATATGTTGAGTATATTAATGAAGTGCCTGAACTATTAAGTTTTGTAATAAAAATATCATTATTTCCTCCGGCATAAGTTGTTTGGTATGCTCCAGCTGTAATATCATAATCAGTTGAAACTGTGGAACCAACAACATAGACATTTCCATTATTATCTATTTCTACATCATTTGCATAATCATAATTACTGCCACCCAAATAAGTTGAGTAAATTAACGGGTCAATGATTAAATCTTGAGATTTGTCATAGTCTCCAAGATCAAAAGTCCATTTACCATCTTTTAAAGAAATATACTTAGCATCAACTTGCTTATTATTTTGCTGATAAACTTTCAATTGAGCAATTTCTACTTGCCCAAATCTTGTTGTAAAAACCAAATTATTGTTCTTATTTATAAATGTTTCATCACTTCCTTCAATATTGAAAATTATATCAGATGGGTCAGAACCCGGATGAACAATATAATCGTATCGTAAAAATCCTTTATCAAAATAATATCTGATATCAATTCCGTCGTAAACATTTTTCACAACAACTTCTTTGTATAAATTGATATTTGAAACATGTTTTGCTTTATTATTACCTAAAAAGTAATGAAATTTCGCAGATAAATTTCCTACATTTTCTGTTTCAATATTTTGACTATTTGAATTTTTTAATTTCATTAAAATTCGATGACCGATAACTTTAGTTGTATTATTCGTTTTATATTGAAAATCAGTCTCTAAAGAGTAAAAATTATAATTTAAACCATACTTAGTTATCCATGCATCCATATTACCAAATCGAGCCAAATACAAAACATCCGAATGCCACTGACCTTTGTTTTCGATAAAAAAATGGTTATCAACTTTAAATTGTTTTAATTTACTTTTTTTTATATCCGATGCTTCTATAGATGCACCCATATTAAACGCAACTAAAAATAACAAGATTAATCTTTTCATAACTTATGATTTAAAAATTTATTTTTGAGTGCAATATAAAAGAATTTACATTATTTTAAAAAATTATTTTTTTACAAATAGCAATTAAACTAATAAATAGTAAAAACTCTATAATTGATTCATAATTACAATAATAATTGTAATTAAATGTATTTTTGAAATTATAAAAATTTAAAGCATGTTTTTAGAGAATACCATTAGCGGAAAAAAAAGAAAAGGTTGGATAGAGGTAATTTGCGGCTCGATGTTTTCGGGTAAAACCGAAGAATTGATTCGCAGAATGAAGCGTGCCCAATATGCCAAACAAAAAGTAGAAATTTTTAAACCTGCTGTTGATGTTCGCTATGATGAAGAAAAAGTAGTGTCGCACGATGCCAATGAAATACATTCCACACCGGTAGAATCTTCGCAAAATATATTGCTTTATGCTACAGATGTGGAAGTTGTGGGTGTTGACGAAGCCCAATTTTTTGATATGGGGTTGATTGATGTTTGCAACGAGTTGGCAAATAGAGGCGTAAGGGTAATTGTTGCTGGTTTGGATATGGATTATTTGGGTAAACCGTTCGGACCAATCCCTGGATTATTGGCAACAGCCGAATACATAACAAAAGTACACGCCATTTGTGTAAAATGCGGTGATTTGGCGCACCATTCGCACCGGATAACCGAAAACCAAGAATTGGTAATGCTTGGCGAAACCGACAGTTATGAACCGCTTTGTCGCGATTGCTTTGTAGATGTGATGAAAAAATAATTACTGTTTTTTTTTTTTTGTGGAATATTTTTTGCTCTGCATCCATATAATATAAATCGGAAAAACATATATCATGAAAAAAATCATTGCTTCAATGCTTTTAACAAGCATAATTCATTTTGCCTTTGCCACAGAAAAAGAGGTAAAATCCAAAATAAAGAATGTAACCGTTTTTTTAACTGGAGCCGAAATTAACCGTTCGGCAAACGTTTCTTTATCTTCGGGCAATCAAATAATTGTACTCAAAGACCTTTCGCAATATATTGATGCAAATACAATTCAGGTTTCGGGAATAGGTAATTTTATCATTCTGGGTGTGGATTACAGAAGAAACTACATAAACACTTCTAAAAATTCACCGGAAATGAAAAAACTGCAGGACAGTTTGAAATTTTACAACGAACACATTGAAGAAAACACGCAATTGTTGGATGTTTACAACAATGAAAAACAAATGATTTTGGCCAACAAGGTGTTGAATGGCGAAAATGTATCGTTTGAACCTGCAAAACTTGCCGAATTATCGAATTTTTACAGAACAAGATTGAAAGACATTAATTTAAAATCGTTGGCATTAAACAGAAAAAACAAGCACTATACCAACAGAGCCAGAGTTTTATCACGACAAATAAATGAATTATCAAACAAGGGAAACACAACAACGGGAGAAATATTAGTTACCGTTGCGGCAAAATCGGCCACCAACGGAACATTGAATGTAAAATATAAAGTCAGCAATGCCGGCTGGGTTCCGTCTTATGATATAAGAAGTAAATCGTTGAACGAAAAAATCCAAATCAGCTATAAAGCATCATTATATCAAAACACCGGTGTGGATTGGAAAAACATAAACATTACTTTTTCTACCGGAAATCCTAATTTATCGAATACTCAACCGGAGTTATATCCATGGTATTTACAATATTATAATGCTTACAAGAAAAGAGCCCGTTCCAAAACCCTTTCATCTGGATATAATAATGCGCCACAAATGCAGTCGTTGGAAATTGCTGATGATGAAGAATATGAATCTACATCTTATGAACAAAAAGCTGATTCTATTTCATCATTCACAAAGACAGTGAACAACTTGGTTAATTCTGAATTTAAATTGGGCATGCCGCTTACGGTAAAGTCGGACGGAAAAAGTCAATTGCTCATTTTAGACGAGCACCAATTAGATGCTCAATACAAATATTACACTGTGCCTAAGTTGGATAAAAACGCATTTTTAATTGCCAAAATTACAGGTTGGGAAGAACTCAGCTTATTGCCCGGAGAAATCAATCTTTATAATGCCGGCACATATGTTGGAAAATCTTATTTAGACCCCTCGGAAACACAAGATACTTTAGAAATCTCGTTAGGCCGCGACCAATCGATTGTGTTGGACAGAAAAACCATCAAAGATTTTTGTAAAAATCAAGTGGTTGGAGGCAACAGAAAAATTACAAAAGCGTATGAAATTATCGTACGAAATCCAAAACCGGAGCAACTGGAAATTGAAATTTTAGACCAAATTCCACTTTCGAAAAATAGTGATATTGTGGTTTCTGCAGATGAAATTTCGGGAGGGAAATTAGATGAAAAAACGGGCTTTGTAACCTGGAAATTGACATTAAAACCAAAAGAATCCAAAAAACTAATGCTTAAATTCACTGTTAAATACCCAAAAGATAAACGGTTGAGCAATCTATAGATTAAAAAATCCGCTTGAGTTTCAAGCGGATTTTTTGTTAATTTTTATTTGACCTGAACTATAATACTTTTTGTTTGAGTGGATTGAGTAGATTTTTCCCAAGGTTTTGCATAAACAAATTTCAAGGTATCAACACCTTTCTTTACGGCTTTAAAATTCCATATTTCAACACCATCTGCACCTTGCACAATAGAATCAGCAACAGTATAACTGTAACCAATAGAGTCAATAGTATTTATGCTTTTCATATTTTCAAGTTGCCATCTGTAACCTGTGGTATGGTTTGCCGGTAATTCAATAGTGAAATTTTCATCGATATGCACTTGTTTACTATTTGTGTCTTGATTTTTTTCGGTATTACATGCAAAAATCGCAAGAAAAATGACCCAATTAATATTTTTTATTTTCATGAAATTGATTTTTAGTTAATTAATGACATTAATTGTTTGAACATTTTGAACATTTACCACTCTTGTTTCACTATCATAAAATTCCAGAGACAATTGATAAATTTCTTGCGGTAAATCTGTCGAAAGAATCTTTGTTTCAAACACAAAATTTGAAATTGAATTATATTTAAGAGTCATTTGCTTAATTAATGATATTTGTTGCGAGTTATTATAAACTATTAAATCACAGGTTAAACTACCGGTTTGGCTTTCCTGGTATTCATCGACAATATTTACTTTAACCATTATAGAATCATTATTGGCGATGGAAAGAGTTGATGATGATAATGTTATGTTTTGGAAAACCGGCACACCTACCAACGTATAATCAACTTGCTTTTTATTATTGTCTTGTGTTAATAAAATAAAGTTTTTAACTTCTTTATACCCCTTTTTCGTTATAGTAACTTCATTTTCTGCCAAACCGGCTTCTTCTAAAATATAAATTCCATATTCATCAGAAACAGCATTTATGGTTGAATATTTTGGATTTTCGTTATCTTGATTATCAGTAAGAAATTGCGAAGTTACTGTTACACCTTCTATCGGCTCTGAATAAACATCGGTTATTTTACCGGATATTTCTCCTCTGTTGGGCCCAATAATATTTTTTTTACACGCTACCATTAAGATTAATAGTGCGAAAAGAGTTGTATATTTTTTCATTTTTTAAATAATTTACGAATTCCTTTATTTTCTAATTTTTTTCCTTCTTTTTCAAGATCTTCATTTATTTCATTTACTTTTTTCATTGAATGATATCCTTTAGATGAAATTATCGGATCAATGTAAGGAGTAATGTATATTACAATTTCTGAATAATTTTTTCTGTTTGATATTTTACTGAACAGTAGCCCAATAATAGGTATATTTCTCAAGAAAGGCACTCCTCCTTTACCTGCCGACTCCTCTGACTGCACTAAGCCTCCTAAAATTAATGTTTCACCGTTTTTTATCATTACTTGAGTATTTATGGTATTATCAGATGTGGCAATCTGCTGCTCTGATTCTTGAGGCAAGAAAAAAGAATTTTTTGCATACAAAATCAATTCGATTAATTCATTTGACATAATTGCCGGGGTTACTTTTAGTTCTATTCCTACGTCAATTTTTTCTAAATTTACGGTTACACCATTAATGGTTGCTGTTTGTAATTGTATATACCTTGAATCTGTTAGTTTTATGGTCGCTTCTTTATTGTTTTCAGTGACAACATGTGGGTTGGTTACAATATTGGCAAATTCGTTTTCAACTAAAGCCGATAGGTTTACTTTGAAATTTGGATCTAAAGCACTTAAAAAACTATACGAAAAATTCACTCCCGATTGAGGACTATAATTAGCATCGCTTATTCTTTGATAACTTCCACTGGTAACATTGAAATCCCAATTAAAACTCTTTCCATGTATGTATTCAACCACCAATAATTCTATACTTATTGTTTTTGGGGCTTTATCAAACATTCTTAAAAAAGAAATTGATTTATAAATATCATTAATCTTTCCGCTGATAACTATCGTATTTTGATTGGGCAATAATTTTACGGTAACATCATCTGATAGGTAATCTTTCACCTTATCCTTTAAGTCTTCTGCTTTTACATTTTGTGGAAAATATTGATATATAATAGGTTTATTGCCTAATATCTCATCGGCTTTTTGTGCATAAATAATATAATGATTTAATTGGTTGACAAAAACCCATCCGTTTTCATAAGATAATTCATCAAGTATATATTCTAAATTGAAACCGGAAAGGTGCGTTGATATTTTTGGAGGCAATTCACCAATGATAGATATATGAACACCTGTTGCTTTTTGAATGTCGTATAATACATTTCTGGTATTCGCATTTTCTACATTTAACTCATATAAGCCCGATTGATACTTTTTTAAATGATTAAAGTGCAGTTTATGAGAAATTAATGAATCTTTATATCTGGCAAAATAACTTGTTGAATCATTGATTTTACGTGCATGCAGATTTTCCACACCTTTCGTATTATCTTTATGACCAAATAGAAAAAAATGATTTTTACTTCTTTCCTCTTTTGCTTTTAGCGTATCATTTTTACTTTGTAGACTTAACGAATCGGTTACATATTTTTCTTGACAATATAGATCAAGAAAAGAAATTTTTAACAGTAACAATAATGTAAATAATAAGTGCTTCATGTTTTCTAATAATTTGTTTTATATATATAATTATCTGTTCCAATTACAAAAATTTCATTCGCCGAAAATCCAATTCCTTTAACCAATCCGGTGGCTTTTTTCCACTTTGAATCATTGTAGTCGTTTTTGTAATATAAATGTGTGTTGCCACCCACCAACCAAATACTTCCTCTGGGTGAAACAGCAAGGTCTCTCACATCATATCCTCCTATTTGTTTCCAATGATTCATTGAGGGGGTTGAGTAATATACTGAGCTGTGAGCTCCACCGAGCACATAAGTTACGCTATTTTTATCGGAAGTAATTCGCCAACCTGCTCCGGTAAATTTTGAATAGCTGTCATTGGAAGAGTTATATTTCCATACCCCTCCGTTTTTCTTATACCCAGCATCTGAGCCAATATGCCAACCGTTACCGGCTACATCAAATGCATTGGAATAAACATCAAGATTTTTCCATTGTTTCGTGTTTAAATCAACTGTCATTATCTGACGGTGGCTGTTAGGGGCTGCAGATACTGCTAATGGTACTCCGTTTTCTTGAACAGCTATTCTGGAAAAATTGCCCCCATAATCTTCAAATTCGCCATTGGGCTTTAATTTATAAGCATGGTGATTCATGCCTATATACCATAAATCGCCATTACCGTTTGATGCAATATCAATAGCCTTTTCATTGAGTTTTTGCCATCCCGAAAATTGTTGTGGCATTTTTGACACCCAAACAGATTTGTCATTTGAGTTGATTGAATAAACATTATCACCCAATTTAGCCATCGCTTGTACCGTACCATTTGCCCTGATAAATGTGTTATAAAGTTTTGTTTCGTATAGCCATGGCGCTTTATCTAAGCCTGCCACCCATAAATCATTATCTAATACAAACAAGTCATTTGCTTTTCCTGGCATACTTTGCCATTTATTCCCACTCCATTTATAAAGCACAGTACTACCTCCCGTTAGGTATATGTTATTATCTTTAGAAACATCAATTTGTTGACCATAACCACTTCCTCCGAATTGTTTCCAAGAATTTCCTTCATCTGAACTTACATACACGTGTCCACAAGTATTACAACCACTTATATTATTTGTACCAATTACATAAACGGTATTTCCTTTCCCTGCAGCTATGTCTCTACCTAAACCACTTTTGGTTTCTCTAAATTGTCCTGTTTCTTCATAGTATACAGAAAAAGTTCCATCCATTTCAATCATATATACTTTATCTTTTGCAGCATCAAGTCTTTTGTATTGTTTTGGATTTGGAAGATGAACCCAAACCGAGTCTTCTAACCTCCATAAATTGTGATCCTTACCTATTCCGTAAATGAATTTTTCTGTTGCAGTAATGTCTATTAACTGTCCATTAATTTTCTCCCAATAAAATGTAAGAGATGAAGGTAAGGGAGGATTGTAATATTTAGACTTATCATGTTCTTCTTTAACTGTATTTACTTTATGATGAGCTGTATGAGACAAAGCATCTTTGATTAGTTTTTCTGCATTAGCAGCATCTTCTAAAGTAAAATTAACCGAATTTGATAATTCATCTCCAAATACAATTGCATCAAGGGTTAAGTTCAAAGTATCTTTTTGACTTTGAAAAGCATTAAAAGCACCTGTAAGAGTTGCTTCTTTTAGAAAAAATATGTCTTTTAAAACGTCAGGTGTTTTGATTTGTTCAGCTAAATCAGCCAATTCTTTATTAATATCTTGTGAAGCAGTCATAGCAGCTTCTGCCATTTTATAAATACCTTTTGCTGTTTCTAATGCTGCTAATGGCGCTGCCATTCTTGGATCTGCTTCAATAGGCGTAAAATCTATACTGGATTGAATTGCTTCCAATATTTTAACAGCAGTAACTTTAGCTGCTTCTAAACTATATTGTTCAGTTTTATAAGCAAGGTATCTTGAGTAATGATAAGCTTTACAACTATAATCTGTCCAATGGAAAGTATGGCAATGTTTCCCAAAAAAGTGCCAGCATATTTTTTTCGATCTTCTACAGCTTTGATGTAACTCATGACTTGCATTGTTACTTGCCGTATGAATTTGACTGTTTAATTCGTTTACTTTATCTTGAGCAGCTTTTAATTGATCTTCAAGTGATTTTCTCTCTTTAATTATTTCGTCTCTTACGCTTTCTACTTGTTTTTCTTTTTCATTTAAATCTGCCAATGCATTGTTTAAATCATCTTTAAGAGCCTTTTCTGCATCTGACAACTCATTAAGTCCTTTGGCTACTTCATCTCCTAATGCTGCTAAAAAATCATCATTTATGTCATTGGTATAACTTGCGGTAACAGAAAGGGTATTATCCTTATTAAAGTTCATACCATTACTTGTTTGAGCTTTTATTGTCGACTTACCAAATCCAAATAATCCATAATCGTATTCAAAAGAAGCTTTGTCTTTTTCAAGAATAAGTTCAATATTATATGTAATTCCTATAATATCTGTATTTCCATTTAGTTTAAAATGAGATTTTGGCTTTCCGTCTTCTAACTTGGCTACAATATCTAAGTTGGTATTTTTCATTTGAATGATGTTTAAATCGACATCATTTAATTTACCTTTTACTGATAATCCGCTCAATAATCCTGCTGTTGCTTCAACCTCTGCCACCTCCCATGTACCGCCAAGGTTATCATTCCCCAAAATGCCTTTCCCTTTTAGGGCAACACCTCCACCATCAATGCCTGAAATTCTTTGACTGCAATTTAAGTTTACAAAAGGAGGTACCATTGCAATTTCCACATCTTTATAAGCAATTATTTCCATTGGAATTTCATCTAAATGCAACTTGTTTCCAGAAAGTTTATCTGCTAAAACTGCAAAATCTTGCCCTCCTAAATGAGTTGCTGTGGCACACAATCCAAATTGAGTTAAATTTCCATTTGCGGGTATAGAAGTTGCAAAAAACAAACTGTCTTGCTCAAGAAACATGGTACCTTTAAAATCAATATCCAAAGCTCCACCCAAACTGCCATCGATAGCCATTGACACATTTTCCAACTCAATGCCATCTAATCCCATTGGATCATACCATTTTCCATTCATTTGGGCTTTAAGCATAACACCGGGTAAATTATCCGGTTCGTAATGTAATCCTGTTGATAATGTAAAATCTAATTTTTCATTTCCTATTTTAACATGAGTTTCAGCTTGTAAACCAACATCTAATGCAGGTGCATTGAACTTAATAAATAATTTAGGATCCTTTATATCTTGTATAAAAGCAAAATTGCCTTTAGTTTTTATATCTGAACTGGGGGATGCATAAATGGTAAACGAACTTATTCCACTAAGTCCAGCTCCCATACCTCCATAAACAGTAAACTTTTGTCCCATTCCAATATCTTGAAAAAACTTCCCTGCATCTCCGGGAATTTCTCCGGGATTAAATGCTGTAAAAAGACCTAAGCCACTATTTATATCCACTTTATCGTTTACACTGTAAAAATCATTAAAGTATTCTCTAACAGCCACAGGTAAATCATTTACTGTTTTAGAGAATGAATTGTTAGCTAAAGAAAGTGTTGTTTTGCCAAAATGAAAATCAGAAGCAATATTTGGAACTATATCAGAAAGTTTAAAACTATCAACACCAAATAATAAAGCAAAATTAGTTCTTTCTCTAAAAATTACACCAGAAGTTGAAAAAGATTCATAAGTGATTTTAGCTGCAATGTGATGTAATGATATTTCAGGGTCTGATAGAGTAATTTTATCAGCATCAGGAAGGGTATTGATTTCAGGAATCTCTTTTAAAGCTATATCTCCTTTAAGTCTTAATACCAAATCTTTAAACTTACCATCTCTTTTAAGAATCTCTGCTGTTGTTTTGTAAGTAACTTGACCTAAATGCAAATTACCTGAAAGATCTATTTTAGTTACTTCATGCACCCTTTCAATTTCGCCACTTAAAGAAACACTATCATAAGTTAAATAATTTAAATCATCCGGAAAGGGGAAAACTAAATTATTAGTCGACTGAAAACGCATTCCATAAACACTGTCTTCATCAAAAGGTTCTGCTTGAATATTAACTTCAACCGTTTTACCTTCGTATTCAAAACTAATGGTTGAATTAAGCTTTGTGTTCCATCGGTCATTTTGTTTATTAAACCAAATGGTATCTTCGCTAAAATGAATTCCCTCCAATTCAAAAGCAGGATGAATCATACTTACTTCCAATCCATTTAAGTTGCCAGAATTATTTCCTTCACTAACTGCTGAAACTCTAAAACCTACCGGTACATTTTTCATATCCAATTCAATCTCTTTGAATTTGAATGTACCATCGTATTTGGCTTGTATTGAACCTCCACTATTTAGTGTAAGTTTTTCTTTATTGGCAGGATTAAAGTGTTTAATGATTTTTTCAGGATAATCAGTCAAATCAATATCTTTAATATCATTACCCTTTGGAACAAAAATGAATTTTTCGTCATGAAAATTTTTAACTTGTATAGTTTTTGGAGCATCTTGAAGAAGCGCAGTAATTAAATGATTGCTCCTTGCACCAAAATTAAATTTTGGCTGGCCGGTTGCTTTAAATGCTATAATATAATCAGATGAATCCAGATTAGATTCAACAATACTATCAGGTGAAAAACCTAAAAAGAAATAGTTTTCGGCCATTTCTATATCATAAACAGTTAAGTGGTCGATTTTTGGCAACGGATCAGGTAAATCTAAATTTTTAAAATCAGAGAACGACAACCCTTCGTTACTGAAAAATTTAAATAAAGGTGTTACATGCTTTTCTTTTGCATTGTAATGAAGTTTGGCTTGAAATTCAAATTTCTTTTTTACATCTTTATCGGGTTTAAGAAACAACTCTCCTGAAAGTTGTCCGTAAAAATTTTTATCACCATACTGGTATTCCGCATCAAAACCTAAAGAAATTAAGTCTATTTGATCGCTTGTAAACAAAACATTTGGCAGGGTTTCTTTTAATTTCTTTTTACCCTCTTTGTCTGTTTCATACACCAGGGAATCTTGAGACAACTCAGTTGTTAAACGTAATGCTTTATTTTGTTTATCGACCAAGATTTTCACATCATCCAATACCATTAACTTATCATTTGGCATTTTAATGTCAATTTTAGCTTTTACTAAAACGGCTAATGTTCCTTTGCTTACTAAATTTTTTAACCTTTTTGAAATTGGTTTCCCTCTATCAATTAAAATGGGAAAGTCGAATTTTAAACCATCAATACTCAATTTGGGATCTTTTAACTCATAATTAGCAATAGAAAATCCGGGTAAAGGAATATCACTTAAATAAAAGTTTTCTCTAAATTCCTGATCGTTGGCTACCTGAGGGTTGTTTTGTGCAGGCTGTCCTGGAGACGAAGTGTAACTAAAGCTCCATTTGCCCCAATTTTTAAACAAAAATTCAGGATTTATGCTGCCGGTAAATTGAGGAAAATCGTTTAACTCAACTGCATCAAAAAATTCTTTTACAGATCCATTAAATTGAGGTTTAGGTGAAATAAAACTAAACCCAACATTCCAGCTTATAGTTTCGTCATTCTTTTTAGATTTAAATTCAGGAAAATAAAACTTAACTAAATCGGGCAATTCACCATACTTAAACGAAATAGTTTCTGCATCTTCAACATCCATACCTTGTCCTGTTTTAAATGATGGAATGGATATTAATTTAAAATCACTAAACACACCAATTTCGGAAAGAGGTGTACCATTCAATCCAGAGATGTAATCACTTAAACTTAGTCTGTCTATCTGAAATACAAAATTTAACTTGGGCGATTGAGGTAATTTAAAAGCAATGATTTCAATGTTTTCATTTTTGTTAATTGGTAATTTGCATGAAATGGTTGATGATGTAATATTAAGCTCGGATAGTTTTATTTGTTTAAAAATATCATCTAACTTCAATTCAGAAAAGTGATTGCCGAACAAATCATTCAAGGTTAAATCAAAATGCTCAAAACTTAATCCATAATTTAGTTTAAATCCATTGCTTGGAAAATCATCTTTACCATTATCTTTAAACATCTCTTTTAATTGAATGCTCGGAATATTTCCTAAAGATTTAATTTCATAAAAACCATTGGAAAGATTTACTTCAGGTATGTAAAACGCCACAGTATTATGTGGCAATGAAATATCGGGAAATGAAAACCCTGCTTCGTGGTTTAAGAAGTTTTTGAGATTTAAAGAATGAAAATTAAATGCAAGATTGTATTCTTTATCGTTTCCTTGTTTAAATCCAACTACAGGCACGTGAACTCCACTTAAAGGCCAATCTGCTTCGAAGTATGTTTCGGATAAAAAAACATTTTTCAGTTCAATATTGCTAAATAAATCTTTGAAAAGCGGGAATTGTGCATTAGGATAAAACTTCCCTAAAGGTAAAGAATTGAACTCTAACTGATACTCACCATCTTTTGTTTTAGGGAAAGATACATTGTAGGAAATTCCGGACCAATCTACTTTACCAATAAAGGTAAAGTCAAATTTATAATTGTAAGAATTTGTTTGTGCATCTTGTTCAGGGAAAATCTTTAAATTCAACCCTACATCAGTAAGTTTTATAGCCGGAATATGATTAACTAAATTATTTTTACTGAATTTTTTAATTCCGGATAAATCCATTGTATATTTATTTATATCCGGTTCAATAGATACATGACCTTTAAGTATAAAATGCTCTTTTGAAAACCCAAAATTTTTAATACCGTTTACTGTTACTCCAGTTTGAGCTGAAATTAGCAATCCTGTGGGGATTAACTTATAGGTAAAAATAATTGGGTCCCATTCAAAAGTGCCATCTTTTTGGGGTAAAAAATTAAACACTATAAAATCCAGTTCAAAGCTTTCTACGGTAGCTTTTGTTGGCTTTGTACGTTCAATTAAATAATCAATTATTGTATTTGAAAGATTAGCATTTAATATTATTTCTTTGTTGCCATTTTTTAATGGTGCCATTGCCATTAAATCATCCAATGTGTTCGACGATAGTTCACCAACTAATGAAAACCCTTTATCTATTTTAATTTCATAATTTAATGTGTCGTCTTTTTTATCTATTTTTCTAACTATATAAGCTTGGTATTTTTTTGGTAAATCGGTTCTTTTAATTGTTATTTCTTTATCTGTAGCAATTAAAAAACCATTATCTAATTTCAAGCTATCCAACTTATTTCCAGCTTCCGAAAAAACTTCATTGGCTTTAAACAAATCATCATCAAACAAAGGATAAAATTTTCCTTTAATATCAATTACATCTGCTTGAATTGATTTACCGTTTTTGGTAAAAGTAGCAGCATAAGTTACACTGTCTTTATTTTGTTGGATTTTTATATCAATATCTTTAAAGAATTGATATTGAATTAATTGAGACTTAATTTCTCCGGATTTATCTTGTGAGTTTTGAGCAGTTAAGAGAGTCCAAAAAACAGCAAAAAATATAAATAATACTTTTTTCATATGTTATACAATTATTTACTATCTTACAAACATAGAAACTAACACTAATTAAAAAAATAGGGGCTAACACTCAATTTTGGCAAAACAGATAGGTTTTACAAAAAACCAAAAAACTAATGCTTAAATTCACTGTTAAATACCCAAAAGATAAACGGTTGAGCAATCTGTAGAACAAAAAAATCCGCTTGAAATTCAAGCGGATTTTTTGTTAATTTTTATTTTACTTTTTAATTAATTATATCGAAGCACTTTGCGTAGGAATGCTTCTGTCCACTTTTTTGAATAACCCTTGCAATACTTTTCCGGGTCCTACTTCAATCACTTCTGTTGCACCGTCGGCAATCATTTGTTTCATGGTTTGTGTCCAACGAACAGGAGCAGTTAATTGAGCAATTAAGTTTTTCTTGATTTCCTCAGGGTCGGATACGGCACTTGCCGTTACATTTTGGTAAACCGGACAAATAGGTTTACTGAAAGTGGTTGCATTTATGGCTTCTTCCAATTCCTCACGTGCAGGCTCCATCAACGGGGAATGAAAAGCACCGCCTACTTGTAATATTAGCGCTCGTTTTGCACCGGCTTCTTTCAGTTTTTCACACGCTTTGTTCACTGCCTCTATTTCACCCGATATAACCAATTGACCGGGGCAATTATAATTTGCCGGCACTACAATCCCATCAATTTCGGCACATACTTTTTCTACTGTTTCATCATCCAATCCTAAAATAGCCGCCATGGTTGAGGGCGTTTTTTCACACGCTTTCTGCATAGCCATAGCACGCTTTGCCACTAAGCGTAATCCATCCTCAAATGTTAATGTTTTATTGGCTACCAATGCCGAAAATTCACCCAACGAATGACCAGCAACCATACCTGGTTTAAATGAATCACCCAATTCATGTGCCAACACAGTTGAATGTAAAAATATAGCCGGCTGCGTTACTTTTGTTTGTTTTAACTCTTCATCGGTACCGTTAAACATTATATCCGTAATACGAAATCCTAAAATTTCATTGGCTTTTTCAAATAACTCTTTTGCCGATTCGGACGAATCGTATAAATCTTTACCCATTCCGATAAATTGTGCTCCCTGACCGGGAAATACATATGCTTTCATACTTTTTTGTTTAAAATTTAAGGGCAAATATAACTAATCACGCTAAAATCATCTATTTTAAAAACTTAAACGTGCTTTATCTGGTAAAAAAATTAAAAATAATATTTTTACATTTGTAGCACAAACAATAAATTTCAATCGCATGGCAGGACACAGTAAATGGGCGAATATAAAACACAGAAAAGCCGCACAAGATAAAAAAAGAGCTAAAATTTTTACTCGTTTAATCAAAGAAATAACCATTGCCGCTCGCGATGGCGGAGGCGAACCTTCTACCAATCCGGCTTTACGCTTGGCAATACAAAACGCCAAAGGTGCCAATATGCCAAAAGACACTATCGAACGTGCCATTAAAAAGGGTACCGGTGGCGAAGGTGCCGCTTTGCAAGAGGTAACTTTTGAAGGTTACGCACCGGGTGGAATTGGTGTTTTTGTAGAAGCCACTACCGACAACAACAACCGAACAGTAGCAGCAGTAAGAGCTGTATTCAACAAATACGGCGGAAGCATGGGTACCAAAGGTTCGTTAAGTTTTTTATTCGAACGTAAAGGTGTTTTTACAATTGACAAAGCTTCTGTTCAAGACCGGGATAAAGAAGAACTTGAGATGGAGTTAATTGATGCCGGATTGGAAGAAATGGAGGAAACTGATGACAGTTTAATCTTATACACCTCTTTTGATGATTTTGGTGCCATGCAAAAGAAATTGGACGAATTAGGCATTGAAGTAAAAAATGCCGAATTGCAACGCATTCCCAACAACTACGAAACCGTTGATTTGGAAACTGCCAAAAAGGTGCTTAAATTAATTGATAAGATGGAAGAAGAAGATGATGTAAATGTGGTGTATCACAACTTGGAGATGACCGACGAATTGGCAAAAGCACTCGAAGAAGAAGGATAACAATTTCTATAAAAAGACTATCACAACCTGCTCGAATTTTGGGCAGGTTGTTTTGTTTATGGCTGAACGTTAATTTCCCAATGCGGGCACGTTGCACACTTGTTTTTCTTTTTGGATGCACAAGCAAAAGAAAGCATCAATAATCCGAGTAAAGCAAAAAAAATGAACCTCTTATTCACAGCAATTAGATTTTTTACATTATTTACGGTAAATTTACGCAAAAATTAGCGGATTATAAGAATGAAAATGCTGTTTTACCATATCGGACGATATACCATTTTGATGGGAAGGGTTTTCAGTCGCCCGGAAAAATGGAAACTTTACAGGCAACAATTTGCCCGCGAAGTAATGAGCATTGGTCTGGGCTCTTTGGGTTTGGTTGCACTCATTTCATTTTTTATGGGTGCCGTTATCACACTGCAAACCGCATCCAATATCGACAGTCCGTTAATTCCGCTTTACACTATTGGTTTTACCGCACGACAATCAACCATACTTGAATTTTCGCCTACCATAATAGCACTTATTTTAGCCGGAAAAGTAGGTTCGAATATTTCATCCGAAATTGGCAGTATGCGAATAACCGAACAAATTGATGCACTTGAAATAATGGGTATAAATTCTGCCGCTTATTTGGTATTGCCAAAAATTGTAGCCGCTATTTTCATTAATCCTTTTCTTATTATTTACAGTATGTTTCTGTCTTTATTTGGCGGATGGTTTGTCGGAATTGCCACAGGAATAGTAAGTAGCAACCAATACATTTATGGTATTCAATATGATTTTGACAGTTTTTCTGTTACGTATGCCCTTATCAAAACCGTATTTTTTGCATTTGTGATTACCAGTGTTCCGGCTTATTTTGGCTATTATGTTCGCGGTGGTTCACTCGAAGTGGGTAAAGCCAGTACACAATCATTCTTTTACAGTGCCGTATTAATTTTGATTATCAATTATATCATTACTCAATTATTGCTTATTTAGTTTGATAGAAGTAAAAAACATATCAAAATCATTTGGCGAAAAGCACGTTTTAAAGAACATTTCAGCATGCTTTGAGCGTGGAAAAACCAACCTTATTATTGGCGCCAGCGGACAAGGAAAATCTGTGCTTACCAAATGTATTGTAGGATTGCTCGAACCCGATGAAGGAGAAATAATTTACGATGGGCGAAACTTTACCAAAATGCCATTTAAAGAACGGAAAGAAATTCGCAAAGAAATAGGCATGCTTTTTCAAAGCAGTGCTTTGTTCGATTCATTAACCGTAGAAGAAAATGTAAAGTTTCCGCTTGCCATGCATACCAATATGAATGAAGATGAAATGCTCGAGCGTGTAAACTTTTGTCTCAACAGAGTAAACCTGTCCGGAGTCAACCATCTTTACCCTGCCGAAATAAGCGGCGGTATGCAAAAACGTGTGGGAATTGCCCGTGCCATTGCTTTAAATCCCAAATATTTGTTTTGCGATGAGCCCAATTCCGGACTTGACCCACAAACATCAATAGTTATTGATAATTTGATTAAAGAAATTACCGAAGAATTTGACATGACTACCATTGTCATTACGCACGATATGAACTCGGTAATGGAAATTGGAGAAAAAATATTTTTCATTTATCAAGGTCAAAAATGGTGGGAAGGCGATAAAACCACCATTCTTCATTCTGATAATAAAGAGTTGAACGATTTTGTTTTTGCCTCTGCCATTATGCGCAATATGAAAGACAAATGCTAATCAGTATTTACTTTCAAATATGTTACCACAATCTACACTTTTAATCATTCCTCTTTTTATACAAAAAGCAACCTTATTTTACGACAAATTAAGCTGTATTGCTGAGTAGTTACAAACTACACTACGTAAAACTGCGTAAGTGAATAAATCCATTTTTTGGAAACATTCTTTTTTTGGGAAAATTTTTCTATAAATTGGTTCAAGAGAAAAACAAAAGAAACCCATTTCAACTAACATTAAAACAACTTACATTATGAGTAACCAATTTAAAATTTTCATTGTCGAAGACGATAACTGGTACAGCGAAATATTGGCTTACCACTTGGGCTTAAACCCCGACTATGAAATTTACCAATTTAACACCGGTACAGAATGTTTAAATAATTTACACAAAAAACCCAATGTCATTACGCTCGATTATTCCCTTCCGGACATTAATGGAGACGAAATGCTTAAACGCATCAAAAAAGAAAGTCCTGAAACCGAAGTTGTAATAATTTCGGGGCAAGAAGATGTAAAAACAGCAGTAAAATTACTTAAACAAGGAGCCTATGATTATATAGTAAAAGATGAAGATACAAAAGAACGCATTTGGAAAACTATTTCTAATCTTAAAGAGCATACCGGCTTAAAACAAGAATTACAACAATTAAAAGAACAAATCACACAAAAATATGATTTTTCAAAAAGCATCATCGGCCAATCGGCGCCCATGCAACGCGTATATAAATTGATGCAAAAAGCAGCCAAAACAAACATAACGGTTTCAGTAACCGGCGAAACAGGAACAGGTAAAGAGCTGGTGGCAAAGGCCATACATTTTAATTCTGCCCGTAAAAAACAACCTTTTGTGGCAGTTAATGTTGCTGCAATTCCTTCCGAATTGATAGAAAGCGAATTATTTGGGCACGAAACAGGAGCTTTTACAGGAGCCCACTCACGAAGAATAGGAAAATTTGAAGAAGCACATAAAGGCACGCTTTTTTTGGACGAAATAGGCGAGATGGACCTCAATATTCAGGCAAAACTTTTACGTGCATTGCAAGAACGGGAAATTGTTCGCATTGGCGGAAATGAAAAAGTTAAAACAGATGTAAGAATAATTGTTGCCACACACAAAAACCTTTTGGAAGAAGTGCACAAAGGCAACTTTAGAGAAGATTTATATTATCGGTTATTGGGACTATCCATTGAATTGCCGCCGCTTCGCGAGAGAGGAAACGACCTGTTAATATTAGCCAAACATTTTGTCGATTCTTTTTGCAAAGAAAATAAAATGCCCCAAAAAACCATCTCTAACGAAGCCAAAGTAAAACTTTGCTCCTACCCTTTCCCGGGAAATGTAAGGGAACTTAAAGCCGTAATGGAATTAGCCGTAGTAATGGCTGATGATGACATCATTTACGACACCGACATTACATTTAATCAATCGGCAAGTCAAGCCGATTTTTTAAAACAAGAAATGTCTCTTCGAGATTACACCCGAAAAATTATCAATTATTATTTGGAAAAATACAATCACGATATTGTAACCGTTGCCAAAAAGCTCGACATTGGTAAATCAACTATTTACAGAATGATTAAAAACGGCGAACTTAAAGTTGCCTAATAAAACTACTGCTACAATGAAAAAACAAGTCAACGAATACATAAAAAAACACTTTAAAAATCTTACCGAACAACCGAAAAATGTTCAAGATTTTGTTGAGGATGTTTCTCAATTGGTAGATAGTGCTGTTGTTCAGCAAACTAATTATGAGAAAAAAGAAAAAGAAATAAGTGACAAGCTCAAGAATCAACTGGTAACACAACACATTATTAACCAACTGTTAGAGCTTTCTTATAAAGAAATAAAATTAGAAGAAATGCTCCGAAAGGCATTGGAAATCATTTTTGAACTCCCATTTGCTAATCTGTTGCCCAAAGGCGGTATATTTTTAACCCAGCCCAATAAAAAAGAGTTAAAATTAATTGCCGAAAAAAATTTGGGTGAAGCCTTACTTAATATTTGCGGAAAATCAACTCTTCCATTTGGGGAATGCCTTTGTGGATTGGCAGCTCAAAAGCAAGAAATAATATTTAAATCGTGTGTTGACAAAGACCATACTGTTAAACCCGAAGGAATGACACCTCACGGTCATTACAATGTCCCCATTCTTTCTAATAGCAAAACACTTGGCGTAATCGTTTTATATCTCCCACACGGCTATAAGAAAAAAGATTATGAGATAGAAACTTTAGAATCTATTGCCAGGACCTTAGCGCTGATCATAAACAAATTTCAAACCGAAGAAGAACGAAAAATAGCTCAACAACGCTACGAAGATTTATTCGAAAATGCCACCGACCTTATTCAAAGCATCGATAAAAACGGAAATTTTGTTTATGTAAATAAAGCTTGGAAAGAAAAACTCGGTTACAACGACGAAGAGTTGAAACAATTAAACTTTATAGATATTATCCATCCGTCGCAACAAATGCATTGCATGGAACTTTTCAAGGAAGTAACCCAATGCGAAAGAAAATTGCTTGTTCAAACCATTTTTGTAGCCAAAAACGGCAAAAAAATATACGTAGAAGGAAATGTCAGTTGTAAAATATCGGATGATGAAATTTACACCCGAGGAATTTTTCGTGATGTTACCCAACAAATAAAAGCACAAGAAAAACTTAAAGAGAGCGAACAACAATACCGGAATTTAATAGAATCCGCCAACGATATTATTTATCAATCTGACCATAAAGGCATTTTTACCTATATAAATGCAAAAACAAAACAACTGACAGGATACGAACCTGAAGAATTGAAAGGTAAACACTTCACATTTTTAGTTACAGAAGAGTACAAAGAAAAAATCAAAGCATTTTACTTCGACCAATTTAAATATCGCTTGCCTTCATCCTATTGCGAATTTCCGATAAAAACCAAAGACGGTAAAATAAAATGGATAGGTCAAAATGTACAATTGGTTCAAACCGAAGGAAAAAAAATAAAAGAATTTACAGCAATAGCTCGAGACATTACCAAGAACAAGCAAATTGAAAAAGAACTCATTGAAGCGCGCAATAAAGCCGAAGAATCGGCCCGTGCCAAAGAAATGTTTTTGGCCAATATGAGTCACGAAATACGTACCCCAATGAACGCCATAATGGGAATGGCTAATCTATTAAAAAATACACCGCTCAACAAAAAACAAACCGAATACCTCGATGCCATTATTACTTCAGCTGATAATCTGTTGGTTATTATAAACGATATATTGGATATAACCAAAATAGAATCTGGAAAGTTGAGTTTGGAAGAAATAGATTTTGATGTACGAACATTGGTGAAAAATATTTACAAATCGGTTTATTACAAAGCAGAAGAAAAAGGATTATTGTTTGAATATAAAATTGACGAGAATATTCCACAATACCTGGTAGGCGACCCTGTGCGTATCAATCAAGTATTGTTTAACCTTATTGGAAATGCCGTAAAATTTACCCTGAAAGGAAGTGTAAAATTAACGGTTTCATTAAAAAAGAAAAACAACAAAAAAGCAACACTGGTTTTTGATATAACCGACACCGGCATAGGTATTGACGAAGATAAAATAGACACCATATTTGAAACGTTTAAGCAAGAAGACGAAAGCACAACACGTAAATTTGGCGGTACAGGATTGGGCTTAAGCATCAGCAAAAGTTTGGTAGAATTATTTGGCGGCAAACTGAATGTAAAAAGCAAAAAAAATGTGGGAACAACCTTTTGGTTCGAGATTACTTTACCCGTTGGAACGGGAGAAAATATCAGAACAAAGTCCGATATAAAAATAAATACCAATCCGCTCAAAGGCAAAAAAGTATTATTGGTAGAAGACCACGAAATAAACCGCTTTTTGGCCACCACTATATTACAACAATGGAACATTGATGTAGATATTGCCGAAAACGGAGTAATTGCCGTAGATAAGGTAAAAGAGAACACCTACGACGCTATTTTAATGGATATGCAAATGCCCGAAATGGGCGGTATTGAAGCCACTAAAATTATACGAAATATACTCAATTCAAACGTTCCTATTATTGCACTTACTGCCAATGCCGTAAAAGGCGATGCCGAAAAATGTATAGAAGCAGGTATGAACGATTATCTCTCTAAACCTTTTGAACCTTCTGATTTATTCAATAAATTATTAAATCAAATTAAACAGTAACAGTGCGAAAACTATCACTCATATTATGTATTGTATCTATCCTGAGCGGATTTAGTTTGTTGGGGCAAACAACCGTTTCGGAAAAGAAATTGCGAAAAACAGCCGATGAATATTTTTCTTATGGTGCCTATCACAAAGCATTGCCTTTATATAAAGAATTAGTAAAAGCCAATCGTGACAATCCTTATCTAAACTACAACATTGGCGTTTGTTATTTTGAATATGAAAAAAATTATCGCGAAGCTTTATTTTATTTTCAATTGGCTAAACAATTTGCCGGCGACAAACCACCTGTTGAATTGTATTATTATTTGGCAAAATCGTTTCACTTAAAGAAGAATTGGGACGAAGCCATTGATAATTATCAAAAATACATCAGCTTATTAAATAAAAAAGAAGAAGAACTCAAACACGAGGTAGAACATCGAATTGAAATGTGCCAAAACGGCAAAAAGATTTGTGCCTCAGAAAATACGCTGTATAAAATCGACAGCATTCCGCAAATAAACAGTGAGTTTGGCGACTATGCGCCTTTAATTTCTGCAGATGAATCGATGATGATTCTTACCTCCAGAAGAAAAAACAAAAATTCAGCTTATTTAGATTTTGACGGGATGCCTTTTGAAGATATGTATATCACGCATCTCAACAAAAACAATCAATGGAATACACCGCAACCCATTAACAGCTTAAACACCGAAAAACACGATGCTTGCGTTACGCTTTCTGCCGACGGACAATACCTATATTATTATCATTCCGATAGAACAAAAGGCGACATTTACAAAGTTCAATTTTTGGGTAAAAATTGGGGCTCGCCCGAAAAAATCAACAAGAACATCAACTCTAAATACCAAGAAAACAGCTTGACCATTACGCCCGATGGGACTACTATCTATTTTGTAAGCAACAGAAAAGGCGGGGTTGGCGAAAAAGATATTTACGAAATCCATTTGTTGGAAGACAGTACTTGGAGTGAACCGGTAAACTTAGGCAACACCATCAACACACCGTACAACGAAGATGCGCCTTTTATTCACCCCGACGGGAAAACCCTCTATTTCAGTTCGCAAGGGCACAACAGCATTGGCGGTTACGACATTTTTAAATCGGTAAAGCAACCCGACGGCACGTGGAGTAAACCCGAAAATTTAGGTTGTCCGCTCAACACACCAAACGATGATATTCACTTTATAATATCAGCAAACGGAAAGCACGCTTATTATGCTTCATCGGGGCACAAAGATTTTGGCAGAGAAGACATCTACAAAGTTACCATTGAAGAAGCAAACATTCCGCTGACAATGATTCGCGGAACAATTCTCTGCGCCGACTCGCTTAAACCTTTGAAAGTAAACATTAAAGTGCGAGATGTAGAAACCAATACATTTATCAAATACGTGTATAAACCCAATCCGCAAACAGGTAAGTATTTAATTATCCTTCCGCCCGGAAAAAATTACGAAATGATTGTTACGGCAAAAAATTACATTCCTTACAAATTCAATGTATTTATTCCCAATCAAAAAGAATTTTACGAGCTCTACCAAACCATTTACTTAAAAGCAATTAAAACACCTTCGGGACAAATAGGTCAAGGATTTAGCGTTGACAATACTTTCTTCGACAACAGCGGGATGCTAATCAACATTGACCAACAAATTGAAAAAGAAAAGCAACGTCAAGCGCAACTGCAAAACTTGCTGAACGAAATTATTATGAAAACCGACTCATTGGCTTTAAATGATTTGGACAATGTAATAGAAGAAAATTTTGAGGAAGAAAAACTAAAAACCATCGGCATCGATTCCACATTTGAATCTTTACTCAATTTGGTTGATGCTGTTATAGAAAACACCGATTCATTGGCACTCAAAAACATCGACAACCTTATAGAACGCGGCTTTTATACTTTTGCCGAAAAAAATGTTTATTTTTATGACAAGAGCAACCTTAAAGATACGCTTTCGGTATCTGTGGCAAACATACACGCTTACCAACCGGTGAATTATACCGACACTGCCTTAAATTTTGGTATTGGCGAGTCGAATTTACTTGACACACTTACCCAATCAAATTCAAAAAAATCAAGGATTGATTCACTGAATTTATACTTTGAAACCGGAAAATATACACTAACCAATCAACACCTTCAATTACTGCAAGAATACATTCAACTGATAAAACAATATCCGCAGCTTGAATTAAAAATTGTGAGCTACACCGACGGGCAGGGAAGTGAGGCAAATAATAAAGCATTATCGGAAAAAAGAGCTCAAAGCGTGCTGAATGCTTTATCAAACGCAAAGTTGAATAATAAAATTACTGTGGAGCCAAAAGGTGAAGCATTGGCAAAAGATAATCGCCCGAATAAAAATTTACGAAGAGTGACAATTATACTAATGAAATAAAATGAAGTTACGAATATTACCATATTGTTTAGCCCTGTTTATCTACCTCTTACCGGGAGTTCACGAAAAAGCCCAAGCGCAAAAATTCTCGGATGATGAGATAAAAACAGCTTTTATTTACAATTTTTTGAAATTTACCAAATGGGAACAAACACCTAACCCAATAAAAATCGGTATTGTAGGCAATGGTAATTTGGCTCAAACAATCATTGCCAATTTGGGCAATCAAAAAGTAGGCACATCAACCCTTGACTTTCTATTTGTATCCGACAGCACACAACTCAAAAATTACGATGTTATTATTTACATAAACGAACGTAATGGTATTACGCCCGAACTGATAAAACATTACACAAGCGGGAAACCTGTTTTGTCTATCGGAGTAACCGAAGATTTCGTTCAAAAAGGAGGAATTATTTCAATAGTGAAAAATCAAGCCAATCAAAAGAAAATATTTGTCAATCTTAAAAATTTACAAGCAAGTAAAATAACCATCAGTTCTAAATTGCTCAGTTTGGCACAAATAATTAAATAGCAAATGAATAAAAAAACAAAAAATAAACCACTGTCGCTACGGCAAAAATTCATCCGGATGTTTATGCTCATTGCCGTAATCATGGCTTTAATCACATCTGTATTATTTGTTTCGTATCAATACGTTTATGTTAAATACCAAGAAATAAATAATTTAAAAATTTTGGCAAAGGTTGTAAGTGAAAATGCGCAAGCCGCCATATTGTTTAAAGACAAAGAAGCGGTAAACGAATTACTTTCATCGTTAAAGGCAAATTACGACATTGAACAAGCCGCCATTATTTTACCTGACAACACCGTATTTGCAAAAAAATCGTTCCACAACACTAATGCAAATTTAAACATAGAATTCAATAAACTAAAAAAAGAAAACATATTCTATAATTGGAATGGAGTAAAAGTACTTACGCCCATTGAACTGGATAATGAAACCCTGGGTTATGTATTGATAAGTTCCAATCTGAACGATTTACACAATGCTGTTTATCAAACACTTAAAATTACCGGTATTATATTCCTGTGCTCGGTTCTGCTGGCTTATTTTATGTCAAAAATAATTGTTAAAATTCTAATTACGCCCATACTAAATATGGCGCGCTTTTCGCAAAAAGTTTCTACCGATAAAGATTATTCTTACCGTTTGGTAAACGACCGGAATGACGAGCTTGGCATCCTGATGAATCAATTTAACCGAATGCTCGAACAAATAGAAAAACAAAACAACGAACTGGTTGAAGCCAAAGAAAAAGCCGAAGCATCATCAAAAGCCAAAGAACATTTTTTGGCCAATATGAGTCACGAAATCCGTACTCCGCTAAATGCTATCGACGGTATGGCAAAACTCTTAAAAAACACACCACTTGATGACGAGCAAAAAGAATATATATCGGCAATGGAAACCTCTACGTCCAACTTGTTGGTTATTATAAACGATATATTGGATATTTCAAAAATTGAAGCCGGACAACTTACAGTAGAGAAAATAGGGTTTAAACCCAAACAATTATTAAAGGATATTGTAAAATCATTACAAATAAAAGCCAAAGAAAAAAATATATTCCTACACCTCGATTTTGACGAAAACATTCCCGAAATCCTCATTGGCGATCCTGTTCGTATCAATCAAATTCTTATCAACTTGGTCAACAACGCCATAAAATTTACACCAAAAGGCGGCGTAACCATCTCGGTAAAATTAAATGAATTGAAAGACAACCAAGCCGAATTATTGTTTGAAGTAATTGATACAGGCATTGGAATTCCGGAAGATAAAATAGACACCATTTTTGAAAACTTCAAACAAGCCGACGATTCTACTACGCGCAAATTTGGCGGCACCGGATTAGGATTAAGCATCAGCAAAAAACTGGTAGAACTCTTTGGAGGCAAACTAAAAGTAAAAAGCAAAGTAAACTTTGGCTCTACGTTTTATTTCACCATTACGCTTCCGGTAGGAAGCAATGCGGATTTACCCAAAAATGAATTAGATAATGATGTAAATGTAGTGGAAGAAGTAAAGGGTAAAAAAGTATTGTTGGTAGAAGACCACGAAATAAACCGCTTTTTGGCAACAACCGTTCTCGAAAATTGGAAAATGAATGTTGATGTTGCCGAAAACGGAAAAATTGCCGTGGAAAAAGTAAAGAACAACCAATACGACATTGTTCTTATGGATATGCAAATGCCCGAAATGGGCGGAATCGAAGCCACACAAATTATCCGTAATGAATTGCACAACAATGTACCGATTATAGCCTTAACGGCAAATGCCATTAAAGGAGATGCCGACAAATGCAAGCAAGCCGGTATGAATGATTACGTTTCCAAACCATTTGACCCTTCTGATTTGTATAATAAAATATTAACCTTAATAAACCAATAAGCTATGGAAAAATTATTCGACTTGACACTTCTTGAACAAACCGCAATGGGCAACCAAGAATTTATGCAAAAAATGATACAAATGTTTGTTGACCAAACTCCGGTTTTGCTCACCGAAATGCAAACCTGTATTGCCAATAACGACTGGGCACAGTTAGGAGCCAAAGCACACAAACTTAAGCCCTCTATTGATTTAATGGGAATTGCGCAATTAAAACAAGAAATCCGCGATATAGAGCAATTTGCCAAAAACAATGAGAACCTGGAAATACTTCCGTCAAAAGTTAATCACCTTACCGAAATACTTAATCAAACTTTAGCACAATTGCAGCAAGAATATTTGGCGTAAATTATTTTTCCGGTCCCACACCGGCAGGATTATAAACCGGCGGACAAGATTTGTTTTGACGTAAAAACATAAATCTCACCGTTAATAAAATGGGGCGAAAACGAGTATTAAAATAAGGATGAGTAGAAACAATATGCGTAAAAGGCATAAAATTGACAATTGGCGTTTCTATCATCGGCATAATAATCGTTTTTTTACTTGACGAAACAAATCCGATTCCGAAAAAATAATGCATCTGAATGGCAAAATTATCCGGATATCGATGCTCTACACCCGGCATTACGCCACTGTCGGTTCGTTTTTTTATTAGAAAATAATCGGCATTTAATCCCAAACCATTGATAAAAAACATTCGGTCGTCTCTATCATAACGATACCCCAAATTGTAATGCAAGCTTAACAAATGGTCGGAAGATTTCCCTTCTTGTTCCAATGTTCCTGTATTTATATTGTTTTGGTATGTTGTTGTAGTGAAATTTTCGCCGGCTCTAAACCATTTCCATCGCAAACCAAAATCGCGATAATTAATCACTTTTCGATTGGTCATTTTAAATAGTCCTATTTCGGCCGTTGCCCCGAATTTCCCTTTAGGTTTGGCTTCATATTCGTATCGGGTATTGAGTGTATCAAAGGTTGCAGTTTCTTTCAAATAAGGTTGCATAAAGGTGAGTCCCAAGCCAAAATACCAACCCTTGGCAAGGGTTTTAACCCCTTTGCCGTATTCTTTTCCCAGCTTAATATTTTGATTTCTGTTTTGCGCCGACAATCCGGTTACAAAAAACAGCATTACAATAAGTATAATTTGATTTTTTTTCATCTTCGGCAGATTTATTAAAATGATTGATAAAAGTCGATAATTAAGTGTTCCAAATCTTCAAATTCTGTCAACGGTAATGTTTCGGGCTTGTCGTACACATCGTGATAAGCATCAGGTCCGCCCAAGGTATAGATAAAAAATGAAGGCACGCCTTTTTCAAAAAAGAAATAATGGTCGCTGTTGGCGGCTTTTCCCCGTTTTTTTACGGCAGGTAAATATTGTTTTTTTTCATTTATGGAAACTAAGCGGTTAAACGCATCGGTTAACACCGCACCGTTTACCACTTTTATGCCTTCTTCTCCTGTGCCCACCAAATCGAGATTGATGAGAAATTTCATTTTTTCAAGCGGAACAACAGGATGCTCTGTATAATATTTGCTTCCTTGCAAGCCGGCTTCCTCGCCCGAAAAGGCAATAAACAACACGCTGTATTTCAACGGATGTTTACTGAAATATTTTGCCAGTGAAAGCAACATTGATACCCCCGAAGCATTGTCGTTTGCCCCGGGAAAATAAGTTTCTTTACCCATTTTGCCCAAATGGTCGTAATGAGCTGTAATAACCAAAAACGAGTCGGGTTGTTGCGTGCCTTTTACATATCCAAGCACGTTTTTTGCCAAATGTTTGGGCATAAATTGCGCCTCTATATTGACAGAAATTTTTTGTGCGCCGCGTTTTATTTTTTCGCGTAAAATTTCTATTCCGGCAAACGGTGCATAAAAAGGCGACGGACTCCACGTCAGCTTGTCTTTTATCTCTACTATCAACGATGCGCCAATGGTGTTTTGCAAAATGTTTTTGACAACCTCTGATTGTGTATCCATATCTTTGGTGTCGATAACTACAGCTTTGTTTCTGAAAAAATCTTTCTTTTTGAGCTTGGCAAATGCTTTGGCAGAAGGCAAATTATCTTTATTATACCAAACAACAGGAAACGTTCCTTCCACACTTTCGGAATAGGGCGAAACCAAAAAATCATAACCGGGTTTAAGTGGCGTTCCGTCTATGCTTACGTGCATTTCTCCGGGAAAAACATTTACCGGATATTTATAATTCTGAAAATAGGATTCGCCGGCTTTTTCAAGTCCCAAACGTTCAAATTCGGCAGCAATGAATTTGGCGGCTTTTAACTCGCCCCGGTCAACTGCTCCCCTACCGGCATAGTAAGGTGAGGTTAAGGTATCTATCATTTTTCGGGCATACTCAACATCCTGAGCCGATAATGAAAGGAACAGGACAAAGAATAATAGGGCTGTTACTGTTTTTTTCATGGCAATTATAAAAATCGTCTGATGATTAACTTTGTAAAACTTTCTGTCAATTCATTTTCACTGTCTTCTGCTTTGGCAACTTCCGATTTAAAAATGGTCATTGCCTCATCAAGGTTTTGAGCTTCATTAATACGTTTTACCATCAACAAAAAAGCATTTAAATCTTTATTAAAAAATTCATTGGCATAAAGGTATTTTTCGTTTAAACTCAATGCTTGTGTCAAGTTGGTAATGGGTTTATTGCTCAATTTATCTGCCAAACTGGCTTGGTCGTTACTTGTGGGCGAACTGCTTGCTTGGCTTATATTATTTTCTTCTTGCTTTATTGCTTGCGGTTGTTCCAAATCGGGATTGTTTTCTTCCTCTGCTTGAGTTTTTTTCTCTTGGGGTTGTTCCGGCTTTGGCTCAATAATTTCTTCTTGGGTTATTTCTTCAGATGTACTTTCTTGCACAATTTCCTCTTGGTTATCCGCTTCCGGTTGGGTTGAATTTTCAATCGGCGTTTCTTCTTGCGGTAATTCTGGAGTGGTATTTTCTTCTTTTTCAGCAGGTGGTTCGCTTTCTTCCGGAAACGGGATATTTACATTTGTTCTCTCCTTAGGATTTTGTTTATAAACCGCATCACTTAATTCACTTTCGATAAAAGGCGATAGCTTTTCGCCTTCTTTTTCTTCCATTAAATACCGCAAAACAACAGTAGTTTCGTACAAACGGTTAAGTTTTGCCAAAAAAACATTCAACTCAAGGGTTGGCAAGTGTTTTTTACCGGTAAATCGGTCGGAATGTTCTTTGATATTATCAACCAAATCGGTTATTTTTTGTCGTAATTCGCTTATTTCATCCATCTTTACTGAACTTATTATTTGAGGTTAAAATTAAAAATAATAGTTGAGATGTTTGGGCAAAAGAATAAAGTTGATTGTTTAAACGACTTACCGAGCGAAAATATTGCAGAAATTGATGCTCAGAAAATAACCGATATATCTGTTGTCAGAACAATAGCATCTTGATTATGCAAAATCTATAAAAATAAGTTTGCCAATAATTTTCTAATCGCTAAAATTATGCATTGTAAATCAGTAGTTTTTAACAATTTGAATGAATAACTTTTTTTGATTTATTGATAAGATTTATATAGATTAGCGTTCTTTTAAATCACACAGTAAAATGAAGGTTTCCAACTATATTTTTGTTGCATTTTTTATTTTCCTTTTCATTGGCGTACAAGCGCAAGACCAAGATGTTTTTTATTTTGTTACCGACCGTAACACGCAAAACCCTGAAAAACCGCAAGTTTTCAAAGCCCGCGTAAACCAAAGCGGCATTTCATCCACACTTATAAAAGGTACTTTTAAAGCCGAAAACAATCCTTACTTAAAAAAAGCCCAGATAACCGTTTACAACGCCTCAACCGATAAGTTGGTGGGTATTTACAATACCAATACCCAAACCGGAAATTATATCCTATTACTTGTGCCAAATGTGAAATATGAGTTTAACATTCAAATTCCGGGTTATGCCACTTTTAAAAAAATTGTGGAAATTCCAAATTACGCTTCTACAAAAATCGGAGATGAAATTTCGGCACAGCAAATCATTTTAACCGAAAAAAATAATGTTCCGGATATAATAATTGAAAATCATTTTATTGAAGAAACCGAACCGGTTTTGTTTTTGTTGACCATTTACAACGAAAATAATGAACACCAACCCTATGCCCGACAACTGTACGATGCCGATGAAGAAGAGTTTAAAGACCTGATTGAATTTGAACGCAGGGAACTAAAAGAGACTACTGTTGAGAATGTTGATGAATTGCTTGAAAAAGAAGCCAAAGCACAAGCACAACTCCCGGAAAATGCCAAAAAATTGATGGCAAAAAAGAACTATCCGGCAGCAATGAAAATTTACGACCAATTGCTCAAGCTTTATCCCGACAATGCCGAATATAATTACAATTACGCTTTGTGTTTATTTAACACCGGAAGCCCCGAAAAAGCTATTCCTTACCTGAAAAAAGTCGTAAAACAACCCGGAAAACCTAAAGAAGCACATTATTATTTAGCTCGTGCTTTGCATTTAAAAGGCGACTTTGAACAAGCATCCGAACAATATCAAATTGCCCTGAAAGCTTTACCGGAAGAACAAGCCAAAAAACTGCAACTGAACAAGCTTTTAACACAAAGCAACAACGGAAAAAGACTTATTTCGAACCAGTTAAACATTGATGTTATCAGTAAAAATCAAACTACATTAAATAAACTTACCAAGCATTATCCCGAAAAACTGACAAAAGATGTTATTATTGAAAAAACCGAATTTTTCTTATCCCCTGTAGATAAAAAGAAAGATGAAAAAATGTTGATGTGCCGCCAAGGTGCAGTTATTGTTCAGCCCAGCTACGGAGTAAAAGACAAAAAAGAAAAAGATTTATATTACAACACCCTTATTGGCAATGATAAATGGAGCTTAACCAAAGCTTTACCCAAAGAATTGCAATCGCAAGAAGATGAAAATTACCCTTATCTTACTCTGGATGGACTTACCTTATATTTCTCATCCAAAGGGTTTAACTCTATGGGAGGTTACGACTTGTTTAAATGCACCCGAACTTCTACTCAAGAACCTTTTGGAAAACCCGAAAACTTGGGGTATCCGGTAAATTCTCCTTTTGATGATATTTTATTTATCCCTGACAGTACAGGTGAAATTGCCTATTTTTCGAGCAACAGAAGACAAGCCAATCCGGATAAATTTATTACCTATCATATAAAATTACCGCAAGAAGTATTGCCATTAGCCATTATCAAAGGGCATTTTATGACATTAGACTCTATCCCCAATGTTTCGGCAACCATAACCGTAACCAATACCAATACACAAGAAATTGCAGGCATTTACAACACCAATCCTTACACCGGAAAATATTTAATGGCTCTCATTCCGGGAATAAAATATGAATTATTGATAGAAACCGACAATTACAAAGCACATACGGCATTTATGACTGTTCCGCGCATTACCGACCCAACCCCATTAAAACAACATTTAAGATTGAAAAAAGAAGGAAATTTTGAAGTGTTGAACGTAGATAATTACTTTACACCCGAACAAGCCGAAAAAGTATCGGTTGATTTTGATATCCCAAAAACTGTACAGCAAGTTGAAGCGCAGCCAAAAGCAAAGAAAGAAGATAAATCTATCAGTAAAATCAGAAAACCGGATGCAGCACAAAAACAACAACTTGCACAAGCCATAAAATTGGCAAAGGCAAAAAAATATACCGAAGCACTTAAAATTTTCAACAAACTAAATCCTGTGGTTGACTTTACGCCTGTAGAAGCATATTACTACGCTTTAAGTATGGAAATTGTAGAACCCGATTGGAATACCATTACATCACTGTACGAGCTTGCCGGCATATCGGGACAAACCCCCAAAGAAGTTTATCTGAAGCTTGCCATTGCCAATATGAATACTTACCGGTTCAGTAAGGCGCTAAAAGCCATTGAACGCTACGAATTGGTTATGCGAAATGAAAAAACAGATACCGAAATGCTCAACAACCTGAAAAAAACGTGTGAAATTGGCATAAAAATGAGTGTCAACCCCAAAGCAATGGAAATTTTGCAAGTAAGGGATGTAAAACCCGAATATATGAACACTATTTATTCCTCAACCGGCATACAAGGAAAGTTTATTCCTGCCCCCGAAGAATTAATTTCATCTATTGACAAAAAGCACAATTACCGTCCGTTGATATACCTGAACAAAGACCGAAACATTATGTATTTTGCCAGCTATGGCGAAAACGAAAACTTTGGAAAAGATTTGTATATCCGCAGGAAATTACCTGACAACACGTGGAGTCCGGCAATTAACTTGGGTTATACCATTAACAGTAAATTCGATGAAGAATATCCGTTTGTAACCGACGACGGTAAAACATTGTATTTTGCCTCAAAAGGACACAACAGCCTTGGTGGATATGACATTTTTAAAGCCACATGGAACGATAAAACCAATATGTGGAATGCGCCGGTAAATGTAGGTTTACCCATAAATTCTACTTTTAATGATTATTTTTACGTTGAATAATCAAACACTAATTGCGAATGAAACTCACTGTTGCAGCTGTACAATATAATATCTCGTGGCAAAATAAAGAAGAAAATTTTTCGCGTCTGAACATGCTTTTGCAAGAGGTAGAAGCCGATATTATTATTCTTCCGGAAATGTTTCAAACCGGTTTTTCGATGGAATCGGAAAAACTTGCCGAGAAAGAAAACGGCAAAACATTGCAATGGATGCAAAACAAGGCAAAAGAAAAAAACGCTGCAATTACCGGAAGTTTTATTGTGGAAGAAAATAACACTTATTACAACCGCTTGTTTTGGGTAAACCCCGATGGAAACTACTACACTTACAACAAACGCCATTTGTTTAGAATGGCCGGCGAACATCAATATTTTTCGGCAGGAAAAAAACTAACCGTTGTTGAGTACAAAGGATTTAAGTTTTTACCGCTAATATGTTACGATTTGCGTTTTCCGGTATGGAGCCGCAATGTCAAAGACAAACAACCCATATACGATTGCTTGTTGTATGTTGCCAATTGGCCTGAACCTCGCACATACGCATGGAGCAAATTATTAGAAGCCCGCGCCATTGAAAATTTATGTTATGTAATTGGCGTAAACCGATGCGGAAAAGACGGAAATAACATTGAATATAAAGGAAGCTCTGCCATTATTGATTTTAAAGGAAATGCCTTGCAAACAGCCAAACCATTTTCCGAAGAAATTATCTATTCTACTTTAAATTTAGAGTCTTTAAAATTATTTCGGGAGAAATTTCCTGCCTATTTAGATGCCGATGATTTTGAATTGAAACTTTAAAGCGCCCCTACAAAACTAATACGCATAATCGGATTGGAATACACACTGTTTGGATTTTGTGTTACATTCCACAGCAGCATAATTACAGCATACGAGTTTTTGCCAATGGGTTCGGCATATCCGCCGCCAACATAAACATTATCCACATTTACACGCTGATTAAAACCAAACAACTCCAAGTTCATTACTTCGTATTCGGCATGCAACATCATTGGAAAGTTCTCAAAATAATACTGAGAGAATAATCTTCCGGCATAAATAGAGGTTTGGTAATCGTAGATTTTATCGTTGTAATACAAATACGTTGCACCCAAACCCATGTAAGCATTTTTAAATACCTCGTAGCTTACCATTGGAGAAACTTCCACCAACGTATAATTTCCAAACTGCAGACCAAAATTCCCACCTACACGAACTTTGCTCCAATCAAAGCCATGCGTTTGCGGCTTAGGATTACTTGGTGCAGGTGTATAATCTTCGGTTTGTGCAATACTTTGCAAAGAAATGAACACAAATATTATTGCAAGTAATCTTTTCATTTTAAGTATTTTCGGTTGGCAAACCATATTTTGTAAAGATACGATTTAATTCTTTTTTAGATTTAGCCATAATGCCCTCTCCCTTGGCAACCAATACACCATCGTTATACAAATACGCTTTTGCCAATAATTTATTGCCGTTATCCTCTATTAACATTCCGGTTGCTTTGAGCACACCTTTGGTTACAGGTCGTAAAAGCTGAATATCGAATTTTGCCGTTAGCACAAAAACATCTTCTACCACCGATTGTGCAGCAAAAAATGCAGCATCATCAAGCATTTTAAAATAAACAGAACCATGCAACGAATCGGCAGCATGAAAAAATTGCGGATTTACCTTTATGCTTATTTCGGCTTTTTTGTACGTAACCGTTATCTCGGGTTTATACAACTCATTGACAGGTGCTTTGAGGTAGATTTGCTCGAGTTTTTGATAAAACTTCATTTTATTTGGATTTGAAGAACTTGATGTAAAAATACATCTATTTCGTTTAGTAACGGTTGTTTGGCTTGAATATGCGGACTGTGTTTACAGTTTTCCAACAGAACTTTTTTGGTTAACGGATGTTGATTATCCTTTACAATATAATCCAATTGTTTTTCAGTTCCGTATTCATCATTTTCGCCTTGTACCGCCAACACCGGGGCTTGAATTTTGGGCAATAAGTCAACTATATTCCAATGTTTAAATTCTGGTTTTAGCCAAGTATCTGTCCAGGCAAAAAAAGTACTTTCCACGTGGTTGAAATGATATTTTTTCAGTTTTTCTTTCAATGTATCATCCTTCAAATAAAAATCTTTGGCTTGCCTGATACCTTCCAAACTGATGTCTTCTACAAAAACATGTGCGGCAACTGAAACTACCGCTTGCACGTTTTCGGAAAATAATGCTGCATAAATTAAAGCTATGCTGGCTCCATCGCTGTGCCCGATTAGTATCAAAGGGTTATTTTGCAAATGTAGTTTTTGCAACAGCAGAGGAAGAAAATATTCAGCTTCTTTATGTAAATAATCTTTTTTTCGGGTGTCGAAAAAAGGTGTTGAATGACCATACCCGTAGCGCTCGTAAACAAGTGCCGGAAGTTGCATTTTATCGGATAATAATTTTGGAAAATCTTTCCATTGTGCAATGCTTCCCAGTCCTTCGTGCAAAAAGATGAGTACCGGTGTTTTTTCTTTTTCGGTAAAAAAATATTCTTCACCTTCCCATTGATAAGCTAATGCTATTTTTTCATCAACTTTTATTTTTTCCATTTTTATGGAATTAAATTAAAAAATTTGGCTACCCAATAAGTTGAAAAGAAATTTTTATCTACAGTGTACATATCGGTGTTACCGCCTTTTTTGGGGGCTGTTCCGTCCGGGTCAACCGGAATGGCGTGCATAAGATTATTGATAAGGTATTTTTTAACAACCGTATCGTTACTTGTGTTAATGTGATAAGTCATACTTACATCCGGATTTCCGTCAAAATTATAAACTGTCCCTGAGGTGTTTATTGTATGTAAATTGGTCCATTGTTTTTCCAATTCGCCTGCATTTGCCACACTAACCACATTATCATTTATTCCATGAAAAATGGCTATTTTCGGATAAGTACCGGTAAAAGTTGTATCGGCATTTCTGACTAAATCGCCCCATTCTTGTGCCGTTTTGGAAATTCCTCCGTTCATTGCCGTAAATGCTTCGGTTGCATTAGTGGCGGCTTTGTAAGGTACGCCGGCAAATATTGCTCCTGCACGAAATACTTCGGGGTAACAAGCCAACACATTTACTGCCATTCCTGCACCGGCAGAAAATCCGGTTACATATACATTGCTTGCATCTATGGGTTCATTATCTTTTAAAAAAGAATACATATTAAAAATTGATGCTACCTCGCCTTGATTTTTTTCTTGGTCGGAAGTTAAAAACCAATTAAAACATGCGTTGGAGTTATTGTTTGTACTTTGCTCGGCATAAATAACATAGAATTTATATTGTTCTGCCAATTTATTCCAATCGGTTTCGTAACTAATCATTGATGCATCTTGACTACAGCCGTGTAAAACAATAACAACCGGCTTGTTGGACGAACCCCCCGAAGGTTTATACACATACATTTTTAAATTACCCGGATTTGCTCCGAAGGAGGATACATTGTTCCAACCGTTTTGCATTGTTGCCACTGCAGGATTTCCATTATCGGCTATGTCGGGTTCGCTGTCTTTTTTACAAGAAATAAAACTGAAAAGGGTAAGGAATATAATAAGCGATGTGATTTTCATATATTAAACTTTTACACCAAAGATACACACATCATCTACCTGTTCCAAATTTCCTTTCCATTCATTGAAGAAATTTTCCAACTTAGTTTTTTGTTCTTCCATTGGTAAATCTTGAATACTGAGCAGTAATTCTTTAAAGGGCTTGTATTTTAATTTTTTTCCTTTTGGTCCGCCAAATTGATCGGCAAAGCCGTCTGTGAATAAATACAGCGCATCGCCTTTTTTTAATTGAATTGTATGCATGGTGAACGGTGCGTGTTTTAACGATTTTCCTACGGGTTGTTTATCGGGTTTGAACTCTATCAATTCCTTTTCTCTGTAAATATACAATGGGTTATTGGCGCCACTCCAATTCAACTCTAAGGTATCAGTATTTAAACAGCATAAGGATATATCCATACCATCAGATATATTTTGATCGCTTCTTTCAAATCGTTCTATAATTAATGCTTTTGCTCTATTTAGTATTTTATCGGTTAAGTAGATTTTTTCTTCTATCACTGCTTTGGAAAGAACACTGCTGCACACTACACTTACCATTGCTCCGGGAACACCGTGCCCCGTACAATCGGCTACGGCAAAAAACACTAAATTATCAACCGATTCGAGCCAGTAAAAATCGCCACTGACAATATCTTTGGGTTTGTATAAGATAAAAGAATTGGGTAAATATTTCTTTATAAGATTTTCGGGGGGTAATATGGCTTTTTGAATACGCTTGGCATACTGAATACTGTCAGTAATTTCGATATTTTTTGCTTCAATAGCATTTTTCTGAATGGTGATTAATTTTTGTGATTTGGATTTATTTTTATATGCTTTAATAGAAATTAAAGCGATGACAAGCATTAATGTTAATCCCACGGAAAAAGCTATTTTTTGGGTATTTTGTTTGGCAATTTGGGCATTTTTAGCTTCGTTTTCTTTTGATAAATTTTCGATTAACAACTGTTGTTTTTCATTTTCATAAATTGCTTCTAATTCTCTTTGCTTATTAATGCTTTCTGAAGTAAAAATAGAGTCCTTTAAAATAATTACAGAATCTTTATAAGCCAATGCTTTTTTATAATCACCGGATTTTTTATAATAATCGGCATAAAAATCATAAATATTGATTAATTGCCATTTGTCTTTTCTAAAAGAATAATATTTATATAGTGTATCTAAAAGTGGCTTTACTTTATCAAATTGATTGTTGTAAAAATATATTTGAGCTAAATCGATTAATGATAAGTAATAATCATAATCGTTTCCTATTACCTTAGCTAATTTTAAAGCTTTTTGATTATATTCAACAGCTTTATTCATATCATTTTTCTGTAAGTACAATTCAGATAGATAGGCATAAATACCACATAAATCATAAGACTCATTAATGGTTTCCAAATATTTTTTTGAAATATTAAAATGGTACTCCGCAGAATCTAATTGTTTTTTATCTAAATAAATTAACCCAATGTTGTTATGGATTTTTGTAAACAACGAGGTATCCTTAAACACCGGATGCATTACAGTATTTAATCCCTTATAATAAACCGCTAAAGCTTTATTGTATAAATCTTGTCTAAAATAGCACAACCCCAAATTAGAGTAAGAAGCTGCAATTTCTGAATTATCTTTAAGCTTCTCTCTGTATTTTAAGCTAACAAGTAAGTTGTTTATAGCATCAGAATACTTACCTAAATCCATATAGCTGATAGCCAAATTATTGAATATACTTCCTTTTGTTTGGTTACTCAATTTAGAAGTATCTCCCTCGGTATTTAATTTAAAATACTTATGAGCGGTAACAATATCGCCAACCAATGCATAAGATATAGCTATTTGATTTTGAGCATGGGTTTTGAGCGCTGGGTAATTATCTAGTAAATTTAATTGAGTTTCCAGACTTTTAGCTTTTGCCAAACTCGAATCAAGATTGACATTTCTTAATTTTATTATCTCATCAACTTTGTTAAAATACTCTGTAGTATCAATAGTTTCCGAGTTAGAAAAGAAGGAGATAAATATCAAACAAACGGCTAATATGTAGTTTATTGATTTCAAGATTTTTAAAAGTAAATAATTCGTTTAAATAAATAAAATGAAAACATTAAAATCGTCAGTTTAAATACAATATTTAGCTAAAGAAAGAATTTTTTAGAATGGATTATGATTAACTTGCAATTTGCAAAAGTTCCGCCGTTAGACGGATAAACTGACTCCGTTTGATTCATTCCAGTTCATACTTTCACTCCAATTACACAAACGTCGTCCACTTGTTCCAAATCGCCTTTCCAATTAATAAAAGTTTGCTCTATTATTTGCTTTTGCTCATCCATGCTTTTATCTTGAATGGAAAGCAACAACTCTTTAAAAGGTTTGTATTTGAATTTTTTGCCTTTGGGGCCTCCAAATTGGTCGGCAAAACCATCGGTGAACAGGTAAATGGAATCGCCTTTTTGTAGTTCAATGGTGTGTGTGGTAAACGGTTGAGGGTTTTCGACTTTTCCTATGGGTTGCTTGTCGGGTTTGATTTCTATAAGTTTTAAGTTTTGAGTGTTGAATTTTGAATATTCATTTTTTGATTCATCATTTAACATTTCTAATTCAACATTTCTAACTATCCACAGCGGATTGTTAGCGCCTGCCCATTGGAGGGTCATGGTTTTAAAGTCGATGGCACAAAGCGAGATGTCCATACCATCTTTTACTTCTTCGGAACTTTTGACAAAACGTTCGATGACCAACTCTCTAGTTCTGTCTAATTATTTTACCGGGTTCGGTTATTTTTTCTTCTATTACCGCTTTGGTAAGGGCATTACTGCAAACCACGCTTACCATTGCTCCCGGTACGCCGTGACCGGTGCAATCGGCTGCGGCAAAATAAACGGTGGTTTCGAGT
>MDTD01102784.1_pt1 | contig 124486 bp, 103 predicted proteins | sample 811221 | NCBI WGS metagenome assembly MDTD01 (sample SAMN05326646, study PRJNA326480) | marine metagenome | isolation source: seawater | place: Pacific Ocean: South West | collected 2011 | reverse complement strand
TACCTCGTGGTCTGTACCTGCCTGTCCGGTAGGTAGGGCTCACAAACCACTCCTAAAAAATGGGACCAGTGTAATCCCCCTTGCCCCCTTTATGCAAGGCCTTTACACTGATTTTGGGGTAACAGAAAAGGGGGATTCCAATAGGATGATATTCCTTCCCTGGAGCTCATGTTGGCGTTCCACCATCTCGTCAGGTATCACTCCAGCAAGGGACGATACTAAAGACCTACTTTTGCCTGCCTACCTACATCGTCCTCTTCGAGAGATGATGAATGGAGGGGTAGGTGGTTGTAGATTCTGTAATCTGTGGTCGGTGTATCACTGTGTCTCACCGACCAGCCCATAAAAGCGGGGACCCACCTAGCGAGGATAGACACCAGCCAGGGATCTGAGTAGCAAACACTAATTGATCCATTTTGAAAGATTGACTTTAGAAGTAATCCCCCTTTCCTAAAGGGGGATACAGGGGGATTTTCGCTGATGTTCAAGTATCGTCTCCTGCAAGGGACCGGCCTACTTTTGCCTACCTACATCGTCCTCTTCGAGAGACGATGAACGGAGGGAATCCCGAAGGGATGACATGATTGTAGAAAAATATTATTAATACAAGATTAAACTCCGAAGGAGTGACATAATAATAACACCCCTTCGGGATTTATTTAGGTGTCTAAGACATGGGTATGTGCAGGACTTAACCAAACGCTGGTGAAACACACGGCTTGAAGGCACCAAGAAGAAATGGGACCAGTGTAATCCCCCTTGCCCCCTTTATGCAAGGCCTTTACACTGATTTTGGGATAACAGTAAAGGGGGATTCCAATAGGATGATATTCCTTCCCTGGAGCTCATGTTGGCGTTCCACCATCTCGTCAGGTATCACTCCAGCAAGGGACGATACTGAAGGCCTGCATTTGCCTGCCTACCTACATCGTCCTCTTCGAGAGACGATGAACGGAGGGAAATTCGTCCAATGCGGACCTAAAAACGAACTCTGCATCGTCATCCTGAATGGAGCGAAGCGGAATGAATGGATCTTAGTATTCGGAAGGACTCCCACCGTTTTAAAATAGCGTCTTCTAATACATACGATTTTTTTACATCGTCCTTTTTGAGAGACGATGAACGGAGGGAATCCCGAAGGGATGACAGGATTGTAGAAAATATCATTAATACAATATTAAACTCCGAAGGAGTGACATAATAATAACACCCCTTCGGGGTTTGGACCTTCTATTTGATCTAGGATCTATAATAATGGCATCCCTTCAGGATTTATTAAAGTGTCCTTACCACCTCTTCTTACCCCATGGTCTGTGCCTGCCTGCACGCTGGCGCTGAAGCTTTAGCGCCAGCGTGCAGGCAAAGGCAGGGCTCACAGACCACTCCTAATTACAACCCCCTACTTACTATTATGCACATGCACATCCATTTGTGGGAATGGGATGTTGAGGCCGTGTTTCGGGAATTCTTTATACACCTTCTCATTCATGTCGAAATACACCGGCCACAGATTTTCTGCTTTTGACCAGGTCCTCACGACGATATTCACAGAACTATCACCCAAAGAATGCAGAGCAATAAAAGGTTCAGGATCTTTCAGGATCCGATCATCGGCATCAATAAGCTTTTGGATCACTTCTTTCGCTTTGTCCACATCATCACCGTAGCCGATACCGAATTTCCATTCGTTTCTTCTATCATCCTCCTTTGAGAGGTTGGTCATGTCGGAATTGGCGAGCGCGCCATTAGGCACATAAACCACTTTTTTGTCAAAAGTATTGATGATGGTATAGAAGATCTGGATCTCCTTCACCGTACCCAGGTATCCCTTGGCATCGATGACATCTCCTACTTTGAAAGGTTTCAGGATCAGGATGATCACTCCTCCGGCGAAATTCTGCAAAGTACCTTGTAGCGCTAAACCGACTGCCAAACCAGCGGCACCAATGATAGCTATAAAGCTGGTCACCTCGATGCCCACCATATCTATTACAGACACGATGAGGGCTGCCTTAAGCGCAATGTTGAGCAGGGTGACTAAAAAGGGAGTCAAGGATGGGTCGAACTCTCTTTTAGTTAATATTTTTCTGACTGCGCGTGAAAGTAACTTGATGATCCACAGTCCAACGATCAGTGTGATGATGGCCAAAACAATTTTTGGCCCATATTTCCATAAAAGATCTATAGCTGTTTGCGTTAGATCAAACGCCTTATTTACTTGGTCTTCCATAATTTTTTAGTCTTCCGGATAAGGTATAAAAATAAAGTTGGTGAACTGCTGATCTACAATAAATAGACAGCAAAATTCATCGGGATCTTTGTAAGCTTCAATGAATTTATCTTTTTCCTCTACAAGCTTACGCTCAAGAAACTCTTCCAGAAAAGAGGCATAATAATTCATTTTATTCTCCAAACGCCCTTTCTCATAAAGCAAATTCCCTATCGGAATGTTTTCATTAGAGACCGGAAATATGGGAAAATCTGAAAATTCCCGCTTTCTGATCTGATAAGAGGCTTCTTTGATGAGCTCTGCCACCTTCACAAAATCAGATGAGATCTTCCCTAAGTATTTCGGATTTAATTCAGGATCGTTTTGCATGAATTCAGGATATTCTTGGTGCCTAATACTGATTGCAAAGAAAGCATTATTTAGATCTCTTGTCCATACTTTACCTGGTTAAAAGTACCGTAGAAGCTGACTATCCCACTCCAGGGTCTGCGCTTGCCCTACAGGTAGAAAGGGGTGAGAGATGACTATGCGAAACAAAACCGACCACCCTCCCGTCATTCCCGAGCGTCCCTAAGGACGAGTCGGGAATCTATCGTTCTAAAAGGGGCCCTGACTTCTTTGGGGCCCGACCCCTCAGAGGTCCGCCGACGCTAAAGCTTTAGCGCAAGAGTCCGGCAGGAGTAGAGAAACAATCAACTTCACAAGAGACCAAAAATGGATAGTAGAATTTGAACCCTATACCAGGATCAAAATGTAAATTTGCCCCATGCACAAACTCTCATTGCCAAATGGGATGTCGCTTCCAGTCCTCCAAAAAACCCAGCTTATGCTTTGACACGTTGGTGTTTTCGTCAAAAAGCTTCATTATTTTCTCTTTAATATGGTGGCCAGGTGTAACCGCATTGCATAAATATAGGATAACAGAGATAATTAAAAACGGTCTGTTGATCTCCAGTGGCCTTAGATCGCCTAAAAGCCAGGGTAATTGAGGGTTATTCAGTACAGGTTTTGGCTTTAAAACCATCAGACGGCTATAAAGCCGGGAATGATGAGCTACTATGTTCCGAAAATAGGTGACAGCTTCGAGCCAGCTTGCCAGCTCCTTGTGAATATTCAGTCCCATCGACTGGGTAATCTTAGCTTTCTCGGGTAGCTGATGATGAAGGTTGTTAAAATACTTGGAAAGCGTACCCATTGAGATCACCTCAATAATCTTCCACGCCTCCGGATCCTGGTCGGGGAAACGCTCTTTGTGGTCTTTAATAAAGATCTCCTTGCTATAGCCAAACTCTCTTTCCAGTGCCTGAATGTTCTCTTCATGTGCCGATTCACTCCTGAATAGCTCCGTATTTCTATACCAAAATGGACCATAGCTCAGCGACAGAAAATAGATCATTTTTGTGCGCATGGCAATTTCAATTCGCTCAATCCCATCAAAAAGCAACAACCTCAGATGCCTATCAAAATTGTATGAATCAATGAAAAATTATATCCGGGTGAAACTGATGCGACACTTTGTCAAGCTGACGATCCCACCAATAACCCTTAAGGCGATAATAGCTAATGTTTAACAAATAATGTTTGGCAGCTTCTGAGTCCCTAAACTTCATGCCTCTAGACTGCAACAGGGCGATTTGCTCTTCTATGGGAAGGACCGGCTTAGGCATAGATCCGAAAAAGCTGGAAGGGATATAAAAGGAAAGACCCGAGCGCAGTTCTAATGGTATGCATCCCGGGTTTAGTTGATACAAATATACGTTGGATCCATGTATTTTGATACATTTTATTGCACTTTTATTATGAAAAGGATACCATTTTCATAAAAATATAAAATTATTACACAAATAACTGCACGATCGGTGATGATCAAACTATTTTGTAAGAGAATGAAATCCAGAACCACTTCTCCAGTCCTGCAAGGGGATTGTGTCGTCACCAATCATGAGATCTGGCGACTCCTGATTGGCTCCTTCCCAAATCTAGTTTGGGACAGGCTACAATGACGAAGCTTGGGGGTTTGTGCTACGCCGCTACAATAGCTGCCAACATCAATTCCCCTTCACCTCCTCCAATAGTTTCTTTAGCCCTCATGCCGGGCAGGCAGATACCGGGGCGCGTAGCCATTTTTCTTGATAAAAAAGTACCGCGGCGGCGGACCGCTCAAAAAATCAATCGGACCGCCGAAGCGGCCAGAATAATCACTTCCCCCCGCAAACCCTACACACGCCGTATCGACGGACCGCCGGTATTATTCAGATATTAGAAGTTTTATATAGACTTCATGAATCTCCTTCGTCGATTTCTGGCGGGCCACCGCTCAGTTTCACCTTTGGTGAAAATGGAGGTATTAGCTCTTAGCAGATTAAATAGGAAATCTGAAGGCTTATTTCATAGCTAATCCCTCCAATTGCGAAGCAAAAGAGCGTAGATCTGAAAATTTGATCTGGTGATTCCTGATTGGTTCCTAAGACCAAATAATTTTAAGCTTTTTCACCAGCTCTCAGCTTCCTTTTCCAGGTCTTCCTGAGTGGTATATTGTCCGGATTTAAGCTGTGCTTCTGCTTTTTGCAAACGCTGATTGTAAGCTGATTTGGTGAGTGGCTCTCCTTCTACGGTATAACCAACAATCATTTCTTCGTCTAAAAGCTTATCAATTTTTTCCAGTAGACCTGGTTTTGATACACTCATGATTTTCTGCATCACACCCCATTTGGTTTCCTGTAAATCCATTTTAATTCTTTTTACTCCTTCACAAAGTAACAATTTTCATAGATATTTTGATCGGTAGATGGCAATAAAAATACCTAAACAGCATCTTGAGATGGAGCGATAATATGATAAGATATGGATTCAACAAAAGAGATTTAGGATCATTATAAGTTTCCTTCCCAAATCAAGTTTGGGACAAGCTACAATGACGATGCTTGTAGCACGAGCTTGTGCTACACCGCTACAATTTGCGAGTGTAGACTATTGCCTAAATGTAATACTTTACAAAATCGAAATTCTGGAATCCTGCATAGGCTATCACGGCGGTGGGGGAAAATTGGCGGGCAGCTTGCGGGAGGCCGTGTTGCTGGAGGTTGGCCATGAGGGAGGCGTGTGGTGTGTGGGCCGTGCACTTATTAAATTTTCCAAGGGCTTTTTGGCGGTCCGCCGCCGCGGTTCGTTTTTGGCCCTTCAAAAATGAAAGCCTCCCTGGCAAGGGTGATGGAATAGGATCTTTCAGATGAGAACATCTTCTGAGAGACCGAATCAAGCCTTTATAAAAGAACATTTAGCCCCATAAATAACTTTTGAACACTAAGTTTGCCCCATGCACAAAATCTTCCTCCTCACCGCCTCTATCTCCGGTGCCCTTGCCGTATCCCTCGGTGCCTTTGGTGCCCACGCCTTAAAAGCTAAACTCACAGCGTCTGGCCTCCTCAGCACCTATGAGACGGCTGTAGCCTATCATTTCTACCACACCCTGGCTTTATTGGCCATCGGCTTACTCGCCATGAAGTTCCCCTCTGCCACCCTCAACTGGTCGGGCTATGCCATGATCGCCGGCCTGGTGATCTTCTCCGGCTCGCTGTATGTGCTGTGTCTGACAGGCGTCCGGTGGCTTGGAGCCATCACACCTATTGGGGGCCTGGCGCTGATAGCAGGCTGGGTGCTGCTGTTTGTGGCGGTTTGGAGAGCGGTGTGAGGATATCTATCTTAGCATATGTCTGACGTTCATGATCCCATCACTCGTTCTTATAACATGAGCCAGATCAAAGGGAAAAACACAAAACCTGAGATTTTGGTTAGAAAAATACTACATTCAAATGGTTTCAGATACCGCTTACATGTGAATGATCTTCCCGGAAAACCAGATATAGTGCTACCAAAATATAAAACTGTAATCTTCGTCCATGGTTGTTTTTGGCATGGACATAAGGATTGTAAGTATTTCGTTAAGCCAAAAACCAACACAGATTGGTGGTTAAATAAGATCTCCAAAAATATAGAAAATGATAAGAAGAATGTCCAAATACTTAAGTATAATGGTTGGGAAGTGATAATCCTATGGGAATGCGAACTCAAGCCAAAATTGTTTAATAGAACAATAAATACGGGATTTTTTCAAAAAATTCGTCGAAATAATTGTTACTAATTAAGGATTCTACGAAATTCACTTAGTGAATTTTATAGATTTATTTGCAGGTGCCGGTGGATTATCCGAGGGATTTATTCGAGCAGGATTTAAACCTATTGCCCATGTTGAGATGGATAAGGCAGCCTGTTTTACATTGAAAACAAGGATGGTCTATCATCATCTAAAAGCAAATGGATCTTTCAAAAAGTATGTTGACTACTTAAAAGGTGAAATTAACAGAGATACTCTTTATAAATATGTCCCCGAGGATGTACTTAACTCCGTAATTAACCTGCCAATTTCTGATAATACCAATTTAGAAATCCACAACAAAATTGAAAAGATTCAGGGAAACAGACCTGTTGATTTAATAATCGGAGGTCCTCCTTGCCAAGCATATTCAATAGCTGGAAGATCTAGATCTTCAAATGGTATGAGAGGTGATGAACGAAATTACTTGTATGTTCAGTATGGAAAATTCCTTGCTAAGTACAATCCTAAAATGTTTGTCTTTGAAAATGTTTTGGGCCTTAAGTCAGCTGGTAAAGGTGTTTATCTGGAGAACATGAGAAAACTCTTTTCAAAGAAAGGTTATGAGATCAAATTGTTTACTCTTGAAGCAATTAACTTTGGTGTCCTTCAAAACCGCAAGCGTATCATTATTCTTGGGTGGAATCGAGAGCTTGGTATTAAAATACCGGATTTGGAAGCAATTCGATATGAAAATAAGTCAACCGTTTCAAAATTACTTGAAGATCTCCCACAAATAGAAGCTGGAGGGGGACTTGATAAATTTGCTAGTTATTCCACTATTACAAATGATTATCTTAAAAACTCTGGTATTAGAAATGGGATTGACGTTCTAACACAACACGTTTCAAGACCTCATTGTATCCAGGATAAAGAAATATATTCAATTGCTGTTACAAAGTGGAATGAAGAAAAAAAGAGGCTGAGCTATACCGATTTGCCAGAACGCCTACAGACTCATAGTAACAAATCGTCCCATCTGGATAGATTCAAAGTTGTCGCAAATGATCTGGCTTATTCTCATACCGTAGTGGCTCATATTGCCAAGGATGGTCATTACTATATTCACCCAGATCTATCTCAAAACCGATCGATTTCCATTAGAGAGGCTGCACGACTCCAGTCTTTTCCGGATGACTTTTATTTTGAAGGTGTACGAGAAGGGTTAAATCGAACACCTGCTTTCCGTCAAATTGGCAATGCTGTTCCTCCATTGATGGCGGATGTAATTGCCAGATACATAAAGAAATTCTTTAGTTAAATACTAATTTTTACTTTTCACACAGCTCTAGTCTATATCAATTTAGACATTTTCCTTAAATTGGTTCATAAAGTCCGTTATGAACCAAATGGAAGAATATACTTCAGAAGAAACTCCCCCCAAGGCAGGGGCAATGATTAATACCCTGCGTGCATTTGGTTACAATTTACAGACCGCAGTTGCTGACATCATTGATAATAGTATTTCTGCCAAGTCAGAAAATGTCTGGATAAGGTACGAGTGGAATGGAGAACAGTCATGGGTAACTATCACTGATGATGGGAATGGAATGACTAAAGAGGAGCTGGTTGAAGCCATGACTCCGGGGAGTAAGGACCCCAAGGATGATAGGGAAGAACATGATCTTGGTCGTTTTGGTCTGGGTTTAAAAACTTCCTCTTTTTCTCAATGCAAATCACTGACTGTAATTACGAAGAAGCATGATCATAACTTAGTTAAGAGGTGTTGGGACTTGGATTATGTTAATGAATCCGGAAAATGGAATTTGCTAGATTATTTATCAGATTCGGTATTTGAGGGTGAATTGGCTCAGCTGAAAAGTGGTACAACAATTCTGTGGGAAAAACTTGACCGTTTAGTCGGTAACTCACATGTCACAAATGAAGCCGCACGGTCAGTTTTTCTTGAACAATTCGAGTTGGTGGAGCAACACCTGAGCCTGGTTTTCCATAGGTATATTGAAAAGAAAAAACTCACTATCTGGATGAATGACCAAAAGCTTGATCCCTGGGATCCATTTATGAAGGAATCATCAGGTGGTCAACTTGTTGCACGTGAGAGCCTGGATAATGATCAGGTCAAGTTAAAATGCTATGTGTTGCCTCATATCTCAAAGCTTAGTTCAGAAGAGAGATTGTTGGCTAAAACAGATCAATGGTATAGTTTGCAGGGTTTTTACATCTACAGGAATAGCAGGTTGTTGCTCTACGGTGATTGGCTTGGTCTCTTTCAAAAGAATGAACATTTTAAAAATGCCAGAATTCTAATTGACATTTCCAATAAACTTGATCATGATTGGAAAATAGATATTAAAAAAGCGACTGCCACTCCCTCTTTAATAGTCAGAAAAGATCTGATAAGATTGGGTAAAATGACTCGCAAAGCCGCTGGAGCGGTTCACCGCTACAGAGGCAATCAGTTGATGCTGGACGATTCTATAAAAAGTTTTTCCTTTCAATCCGTTTGGAAAGCTCGGAAAACCAGAGATGATGCCAGACACTATTATATCAATTCAGAACATCCCCTGATAAAGGATCTGCTGGATAAGGAAACTATTAGCAGTGCTGAATTTAAAAGAATTTTAAAGTTAATCGGTGAAACTACACCAGTAGAATCGATTATTCAATTTCATAGCGAAGAACCAGAATCTCATGAGCTGAGGGATAATCAACCGGAACCGGATCATGGAACAATTGAGCTTGCCAGACTCATGTATAATTCTCTTAAATCAACAGGGCTTGCTAAAGAAGCTGCAATAAAGCAGATTTTCAATATTGAGCCCTTTAACCAATACACCCAACTGATTGAATATTTTGACTAATGGATCAATTTGAAAGTGCCCGAAATATCGCTCATGTTCTTCTTGCGAAGTATAACAGGGCCGAACTCACTGCAGATATCATTGCTGCAGAAGTAGAAAATGTATTCCTTATGCCAGGATTCGATCGTTCTGTCAAGGAAGATCTGATATCACAACTGGAGGCTGATTTTGAGATCTATTCCGGGGAGGCCACTCAGCTGATTGACAAAGATGTAAAGCCTTGGTTAAGTGATGTTAAAGCATCAATTCAGTGGGAGTTATGGAATCGGTATCGTTCATATCTTAAAGCAAAAGATGGTTCTTTTCCTGTTGATAACCTCGATGATATCACAGACAAAATTCTGGATAAATGTATTAATCCTAAAACTCCCGGAGCATGGGACAGGAGAGGTATGGTTGTAGGTAATGTTCAATCAGGAAAGACTGCTAACTATACAGGATTGATCAACAAGGCAACAGATGCCGGTTATAAGCTAATTATAGTGATTGCTGGGATACACAATACCCTTCGCTCACAAACTCAGGTGCGAATTGATGAAGGATATATCGGACGAAATAGCGCAGATTTAATATTAAGAGGCAAAACAAATCGTTTAGGCGTTGGAAATTACAAAGTTGACACAGAAATATATTCTTATACATCATCGGATGATAAAGGGGACTTCAATAGAGGAATTGCTACTAGGTTAAGTGTGCCAATTGGAGGCAAAAGTCCCACTGTGTTAGTCATAAAAAAGAATAAAAGCGTTTTAGAAAACCTTATACTTTGGTTGAATCAATCTGCTGCTGATGATTCATCGGGTAACCGAAAGATTCATAATGTTCCTGTTTTAGTAATTGATGATGAAGCTGATAATGCATCAGTTAATTCAGGAACTGAATTGGACGTGAAAACAATTAACCGGCTTATCCGAACTTTGTTAAACCTTTTCAGTCAAAATACCTTCATTGGATATACGGCAACCCCATATGCTAATCTATTTATCCCAGCAACCTGGCATGAAGAGCTTGAAACCATGGTCAAGGATATACAATTAAAGGTTGGTGAAGACCTGTTCCCGAGAGACTTTATTATCAATATTCCACCTCCATCAAATTATATTGGAGCGGCACAGGTTTTTGGGTTTGAGAATGAAAAAACAGGAGAACAATTTGAAGGATTGGACATAATCAGGAGTGTCTCAGATCAGGAAGGTTTTTTCCTTGAGACACATTGGGATTCCAGGGGATTTGAAAGACAAAGGCTACCTGAGGATTTACCTGAGGATGTACCCGTATCTTTGAAAGAAGCCATCCGTTCCTTTATCCTGACTTGTGCAGTGAGGCGACTGAGAGGTCATGATAAAAAACACAACTCCATGCTTATCCATGTGGCGCTCAGAGTTGCATGGATTGATCGCATTGCCTGGTTGGTGAATGAAATTCTAAGAGATTATAAGCGGCAAATCAAATCCGGACAGGGTAATCTGCTGTCCGAACTGGAAGAACTCTATAAAGATGATTTCATTCCTACAACGGAAGAGGTACTGGAAAATCTGACATACTCTGATCCAAAAATCAAAATATATGATTGGGATAGGGTTAAGTCGGAATTGATAAATGCAGTAACTAAGATTGACGTCCGTGCTGTTCACGGTACAAAAAAGACGCGTGATCTTGAATATCACAATATTGAGGAAATAAACTACAGCAAATATGAAAACGGTTTATCAGTAATAGCAGTTGGAGGAAATAAACTGGCACGTGGGATTACATTGGAAGGTTTATCAATAAGTTACTATCTACGTACTACCCGAATGTATGATTCTCTTATGCAGATGGGTAGGTGGTTCGGTTACAGGCCGGGATATGTTGATCTGTGCAGATTATATACAACCGAACAACTGGTAAACTGGTATCGTCACGTGACTATGGCTACTGAGGAAATGCGGGCAGATTTTGACGAATTGGCTGCCAGAAATCTGCGCCCTGAGGATTTTCAGTTAAAGGTCCGGACACATCCGGGGATGCTACTCATTACCTCTCTTGCCAGGATGAGGGATCATGAGCGAATACAAGTAGGCTTTTCAGGTAAACTGATTCAGACGTATGCATTTGATAAATCATCCTCTGTAGTTGATTTGAACTACCAGGCATTTACAAATCTACTAAACCGACTTGCCGGTCCTGAAATGCAGGAATCTAATCGAGGCATTAATGGCTTACTATGGAATAATGTGAGTTCAAATATCATTTCAGATTTTATTGCGTCCTATCGTTCGGGCTACATCCGCAGTGATATTCTAAGGGCATACATTGAAAAACAAAATCAAAATGGTAAGCTTAACAACTGGTCAGTTGCAATTATTCTCAATACGGGTAATACCATAACTACAAAAGGGGATCTCAGTGGTAAACCTGTTAAACAACATACGTTTACCTGGAGTGATGGAAATATTACAGGTGGACTCCCCGCGCGTAATCTTGAAAACGGTCTGACAGAACTAAGTGTAAAGGGAAACAAAAATGCTATTCTTGACAAAAGGGCCAGAATGATAGATCTGCAATTTGCTTCTGAACCAACTGAGCAGGAAATAAAGGATAAACGCAATAGTGAAGGAATCCCTCTACTTGTAATTATGCCTTTAGATCCGAGAGTATCTCCTGATCTGGATGAGAAAATCCCTTTGGTTGGTTTTGGTTTGGTGTTCCCGGAATTTGATGGAGAGGAAACTTACGAATATGCTGCGAGACCTCTTCAGGCTGAATTTGAAGAAACTCTGCAGGAAGATGACGATACGGAAGATGATGACTGACATAAAACAAATATGGGTTAAGCAGGAATCTGCCTCGGGAAAGAATGTCGTGAGAAAAAGGGTTGAATCCATCCTTGGATTGAATTGTTTTATTGGTCTTATAGGAGTTACAGGGGCAAGAATGTTTCAAATGGAACTGGATACTTCCCTGCCAGTCCATAAAAACTTCCTGAGAAAGTTTCGTGGAGTAGAAATACAAGCAATTCCCTTTAGCCAATCCCATATTGAATATACAATCATTCTGCTCGAAAAGGAGCTGACAGAAATTTTCACATTATTTATAGAGGACATTATTGAAAAACTTGGACCGGTCGCTGAACCTCAACATGCACTAACGATAATCTATCAAAGGGTCAATTATTGGAAAAAATTATTTGCCCGTGTATCAGGGGAATTTTTAACACCACAACAACAGCGTGGTCTGTTTGGTGAGTTGTATTTTCTGTCATTGCTACTTGATCGTAATGAAAATAAACAATCAGTCCTTGATTCATGGCAAGGCGTTTTGGGTGCGAACCAAGACTTTACATTTAACTATAATGCAGTTGAAATTAAAACGACAAAGGCAAACAACCCTTCTTTGAATATTTCAAATGAATTACAATTGGATTATTCCTCTTGGAATTCTTTGTTTTTGGGTGTGGTCTTGGTAAACGAATCAGCCGGTTCAATAAACTCTCTTAGTAGTATAATTAATGAAATATTAGATGGTCTAGCCTTCAATATTGAGCTAGTGAATGCCTTTAAAGTAAAACTTGGATTTGCTGGTATCGAAGAAGAAGCTATTGATGCTTACTCGGAGATCAGTTTTACCCCCAGAAACATTCGTTTATTCAATGTCAAGAATGGTTTTCCAGTAATCACCCCTGAATCCTTAAATAGCGATTCAATCCACAATGTCAAATATCAGATTGACATTGCCGCTTGTTCCTCTTTTGAGGTTCAAGAAGAAGATGTTTTCCCCATCCTGTTTGATAAATAGAAAATGGCTGAACACACAGATTTTGAATTGGAACAATTCCTTGTGGAACTTCATAATGAAGTGAATGCATTGGCATATTCTGATTCGGATGGGGAATCAAAAGAAAACAAATTCACTGAATACGTAATGGAGATTCTGTCGGAAGCTGGTGAGACAGAAGGGACAAGACTTTGTCCCTATGAAAAGGAAAATAAATGGGAAAACATTCAATTCAAGATTAATGGTTACGCTATTCAGGATGGATTTGAATCGGTCGATGTTTTTATATCAAGTTTCATGGATTCAAGCCAGATCTACCGTGTTACTAAATCAGAATTTGACAAATTGATTAAATGGCCCTTAGACTTTCTGAATTCGGCTCTAAAGGGTTACCTGGTAGATATAGAGCCGTCAAACGAAGCGCATGGTTTAGCAAAGTTGATAAGGGATAATCGCAATGATATAGTAAGGGTCAATGTTTTTATTCTTTCAAATGGTAATATTCCTCATGACCCACCAAAGAATTATAAAATGAAGGGGTTTGAGGAAATGGCATTTAACTTTCATATTTGGGATGCTGAGCGATTACATAGGTTATCGCAATCAAAAAACAATAGAGAACCCATTGAAATTGATTTTGAGACAACCTTGGGTGAGGTAATCCCTTGTTTGTCTATGCCGTCAAAAAATGATCTGTATGAGTGCTATCTTGCTATTGTACCTGGCAGCATCTTGGCAACACTTTACAAAAACTATGGTACAAGGCTATTGGAAAGTAATGTCAGAGCATTTTTGCAACAAACCGGCTCAGTTAATAAAGGAATAAGAGATACAATTCGGGACGAACCACACATGTTTCTACCCTATAACAATGGGTTGGCAACAACAGCACAGGAAGTAAAAACTAAAATCCTTGAAAACGGCAAGCTAGTAATTACTGGCGTTAAAGATTTTCAAATTGTAAATGGCGGGCAAACTACAGCTTCTTTATATCATACAGCAAAAAAATTTAAAGCAGATATTTCAGGCGTTTTCGTGCAGATGAAATTGACTGTGATCAAGGATGAGGATAAAAAGAATGAAACCGTCCCATACATTTCAAGGTTCGCAAATAGTCAGAATAAAGTTTCTGAACTTGATCTTACGTCGAATAACCCTTTTCTGCAGCGGCTCGAAGAACTTTCCCGAACAACTTTTGCAGTCGATAGTGAAGATTCTAATAAGCAAACTATTTGGTTTTTTGAAAGGGTAAAAGGACAATATCGTGAAGCATTAAATAAAGAGCCTACAAAAAGTAAAAAGGATGCATTTCTTTTAAAAAACCCCAGAAGCCAGGTTATTATCAAATCAGAAATTGCAAAGTACTTTAATATATTTAATCAGTACCCGTATCATGTTTCTAAGGGAGCCCAGAAAAACTACAACTTTTTCCTAAAGGAGGTAGAACAGGAGTTCAAAAAATCAAAACCAGGTAGGCTGTATTGGCAAGATACTGTGGCCTTAGCCATTCTTTTTAAAGCTACTGATAGACTGTTCGGACGCAAAAATCAGGATGCTATAGGAGATACCAACATTAAGTCTCATACTGTTGCATACGCACTCTCATATTTCCATTTTCTGACAAAGAATTTGATAAATCTTGATCAGATATGGATTGAACAAACTATTAGAGAAGATCTCTTAAAGGAAATAAAGAAAGTACTAATCTATGTCTATAATTTTTTGAATTCCTTGGATGTCGCGCTAATAAGTGAAGCTGCAAAAGCAGAAAAGACATGGAAATTGCTGAGGGAATCAAAGGATCATCCGATTGATATGGCTGTTGTTGCTAATTACTTGACCCGGGAAGTAGATTTTAAGAAAAGGTATAAGTCGGATGCAGAAGATTCAGAGGAAGTAGCACTGTATGATAATCTCCAGAAAATTACTTCTATGGGACTAAGGTTTTGGGATGGTTTGTGCATTTACAATTCTGGCAATCAGATTTTTAATAAATATCAGGAAAACTTTTTAAGCCTGATTCGGAAGAAACTAATGGATTCAGGAACATTAACACAAATAGAAATTGAAAAAGGAGTTGAAATCCTTGATCATCTAAAGAACTACTCTCTTGATATTGAAAATGTTATCACACTCAGCAAGCTGAGTGATAGGGAAATTGCAGACCCCTTGTTGATCTATAACAGATTAAGAAAGCTTACAGATTCTGATTGGGCAAAGATTATTGATTTGGGTGAACAAAGTGGAGCTCTATCGTTTAATGAGATTAGCGTAATAAGATCAGTAATGAGAAAGCTGAAGTTAAAAGAAGGTATCGACATAAAAAGGATGATGATTATAGAGGGGGCACTCAAAAAGCTTAAGAAATTTGGAATTAGTTATTGAAACAGAGGTTGTTTGGTTAAAACTTCATAAAACAAACGCCTCCTTCAAGAAAGCGCTTTCTTTTGAATGCTGCTATCGCCCCCGAGATTTGTTTAATTATATTTAGCAACTAAACCATTATCTCCCACCTCATGAACCCAAGCCTACTCATCATCCTTCTTTGCGGAACCTTTTTCTTGCTTATGTTCCTCTATTTCGTCCCGGTAAATCTCTGGATCACTGCGATCTTTTCCGGGGTGAAGATTGAGCTGATACAATTAGTCTTTATGCGGATTCGCAAGTCACCCGTAAAGGACATTGTAAATGCGCTCATTATCAATACCAAAGCCGGGGTCAAAATCACCAGCACCGACCTGGAGACACATGCCCTGGCCGGAGGGGATGTGAATGCACTTACCAAAGCCCTGATCAAAGCCAAAAAAGAAGGAATTGAGGTCACACTGCAAGAGCTCACGGCACAGGACCTCGCTGGTAATGATCTCATGGCGTTTCTGGAAAAATCAAAGTCGATGAATCGATCCAAAACCCAGGACCTCAGGCAAAGCATGAGCTACAAGATCATGAACGACCTTACTGAAGACCAGGTGGTGGAGCTGGGTAAGTTTTTGGAGAGGATGGGGTGATGATGAATATCATTTACACAAAAAACCACTTTCTAACGGAAAGCGGTTTTATAAGAATGTTGCCCTTTATTGGGCCTGCGAAGATTCTTCAATCCATCGCTTGACCTTTGATTCTAACAAGGCAAGTGGAAGATCTCCATCCTTTAGTATCTGATTATGGAATTCTCTAATATCAAATTGGTTACCTAAGGTTTCTTCAGCTTTTTTTCGCAAGGCTAATATGGTGAGTTGACCGATCTTATAACTAGTAGCCTGCCCTGGCATAACCATATACCTTTCAACTTCAGCAGTGACTGATGCCTCACTTTCTGGCTCATTATCAAGTGAGAATTGAATAGCCTCTTCCCGCGTCCAATCCTTATAATGAAGACCCACATCCACTACTAACCTTATGGCCCGATGCATCTCCATGCCAAGCATTCCAAAGTATTGGTAGGAATCAGAATATAAGCCAAGTTCTTTGCCGAGTGATTCAGCATAGAGTCCCCAACCTTCACCAGAGGCATTAAACATGAATAATTTTCTAAATTCCTTCATGTTGTTATTGTCAAACAATAAGCTTGCCTGATAGTGGTGTCCTGGAATAGCTTCGTGTAGAAATAATGCTTCATCTCGGTAAATATTATATGCCTTCACATCAGGAATTGGAATATGGAAAGTGCCTGGAGTAGCCCTGTCTGGTGTGCCCGGCATATAGGTTGCCTGGGCTGATGATTCACGGAATGCCTCTACACGTTTTACTTCAAAAGGGTAGTCAGGAATATTTATAAACAAATCTTTTAGCTTTGGTTTTATCGTTTCGTGTATTTCATGAAAGTGTTCGATCACCTGTTCAGGTTTGGTATAAGGCATTAAGTCAGGATTCGTGCGAATGTGCTCAAAGAAATCAGAAAGAGTTCCCTTAAATCCGACTTTATCCTTTATGATTTCCATTTCATTTCTTATCCGATGAATTTCACTCATTCCAAGATTAAATATTGAGTCTGGTGATAGATTGGTTGTTGTATTGATCTTTAATAGCTGCTTATAAATGGACTTACCATTGGGTATGGATGAAATACCATCTGTTGATCGTGGATTATTCAAGTAATCATTTTTAAGGAAGTCACTGATCTTTTCATATCTTGGAGATAACTCATTTTCGATAAGTGAGGTAAAATTTTTAGCTAATCTCAAGCTATCTTCCTGAGAAACCTGATGAGGCATATTTTTTATCGGGATATAGAAAATGTTTTCCTGAATAGGCGTTGCGACAAAGCCTTCCCATTGAGGTATAGTTTTTTCTATAATCGTTTTTGGTAGTTTATATCCCAATTCGAGTCCTCTTTGCATGTTGATTAGAGCTTGGTCTAGCCACATGGAATAATCTTGGAGCCTACTTAACCAGTTGTCGTAATCCTGAACCGTATTAAAAGGTTGAAAGCTACTCCCAGTTCCCATCATTGTGATGAGTGTGCTTAGAGGTAGAAATTGGTCAATAGGAAGCATTTTGTTGCTTATGAAAAAATTGACATAAGTTGGGTCTGTTTCAAGTAGTGTTTCACAATACCACTTCAGAATTTCATAGTTCAATAAATCATCCCCGGATAGTTTATCAGCGTCATACTTATTCAGTTCAATAAGAAATGAGTTGAAATGGCTTTGAGTAAGTTGGGAGTGTTTATTTGTGAGATAATTTGGGAGTGTATCCATTTTCCCTGTTACCCCCATTGAATTTCCGATGATAGGATCAAGATTCAGACTCTCCTCATAAAATCTGTCAAAAAGCTCATTAATTGGTGGTAAGTCTTCAGTAGCGTTTTGTTCTGAATTAGTGGTACAGGCAAATAATGCTATACCCAGGAGCAGGGGATATATCTTTCTCATAGGTTAGGTGGTTTAATTAAATATAATGGATTAAGGTGGATTTGTCAATTTAGACGCTGGGTCAATTTGAGGTGAGTACCCAACTTTGATCGTACATGCAAACAAAAAAACCACTTCCCATCCCATCAAAGCCCATTCTCAAAATAAGAATTGACGAATAAAACTCAGATTTCGTGGAAGACGATAATTTTTTGGAGAGGATGGGGTAGAAGATGATGATCTTGTGGGCCTTGCCTACCGGATCAGGCAGGCACAGACCATGTGTTATTGGTTTAAGTTCAGAAACAGAAACTTAAATTTACAGAAATATCGTATATCGCGATACGCGATATTAATTCATAACTTATTGATATAAAGTGATCTTTAACCTTTCAGATTACTACTGCGAGCAAGCTGGAAGAAATCAGGCAAAGCTTTAAATCAGTGCTTGATGAGCTTCAATGAATTTAACAGTTTTTCTCATTTTGAGAATCTTTATCTGGAAAAAGTAACTTTTGATCATGCCAACAGCTCTTACCAGGGGCATTTATTGCGCTATTTATTCTCAGGTTCAATCTCGGGCTAAAACTTCAGCAGAAAAGGCTATCGATTACGTGTAAAATCTGCGTTTCCAGCACATAGAGGAAGGTTTTATGTGTAGTTTGTTACAATAATTTTTTTAGGTCAAAAGAACTACACATTATTGAGCTCCCAACTACACGTGGTTGAGGCTTCAATCACACGTAGTTGAGCCGTCAACTACACGTGGTTCAGAAGACAATTTGACGTTGTTGTTTTTTAAGCAATAATTTTTATGGCTTTTGAACACCTTTTTCGGAGTAAAATTACATGTCCCGATTTGGGAATTTCATTCTCAAAATGAGAATGGAGATTGGGGAGGTTTTAGTTCCTTTTGGATGTGCTAGCCAACCTTATCATTAAACGATTTCACAACACGGTAGGATACATAAATGGATGTTTATTTCACTAATTGAGTGATATATGCTCTTTTTTGTCTCATAGAGCGCTTTGGCATTCAAAATGGAGCAATTATTGCTTTCTTTTTAGCGTCTGCAGACATGTCGAAAAGTGCATTCGACAAGCTTAACAAGCTAAAGCCCAGCAAACGTCTCACTGTCCTCAGCAAGACCCAGCAAAGCAGCAAATTAGAGAAACCATTTGATGGCGGAAAAGCTCCGGGTAAGCATTACCATGCTTTGGCTCCGGTCCCAGCGGGTACACTCTGACACTAGTCAGGGGCAGCATGTTAAGGCCTATTAATCATTTGTTGAACTTTTAAATTTTAAAGCTATGTCTGTTTTATATGAAGTCGTACCCAAAGGTCAACCGGGAGTGGTTGGCGGGGGAACTATTAAGTATTATGCAAAAATCGTTCGGCAGGAACCTATCAATATGAGAGAGTTCGCTGATGAGATTGCGGAAAGGAGCACACTGACTACTCCGGTAGTATATACTATGTTGGAGTGTCTATTAGACCGGATGCAGTATCATATGAAAGCTGTTCGCCCCATCAAGCTAGGTGATTTCGGTAGCTTCTCACCATCCCTGTCCAGTAAGCCGGAGGATGTACCAGAAGGTGTAAATAAAGACTCTATCAGCAAGGTAAAGATACTCTTTCGTCCGGGTAAGGTACTACGTTCTCGTTTAGACAGCCTGGATTTCCGTAAGATGAGAACGAGGAACAAATAAGATACACTTGTGATGATTGTAATGTTTAAAATGTGGAAATTCCACTCTGCAAGCCTAGTGAAGCAGAGTGGTTTTTTTTTGTTTCCATTTTTCAGCGTTTGCGGGACTGAGTATCAGAGTCCCTACGGTGACTCTGATTGGCTGTAATCGTCCTCTTCGAGAGCAATTCCGTCTGGTGAGGACACCAGCCGGGTTTCGTGAAGTGGTGCGGCGGGACCCCTTCAGGGGATCAAGGGGCGAGTGGTGGCTCTGACCATTTCATACTTTGCAAAATCGAAATTCCGGAAACCTGCATAGGCTATCACGGCGGCGGGGGAAAAATGGCGGGCAGCTTGCGGGGAGGCCGTGTTGCAGGAGGTTGGCCAAGAGGGAGGCGTGTGGTGTGTAGGCCGTGCACTTATTAATTTTTCCAAGGGCTTTTTGTTTCGTTTTTGGCCCTTCAAAAATGAAAGCCCCCCTGGCAAGGGTGATTAATAAACTATTTTGTAAGAGAATGAAGTCTTGAAAAAATTCCACTCTGCAAGCCTAGTGAAGCAGAGTGGTTTTTTTTGTTTCCTTTTTTTCAGCGTTTGCGGGACTGAGGATCAGAGTCCCTTCGGTGACTCTGATTAGCTGTAAAGGGACTCTCGGGAAGATCAACCTACCATCCCCTCACAAAAGCCATCCTTGTATTAAAAGGTTGCATCAGCTCATCCTCATAGATCCTGAGGGCACGATTTGATTTCTTTTTAAATATGGAATGCAGGGGGATGGAAACAACCACCAATCCGGAACCAATACCTGCCAGCGTCCAGTTAAAGTCATTGCCTGCCAGAGCCATCCCCGCAGGAATCCCCATCAACATCACTCCAGTCATCGTACTGACTGTTGACATCGACTTGATTCGAAAGGCACGCACCATCTCTCGATGTGCTTCCGGATAGGGTTTGAGTTGCGCAAGTAGCTCTGCTTTTGGCATGGACTTTCTCATTACTTTATAAGCAGGCTCTTCCTGGGCAAGTAAAGGGTAGGAAGGCAGGAGTAAAAGAAAGAGATATAATGTTTTCAGCATTACTGGTTGAGTGAAAGGATAATAGTTTAACCGGTATGGCTAATATACTACTTTGATTGGATTCAACTATTCATTACGAGGATCAAAAAATCAAAGATGACACTCTCCGATTTGGGAAGTGCTTTCTCAAGTATGCACGCACAAACCGTGGGTAAAAGGAATTTTATCCACTATATCCATTGAAAGTAGAACCATTTTATGTTAACTTACTCTTATATTACTAAATATAGCTGGTTCTTAAGGCCCTTCATTTCAGCCGGAAGTGAGGGGTTTTTTATTTGGTATATTCTATTACCTAAATGTCATATTTCAACAAATTGAAGTACAGGAATCCTGAATAGGCTATCACGGTTTAGAAGCGGTGTGGTGGCCCCCCTTGAGTCAATGCCGAAGCTCATGGTCTACCGAAGCTTCCATCATTCCACTAAGCTCAGTACAGTAGATAGCGAAGGTAGATGGCGTAGGTATTTAGGGGATCAAGGGGTAGCAGGGACTCTGACCATTCGGAGGTAAGAGCTTCTTTAGCCCTCATGCCGGGCAGGCAAATACTTTTTTCTTGATAAAAAAGTATTCAAAAAATCAAGCCAGAATAATCACTTCCCCCCACAAAGGCTCCCCACGCCCGGTATTCTGGCGGGCCACCGCTCTGTTTCACCTTTGGTGAAAGTTGAGGTGGTAGCTCTTCGCAGATCAAATAGGTAACCTGAAGGCTTATTTCATTGCTAATTCCTCCAATTGCGAAGCAAAAGAGCGTAGGCCTGAAAATTTAGTGGTGGTCCGTCATTACGGCGTGCGGAGGCAAGTGGGGGGAAGTCATTAAATTTTCTTGACTTTTTTGCTTCGTTTTTGGCGGTACGCCGCAGCGTTCAAGACAAAAATGAAGAGCCTCCGCACGCTGTCGCTGAAGCTTTAGCGTAGGCGCCGGCTCAAGCGGTGATGAATAAACTATTTTGTGAGAGAATGAAGTCCAGAAGCACGATGGTCTGTGAGCCACAGACCATGGGTAGACATGTTCCGTCTGGTGAGGACACCAGCCGGGGTTTCGAGAAGTGGTGCGGTGGGACCCCTTGAGTCAATGCCGAAGCCTTGGCGTAGGTATTTAGGGGCTAGGGGCGAGCGGAGGCTTTTCAAATCCTAAATCGGTGAAACTATTTTGCAAGAGAATGAATTCTTGAAAAACTTCTCCACTATTTCAATTATAAAGGTCAACAAAACAAAGATGACACTTCCCGATTTGGGAATTACTTTCTCAAAATGAGAATGGGAGTAGGGGAGGTTTTGGTTCCTTTTGGATGTGGTGCCCAACCTTATCATTAAACGATGACAAAGCACGGTAGGATACATAAATGGATGGTTTTTTCCCTAAAAGAAAGTTTTATTTTATTTTTTGTCTCATAGAGCGTTTTGGCATCTAAAATGGAGTAATTATTGCTTTCTTTTTAATGTCTTTAGACTTGTCGAAAAGCGCATTCGACAGCTTAACAAGCTAAAGCCCAGCAAACGTCTCACTGTCCCCAGCAAGACCCAGCAAAGCAGCAATTTAGAGAAACCATTTTTATGGCGGATAAGCTCCAGGTAAGCATTACCACGCTTTCGTTCCGGCCACAACGGGTACAATCTGACGCCAGCCGCGTGATAGCAAGTGAAGCCCGCCTGCCGGTATAGGCAGGCAATTTAAATCAATTGTATAACCATTAAATTTTTTCAATTATGTCAGTTAAATATCGTGCCGTTCCTAAAGGACAACCTGGGGTTGTCGGCGGCGGTGAAATCAAGTTTTATGCATCCATCATTCGGGGATCTAAAATAGATCTCAGAAACCTGTTGGAGGAGATCTCTGAGTTAAATGTAGCCCACCCGGGAGCTGTGCTCGCCGTGTTGGAAGCATTCCTTACCAAGGTCAATTATCACCTCATCAACGGAAGAGCCATTGAGCTGGGACAGTTGGGTAGTTTTTACCCTTCTATCAGCAGTTCTTCTGAGGATTCCGATGATGCTGTGACAAGAGAGAGTATCAAACGTTTCAAAGTGATCTATAGACCCAGTCAATTGCTCAGGGAGCGATTGGATAGGGTGAAGTTCGAAAAAGAATCGGATGATACGCCTGCAACAGCCGCATAGGCTCACTAGCACATATGCAGTGATTACAGAGGCCTGGGCCTGACTGAATGCTTCAGCACCCGGACAGACTTTAGGCCTCTTTTATCATCCATCATAGCCTTGGCGAAGGTGGATCATCCATAACCCAATAACCTTTTAAACTCTAAACCTTGTCAATCATGAAGAAGTACATGCACTATATCAAAATGGCTGTGTTGGCAGGGGTGATCATCTATCAGGTGATCTTTCAGCGCAGCATGATAACCGAGACCCTGCATACGACCCGTAAAATGGATCTGCAACTGGACTCACTCTGGTCGATCTTACATCAGTACGATGACACGCGCGCTGCATACGAAACAGCCTATACGGAGCTCATGCTGGCCCAGGAAGAACTGATCGCCATCCGGCAGGATTATGCCCGCATCTCAGACGAGCAGCAGGCTGATGTACTATCCATCCGGCAGCAACTGCAGCAACTGGCGCGGCCAGCCCGGGACATACCTATATACGAAATTCAATCTGTGGACTCTTTACTCTTTCAGCCATGAAGCCGCTTGCCACATCTCTCTTCTGTCTTATACTCCTCATTTCAGCCCAGGCACAGCAGCGGACCTTCCAGTCCCGTGACAGTCGGCTGAAGGTGTACTATGGCGACACCGTTTCCATCCTGGCCGACAGCGCCTACATCGTGAGTGCTGCCCAGGCCTTGCTCCTCAATGAGAAGCTGCTGGAGCTCAAGGCTGCCCAGCTGACCAACCAGGAGCTTCATGCCACCCATGCCGAACTGCTGGATCGGGTAGGCGAGATCGAGCAGCAGGTATCCCGCCTGCTCAGCCGCCTGCAGTCCGAGCACCGCGTGATGGAAGAAAACCTTGTGCTACTCCTCTCCGAGTTGGACCAAAGCATCGCCATCCTGCAGCAAGCCAACACCGAGCTCACCCTCAACAACACCCAACTCAACGACCAGCTGGCCCTAATGGATCAGACTGTCAGGCACCTCCGCAAAGAAAACCGCAGACTAGGCTGGCATCACCTCCGGGATAAAGCAGCCATTGCCATACTTGGTCTTAGCCTGGGATATCTCCTGGGGAATATGTGAAGATCTTTAAGAATTGGGTTTATATAATGTAGTCATGGCCACCCTGTCTTATCAGTAGGTAAGCGGGGTGGTTTTTTTGTGAGATTAAGTCAGTGGCTAAGTCATAGTATGACTGCGTCATTGACGATGGTCTGTGAGGGCACAGACTATGGGTAGGGTAGGTAGTATCAGAGTCCCTTCGGTGACTCTGATTGGCTGTTGGAAACCTGAAGGCTTACCTAAATGTCATACTTTACAAAATCGAAATTCTGGAAACCTGAATAAGCTATCACGGCGGTGGGGGAAAAATGGTGGGCAGCTTGCGGGGAGGCCGTGTTGCAGGAGGTTGGCCCTGAGGGAGGCGTGTGGTGCGCAGGCCGTGCACTTATTAATTTTTCCAAGGGCTTTTTGGCGGTCCGCCGCCGCGGGCGGTTCGCCGCTGCGATCGTTTTTGGCCTTCAAAAATGAAAGCCTCCCTGGCAAGGGTGATGAATAAACTATTTTGTGAGAGAATGAAGTCTTAAAAAAACCTTGGCTTGTGGTGCACCCTTACCTTCTAATGCGATAGATTCCCGACCTGCCTTCCGGTAGGCAGGCTCGTCCTGAGGGACTCTCGGGAATGACGGTGATGAGGCGGATTGGGTTTTTGTTGCACAAATCATCCCTGCTGACCGAAGTAAGATAGTATCAGAGTCCCTTCGGTGACTCTGATTTGTCAAAAACAACGCTACGAATTTTATCAATGAGAAAAAGTGGTTGCCTGGGAAATTCAGCTGGCAGGAGGGATATGGAGCATTTTCATATTCCCATTCACAGCTCAATAATGTCTATCAATACATTCTAAATCAAGAAGAACATCATAAAAAGCAAACCTTTAAAGAGGAATATTTAGCTTTTCTTAATAAATACGAGATACCATATGAAGAACGGTTCTTGTTTGATTGGTTATCATGACACCCCTTCGGGGTTTGAATCTTTTATTCGGCCTGCTTTCTATAATATTGCCATCCCTTCGGGATTAGTTAAGCTGGTAAATTGAATGAAGAATTGGCTTAAGTTGACGGCTATGGTGAGCCACAGACCATGGGTAAGTATCAGAGTCTCTACGGTGACTCTGGTTGGCTGTAGGAAATATCTGGTTACACACTCAAATGATTGAATACTGCGAATATATAGATCATATTATCTGATAAAATGATTTATAATATGTAATTTTATCGATCATAATTATTCATTATATGATTAATAAATCGTTAAAATATAGATCATGGCTTGGATTTGGCAACATAGGAACTGGCCTCAATTCATTTATCATATAGAAGATTTCAAAGAATATGAACTGAAATTCTTTGAGAATGCAGGTATGTTATATGGAAGCCTTCAGCATGTTGATGAAAATGAACAGCAAGCTCTTAAGGTTGATTTAATGAGTGATGAAGCGTATAAGACCTCTGAGATTGAGGGTGAATTGCTAAATCGTGATTCAATTCAATCCTCAATCAGGAGACAGCTAGGTTTGCAGGTGGATCACCGCAGGGTAGAACCAGCAGAGCAAGGCATTGCCGAAATGATGGTTGATCTCTATCACAACTATGACAGCCCTCTTGATAAGAAGAGGCTATGTCTTTGGCATGAAATGCTTACCAATGGTCGGAGAGATTTAGGGGACATAGGTCGCTACCGCACCCATGATGATCCCATGCAAGTTGTTTCGGGGCCCATTGGAAGGTCCGTTGTTCATTTTGAAGCACCTCCTTCGAAAATGGTTCCAGAGCAAATGGAGACATATATTGTATGGTTCAATAACTCTAATAAAGGCAAGACTAATCATTTGCCTGCGCTCATTCGATCAGCTGTGGCTCATTTATACTTTGAGTGTATTCACCCATTTGAAGATGGAAATGGTCGAATTGGTCGAGCCATTTCAGAAAAGTCATTATCCCAAAGTCTGGGTAAACCCACTTTGATTGCCCTGTCACATGCCATTCTGGATCAAAAGAAGAGTTATTATGAGGCCCTTGAAAGGAATAACCGCGATTTGGATATATCCGATTGGATAGCCTATTTCTGTGAGATGGTTATGAAAGCTCAGCTTTTTACGCAACAGTCGATCAACTTTGTTATTGAAAAGGGAAAATTCTACAAACGCTTAGGAGATCAGCTCAATGAGCGTCAGGCTAAGGTGATCGAGCGGATTTTTAAAGAGGGTGTCAAGGGATTTGATGGCGGACTTAGCTCAAAAAACTATCAAGCCATATCCGGAGCACCGAGTGCCACAGCCACTCGTGATTTAGCCAGGTTGGTTGAAATTGGCGCTTTTATAAAAACGGGAGAACTAAAAGGCTCACGATACTATCTAAACATCAAGTCATAGGTACGATGAACGGAGGGGAAAGTAACCTAAATCGTGCTCATTCCGTCTGGTGAGGGCACAGACCATGGGTAGAGTAAGTATCAGAGTCCCTTCGGTGACTCTGATTGGCTGCAGCAATCAGCCTCTGGCTGAAAGGTTCCTCACAATGACGAGGTTTTTGCAGGGGTTTTTGATGCACAAACCAAACCTACATCGTCCTCTTCGAGAGACGATGAACGGAGGGAGACGGACAAACCGCAATGCCGTCACTGTGACCGAAGTAATAGTATCAGAGTCCCTGAATGTATCAGAGTCCCTTCGGTAACTCTGATTGGCTGCGATGGGAATTTTCAAAAAAGCACTGTCACTGCGAGCTCCTTTACCCAATAACCCACTAACCCACGAACCTATTAACCCACTAACTCAATTCCCTTTCACCCTCGCCCATAAATCACCCATGAGCTTCCGGCCATCACGCGGATTCTTGTCCACCTCAGTCAATTCTACAACCCCTGAGTTATCCTGTGTGATCTTGTATTTGAAGACAAAGTCTGTCGACCCTGGCTCGAATGTCAGCAATCCAAATCGCAGGTCATTGAAATAGAGGGCTCCATCCTCTTCGGAAATGATATACCACCCTTCCGAGATCCGGATCATACGCTGAATTCTTTTTTGTTCGACCAGTGGACCTAACAAATGGTGGTTTTTTGGATAGGCTTGAAAGGTGATGGGCTGCGTGTCGAAAAGTGAATAGCTCCCTAGTAGGTAGGCATCTTCCGTATCTACATTCGCACTCCACAAAACAGTGTTCAACGGTGAAGGCCGGGTGTCGAGTTCCGAATACGTTATGTTTTGATCTTCAAGCGCACTTTTGAACTGCATGTAGGTATATCCTTTCAGCAGGATCGTGATCGCCAGGTAAGATGAACTTAATATAAGTCCGAGCTTATTGTAAAATCGCCGTTTGGGTGCTACCCGTTTTTGCGTCATGGTGAGAATGACACAGACCAGAAACGGTAGCGTATAAAGCGGATCGATGACAAAAATGGTTTTGAAAGCCAGCCGAAGGTCCAGGGGCCAAAACAACTGTGTCCCCCAGGTAGTATGCGCATCCAGCATGGGATGAGTCACAAAGGCCCAAAAGAACAGCCAGGCCCACCCTTTGAAGTCTTTGTATTTTTCATATCGTGAAACGATCCACGCAAATAGCGGAGCAAAAAGCACTGAAAAAACGATGGAATGTGTAAAGCCCCGGTGAAAGGCGAGGGCTTTGGTGGTGTCAGTAAAATGGGAAGCCAGCACATCCAGGTCGGGGATGGTGCCGGCGATGGCTCCGTAGAGCATAGCTTTGTTGCCCACTTTTTTCCCCAGGACAATTTCCCCAACAGCTGCTCCTAATACGATTTGTGTTAAAGAATCCATTTTCTATCGATAGAGTTCTTTAAACATATAAAATCGCACTGAATAATTGTGAACTACAGGCCATTCGAATATGAAAATGGATGATACAGCCTACATCGATCAGCCTCTGGCTGAAAGGTTTCCTTCCCAAATCAAGTTTGGGACAGGCTACAATGACGAGGTTTTTTTTCAGGGGCCTGTGCTACACCCGCTACATTTTGCGATAGGTGGTCTATTACCTGAATGTAATACTCTACAAAGTCGAAGTTCTGGAAACCTGCATAGGCTATCACGGCGGTGGGGGAAAAATGGTGGGCAGCTTGCGGGGAGGCCGTGTTGCAGGAGGTTGGCCATGAGGGAGGCGTGTGGTGTGTAGGCCGTGCACTCATTAATTTTTCCAAAGGCTTTTTGGCGGTCCGCCGCCGCGGTTCGTTTTTGGCCTTCAAAAATGAAAGCCCCCCTGGCAAGGGTGATGATAGAACTAGTTTGTAGGAGAATGAAGTCTTAAAAAACTTCATGTAAACCTTGGCTTGTGGGTCAAGTAACCTTCTAACCAGATAGATTCCCGACTTCCACCTTCCATAGTACTTATGTACGGCGGACAGGCGTCCTGAGGGACTCTCGGGAAGCTTCTCCGCCGAAATTGGAAATGAAGGTGGATGACGGTGACGGGATGAGTGGGATCTTGTACATCGTCCTCTTCGAGAGACGATGAACGGAGGACAACTATTTCCGGACCAACAACAACACATTCTCCACATGATGTGTCTGAGGGAACATGTCTACCGGCTGAATACTTTTGACGGAATAGTTTTCAGACAAGAGCTGTAGGTCCCGAGCCTGTGTAGCAGGATTACAACTTACATATACAATCTTTTCCGGCCTGATCTCATTGAGCTGATGCACCACATCGGCATGCATGCCGGCACGGGGAGGATCTGTGATGATCACATCCGGTCGTCCGGCTTTTTGAACAAATGATTCTGTCAGGAGATCCTTGATGTCCCCGGCATAAAATTCGGTGTTGTCAATGCCATTCAGGTCGGAATTGATCCGCGCATCCACAATGGCTTCTTCCACATATTCTATCCCCACTACTTTATGAGCTGAATGAGCGATATAGTTGGAGATGGTACCGGTACCACAATACAGGTCATAAACCAGCTCATCACCTTTAAGTCCTGCAAAATCCAGGGCCACCTGGTAAAGCTTTTCTGCCTGGACCGGATTGGTCTGATAAAAAGACTTGGGCCCAATTCTGAACTGGAGGTCCCCCATGCGCTCCGTAATATATTCCTGACCATGAAAAGTGTGGATTTCCTGATCATGAAACGTTTCGTTTCCCTTTTGATTGATGATATAGAGGAGGGAGGTAAGCGAAAGAAACTTGGCTTTTAAGTGATTCATCAGTCCTTCAATGGCCTTTTCATCAGGCTCAAAAAATTGAACAATCACCATCACCTCCCCGGTAGAGGTGGTTCTGATAATCAGATTGCGGAGTAACCCATGTTGCTCCCTAAGATTGAAAAAAGTGAGGTTATTCTCCAGCGCATATGTTTTCACCGTCGTCCTTATCTCATTAGACGGGTCTGGTTGCAGCCAGCACTTGTCAATATCCAGGATCTTATCAAAACGACCCGGGATGTGAAAGCCCAGGGCATTTCGGCTAAACTCTTGACCCGAGGCAATCTCTTCTGTGGTGAGCCATCGCATGTCAGAAAAAGTAAACTCCAGCTTATTTCTATAAAACGTTGTGTCTTCCGACCCCAGGATTGGTAAAGGCTCAGGTAAATCTGTTTTTCCGATTTTCTTCAGATTATCAATGACCTGTCTGGCCTTGTAATTCAACTGAGCCTCATATTGCATGTGTTGCCACTTGCAACCGCCACAGGTACCAAAGTGTTCGCAAAAAGGTGCTTGCCGCTCCGCCGACTGCTTGTGAAAATGAATGGCTTTGCCCTCGAAGAATTTCCTTTTCTTTCGTGTGATCTGTACATCTACTACATCACCTGGCACAGCCTGGGCTACAAATAGTACCCGATTGTCGTGCCTGGCTATGCTTTTTCCCTCTGCTGAAATACCTGTTATCTCAAGGTTTTCGATAACTTTACTATGACTCATCTGCTGGCAAAATTAATAATTGTATGGTCATGAGTTTCACCTGGTAGTAGGGCATGAAAAGATTTCTTCTATTTATTACAGTTCTCATATTATGGTATACAACCGAAGCCTTTCATATTGTTGGCGGGGAAATATCCTTTGAAACCATACGCCCGGGTCTTTATCGAATCACATTGATCCAGTATTATGACGAAGCGCAGACACAAAACAATACCTATGATGCCTTCGCCAGCGTTCACATGTTTTCCAACAAAGATGGGTCTACCAAAGCCATCATTAACCTGGCTCGTCGAAGGATCTCTAATGTACCTTATTCCAACATTAAGTGCGTCATTGACGAGCTCAAGACAAGCAGGGTGGAATATTCTGCTGAATTCTCCCTAGAGCCACAGGATTTTGCAGATCCCGAAGGATACTACATTTCCTGGGAGCGGTGCTGCAGGAATGTAAGTGTGGATAATTTGGTGAATCCTACAGGGGCAGGCATGAATTATGTGGCCGAAATACCTCCGCTGTATAAAAATGGAGCCCCATTCATCAACTCGTCCCCTGCCTTGTTCAGGCCATTAGGAGATTATGCATGTATCAACCAATTCTATTATGTCAATTTTACCGGTATTGACCCGGATGGCGATTCTCTCTCATATAGAATGGTGACACCACTGAATAGCTCTGCCACTTTTCCTCCAGCCCCAACACCACAACCTAAACCCCACATTCCGGTTCGATTTCTCGATGGCTATTCAAAAGACATCTCCATCAAAGGGTCACCGGCCCTGGGTATTAACAATGCAGGGTTATTGACAGTGAAACCCAGTGAGACCGGATTGTTTGTTTTTTCGGTTTTAGTGGAGGAGTGGAGAGACGGAGTGAAACTGGGAGAGGTGCAACGTGACTTCCAGATGCTGGTGGTGGATGGGTGTGAACCACCTGACCCGCCTGAGGTGGCTGTCAGAATACCGGGGGATCCTGATTTCAATACCGAAGTAGATATATTGAATTATGCGGTCTCCGATGAAAAGTGCTTCGAATACCTGGTGACCAATATCGAGGAAGGCGAAGAGATCTTTTTTAGAGCGGAGCTGTCAGAAACAGCAGAAGAGCTGGAAGGAATCTTTGAGATCACTTCTACATTTGTAGATGCCGGGGAAGACACTCTGCTTGTTACGGTTTGTGCTCCGGATTGTCCTCCCATCAGAGACCGTCCATTTGCTATCGACCTCATTGCTTCTGACGATGCCTGTCCGCTGCCACAGATGGATACAGTAAGGATAACCCTGGATATCGAACCCCCTCCCAACGAATTCCCGGTGATCACCCCCGGAGACAACAACTATTTTGTGAATGAGGGTGACCTCTTTTCACTGGATATTTCCGGGGTGGATGCTGACAATGATTCGATGGATATGTTCATTGTAGTGGATGGTGTGGAAGATCCGGAAACAATAGGATTGACCCTGGATGTCCTGACCAGCGAAGCCGGGAATATCAGTGGTACTTTGTATTGGGATACTGACTGTCTTGCATATGATTTTGAAGAAGCACAGCAATTTAATGTGCGGGTGTTTGTAGATGACCGGGATTCCTGTATGGTGATGAATCCGGACCATCTGTTTTTGTCAATGAATGTAGTACTACCACCCAATACTTCCCCTTCGGTGACCACAGCCGTGACCGAGTATCATGTAAATCCTTCTGAAGAGGTAATATTTGATGTAATGGCAACGGATGATGATGGTGATTCCATTACCCTCAAGATGGTGACTCCTGATTTTGATCCCAATATGTTGGGGGTATTGTTTAGTGACACTGCCGGAACAGGTGATATCATGAGTCGGTTTCAATGGGATATTAATTGTGCAAGCAGCTATGCTACCGGTAAGACCCAGTTCCAATTCTTGTTTTTAGGAGAAGACTTTGATCCCTGCAAGGTGAACAATGAAGATACCCTGGTAGTGTTGATCAATGTGGATTTTGAGCCAAATAGTCCTCCCCGGTTCAATGCTTACGGTGACTATCGAATTAAGATCAGCCAGCTATTTTCCCTGGACATTACGGCTTCAGATAATAACGCGGAAAATTCCTTGACTGTTAGATTTCTGGAAGGTGCTTTCCGGCCGGAGTCTCCAGGTCTTAGCTTCCCAACTCAGACGGGGACGGGAGCAGTCACTTCCACGTTGACCTGGACCCCCGAATGTGATCTGCTCGATCTCGATGAGACGAGTACCTTTATTGAGCTGGCCTTTGAAGTGTTTGACGACGGATGCCCGATTCCATCTGCAGATACGCTCAGGTTACAATTCGAGCTCTATGATGATCGGGTAAGTTTCGACGAGTTTCTACCCCCCAATGCCTTCTCACCAAATGGCGATGGAATCAATGATGTCTTTTCGCTGTCCGATCTTGGAGAAGCCTCGAGGAATCTACCGGGTGACAATTGCATGAATACATTTGAGTACGTCAATATTTTTGATAGAAATGGGAAATCAGTTTTTCGTACGTATCAGCGGGATTTCAATTGGTCGGGAGGAGACGTCCCTTCCGGCATATACTTCTACGTGGTAAAATACTCTCAAAAGGAGTATAAGGGCTATTTAAGGGTCATGCGGTGATTATGATTTAATTCATTTTCAGAATAAAATATTGCAAATCTGACAATATTTTGAGGGTTTGTTAATTAGCCTGACAAGGGAAAGAACCCTCATTCAGCAACGCCGAACAGAATATAATTTTGAATTATTCAATGAAAATAGAATAATATTCTATTGAAAGGGAGGGTTGTTCCTCCTGGAAGGTCCATTTGGGTGTGATTGTGGATGAAAGAATATTTGGGTATTTGAGTTGAGTTTTGAAAATATTTCAAAAAAGGGGGTACTTTTTGATGAATTATTTCGGTACATACATTTTTACAATACGTTTAGTTTGAGTTGTTGGATTAAAGGTGATATATATGATTTTCAATAATAAGCCGATTAAATTCAATATATTTTAAAAAATAGCCACTTATAATTGAATTTATGATAATAAATTGACCAAAAAAGTATTGGAATAATTTTGAGAAGTGTGTCATAGTTGTATTTATTTGGCCTTTGAAACATTGGCAATATTTTATTAGCCACAAGAAAATTAAAGCTTAAATTAATGTATGACACTATGAACATGATCACCAACACGATCCTGGGAATGACCTCAGGAGCTTCGATTACTTCAGTGCTGTCGACGGCTTCAGTAAATGAAACAATGTCGGTAGTACAAGACTATGGTGCTGACATCGCCAACTCATTATTAGTAACTAATAATGTGTGGATGATGGTAGCCACGTTTTTGGTATTTATTATGCACCTTGGATTCGCCGGTGTTGAGGCGGGATTTGGTCAGGCCAAAAACACAGTCAATATCCTTTTTAAAAATACCCTGACTCCTATAATAGGTATCCTTACTTATTATATCCTTGGATTCAACTTAATGTATCCGGGTTTTGCAGAAGACAGTTCAGGATGGTTTGGTTTTGCTGGTTTCTTCCTTGAAAGTGGAAGTACTGCTGACGTATCCGTTGGTTATGCTGATGGTGGCTATACTTATTGGACAGACTTTCTCTTCCAAGCAATGTTTGCTGCCACTGCTGCCACAATCGTTTCGGGTGCTGTAGCTGAGCGTATCAAACTAAGCTCTTATTTGATTTTCACTGTCATCTTCGTGGGTATTGTTTATCCGTTGATTGGTAGCTGGAAATGGGGTGGTGGAGCCCTTGACATGATGGGATTCTATGATTTTGCAGGTTCTACGCTTGTTCACTCTGTAGGTGGATGGGGAGCCCTTGCCGGTGTAATTATTCTCGGCCCTCGATTGGGTAAATATGTTGACGGAAAAGTAGTTGACAAGCCAGGTTCTTCAGTGCCTTTGGCTGTAATCGGTGTTTTCCTTCTTTGGTTAGGATGGTTTGGATTCAACGGAGGTTCAGTACTTTCTGCAGATCCAGGATTGACTTCATTCGTTCTTGTGACTACTTGTTTGGCTGCTTCTGCAGGTGGACTAGGTGGTTTCATCGCTGCTTACTTCATGTTCAAAAGACTTGACCTGGGTATGGTATTGAACGGTATCCTTGCTGGTCTGGTAGGTATCACCGCCGGTGCTGACGTTATCGAGCCTCCAATGGCTATCGTAGTAGGTTTGATCGCTGGTTTCCTTGTTGTGATCTCAGCTGTTACGCTTGACAAACTTAAGTTAGACGACGTTGTAGGTGCTATCTCAGTTCACCTTACTTGTGGAGTATGGGGTACCCTTGCTGTTGGTATCTTCTCTACCAATCCTGATCACTCTTTCGGTGCTCAGTTGATCGGTGTAGCTGTTGCCGGTGCCATGGCATTTGTGAGTGCATTCATCATCTTCTACGTGCTTAAAATGATCTCTGGAATCAGGGTATCTGAGCAACACGAAAAAGAAGGTTTGGATAGCCACGAACACGGTATCAGAGGATACACTATCATCTACGAATAAAATCCTTCGATTTTATCACAAAAAATTAAGGCCTCTGAATCTGGTGGGGACCAATAGCGATTCAGAGGCCATTTCAAAAATTCAATAAAACTTTTAATCAATAAAAGCTCATGAACACAATTACTAAGATATCAAAAAAAATATCAGTTTTAATACTTGGTCTTATGGTAGCAACCGCTGCTGTGGCACAAGATGAGGACGAAGGTTTATCAATCAGCGGTTCAGTTGATACTTACTATAAATATGATTTCTCTGGCGCAACTCAAAGAGGGACCTGGTTTGGAGAAGATCATAATTCCGTTTCTATTGGAATGGTAGATATTGCACTTTCTCATTCAATTGGAAAAGCATCTTTCGTTGGTGAGGTTGCTTTTGGTCCTAGAGGAGATGGGTTCACTACAGGTGATAATACTGGAGGAGCTACTGCACCAGGATCAATCCAAAATCTATATGTTTCTTATGCATTGACAGATGCATTGTCAGTTACAGGTGGATTCATGGGAACATTTGTAGGATATGAGGTAATTTCTCCTGCAGCTAACTTTAACTACAGTGCTTCTTACCTGTTCAGCAACGGACCATTCCAGAATGCCGGTGTGAAATTGGATTATGCGATCAGCGACTCTTTTGGAGTAATGTTTGGTGTGTTTTCATCTATGTGGGATTCTTATGTAGCTGATCCGGGTCTTGGTATGAACAGCATTGGAGCACAGGTATATGTGGCTCCTGTTGACGGATGGGATGTATATCTTAACTTCATCACTGGAAGCTTGTATTCTCAGTGGGACATTACGACTGGTTACCAAATCTCTGATGCGTTCTATTTAGGTGCTAACGTATCTCAGAATATGGAGTATGGTGGAGATGAAGACGGTGGATTCTTCGGATTTGCCCTTTACCCACAATATTCATTGACTGATGCTGCAGCCATTGGAGTAAGATTTGAAAACTGGACACCAGAATTTACTAATGCTCCTTCTATCAATTCTTTCACAATCTCTGGTAACCTGAAAGCTGGTAACCTGACTTTCATTCCTGAGTTGAGAATTGACTCAGCTAGTGAGGATATTTTCGAAGACAGTGACGCTGCTGCTACAGGATCATTTACTGAATTGTTATTTGCTGCTGTATATGCTTTCTAAGAAAAGCTGAAAATATATTTAATTCTTCAATGCAGGCAGCTATATTAGCTGCTTGCATTTTCAGTATATGTTGAAATTGATGAGTATTTGACAATAAAAACAGTATTTACTGAGAAAATATCAAAAAAAATCACATATTTGTTAATTATATCGACAACCAATATAAAACAATAAATAAAAATGGCAAAAGCTAAACTTGAGTACATCTGGCTTGACGGATATAAGCCTACCCAATCGTTAAGAAGTAAAACAAAGATCGTTGACAATTTCAGTGGAAAGCTGGAAGATTGTGATGAATGGTCATTTGACGGTAGTTCTACCGAACAGGCAGAAGGTGGTGCATCAGACTGTTTGTTGAAACCAGTGGCCCTATTCAAAGACCCTGTGATTAAAAACGGATGGTTGGTGATGACAGAAGTATTGAATGCTGATGGTACGCCTCACGAATCAAACGGAAGAGCAACAATCGACGATGAAGACGATGACTTTTGGTTTGGTTTCGAGCAAGAATATTTTATCTGGGACACTGAAACAGATCTACCTATCGGCTTCCCGGCTGGTGGTTTCCCTGCTCCACAAGGTCCTTACTACTGTGGTGTTGGTGGTCAGAATGTTTTCGGTCGTGACATCAAAGATGAGCATTTGGATATCTGCCTTGATGCCGGATTGAATGTAGAAGGAACTAACGGTGAGGTTGCCGCTGGTCAGTGGGAATTTCAAATCTTCGCTAAAGGTGCTGCCAGAGCAGGAGATGAGATCTGGGTTGGAAGATATCTGTTAGAAAGACTTGTTGAAAAATACGGGTTATCCATCAACTGGCATCCTAAGCCATTAGGTCAGCTAGACTGGAATGGTTCCGGAATGCATGCCAACTTCTCAAATACTTTCCTTAGAACTGCTGCTTCTAAAGAAAAGGTAGAGAAGGTATGTGAGGCATTCAGACCAGTGGTAAAAGAACACATTGCTGTATACGGAGCTTACAATGATCAAAGGTTGACTGGTAAGCATGAAACTGCGTCTATCAACGACTTCTCTTACGGAGTATCTGACCGTGGTGCATCTATCAGGATCCCTGTTTACACAAAGAATCATGGATGGAGCGGATACCTTGAAGACAGAAGACCTGCTTCAAACGCTGATCCTTACAAAGTAGCTGCAAGGATCATCAAAACTGTAAAATCTGTTAAGTAACCTGGGTTTTCAGGGAGATCCTGAATATCAGTTTAGAGAAAATCATATAGCATCGGGGATATTCCCGGTGCTATTTTTTTTATCCTTTTTGATTTTAAAGGCTGGTTGTTCACCAATAACCCAATAACCTATTAACCCAATAACCTATTAACCCAACAACTAGATCCGCTTCAGGTTTTTACTTCTGATAAATACTTCCTGATCATTCCAGATCACTTTACTCCAGACTTCATCAGCTTCCAATAGCTTGAGCTTATGACCCTTGTCAATGATTTCTACAGGCTCAGCCCCTGCTGATGGTCCTGACATAAGCAAAGCGTTACCCTGGGAGACAATTCCATAATCCTGAAAGAAGGCGTTGTTGATCAGGAGCATGGCGCAAGCGATCGTTACCATTTGGAAAATGGCTGAGGTAATGGGTTGTTCATTGTGTTTTTTCTTTCGATAGATATAAAATGTGAGGATCAACGAGAAAAAGAACAGCAATAGGAGCAATTCATATTTATATTTTTTGGCAACACCCGCTATAAAGGCACCGTCTGAGTACTCATAGCCACTGAGCTGATATTTTTCTGCAAGCTCTGTCATTTTGCTGAGCACTTTCTTGTCAGAGGTTTGATTGTAATAAAGACTCAGGTAGTAAAGTGCGTTGGAATAATCACCAAGACCTTCCTTAATGAAGGCCATTCTTGCCAACATGGCTGCTGATCCCTGGTTTTGATCAAACAATTCCTGGTAATGTTGAAAAGCTTCGGTATATTTTTTTACCTGGTAAAGTGAGTCCGCCTGACGCAGTAAGTCCTGATTTTCAGCGCCAACCGTCAGCGAAGGGACGACAAAAAAAACGAATCCGATAAAGGTTGACCTAAAAAATAAATTCATACGTTGGTTTTTGAAATTATGATCCCTACATTTGCATCCGCAATTTAAGGAAACGCCCTGATAAGTTGCAAAATCCCCAAAATTGATTCGCTAGCTCAGCTGGTAGAGCACATCCCTTTTAAGGATGGGGTCCTGGGTTCGAACCCCAGGCGAATCACACTCGAAAGCCCTGGTTCAAAACGATGAACCAGGGCTTTTTATTTTATAAATAATACATCTAACAGGTTTATAAAACCTGATAGGTTTCGATATATTAATTATATAAAGTGGAAGTGGAAAAGGATGGGGTCCTGGTGTCGGTCGCGACCCCGGTCGCCCCCCAGGCGAATCACACTCGAAAGCCCTGGTTCAAAACGATGAACCAGGGTTTTTTATTTTATAATAGTAAACCTATCAATCAATAAACCTATCAATCAATAAACCTATCAGGTTTCAAAAACCTGATAGGTTTAAGTGGATTACTATAAAAGTCTAGAAGGACACACCTTTGCAGAGCAAAAAGTTGTCATAAAATCTCATGAAACAGTATCTTGTGCCCCTATTGTAATTTGATGACTGAAGATGAGTGAGATCAACCCAAAATATCCTGACATTGACTACCTCCGCGACCGCGCAAAAAAACGTATCCCCGGGTTCGCATTTGATTACCTGGATGGTGGATGTAATGCAGGCATCAACCTCAAGAGAAACACGGATGAGATCCGTGAGCTGCAGCTCAAGCCATACTACCTGAGGAAGTTTGAGAACCTGAGCCTCAAAACAACTTTGTTTGGCAAGGAGTATGACATGCCATTTGGGATTAGCCCCATCGGCCTGCAGGGATTGATCTGGCCCAGGGCAACAGAAATCCTGGCCAAAGCTGCATTTGATCACAATATTCCATTCACACTAAGTACGGTTGCTACTGCCAGCCTGGAAAAAGTAGCTGAGATTACCGAGGGCAACGCCTGGTTCCAATTATATCACCCGGTAGAAAATAAACTAAGAGATGATTTGTTGGATCGGCTGAAGGCTGCCGAATACCCCACCCTGGTATTGTTATCGGATGTGCCCGCATTCGGGTACAGGGCAAAAGAGATCCGGAATGGACTGGCCATTCCGCCGAAGATGACTTTAAGGAATATCTACCAGATCATGACCCGACCTAACTGGGCGATAAATACACTGCTTGCAGGTACTCCACAGTTTCAGACCCTCAAGCCCTACATTCCTAAAGGAATGAGTCTAAGCCACCTGGGGCTGTTCATGAATAAGACTTTTAATGGCCGCTTGAGTGAGGAGAAGATCAAAGAGATTCGGGATAAGTGGAAGGGGAACCTGGTGATCAAGGGCATCGTAAGTAATGAAGATGTGGAGAAATCCATCAAGCTGGGAGTAGATGGTATCATCGTATCCAACCACGGAGGACGGCAACTGGATCATGGTGAGTCTACCATCAAACCTCTGGCTGAGATCTCAAAGAAATATGGTGATAAGATCACGGTGATGATGGACAGTGGAATAAGAACTGGCCCTGACATCGCCACTTCTCTTGCGTCTGGTGCCCACTTCACATTTCTGGGTCGGTCTTTCATGTATGGCGTGGGTGCGCTTGGCAAAGAAGGTGGTGACCATACCATCGCAGTGCTGAGAGCACAGCTAACCCAGGTGATGCAGCAGCTTTGCTGTGAAAGGGTAGAGGATCTTCCAAACCACCTGATCAAATAGTATTATACAGTGCTTATAATAGCTTCCAGGGAAAAAGAAATCAAAGTATTTGTTGTAACTTGAAATAAAGCGAAGGAGATGGTAAACATTAACACAGCCGCTGAATCTTACGATGCTATTGTTGTAGGAACCGGGATATCTGGAGGATGGGCTGCCAAAGAGCTCACTCAAAAAGGCCTGAAGACCCTGGTGTTAGAACGTGGTCGGATGGTAAAGCATATCGAGGATTATCCCACCATGTATACAGATCCCTGGGATTTTGAAAATGGTGGAGAACTCAACGTGGAGGAACGGAAGCGCTATCATAAGCAAATCAGAACAGCCTATCTGGCCAATAAAGATGCCATCCATTTTTTTGTGGACGACCTGGAGCATCCTTACAACGAGATCAAACGATTTGACTGGGCCCGTGGCTATCATGTAGGTGGTAGATCAATCACCTGGGGTAAGCAAAGCTACCGGCTAAGTGAAATGGATTTCGAATCCAATGCCAAAGAAGGTGTGGCCATAGACTGGCCCATCAGGTATAAAGATTTAGCGCCCTGGTACGACTATGTAGAAGAGTTTATCGGTGTTTCAGGGCAGAACGAAGGACTGCCTCAGCTACCGGATGGCAAGTTTCTCAAGCCCATGGAAATGAGCTGTGTGGAGAAAGTGCTGAAGGACAGCATCGCCAGTAGTTACAAGGACAGGATCATGACCATCGGTAGGGCAGCTCACATTACAGAGGGCACCAAACCGGGCATGGGCCGATCTACCTGCCAGTTTAGAAATCGCTGCCGGAGAGGTTGTCCGTATGGAGCCTATTTCAGCTCCAACTCGTCCACTTTGCCTGTCGCTGCTGAAACAGGGAATATGACGCTGAGACCAAACTCCATCGTTCATGAGGTGATTTACGATCAGGAAACTAAAAGAGCCACTGGCGTGCGTGTGATTGATGCGGATACCAATCAATCGTATGAATACAAAGCAAAGGTCATCTTTTTGTGTGCTTCTGCTGTTGCCTCTACCTCGATACTGATGCAGTCCAAGAGTGATCGGTTCCCCGAAGGAATGGGCAACGATTCCGGAGAGCTGGGGCACAACCTCATGGATCACCATCTTGGTGCAGGTGCCCGAGGCGTCACCGATGACTTTCAGGACAAATACTTTGTGGGCAATAGGCCTAATGGTATTTATATTCCACGGTTCCGAAACCTGGGTGGAAGTACCAACAGGAAGGATTTCTTACGTGGTTATGGTTACCAGGGGGGTGGTAGCCGGTCTGACTGGACAGAAAACGTAAAAGAGTTGAGTTATGGCAAGGACCTTACAAAAGCGATTGTGACCCCGGGAAAATGGCAAATGGGACTTGGAGGATTTGGTGAATGCCTGCCGTATCATGAAAACCGGATGTACCTGGATTATGACAAGACAGATAAGTGGGGACTACCAACGGTCACCTTCGATGCTGAATTCAAAGAAAACGAAATGGTGATGCGGGAGGACATCCAGGATCAGGCCGCTGAAATGTTGGACAATGCCGGGTTTAAGGATATCAGTAAATTCAACGGAGAGGCAGTCATAGGAAAGGGAATTCATGAGATGGGTACAGCCCGCATGGGAAAAGATCCTAAGACCTCCGTATTGAACAAGTTCAATCAGGTTCACAGTGTGCCGAATGTATTCGTAACCGATGGATCAGCCATGACATCGTCCGGCTGTCAGAATCCTTCACTTACCTATATGGCTTTGACAGCCAGGGCGGCTGCTTATGCAGTAGAAGAATTGAAAAGACAAAACCTCTAACATGATGGAAAGAAGAAATGCCATTAAAAACATCGGACGCTCCATGGGAGCGTTTGTGGCCACTCCGGCTGTTTTGGAATTGTTGCAAAGTTGTGGCGGGCCGCAATACGATTGGACACCCGTCTTTTATACGGAGGAGGAAGGCGCCTTTGTCCGGGGATTGGTCGATACATTACTTCCGGCCGTGGATGATATGCCATCGGCCTCAGAAGTAAACGTTCATGTTTTCATAGATAAGTATACAAAGGACATCCTCGACACCAAGCAGCAGACAGAGCACCAAGCTCAAATGCGTAAAGCCATTGAGAGCCTGCTTGCCAGCTCAGGAAAGAGTGGAGTAAATAAAGTGGATACTGCCTCCTATGAAGCCTGGATGGATGAGCTTTTTGGTGGATCATCGGAGGATGAGGTTTACAAATTCATGGAAGCCTTCCGTAGCCAGACGATTTGGGCTTATAAAAACACCGAGCAGGTAGGGGAGACCATCATGGCCTACAATCCTATTCCGGGTAAGTATGAGGGCTGTGTTGACCTGGAAGCAACAACTCAGGGTAAAGCCTGGTCCATATAAATCTACAAACAAGTGAAAAAAAGCATTTTAATCAAAAGTCAGGTAATGGTTTATCTGGCTTTTTTTATGTTCTCATGCGGGACTTCAAATAAGGGTTCACAACAACAAGCCCCTAATATTATTTTTATCCTTACTGATGACCAGGGATGGACACATACCTCTCACCGCGCAGACCCGAACATACCGGAGTCACAAAGTGATTTCTATGAAACACCCAACATGGATCTGATGGTAGAGAGAGGTATATTATTTACCCAGGGCTATGCCCCCAACCCTATTTGTTCCCCCACCAGAAACAGTCTGATGTTAGGTCAAAATGCTGCGAGACACATTTACAACAAGGATTACGACTGGTATAAAAAGACAGCAGACTGGCTCACCATACCAAAGGCCATCAAGATGGCTAATCCTGATTATAGAACGGCTCACTTTGGTAAATGGCACATTGCGATGGTACCCAAAGATGCAGGCTTTGATGTAGATGATGGGATGCCTTCTAATGGAGGAGGAGAGATCTTTGGAGATGGTTACCTGGATGCCAAACAATATACAAAGCCAAGCAAAAATTATCTCGAACAAAACAATATACCCAATCCCACCAACGCTCGTAGTGCAGGAAAGCCCAGTGCCTACTGGAGTGATGAAAATCCCAAGGACATTTTTGGGATTACCCGAAAGGCACAGGACTTCATGACAAAGAGCATGGAGGAGGGGAAGCCCTTCTACGTGCAGCTTTCACACTTCGCCACGCACCTTTCTTTGGTTTCGCAAAAGGAGACTTATGAATATTTCAGGGACAAACAAGCGGGTGAGCGTCATACCAATCCTGAATTTGCGGCCATGCTCAAAGACCTGGACACGGGTATCGGGATGATCCTGGATTTTGTAAAGGAGCAGGGTATCGAAGACAACACCTATATCTTTTTGATGGGTGACAATGGAGGTAGGACCACATTGAATCAAATCGCTGTGATTGGTGAGGATAAAGCATTGATAGAAGCCAGGTATTCTACCCAACATGATCGCAACATACCATTGAAAGACGGGAAACATTCATTTTATGAGGGTGGCCTTCGGGTACCTTTCCTGGCGATGGGACCTGGTGTACAGGCTGCCAGAGTGGTGGATACCCCGGTGACAGGACTGGACCTGTTGCCAACATTTGCTGAGTTGGCGGGTCATTCCGGCCCCTTCCCGGAATCAATTGATGGAGGAAGCCTGGTCAATCTCATTCAAGACGAGACAGTTGACAAAGTAGAAAGAAACAGTGAGTCGCTTTATTTCCACCAGGCTTCTCATCGTAAGCCCAGGAGTGCTATCCGCAAAGGAGATTATAAGCTGATCAAATACTGGATAGAAGAGCCCAGGTATGAGCATTCGCCTAAAGTTGAGTTGTATAATCTCCAAAATGACCTGGGAGAGACAACTGATCTTTCAAAACAGCTACCGGATCTGACCAAAGACCTGGAGTCGGAACTGGTCGGTTTTCTATCACGGGTAGAAGCGGAAACAGGTGAACGGGATATAGAAGGTGCTTACTATCGCCTCTTGGACGACCTTGGACTTAGAAATAATGATGATGAATAACTTTTTGAAGACCCTTTTTGCCCTAACCTTATTTTTTGAAGCACTTCTGACCCATGCAGCAGACAAACCCAATGTGATCATTATCTACACCGATGATCAGGGAACCGTGGACATGAATGCCTTCGGTGCCAAAGACCTGGTCACCCCCAACATGGACCGTATTGCCAAAAGTGGGATCCGGTTTACACAGTTTTACGCCTCTCCGATATGCTCCCCCTCCAGGGCTTCATTGCTCACAGGAAAGACACCACAACGAGCCGGTTGTCCGGGAAATGCAGGTGCTTCCCTGGAGAGTATGCGAGGTGTTCCCGGAAGCCAGTATACCATGGCGGAGATGTTTAAGGATGCAGGCTATCGGACGGCCCATATTGGTAAGTGGCACCTGGGTTACCAACCGGATATGCTCCCCAATGCGCAGGGATTTGACTATTCTTTTGGTCATCTCGTTGGATGTATAGACAACTATTCTCACTTCTATTTTTGGAATGGGCCGAACAGACATGACCTGTTCCGCAATGGCGAGGAGATCCATCTGCCGGGTGAGTTTTTCCCTGATTTGATGGTCAAAGAGGCCAGCCAATTCTTGGAGCAAAACAAGGAAGAGCCCTTTTTTATGTACTTCGCCATGAATATGCCGCATTATCCTTATCAGGGAGATGAAAAATGGTTGAAATATTATGAAGAGAAAGGAGTGGCTTATCCTAGAGACCTCTATGCAGCCTTTCTTTCAACACAGGATGATCGAATCGGCATGCTACTGGAAAAACTGGATGAGCTGGGGCTGACCGAAAATACCATTATTGTTTTGCAATCCGACAATGGTCACTCCACAGAGGAAAGGGCACACCATGGCGGCGGAAGTGCCGGACCTTATCGGGGAGCCAAACAATGTGTGTTTGAAGGAGGGATCAGGGTGCCTGCTGCCATCAGCTGGCCGGCTGAGATCCCCGGAGGTCAGGTGAGAGATCAGTTTGCCGTGAATACCGACTGGCTGCCAACTCTTGCTGACCTGTGTGAGATTAAGCTGGACAGAAAAGAACTGGATGGTAAGAGCCTGGTGGATCTGATCAAAGATGAAAAGACGAAAACAAAGCATAAGGATGGCTATTGCTGGTCGTACAATAAGATGTGGGTGGCCAGAAAGGGAAAGTGGAAGCTGATTGGGAATCCTTATGATACAAGTGACAGGGATTATGAATTCGAAGAGAAACTGTTTTTGGCCAACCTGGAAGAAGACCTGGGTGAACAAGTCAACCTCGCCGGCAAGTATCCAAAAGTGGTGACCGAGCTGGAGAAGCAATACGCGGAGTGGCTGAAAGAAATAGATTGAATAATTCAAATACAATAATGATAAGACCTTACATCCTCAAAGAGACCAACTGGAAAGACATAAAAGCGCATCAGTACGAACTAGCAGTCCTGCCCTGGGGAGCCACTGAAACCCATAATTATCATTTGCCCTATGGCACGGATGTGTACGAAGGTGATGCCATAGCAGCTGAAAGTGCGCGTATTGCCTGGGAAAAAAAGGCGAAGGTGGTGGTGTTGCCAACCATACCTTTTGGGGTCAATACCGGTCAAAGGGACATCTACCTGGATATGAATATCTATCCAAGCACCCAGATGGCTATCCTGAAGGATGTTTGTGAGGTGTTGAGTACCCATGGTATTAAAAAACTGATGATTCTGAATAGCCACGGAGGAAATGACTGGAAGTCGATAGTGAGGGAATTGGGCACTATCTATCCGGAGATGTATATCTGTGTCACAGATTGGTTTAAGTCTATGGACCGGACAAAATATTTTGATGATCCAGGGGATCATGCCGACGAGATGGAAACGAGCCTGATCATGTACCTGAAACCAGATTTGGTCCTACCAAAAGAAACCTGGGGTGATGGCAAAGAAAAGAAACACCGGATCAAAGCTTTTTCGGAGGGCTGGGCCTGGTCGGAGCGGAGATGGTCCAAAGTTTCTGCTGATACAGGGATCGGCGATCCAAAAGCATCCAGTGCTGAAAAAGGAAAAGCCTTTTTTGATGCCGTCTGCCAGAAGATGGGGCAGCTGTTCGTAGATCTGTGCGCCCTGGACCAGGACGATATTTATGAATAGTACCTGAACATCATAACGGTGTTTTAGCATTCGTTATTCAATTACCAGTTTAAAGTGTTTGCCCAATCCAGCTTCCACTATTTTCCGAAATGTCGATAGTTCAACGTCAGTTCTGTTATTCTCAAGTCTGGAAATGTAAAATCTTGATGTTCCACTGCGTTCAGCCAGTTGTTCCTGTGTCAGTCCGGCTTTAATCCTGGCTGTTTTGATCAAGTTGCCAAATCTTTCTGACTCCTCCGGATCAACTGGTTCACTCAATCGATAAAGTTCATCTGGACTTAATTCGTATGGATGTTATTCTCTTCCCCTCAGAGTCCCTTCGGTGACTCTGATTGGTGGTCGAGACTTATCAGCAGAACGTCCAATCCATACCAAAACCGAACAACCAAACATCCTGATTTCTGATTTCTGATTCCTGATTCCTGACTTCTGACTTCTGACTCCTGCTATCTCATTCCTTAATCACCACCCCGGCAAACTCCTTGGCCCAGGCCATCAGCGCTTCCTTTTGAGCATCTGTTAGCTCAGCTTCCTCATGCATGTTTACATAAGAGGATAGTGGCATCTCACCTTCTTCCAGTACCTCCTGAATGTCCTTGAGTACACGCAGTTTGGATCTTTTGTCCAGGAAGGCCCACTCTGAGAAATTGAGTTCTTCACGACCATGGTTGATGTGGCGATACAGGAACCACGAAACAGGAGCTATCGATGCATACCATGGGTATTGGGTTTCCATGGAGTGGCAGTCGTAACAGGCCGATTTGAGCATATCCGAAATCTCGGGAGATATATTAGCAACTTGCAGTATATCTCCCGGGTTTTCGGTTGTCGTAGCTGGTCGCTCCGGTCCTACAAATTGCAGGATAGAGAGAAAGACCAGTATGACAATAAGGATATATTTAGTTTTTTTACTCACCCAATGCAGCATTGGTCGTCGACTCAGCCCAGCCTTTGAGTAGGGCTACTTCATCATCAGTCAACTTCAGATTAGGGTATTTTTCGATCATTTTGGCAGGTGGCATTTCACCTTCATCCAAAACTTCTATCACTTCATCAAGTTTAGCTACAAGGTCTGCAGGTTCCATGTATTGAAGCTTTACCCACATCAGTTTGTCTTTGGCTTTGTCACTTTTGCCGCTGGGAGAATGACAGCCCAAACATTTGTTGGTAATGAGTGTCATTACGTCCATTGGATATGCTCCGAGCAGTTGAGTAGAATCTGCCAGAAGGACTTTGGTTTTTTCAGGTCCGCCCTGGGCAGATGCTTCTTGTGAGTAAAAGCACGCAAATAACACGATACAAAGGGTAAATAGTAATTTTTTCATATGAATATGGTATTTAGGTGATTCTAAAATTAATTAAAAGTTGGTAAATAATGATGTCTATAAAATTAAACTCCATTTTTTTAAACAAAAAGTAGCATTTATTCAACATAGGAGGGATTGGGTACTTTTTTACCCTTATGTTTTCTTCCTGATTCCCGTTTGGTAAATTCAGGCCCACGGATCAAATCATTTAGCCGTTCTTCCTGCCCGAAACTCCCGGGAGCGCAGATACGTTGTGAATCTCCGAAGCTATGAGAAAGCCAGGATCCCAAAATATAACATTCATAAGCTAGAAAATGGTCTTACTTCTAATATACTTATTCATTGCATTGTTTGTATCGTTCCTATGCTCTATTATGGAAGCAGTCCTGCTTTCCACCCCGGTGTTTTATTTGAAAACTAAACAGGAGCAAGGAATGAAGAGTGCCGGGATCATGATAAAGCAAAAAGAAAACATAGATCGGCCGCTTGCTGCCATACTCTCGGTTAATACAATTGCCCATACTGTGGGAGCTGCAGGTGTGGGAGCCCAGGCCAATATAGTATTTGGAGAAGTCTATTTTGGGGTGGTGTCCGCTGTACTAACACTGCTTATTTTATTGATCTCTGAAATTATCCCCAAAACCCTGGGAGCCACTTATAGCAAGGAGCTATTTGCCATTTCTGCCAGAATTATTGAAGTGATGATCTTTCTCACGACTCCACTGGTTGCAGTATCTTCTTTCCTTACAAAACTATTGTCCCGAAAAGAGCAGGTGTTGACCACCAGCAGAGAAGAAATTTCTGCGCTGGCCAGTATTGGCACAGAAGAAGGGATTTTTGCTGATAAAGAGAACAAGATCATTCAGAATCTTATCAAGCTTAAAAACATTAGGGTTTCAGATGTGATGACCCCAAGAGTTGTGGTGGTCACAGCCAATGAAGAGATGACTGTCAGGGAGTTTTTGTCTAACAAAGAATTTCTGCATTTTTCCAGAATCCCTGTTTACCAGATACAAATGGAACATATTACCGGTTATGTCGTCAGAGCCCATGTGTTTGAAAAACTGGCAGAAAATCAATTGGACCTGAAATTGAAAGACATTAAAAGAGAGATCCTGACTTTTCCTGTATCCAAAACATTGTTTGATGCCTGGGATGAAATGCTGATAAAACACGAACACATTTCACTCATTATTGATGAATATGGGGGCATGGATGGAATCACTACCCTGGAGGATATATTTGAATCACTCCTTGGTTCTGAAATCATTGACGAAACAGACAAGGTTGAGGATATGCGGCGCCTCGCCCTCGAAAGATGGAAGAAGAAACGAAAAAAATACGATTTGCTTAAGTAAGCGTACTTATGCTTTTGACATCGCCTTAACCTGATTGACCAATTACTGTCGTTTGCAACTGTAAGACCACTGGTTTTTAAATCCAACCATTCTTTTATGATTATCTTTATAAAAACCAGTTTTCAATGCAGTAAAGCTGGCTGTTCTCAGACAAATGATTTATCGAATGAAGAAGTACTGGTTTACTGGGTCTGGCTACATTGAAAGTGATTTTCAAAACCTGAAGAAGGCCATAGTGGATCATGGGAAGTTTTATGAAGGCGTCACCAGAAATATGTCTGGTATAACAGGTGCCAGGCTTCTTGAACAGGGAGCAGATCATTTGAGCATCGAAACCAATGAAGGCATCATGAACCGGACAAGTATCAAAAAAGAATTCAAGCCGGAGGTGATATCGATCGCATTCGATGAAGAATATAAGGCTGGGAAAATAATTAAAGTGAGCTCACATTTCCTGCATGAATTTACTGTTAATGGGGCTGGAATAAAACATCATATCACCATTAGTGATGTAAGGGCTTCGGGGGTTCTGGGCTTTTTTTATAGGGTTTTTGCCCGCAACAATATCGGAAAAATTTTGCTGGGTGCTCACAAAAGGTATCTCGAAGAATTGAAGGATAGAGATGTCTAATTCAAATCCACTGAAGTTTTCCTGCTTTTCGTGCTGATCGCAGAATCAGCAAAAACGGAATCCACCAAATAAAGTCGTTCGTGAATAAAGTGTAAATGAACTCAAAAGACACCTTTCCTGATAAGTAGTTGATCAGAAAACCCAATGGACCAAAGATCTTTCCGAGGAGCCCGACAGCTACAATTGGCCAGTGAACTAAGGGATTCTGAGCAGCCCACCAATATCCAAAACCGTAGACACCGATCACCATCCCCATGCCTTGCCAAACCAATTCATGGTTAATGGGGTCCATGCCTGTCCATTCAAAGAATTGTTGGGGGAATAATACCACCCAGGCACCCCAAATGAGGTTATATACTGCTGCTATCCGAAGGACATTTTTCATCCAGTCTTGCCTATTCATTCCAAACCTTTGTTAAATGATGAACGCTATTAAGCTTAATCCGAAAACCACATTCCACAATATCGTTCGGTACCAATTCAAATGGACCAACGTTTTTGCTGCTTTTAAACTCTCTTCTTGTCTTGTTATCTGATTGTGGAGAGGCACGGCTTCCCCAAATGTAATTGCCCAAAGTAGCGCAATGATGATTGCATTGATAATACTGATCATACTTTGATTAACCCATAAGTAATAAGCATGGATAAGGAGCTGCGCACTCATCAAGGGGATCACTATCACAGAGATTGTTGCAGTATATCTTTTGTGCCAGTCATTCAATTCTTCTTCTGAATAGAAGCTGAAGGCAGGATACACGATCAGCTGCGTCATCCAAATGAGGATGACCATGCCAAAGTCAACAAGTAGCATGAGGATTTCCATGTATTCGATGGTAACCCTTACTTAACCCAAATGTTAGCCAACTTGTTTATGGCCTTTTTTGAGCATTTGTAAGAGGGTCAACTATTTCATTCATCAGACATGGGATGATTTTTCTGATTTCAGTGACCTGTTTCACTAAAGTTCATCTAAGGTTAAGGATATAACTGTTGAACCAAACCACTCCATTTCACGTTTATTTATGCAACCATACATTCATTCTTAAGGTTTTTCAACAAATATTTTGAAATTCGGATCTTAAGCCTGAGTTTTGTGGTTACAATTCAATTAGTGAATAATTGATTTATAAAGAAGTGCTGAGAGACAGGCTCTATGAAGCACTAGCAACCTGGCCCCCCAAAGGAAAAGGTGCTAACTCCTGTCCCCGATAGATATCGGGGAGCATATGAATTAATTGAGATGAAAAAAGACACACTTTACTCAGAAATTTCCAGGACGTATTCGTCTGTATTTTCTTGTTGTTGCTGCTGCTGAACAGGGTAATCGCTTTACTGCTATTACACCGGTTCACCTTTAATTAATGATCAAAATGAATTTTGAAACAGACGCTATACGTACACAAACTGAAAACGCTCTCCACAGGGAGCACTCATCACCGATATATCTGACAAGCTCGTTCACCTTTGCCAGTGCCGAGGAGGCTCGTGCCATGTTCAACGATGAAATACCGGGCAATATTTATTCCAGATATTCTAATCCAAACACCGACGAGTTTATCACGAAGATGTGTCAGTTGGAGGGTACGGAAGATGGTATTTCCACAGCCACAGGGATGTCAGCCATGTTTACCAGTATGTCAGCGCTATTGAAGCAAGGTGACCACGTATTGGCTTCCAGGGCATTGTTTGGGTCCACCCACCAGCTTTTTACTACCATATTCCCTAAATGGGGTATAGAGCATAGTTACTTCAACCTGCACCGTCCGGAAAAGTGGGAATCTATGATCCAGGAAAACACAAAGATGATCTTTGTGGAAACGCCCAGCAATCCGGGGCTCGACATTGTGGATCTGGAGCTACTGGGTAAGCTGGCCAAAGATCGGGGAATCATCTTCAATGTGGACAATTGTTTTGCCACTCCGTACCTGCAGCAGCCAGCAGCATTTGGAGCCGATATTGTGACTCACTCAGCTACCAAATTCATTGATGGTCAGGGCAGGACATTAGGTGGAGCTATACTGGGTAAAAGAGAAGTAATCGAAGAAATCCGATTTTTTGCCCGACACACAGGGCCGAGTATGTCACCGTTCAATGCCTGGGTGCTGAGCAAGAGCCTGGAGACCCTGGCTGTGCGGATGGATCGGCATTGTGAGAACGCTCTTAAGCTGGGAGGATACCTGGAAAGTCATGATGCACTGGAGCAGGTACGTTATCCTCACCTGAAAAGTCATCCACAATACGAATTGGCTAAAAAGCAGATGAAACTCGGCGGGGGGATCGTAACGTTCGTAGTAAAAGGAGGCATCGAAGGTGGTGCAGCGTTTATGGACAACCTGAAGATGATCAGTTTGACACCAAACCTTGGTGATACCCGTACTACTGTGACTCACCCGGCTTCTACCACACATAGTAAGCTTACTGAGGAAGAGCGTGCAGCAGTGGGGATTGCACCTGGTACCGTAAGGATCTCCGTTGGTTTGGAGAATATCAATGATATCGTAGAGGACATCGAACAAGCCCTACAGAAAGTAAGAAGTTAAAATATTAAGAGAATTAGAATCTAGAAATAAGCATACAATGATCGAAACTAAGACACTAAGCAAGGCAGTAGAAAAGGATCTGGCAGAACTCAAAACAAAGATCGCTCAGTTTAAAAACAACGAAATTGATGAAGAGCGATTCAAAGCTTTTCGTCTGGCGAGAGGAGTATACGGACAGCGACAGCAGGGTGTGCAGATGTTCAGGTTGAAGCTTCCATTTGGAAAGTTGACACCGGATCAGCTGGAGACCATTGCCAACTTATCTGAAAAATATACCAATGGCAATCTGCATTTTACCACAAGGCAGAATATCCAGCTTCATCATGTAAGGCTGGAGGATACCCCTGAAATGTGGGAAGCGCTGGAAAGGGTAGGAGTTACTACCAAGGAAGCTTGTGGAAACACCGTGCGAAACGTGACGGCTTCCCCCAATGCGGGTATAGACCCTAACGAACCATTTGATGTGGCTCCTTATGCCCAGGCGGTATTCGAATATTTTCTCCGAAACCCTATCTGCCAGGATATGGGAAGAAAATTCAAGATGGCGTTCTCTTCCAGCGAAGAAGATTCTGCTTTTATCTTTATCCATGACCTGGGTTTTATCCCTAGGGTAAAAGACGGCAATCGAGGCTTTAAGGTCATCGTTGGTGGTGGACTCGGTGCTCAGTCTTTCATGGGTCAGGTAGCCTATGAATTTTTGCCGGAAGACCAACTGATCCCATTGATTGAAGCCTCCTTAAGGGTATTTGACCGATATGGTGAAAGGGAGCGTAGACACAAAGCCAGACTAAAATATTTGATTGAGCCGAAAAAAGGCCTTGGGCTGGACAAGTTCCTGGAGTTGGTGGCAGAGGAGCGAAAAGCCATTGCCAACAAGTCTTATTCCATCAACTATGACCTGGTAAAACAGGAAATTCCTACTATCAGTGATGATCAGGTGCCTGAAGGTCTGACCACTGATGAAGCATATGAGGTATGGAAAAAAACCAATACCGAAGAGCAGAAGCAAAAGGGATATTTCACTGTTAAGGTAAGGCTTCCATTGGGAAATATTGACGCTGACAGAGCCAGAAAGCTGGCAGATGTGATGCGACGATGGGCCTCTCCGGACCTGAGGATTACACTTAACCAGGGAGTGATCCTGAAGTTTGTGAAGGAAGCACACCTGCTTGCTATTTACCATGAATTAAAAGCGTTGGACCTGGTGAATCCAGGTTTTGATACACTTGCTGACGTGACTGCATGTCCGGGTACGGATACCTGTAACCTGGCTGTGACAAACAGTACCAGTCTGGCATTGGAATTGGAAAATCTTGTCAGGGACGAATTCCCTCACCTGGTAGATGAGTCGAACATCAAGATCAAAATCAGTGGCTGTATGAACAGCTGTGGTCAGCACATGGTAGCCAATATTGGTTTCCATGGTAGCAGTATCAAATATGATGGCAAGGTAGCTCCTGCACAGCAGGTGGTAATTGGTGGTGGTGTTGAGCCTGGTGGAGCTGGATATATCGCTGAAAAGGTGATCAAAATCCCTACCAAGCGAATTCCGGAGACGGTAAGAACTCTGCTGCTGGATTATGAAGCCAATGCGGAGGAAACAGAATATTTCAATGAGTATTTCAGGAGACAGGGAAAAATATATTTCTATGACCTGCTGAAACACCTGGCTGACGCTTCCACATTGACAGCTGAAGGCTTCCAGGATTGGGGTCTTACCAATGATTTTGTTCCGGAGATCGGAGTAGGGGAATGTGCCGGCGTCATGTTGGATCTGGTAGGTACCATCATCAATGATGCGAAAGATCGGTTGGCATCAGGAAAAGAATCTTTGGAGATAGGCCGATGGGCTGATGCCATCTACTATGCTTACAATACGTTCATTATTGGGGCTAAAGCTTCATTGCTTGACAATGACGTACAATGCAATACCCATAAAGGGATCATTGATGATTTCCAGAAGCACATTGTGGATGAAGGTTTGATCAATCTGCCCGCTTCTTTCGAGGAAATCGTATTACAGATCAACAAGCATGAGCCTTCTGAAGGTTTTGCAACTGTGTATTTGAAGCAGGCTGAGGAATTCCTGAAAGGAATTGAATTGCTAAGAGCTTCTTCTACTGCAGTAGACAAGTTAGTGATTAACGAATTTTATAAAGCATAATAATGACGAAAAAGGAACCAAAGCTGACCCTTGTGGGTGCCGGTCCGGGTGATCCGGATTTGATTTCCGTAAAAGGGATGAAAGCGCTACAGAAGGCGGACGTGGTATTGTACGATGCCTTGGTTCATCCTGATTTGCTGGAGTATGCTCCCGGAGCTGTACATATCCCTGTAGGAAAAAGAGCAGGAAAAGAAAGTGTTTCTCAGGATACTATACTTCAACTGATCAAAGAAAGTGCGTTCGAACATGGACATGTGGTGAGGCTCAAGGGAGGCGATCCGTTTGTGTTTGCACGTGGATTTGAGGAATTGGAGTATGCTAAAAAACATGGTATCAAGACAGATGTGGTATTGGGGATCAGCAGCATCATGTTGCCAGGCCTTTATGGTATTCCACTTACCTGTCGTGGTGTGAATCATAGCTTTTCAGTGGTCACCGCTACCACTGCACAGGGCACGCTGAGCGACGATGTGTATGTGGCGGCCGAACATTCGCCGACCACATTGTTCTTCATGGGATTGCAAAAGATAGACCAGATCGTAAAAGCGTATAAGAAGTTTAACCGGGCTGATCTTCCTGTGGCCATAGTGAGCAGGGGATCGCTTGAAACAGATGGCGTCATTTACGGGAATGTAAATACCATAGAAGGGCTCGTGAAGGAACAAAAGCCATTGGCTCCAGCCTTACTGGTGTTTGGAGAGTGCGCGGATCTCAACAATGAGTTGCAAGCAGTCAACTGTGAGTTAGCCGAGGAGGGCTTATTGGTGTGAGTCAATCACCAGTAGAGGGCAATCCACTGTTTCCGGTTTTTCTGAAGCTGGATGAAATCCTTACGGTCATCGTAGGAGGAGGGAATGTTGGATTGGAAAAGCTGGAGGCGTTGCTGAAGAATGACCCCAATGCGCGGGTTCGGCTGGTGGCTCCTGAGATCAAAGATGAGATTAAAAAACTTGCAGACCTTTCACCAAATATAGAATGTATACAGCGGGCGTTTGAATACAAAGATCTGGAAGAGGCAGGTATTGCCATACTGGCTACTGATAACCCCGTATTACATCAGGAAATCCGGGAATGGTCAAAGCAGCGACACTTGCTTCTAAATGTGGCAGATACGCCCCATTTATGTGACTTTTATTTGGGCTCCACCGTTAAAAAGGGGAACCTGAAAATAGGGATAAGTACCAATGGACAATCCCCGACGTTTGCTAAACGGTTGAGGGAGATCCTGGAAGAGAGTCTTCCTGAAGAAACCGATCAGCTACTCGAAAAACTAAAAATATTTCGGGACAGGCTGAAAGGTGATTTCCAGGACAAAGTGAAAAAATTGAATGAATTAACCTCTACACTCGTAAAGAAATGATAGATAACCTGGTTAAAAATATTGATCAACTCAACCAGAAGTATGAAAAATACTCTTTTATGGACAGGTTGGAAAAGCTGTTCGCTGAGTTTGATCATGACAAAATATTGATCTCCTCTTCTTTTGGTGCTACCTCGTCAATCTTATTGCACCAGGTGAGTAAGGTCGCTCCGGATCATCCCGTATACTTTATCAACACGGGTTACCTTTTTGAGGAAACAGTCCAATATAAAAACCGGATCCGGGATAAGTTTGGCCTGACAAACATTGTGGAGGTGGGCCCAAATCATCAAAAGCATGATTTTACCACCAAAAACGAAACCTATAGAACCAACCAGGATCTTTGCTGCTTTATCAATAAGGTAGAACCGATGCAAAAGCTCAAAGAAGGAAAGCAGATGTGGGTCTCTGGTATCTTTAGACATCAGAATCAAAACAGGGCCAAATTAAGGATCTTTGAGCCTAAGGATGACTTGTTGAAATTCCACCCTATCATTGACATGTCCAAGGAGGATGTCCAGCTTTATCAGGATGTTTATGATCTCCCCAAGCATGGGCTGATCTATCAGGGATATGGATCTATCGGTTGTACACATTGTACAGCCAAAGGTGATGACCGCGAAGGTCGATGGCTCAATTCCGGTAAGACGGAATGTGGGTTGCATACCTGATAGCATATACTACCCCTGCTTTCCATGGTCTGTGGTTATTACCCCTGTTCTGTGGCACACAGACCAGTCATATAGAAATAGGGTGGTAAATAAAACTTGTCAAATAAAACGTGTCAGACGCTTGCGACACGTTTTATTTTATAATGAAACGCCTCGTTTCCATGGGATGAAGTCATGCTGCTTCATCTGAACTGCCTTGGAGGTGACTTCGCCACTGGCGATCTTGATCACCTGCTCAAGCATTTCTTCACCCATCTGCTGGATGGTCTTGGTTCCCTCAATCACCGGGCCTGTATTGATGTCGATCAGGTCAGGCATCTTTTCCGCGAGCTTGCTATTGGAAGATACCTTCAGGATAGGTGCTACCGGATTACCAGTGGGGGTCCCCAATCCGGTAGTAAATAATACCACATTGGCTCCGGATCCCACAAGGCCGGTAGTGGACTCTACATCATTACCAGGCGTACAAAGCAGACTCAGCCCGGGTTCTTTGGCGTACTCTGTATAATCCAGGATGTCGTTGATAGGCGAGGTGCCACCTTTTTTAGCAGCCCCTGCAGATTTCATGGCGTCAGTGATCAGTCCGTCTTTGATGTTACCCGGAGAAGGGTTCATATCAAAGCCCGACCCAACAGCCTCGGCAGCATTGGAGTAAGCCTCCATCAGGGCGGTGAATTTTTTAGCCAGCTCTTTACTTTTCATTCGGTTGATCAGCTCCTGCTCAACTCCGCACAGCTCAGGAAATTCTGACAACATCACTTTACCACCCAGAGCAGATACGAGGTCTGCACAATAGCCCACAGTTGGGTTGGCAGAGATTCCTGAAAACCCATCAGACCCACCACACTCCAGTCCAATAGTTAGCTTGCTCAGTGGTGCAGGCTTTCTGGCGATCTTATTAGCCTCGGTCATCCCCTTGAAGGTCTGCTTGATGGCCTTAGAAATCAAGTCATTTTCAGTGCCCGTACCCTGCTGGTCAAGGATGATCACTGGCTTGTCCTGGTTAGGGTTAATTTCTTTGATGGCCTGAGTGAGCGTCTTTACCTCTGCATTCTGACAGCCCAGGCTCAATACTGTAGCTCCTGCCACGTTAGGGTTGTTGACATAGCCGGCAAATAGCCTGCACAGTGATTCGGAGTCTTGTCGGGTGCCACCGCATCCGGACTGATGCGTGATGAACCTGATCTTTACGTTTTCAAAAACACCCTGGTTCGTCTTAGGCTGAACACTCTCTAGCGTGACTGTATCCAACGCTGTGTCCAGTGAGTTTTGTTGATAATGATTCACCAGGGAGCTAACCATACTTTCATATGGGTTGTTATCCTCATATCCCAGGGCTTTTTCGAAAGCACTTTTCAGCACATTCACATTTCGGTTTTCACAAAAAACCAGCGGAAATACCAACCAGATATTGTCAGTACCTACCTGCCCATCTGACCGGTGGTACCCCATGAAAGTGCGGTCTTCGAATTTTGAGACATCCGGAGCCTGCCACTCATATTTGGTTTGCTTGTTCAGGTCATAACCTGAAGTCATGTGGATCACATTGGAGGTAGTGATTGCTTCACCTTTTCCAATGGGTTGATTGGCAGTACCCACTACCAAGCCGTACATGGTGAGTTTGGCGCCCTTGTCGAAATCAAATAACGCAAACTTGTGTTTCGCAGGAATGTTGTGTACCAACTTGACCTTGATGTCATTGACAGTCACGTCGGTGCCTGCTTTAAGGTCTGTGAGGGCAACGGCTAGGTTGTCCGTTTCATTTATAGTAATAGCCTGGATCATGTTTTTTAGAGGGATTTGATTGATGTTAAAACACCTTTTGATTCAATTTCATTCATAAAGTTGGTAACCATCGCTTTACAGTCACCCAGTTTGGAGAGGTCTTCACCCCAAAAGGATTTATTTGAAAGCACCTGGCTGGCCACATCTGTATTGGACGGTCTGTTTGCTTTTAGCTGCTTAAAATATGCTTCGATATCTTTATCATCGTTGATTTGAAAATCATCAGACAGGTAAAGCTCTATCAGACAAGCCAGCGCAAAGATAAATCGCTTCGGTAAGGTTCCGTTGATGCGGTAGTAATCTTTTACCGTAGGAAGTATCCTGACCTTGTATTTGGAAACCGAGTTTAGGGCAATGCTTTTCAACTCATGGCGGATGAATGGGTTTTTGAAACGCTCAAGAACCTCATCTGCAAACTGCTTCACTTCATTCACCGGTAGATTGATGGTCTGGACGATTTCGTCGTACATGGTCTGAAGGATAAATGGACCCACCACATCATCTTCTACATTTTCCCGCACAGTTTCTTTCCCTGCCAGCAGCCCAACAGGTACCATCGCTGTATGAGAGCCATTAAGGATCCTTACTTTTTGAGTACGATATGGGGTGAGATCTTTAACAAATTTGATGTTTAGACCAATATCTTCAAGGCCATCAGGAAACGCAGCTTTGATTTCAGCAGGGCCTTCAATCACCCACAGGTGAAAGACTTCAGAAGCCACTACCAGCTGATCTTCGTATCCGATTTTCTGCTGGATTTCTTTGATTTCATCTTTTGGATAACCGGGTACAATCCGGTCAACAAGTGTATTGGCAAAATAGCAGTGGTCTTCCAGCCAATCTTTAAAGCCTGATTCATACTTCCATAAATCAGCATAAGCCAACATGGCCGTTTTGAGGTTTTCCCCATTCTTTTCAATGAGCTCACATGGAATGAAAATTAATCCGGAACCCGATGATCCACTGAAATGATCGTAACGTGCCTTTACCAGCTGAGTGAGCTTGCCTGGAAATGTTTTTGCCAACTCATTTGCTCCAGGCTGATCGTTTTCCTGAAAGGTAATCCCCGCTTCTGTTGTGTTGGATACGATGAACTGAAGATTGTCATTCAGCGCCTGTTCCATATAAGCCTGGAAATCAGTAAAAGGGTTGATGAGCTGTTGGATGGAGGAATTGAGACGAATATCATTGATCCGTTTTCCTTTTTGAATACCACGGACCATGTGGTGATAAAGTCCATCCTGTTTTTGGATCATGTCAACCATTCCGTGCTCGATGGGCTGAACAACCGCGACCCCTGCATTAAACTGTTTCTTTTCATTCAGGACATCTATGGCCCAGTCAACAAACGCCCGGAGAAAATTACCTTCTCCAAATTGTAAAACTTTGATAGGAAGGTTGGCCTGGATGTTGACCGTGTCTCTGGTTAATGCTTTCATAGAGGAGGTTTAAAATGCTTTTGGACCCGCAATTTATTCAATTTAAATGTTAAGAGGAATGAATGCGGAAATTGTTGATCCCGGGAATTATTAAATCGGAACCGTCATTTAACCAAAGTTTCGGCTGCTATATGGCTTTTAGAGCAAAATATCTTTTGTAGGGCAAAGGTTTGCTCCTAAACAAGCTCCGGAGTCAGCTCCGGGGAAGCAATGTATTCTATAGGGTGGTAAGTATAGCTAAATCCATCTTTCCTGGATATAGGTACCTGTGCCCTTACCTGTTGTAAAAAATCAACCGGGTCATTTTGGATTTTTGTCAACAGAGAATTGAAACTTTTAGCGATTGGCTTGAGGTAGTTCAACTCTGGGTCCATGGTCAGGTAAAATATTGATCCTGCATTTTCACCGTCGAGAAAAGTAGTAAGACATGTAGGGCTACTCCCGCAAACAAGTGCAAAGACAACCCATCGGTCTTTCGATCTGTAAATCTTTCTCGCTTTATGAAGATCAATAACATGTGCCAGCTTTCCTCCGGGTTGGTACAGTTCTGTGATTTTTTCAATCCTTTCCGGCTTTAGAAAATGCACCAGAGGCGTACTTTCACAAGACCATGGCTTTCGGGGAATAAATAACCTGGCTTCATTTATCCAGGTGTAGAAGGTTTTTAGTTCACTGGTATCGTCTTGCTGGTCCAGCCATTTGATGCCAGAAAGATCTTTGGGCTTGCCGAGTAACCTGATCCCATTTCTGATAGATACATTAATTGGATCCTCAATCACATCTCCCTCTTCATAAGCTACTTTGAGGATTGGCTTTGGTTGAGTAAAAAAACGTACAAAATCTCCCAGAACTTGCATCATAGAATTTGTCATTTGGATTAACGGTAAACACAGGGCAAAAGGATTTCTCTGGGTGGTTTTTAAGGTTGCCCTTTGTGCAATATATTAAAATTTTGGCATTATTCAATGAATAAATATAATAAAACGCACTGAATACTAGATAGGGCAGAAAACTCAAGGTTCTGTATTGTATAACACGGGCATTTGTCCCTGCCATTCATTCCATAAATCAGCATCTGTCACCAATCGTGCCATAAAATTCCCAACATTGATGCGGCTGGTTTTACCAGCATTGAAAAGTGGACTCCTGATAGGCGACCTGTAGACTTCATAACTGGTTACCTCATCTTCATCAATTAGGCTATCCGGGCGGACAACCACCCATGCTATTTGTGGATCTTGTTGCCCAATCTTTTGCCTGAGATACTCCGCTGCTTGCTCGTTGTCCGGGTGAGGTGGTACCAACCACCTGAGTAAAGTAGTGACAAGTCGCTCTCCGAGCGAGTAAGATTCATTTAGGTCTCTGTTTCTGTTACCAGCAGTGTTCATTAATACAACCCTGGTTGGAGGGGAAGCAGCATTTTTTCGGATGGCGCGGCAAACAAGCTCGATGGCTTCAGTCACCAGTTTTCGTGGTTTCCCATAGATACCTTTCAGGTCTGGATGATGGCCGAGACATGAAGCCACCGCCTGACAATCTAAGAGATGTTCAGCCATTTCATTCACTGATAATTCAGAAACGCTTGCTTGTATGATGATGACGTTTTTGTTCCTAAGCCATGCTTCGGGCAGTCTGTCGGGGGCGCGAACAATAATCTTTATTTTTTGACTTTTAAGTAGAAGTTGCTCCACAAGCTTTCGGCCCGTTGCTCCACTTGCTCCCAGTACTAATGTTGTCATTTTGTTTGATTGAGTATTCGAGAAAATTATTTGAAGTCAGGTTTACTTCACTAAGGTTAATGGTGTTCTCATGATTAGCTCAATTGATTTTTGATATTAGGGTTGATCATTTGTAGGGCTTTAATAAAACCATTTATGTCTTTTGGAGATAAAATTACACTGTCCAGATGGCCATACTTAAGTTCAATCCGACGAATGGAGGGTGCCGGACTAGATTTATACTTGTGCGTTTTGCTAATTGATTTGATACTGGATATATCAACCTTAGAATTTAGTATAATCCCACAACGGACCTCCAGCTCATTTTTATCATTGATTTTATAAGTAGAGCCAAAGAAAATACTTAAAGTAAAAGCAATAATCGGAAGCATAATAGCGATCTGAACAATCACTGCGATGAGTGGTGCCCCATTGAATATGGGGATGGCAAGCACGGCAATCAATATTAGCAAGACAGGTATAAATATTTCATATCCGATTCTAGCTTTGAATGTTTGCAACATAGCCCCCATGATAGGTGTAAGCTAGATGTTTTTGCTCACAATACAGTTATGATTAAAGATAAATTTCTTATGAAAGCTACATGGTCTTGTGAAGGATCATTTTACCGCGACACCATAATTCTTACCCCTTCGGATCGGTTTTGATATCCAATGCGGCAGAAGTACATCCCATTCCTTACTTTGGAACCTGCAGTGTTGGTTGCATCCCAGGTAAGGATGTTTTCCCCGGCATATTGGGAGCCCCAGAGAATGGTCTTTACAAGCTGTCCGGATGCACTTAGTATGTCAGCTCTTACAATACCATCATCGGGCAGTTGATATCTGATCGTTGTAAAGTCCTGCATGGGGTTGGGGTATGCATTCAGGATGCCAAATCCAGTACCCGGATCCGGTCTTTCGATCACTTTGTGGTCATCAATAAGTACTTCATAGACCCCAGTGCCATGGGTGCCGATGACCAGCCGGCCATCCAGGTGACGGTAGTTCAATGAGTTTACCACTGCCCGACCGATGACTTCAGGACTTTCTTTCACCCATTGCGTATTGAGGCCATCTACCTTTGTTGTGCTAAAAAGTCCAACACTGGTACCTACAAATACCATCTGACCGGAAAGTGTAGGGACGATCTCGGCCCATCGGATGCTGGGACCGTCACCACTACCATCAGATTGCTCTTCCAGGTTACCACTAATATCTTCGAAGGTTTCGCCACCGTCAAAGCTTTCAAAGAGGGAGGGCACAAGGTAATTGGTGATGGCAACAATCAAATGATCCGGATCTTCAGGATCCAGAGCAATACAGCCAATATGGGAACCAGGCACAAAAGCATCCGTATTGAGGAATTCAACCTGCTCATCAAACTCTTCCGAAGCCTGGTCGATTCTAACAAAGTATGTTTCGGGGTTTTCTGATAATAACCATCCTGCTGCATACACACGATCTATACCGGGGACTGCCGGTTTTGCTATAGCTGTATAGACACCCGCCGACAACTCACTGTCCTCGATGGTTTCCCAGTTGATTGATGTTGGGTCCTGTTTTCCTCCGGGGATCTGCACCAGGTTGTTGTTTCTCCAAATCACATTTCCACCAGCCAGAAACATTCTGTTGTTGTTCATGGGGTCCAGGATATAGGGATTGATGAATAAATACTCCTGGTCATCCTCTTCGCCACCACCAGCAGGATCTACCCTGGCATACGATGTGAGGTTGTTTTCTCCATTCAGTGTCATCCGGTAGATCTGACTTTTTTGAATCGAGGCATAGTAGAAATTTCTTCCATTGCTTATATAGGAAAAGCCACCATCACCACCCAGGATCCTGGTCCAGGGTGAGTTCTCAATGGGGGCATTTTTCACGTAGACTCCATTGTCCTGCATGCCACCCACTATCACGTGAGATGCCTCGTCCGGCTGCTGGCTCACCTGGTAAAACTGGCTGGTAACAAAGCCATTGTTCAGGCTGCTCCACATGACAGAGTCTGCCCGATTGTTTTGTGTAAGTCGGATACCTCCATCATTGAAGCTGAGCATCCGGTTGTGGTTTGAGGGATAGTAGATGATCAGGTGCTGGTCCGGATGATGATTGGGATACCTGGATGCGTCATTATCGGGAGAATACCCGCCAATCCATTTGGTATTGTTGGTGGAAGTGAATCCGTCTGTAGATCGATACAGGTTTGTTCCTCCAACATATACGATGTTAGGATCATCGGGGTGGACACTAACGACCATGTTGTAAGAAGATTGACTGTCAAAGTCGCCCACCTGTCCGCCTAACATTGGAATGTTATTACTTAAGTCTGCCCAGGAACCAATGGGAGATTGTCCATTTACTCCTGTGATCTCAAGTCTCATGAGGCTTACAATTTGGTCGCTTTGTCCCTGAGCGAGGAAATAAATGATGTTGCCTGAAGAACCGATCACTGTACGTTCTGCGATAAGCACTTTCGGTAACGGGGTGATTTCCGTCCAGTTTTCTCCATCTACAGAAAAATAGATACCTGACTTGCTGTACCTATCATTGCCTGAGCAATTGTTTTGACTGAGTGTGGCTAAATAGTATCCTTCACTGGTTTGGTGTATGTTGGTGTAGCAGGGCGCATTGACCAAATTGAGATCAACCGTGTCAGGTAAGTTGAAGAGCTCTTCACCGAGCACGGCGTTCCAGCTATCCCCACCATCCTGTGAGCGAAGAATACCTCCAAAAGAAGCCAGAAACACTTCATCCACATCAGAGCGGTAGGGGTTGGCTACGAGTGCCCAGTTGTATTGAAACTGACTCCCAAAGCGACTTTCTTCTGAGTCGTTTGTCGATGCTAGCTGAAACCATGTATTTCCCCCATCGGTAGATTTAAAGACTCCATCACCTCGAAAAGGGGCACTCAAGCTTCGGGGACTATTGCCTACCAACTCTCCTGTGCCAAAATAGAGAATATCTTCCTTTCCGGGCCGGGTATCCTGGGTCATACAGGTGACGCTGCTGGAAGCATTTGGGTCATTGGTCTGAACCCAGGAGTTTCCTCCATCCGTGGTTTTCCATACACCACCGGAAACACCACCGGCGATGATCACATTTTCATTCCTGATATCCAGTACCGCCGCGCGTGTTCTACCACCCACATTGAAGGGACCGGAAAGTCTATAGGCTCTTTCCTCAACCCGGGCTCCATTCACAAACATGTTTCGGCGTTCCGGAATCTGCTTTTGAAATGCCAGTTCTAGCTTTCTCATTCCGGGTGGAATTTGAAGCGTGCGTGGATCTACCAGCTTTTGGTATTCATATTCAAACCGGGCAATGGGGTTTTCCCTGGAGCCGACAGATTTTCTGAAGTCAAGCTTAAGTCGATAATTGAGTGACTCTGGCAGCCTGGAAGAAGGCTGGATAATGATCAGAAGGACAATAAAGACGAGTAAACTTCTGATCAATTCTATTCGATAACCGTATTGATCTTATTGATCTTACCTTCCAGCAAAGGTGCAGTAACCGCCCCTTTTCCATCATTGTTTTTGTCACCCTTTCGTGCATCAATAAAATAAGATACGGGTTCCAGGTCAGTAAAAGTTACCCTTCCTTTTTTGTCCGTTTTCATACTCTGAACAGGATTCTTATTGCTCCTGTAGTCTGCCTCATTTTTGTAAAGGGTAATGGTAGCACCTTCCACAATATTGCCTAATTCATCAAGCACTGTTACGCGCAACTTGGTTGGTAGGAAATCTGCATGGGCATGGAACGAAGCAATTGTCAGTCCGATGAAGATCAGACCCACAAACAGGGTTGTTATTCTTTTCATATTATTCATTAATTAAATCCTGAAACAAATATTCGGCTAATTTGTCAAATTCTAGTGCCTTCTGATATTTTCTGTCGCTATAAATATTAGCTGTGTATTTTACATAACTTGGCACATCATCAATAGCGATATATTCTATCAGGATATTTCCATATTGCTGATCGATGATTTTTTCATTACCTACGCGAGGTTTGAGGTAATGTTTCTCTTTTGACTCAATAACACCATTTTTTTCTACTACCGTCAGGTCACTGTTCGCGAGTTTATAGTCCAGGGATCTTGTTCGCTCAGATAACCAATCAAAGAGAAATTTGAAGTCGATAGTGCCAATGTCTTCGTGATAGGATATGGCAAAACCATTGGCATGCTGCGAAATGAGAAGATGAATGGAGGGTAGCTTATCGATGGCTTGTTGCTTAAGTACATAGGAGCTGTACACATCTTTGGCCAATTCCTTGAAATCATCTGACTGTATGCGCTCGTTGTAGGCATTCAGGTACTTTTCACTCCTGTCTATGACTTCATGTACCAGGATTTTGGGTCCTTTGGATTGCTTTCCAAACAATTGCCTGTATACCTGATCAAAGTAAGACATGCTATCGTATTAGGGTGATAGATCCGTATTGTTCTTGTTCCTGTCCCGGGGCCAGAGAGCTGGTAAACTTCATGATGTACGCATATGTTCCGGGAGGCGAAAGCGCATCACCAAAGTAACCGTTCCATCGAAAATTCTTGTCTTCTGATCTAAAGATCAGCTGGCCCCACCGGTTGTAGATATAGATCTCGAAGGATTCTACAAAGTCATTGGGGAAGACAAAGAACTCTTCGTTCATCGCATTTCCATTTGGACTAAAGGCATTGGGAGCAAAAATAGTCAGCAAACATTCGGTAGATATGGTCAATGTTACGGTATCGGTCTGTAAACAGAAGGGGGCATTTACTTCCCTTGCCTCTACAAAGTATCTTCCGGTATCCAAACCTGTCACGAAGATATTGGTTGAAGTGGAAACATTGCTTTGACTAAAGACATTGATCCCCGAAGAATTAAAAACGTTGATATTTACGGCACTAGGCACCACATTTCGAAATCCTATACTTATTTCAGCATCACTGGAGCACCTGTTGATGGCCAATGCATCCATATCAAAAGGCGCGTCATCTTCTACCTGGACCACATTCACGGAGTTACATCCGGTCACCGTGTTGGTCACATTCAAAGAATAGCTTCCGGAAGAAAGCCCCGTCAACAACGGAGGAGTTCCGGGTCCATCAAAGGCAAAAGGACCTTGTGAAACCGGACCATTGATGGTATAGGTGAATGACCCTGGTGTACTGATGGAAAAATCTATGGTACCATCGGCATTTCCGCAAGTGGAGGGAGTGATCGAATTGGTGGTGATGGATGCTTCCGGCTGAATAGTTATGGTGACACTGTCTTGTCCCAAACAGCCAGAAAACGGATCAATGATATCCACGCTGTACACAAACGTTCCGGCGATCTGTGTATTTACGGATTGTGTTTCATTGGTCCCAACTTCGATACCATCGACGTACCAGGTGAAATCGGCTCCCGCGTTGCCTACACTTAAATCCGGCACGGTATCGCGCTGGCAGAAGGACCGGTCTGCCCCCAGCTCCAGGTTGGGTCGCCCATCGCCAATAAAGACCGTGACAGTGTCGGAGGCGCAGCCATCCGTATTGGAAATGGCCACATCCACGATGGCTGGTGCAGTAAAGGTTACTGATCTGGTGGTATCACCCGTTGACCAGTAATATCTCAGGTCCGGACGGTCTACATCCCAGGCATTGAGCGTGAGGCTACCGCCGCACAGTGCAGTGTCGGAAGGAACCATGGGAAGCTCAGGTATGGTATAAACCGTGATGGTATCCGTGAAGATGGAGTCTACATCACATCGGTTTCTCAAAGTCAGCGTAACAATGTATGTGGTATCATTTGTATAAATGTGTGTGGTGTCCGGATCGGTGGAAAAATCCGTTCCGGTACCATCTCCGAAGTCCCATGCATACGTCTCTATGTAAGGGTCTCGGCCAGCAGCAGTAAATGTTGTTGCCTGGCCTACACACGCTGTAGTGATACTCATACCGGGAGGAGGAGGCGTCGTTCCCTGAAACTGCACGAAGTTGGGCAAGCCCAGTCGGCTAATCCGTCCGGCTAAATTAAAGCCGTTGGCAACGACCGATGCACCGTTGTCATTCCCATCGGGTGTTTGAATGGTAAGCAGGTCCGGGTTATTATCAATCGCACCATAGATCACCCCATCAGGACCAGTCTGGAGGGCTCCCAATACACCTCCCTGGCCACCATAGTCAAACTTGGACGCTTCAATATCTGCAACTTCAGTAGGTGTTCCCAGGCTGTCCAGGTCAAACTGCATCAACTTGGAGCCACCGCCAATGGTGGAGATGTACATCCGGTTTCCACCGGCTGAGATTTCAATGCCATATGCCTGATTAGCGACCGGTTCACCGATATCAATGGTGCGCCCGTTTGTAATAACTCCCGTTGCAAAATCATAGTCACATATTTCTACTCCATTTGACGAGCTGCTTCCACTGGCTGTGGCGATGATGCCGGCAGCAGGGGAAAGTTTCATGTATCCACGACCTGTAAGCGGATCCTGATAAGGGTCATTTTCTCCGGCTACTGACCAAATCGGGGCAGAGATGCCTTCGGCGATAATCTGATAGGCCCGGAATACATTGTTTCCAAATTCATGTGAGATCACTAAACTATTGGCAGTGAATCCAGAAGCAGTCAAGCGTTCGGTAATATCGTTTGCCAGCACATTGTTTTTACTGATGACTTCACCACGAGCAGTATCACCTTTCATATCCACGATGGAATATTTTAGCTGGTATTCAAAGTCGCCATACACTTCTTCGGTGGTGAAGATCCAATAGAGTGTAGCATCGTCAGCAAAGGGAACAATAATTGCGGATTGCGCAGACGTATTCTCTCCACCTATGTTCGTCCCATTGAACATCACGTTGTGTTCTTTATTCCAGACCGTGACACCATCTGTATAGAAGAGCAACTGACCGCCAATATCCGATATCGTCGCACATCCTTCGGGCGAGAACATCATGTTGGCATCTGCGAGCGGGGTAGGGGGCGTCGTATTGAAATCTATCCCGGCCATCTCTCCAAAGTACCACTGATTGGCAACCTGGTTGGCAACTCCGTATTCTGTCACGACAATGTCATCTACCACCGTACACCCATTGGGTCCGGTTACCTCCACCCAATACGTTCCAGCTGTATCTATGGTGATGATTTGGGAGGTTTCACCGGTACTCCAGATATACCTTAAACCACCTGCCCCGGCGTCCAGGTCCAGTGTCTCGTCCACACATATGGTGGTGTCATTACCCAGGTCTACCGTGAAGGTGCTATCGGGAATGTCGATAGGTAAGACGATCCGGTCGGATCTTCCATTGAGCTCTACTGTAAGCGAAACAAAGCTCCCGCCGGCAGCCTGAAAAGCATAAACAGGTGAAGCAGCAGTGGATGTGGTGCCATCACCAAAATCCCAGAAATAACTTGTAGGTATCGGGTCGACTATAGGTACGAATTTCGTTGCATTCGTAAAACAACTGTCATAATAGTTGAAATCAATGGTCACAAATGTGGGCATGAATTTCGGAGCAAAAGCAGGGAACTGGCGCCCATTGAAGTCTTCATCAAAAACCAGGCTGTCGTAGACCGTGAGAGCCGCCACACTGTCCGCAAAATCAATGCGTCCGAGTCGGAAAGGACCTCCGTTGGTCAATTGATACAGGTGGTAAATCTTGTCATCGATTCCGCGCTTTAGTCCCCAGCTTCTATCGAAAGAGTAGGGTAAAATATTGTTGACCGCGGCCAGGGTATCCTGGGTATCATACTGGTAAAGCTCACCGGGATTGGTGCCATCACCATTTCTGGAGAGATAAAGTTTTGATCCGTCTGCTGACCACTCCAGGTCATAAACCACATCGGGTCCACTGTCTGGAAATCCGGTATTCAACACCCTTCTGTTGAAAGTGAGGGTGCCTGTGTTCGGGTCAAAGTCCAGCAGTTGGATGTTTCGGTTGGCTGCGCGGCTAGCCACGGCCAAAGTAAGCGAATCCGGGTGGTAGGCAAAAGCGGATGCTTCAAAGCCCGGTATGGTCACGTTCACAAAGTTGAACGTTTGTGTGGCGCCGATGCCTCCGGGATTGATTTCTGTCACCAGAAAGTCAAAGGTGCTCCTGTTTTGGGTAATTAACCAGTAGGTATCTACAGCCTGGCTTTCAATGATGATCATGGCTTCGGAAGGATCAGTGAGCCCTGTTGGCTGATTGGCCAGGGTCAGATCTCCCAGGGGGTATTGTGCTACACTACTATTCCCGGGTATGGTGGCATCCACAATGCTGTATTGTATTTCATTGGGTCCGGTAGTACCAGGATTGGTGAAGAAATAAAATCTGCCAGTGCTATCAGGGATCGGGCAGGTAACCACTGGCTGATTGATGGATGGGTTACCGTTGAGGGTTGTGCCCCCGGCAATAGCGGGAAGCAGTTGGTGGGAACCATCGTATATCCTTTGACCGTCGCTGTAAAATTTTAGGTTTCCGGTAAATTGGTCACTGACCACACCGGATCCGCCAGTGCCAAAAACAGGGTTTTGGAAGTCGAACAACTCGGGATCCCGTCCATTTTTATCAAAAATGAAATGATGGTCAGAGTTGCCGAAATACCATTGAGTCTCTATGATGTCCTGAGCAAAAACGGCCTGGGAAGCAAATAGTCCCAGAATAAAAATTACACCTGAATAAAATTTTGACATATAATCCTTAAAACATCTCCACCAATATACTTGTTCAACACATGAAACAAAATTAAGGTAAAATACTAACGCCTTACTTTTCGTTACATTACGTAGTTTAGCAGTTTTATTGGACAATTATTACTCCAGTTGAATAGATCAAACAGGTTATACCACTTAGCTTCAGGCTGTGTCTCCTTTTGGGTGTTGGTGTTTTCGCTTGTGAATATAAATAATTTACAGGCACAGGACCCACAGTTTTCACAGTATTATGCAGCGCCTATGTACCTCAATCCCGGATTGGTTGGTATCAACCAAAAGGGCAGGGCAGGTATCAACTACCGCAACCAGTGGCCATCCATTGCGGCCAATTTCGAGACCTATTCTTTTTCCATGGAGTACAATTGGGAAGATTATTACAGCAGTGCGGGTATCATCGTAAATACAGACAGAGAAGGAATCGCAGGTCTTCAGTCTACCAATATCGGTTTACAGTATGCTTACCAGGTCAGACTAAATTACAGATGGACTTTTCGGCCAGGGATTGAATTCTCCTATTACTGGAGGGATATCAATTTTGATCAGCTCACTTTTGGCGATCAGTTTGACCAGACGGGTCAGGTCCGACCAATCACCGGTGAAACATTCGATACCGGTCTGAATGCCAGATTTTTCGATATGGCGCTGGGAGGGATTGTATATAACCCCAATGCCTGGTTCGGGTATGCCATGCATCACGTGCTGGAACCTAATCAGTCCATTGCAGGGGGTGATTCTCCCTTACCAAGGCGGATAAGTATTCATGGGGGTTATAAAATCCCTTTTACAGCCATCAACAAAAGAGCTACTTTGAATCCGGAGGGAAGGGAACGCAGCATGACTCCGTCTGTGAATTACCGGATCCAGGGAGAGTTTGACCAGCTGGACCTGGGGCTGTATTTTACCCTGGAACCCATCTTGTTGGGGACCTGGTATCGTGGGATTCCAATTAGGTCCGTTGATGGAGTCGCCAATAGCGAATCAGTTATTTTTATGATCGGATTTAGTAAGAATAACCTGTCTATCGGATATAGTTTTGACTATACGATATCCGATCTCGGGATCCAAAGTGGAGGAGCACATGAAGTGTCCATTGCTTATGCTTTCAGCCTGGCAGATCCAAGGAAACCACCGAAAAACGTCCGGGAGCTGAGCTGCCCCATACCTTTCATTTTCTAGTTCAGCCATTTCCCTTATCCTGTTAACTTTGCGCGTCATGAACAACGAGGTGATATTGACTATTATGCTGATCATCGTATCAGCAGATTTTATATTAGAGCGCGTACTTTCCATGCTGAATGCCAAAAGTGGTAAAAAGCCCATTCCCAAGGCGTTGGAGGGTATTTACGATGAGGAGAAATACAAGAAATCTCAGGACTATAATCAGACCGTCACGCGGTTTGGTAACATCACCGCTTCGTTGAGTTTTGTGATCACCATTGCAGCATTGTATTTTGGATGGTTTGGCCTGCTGGATCAGTGGGTGCGGGGATTCTTTTCCAATGAGATATTCGTTTCTCTGGCTTTCTTCGGGGCCATTTTCCTGTTCTCTGAGGTGACAGGCACGCCCTTTTCCTATTACAAGAATTTTGTGATCGAAGAAAAATTCGGGTTCAACAAGATGACCATTCGGACCTTCTGGATGGACAAGTTTAAAGGACTAGTGATCACCGTATTGATCGGAGGTTTGTTGATCGTTGCCCTGCTTTACCTCGTGCAAGTCATGGGTGAAGGCTTTTGGATGTATTTCTGGGTGATCATCACGGCGTTCGTATTGTTTATGAATGTGTTTTACACCTCATGGATCCTGCCTTTGTTCAATAAACTCACGCCCATGGAAGATGGAGAGCTTTATCAATCCATCAAAGGATATAGCGAAAAGGTGAATTTCCCACTCAGCAACATCTTCGTGATGGACGGCTCCAGGCGATCCAGCAAAGGCAATGCCTTCTTTAGTGGTTTTGGGAAGCGCAAGAAGGTCGTGCTGTTTGATACCCTGATTGAGAAGCACACCGTAGAGGAACTGACGGCCGTATTTGCCCATGAGGTCGGCCATTTCAAGAAGAAACACATCGTGTTCACCACGATCGTGAGCATCCTCACGACGGGGCTAATGCTATTCCTGCTGTCCCTGATGATCAACAATCAGGAAGTGAGCCTGGCAATGGGTGGAACCGTCTCAGCAATCCACCTCAACATCCTGGCTTTTGGTATTCTGTTTACTCCTGTATCAAGGGTCCTCGGCATCTTGAGCAATCTCATGAGCCGAAAATATGAATACGAAGCTGATCGTTATGCCGACGATACTTATGATGGCAAGCCATTGATCACGGCGCTGAAGACCATGAGTAGCGATCACCTGACGAACCTTACGCCTCACCCGGCCTATGTGTTCCTGCACTATTCCCATCCTACGTTGCTACAACGGATGCAGGCATTAAATTTTAAATAGGTCCATTATTAAACTGAACCATTAAGCCATTAAGGGAATTAAGCTTAATGTCGATGTTGTCACGCACATGTATGCTTTATAGGACCATCTGGTCTTGATATTTATGCAATGGAAGCTGAAGGGTACCTTCATGTGCAGAATGTACCCGTTGCATATCACCGTGGTTTTAACTAGTTTAGTTTTGCAATTAGTAGGGTGTTCGGAATTACTCCTTTTTTTATGGACATAGATCGCTCAAAATACAAAGTCTGGGATGGAATATAAGCCTGCTGATTTTAGCAAAGGGATCCCTATCTGGCTGGCAGAAGGGTTAATGTTTGGAAAACTGATGAAATGGTGGATGGGGAAAAGGTTAAGAATGTTGTAAATTCATAATTTTCTATCCCATTGAGAGCATACCACTTATCGGTTTTAGGTTTAGACGAATCTGCTACAAAAGCTGATGTCAAATCATCATATCGGTTGCTGTCAAAAAGGTATCATCCGGACGTCAATAAGTCTCCTGATGCCCAGGAGCAGTTTATTCGGATCAAGGAGGCTTATGAGTACCTGACCAAACCACCAGTGTATGAAGAGACTCGGATATATTATAATGAAGAGCAGGCTGCGAGAGAACGTTGGAGGAATGAGTACAGAAGGAAAGCCAGGGAAAAAGCCTTTGAACAGCAACGTCTTCAGCGCGAACTAATCAATCGATTGATATCCTGGTTTAAGCCAGTTGCGATTGGGGTTCTGATTTTTAACTCGCTTTTGGTTGTCGATTTTGTATTGCCATTTCGCAATCATGAACAAAAAATTGAAGGAATAAACCGGGTCTATGAAACTGCAGGATACAAGACCGGTAACAGAAGAGCTGTATACAGGTATGATGAAATGCTTTTCAATGATTTCACCATGCTTTTTGATCGGGGAGAGGTGATTAACCTTGATCACTATGACAAGGCAGTAGTCGAAGCAACCATTATTTTTTCCAGGCCTATGTATGCCATCATCACAGTGGATGGAAAAGCTGAGCGACACAAGCAGATTTACAATATCTACTATGTCTTCGGTTTCCTGATACCTATTATGATTTCTTTGAGTGTTCTCTTTTTAAAGCTTAAAAAACCAATGCAAAAACTGAATGCTTCTATTGTGCTCTTTGTGTTTTCTATCATTCAACTCTTTTTGTACTTCTTATGACTTTCATTTACGACTCACTTTCACCATCCACAATTAACATTTAATAAAATGAAATCTGTATTGATCCTCTTATTGACGTATGTTTTGTCAGCTAGCCAGATCCTGGGTCAGGATCAGACTGAATCGCATCATCCCAAACCCGATGTATATATCGATGGTAACAAGTATGACTACAAGATCTTTAGCCTCCTTGACCCGGAAAAGATCGCATCAGTCAAAGTGCTGAAAGGGAACGAGGCACTGGAAAAATACGGCGCTGAAAATGGAGTGATCCTGGTAAAAACCAGGCAGGCTGAATTGGATACAAATGAGGCAGGAGAGCTTGCTGGAGACAACCAGGAAAAGCATCTTATCATCATTGATGGAGAGGTTGCCGATAGCGATGATTTGATCATTTTGAATCGCAAGGATGTGAAGTCTATCAAGGTGATGAAAGGGTCAGAAGCTAAAGAGAAGTACAATGCTCCTAATGGGGTAGTGATCATTACAACCAAAAAGAAGTAATTACCCATAACTTTGTAACACCATATAACTCAGGAATTTGAATGCAGTGGCGAATTACTTACACCATATATTGCCCCCTGAAAGAGCTGCGGAACTGACCCGAATTAGCAGACAGGTTACTGTCAAATCAGGCAGTTATTTCATTCGTCAGGGGGAGGTGCCGAGGAAAGTAGCCTTTGTAATTTCCGGGCTCTTTAGATATGTATATATCACTGAGAATGGTGATGAATATACAAAATCGCTGATTCAGCAGGGCAGCTATATCAGTTCTTACTCTGCGATGATTGCTGCAACGCCTTCACATTTTTATATCCAGGCTCTGGAAGATGCTGAGATAATGCAAACACCCTATTTGAAGTGGAAAGAATTACTGGATTCGGATCCTTTTTGGGTGTCATTTCTATTGAAGTTTATTGAAAAGGGTTTTGTTACGAAAGAGAAACGTGAAAGAGACCTGCTACTCCTGGATGCTGAAACAAGGTATCTGGATTTTTTAAGAGAGTTTCCGGGCCTGGAAAAACGAGTAAAACAAAATATCATAGCCTCATACCTGGGCATTAAACCAGAATCCCTGAGCAGGATCAGAAAAAATCTACAGTCTTAACATAGGTCAATGCACAGGTGATCCTTGCCTCATAATTTAGTCCCAAAATAAAATTATTTAATCATGGGACTACAGCATAAGAGTGTTTTAATAACGGGAGGAAGCTCGGGTATCGGTCTGGAGCTAAGTCATCAGTTGATTGCCAGGAAGAATAAGGTAATCATTTGCGGAAGGTCGTTGAAAAAATTACAGGAAGCAAAAGCCAAACTTCCTGAATTATACATTATTCAGTGTGATCTCTCTGATGTCAGCCAATGCGATCAACTGATAAGCCAGGTCAAAAAAGAACATCCGGACCTGAATATCCTCATCAATAACGCCGCGATAGTGCACAGGGAGAGCTTCCTGGGATCAATGGATAGCTGTAAAAAGGCTGAGCTTGAGCTGCAAGTTAATTTATTGGCTCCACTAAGGTTGACTGAAGGATTATGGTCTATGCTTCAGTCAAATAGTGATCCTTCTATTATCAATGTTACAACAGGATTGATCTATGCACCAAGGGCAGACTATCCGTTTTACAATGCCACGAAATCAGCATTGCATTCCTTTACCCAGGTACTTAGGAGACAAACAGTTGGATCCGGTGTTAAGGTTATCGAGGTCATGTTTCCAGCTGTAGATACCCCGTGGCACCAGGGTCGACCACCAAAAATTGCTATATCACCCCAACAAGCAGTCAATGAAATGCTCGGAGGTTTAGAGAAAGGGAAAGATGAGATTCGAGTAGGTGGTGTGAATTTATTGTATTTGGCGTCCAGGATTGCGCCCCAGTTTGCAATAAATAAGGTGAATAGCCTTTAAAATGATATCATGACGACATCTTGATAATTAATTTCATAATTTTCTATTGAAATGACCGATTCTGTCAAAAACCATCTTTCCTTTGAAAGGTCAAAAGGTTTCTAAATAAAATAAGGACAAAATAGACAAGAATGAGACTCATAATCGGAGCCATTGTGATGGCACTATTGGTAGCGTCATGCACCAATAAAAAACAAGAGAACACAGCAACAACCCAATTTCTGAACAAAGGTCACGAGGTGGTCTATCAAATGGTGAAGCAGGTTGGTACTTACGAGGAGCTTTGGAAGAGAAAAGATGTTGTTTACACATACACCTACCAGACGCCAGATGGTAAAACGGATATTTCAACAGAGAAATACCTTTTTGATGGCGAGTTGTCTGTAGGTATCTATCACCAGCATGAGAGAACTTTACCTCACCTGGAGGGCGAGTTCAAGCAGGGGTATGACAGTGAGAATTTCTGGATATTACATAAGGGTGAATATTTGGATGATGAAGAAGCCATGAAAAGAGTTCGATTCAACAGGAAGACCAACTTCTACTGGTTTGCCATGTTTCAGAAGCTTTTAGATCCGGGGGTTAACTATGAGTACCTGAGAGAGGAGATCATTGATGGGCAGAAATATGATGTGGTGAAGATCACTTTTGACTCAGAAAACGACAAACAAACGGATATCTATCAACTCTACGTCAACAAGAAAACTAATCTTGTTGATCAGTTCTTGTTTACCGTGGTTGATTTTGGGGTAGTAGAAAATCCTATGTTGATGAAAGTGGAGTATGAAAAAATAGATGGCCTGATGATTCCAAATAAACGCATTTATAAAAAGTCCACCTGGGATGCGGTGGTAGATGATAAACCCTGGATCAAAGTCAACTGGTCTGACATTAAATTCAGTAATGGGTTGACCAGAGAAACATTTTTAAAGCAAGGATAGAAAACGGGGATTTAGACTATAAAAAGTCGATCTCTGCCCGGAAAGGAAATTTCATCAGAAATTTATGGGCGTCATTGACGTCCATCTCTTTGTTGATGATCTTATATAATGTCTCTGTGATGGGGCATCTTACTTTGTAGGTAATTGAAAGAGCATGAATGATTTCAATGGTTTTGATTCCTTCAGCCACTTCTTCCATGCTGTTGATGATCTCGTCGATGTCTTCTCCCTGGGCAAGGCGATACCCTACGGTATAGTTTCTACTGAGGTTACTACCTGCAGTAGCTATAAGGTCACCGACACCTGCCAGGCCCAAAAAGGCACTGGCGTTTCCTCCCAGAGCAGTACCGATGTGTACCATCTCCACAAGTCCACGACTGATAAACAAGGCACTGGCGTTGGCACCAAGCCCTAGTCCGGCGATCGTACCTGCTCCTACAGCAATGATGTTTTTCAGGACACCACAAAGTTCAATGCCAATGAGGTCATTGCTGCCATAGATCAGGAACCGGTCATTCTTCAGAAGCTGCTCACCCATCTTGATCACCTCATCGAAGTGGCTGGCGACCACGGTAGCGGCAGGTTTCTTCTCGCTAATCTCACGTGCCAGGTTGGGTCCTGCCAGACACCCTACGCGCACCACCTGACTTTCTTCCTGGATCACCTCACTCATTGTCTTTACATGCTCTCTTGTAAGGGGGTTCCTGGGGTTGATTTTTTCACTTTGGGCCATCTCCAGGTCAAGCCCTTTGGTACCATGGATCAGGATATGATAAGGCCTTAGGAATGGACTCATCTTGCGCATCATGTCCCTGAAGTTGGCCGATGGGATGATGGGGAAGATCACGCTACAGGATTTGGTCACCTTCTCAATGTCATTGGTTACCTCAATCAGATCGTCGAGTTTCTGGCCACTCGCAATTCGTTCCCTCTGGAATTTCTCAGCCCTTTCGGGAGTACGTGCGTACAACAGCACTGGATTTTTCTTTTCCGCCAATAAGTTGGCCATGGCAGTGCCAAAGCTTCCGGCACCTATTACTCCAACGGGTTGTTTAGATGTAGTTTTCGAGGCCATATCCATCCATCCTATTGTGATAATAATACAACGTATTCATGTTTTGGATCACGATATTTCCATTCTTCATGATGAGAGGTCGCTGAGCATGATACAATCCAACATTCTCCACTCCCAGCTTGATGACCTGATCTGCTTTCTTTTTTAAGTGACCAGCTACACTCACCTTGCCGGCTTTCTCCATCTTCATTACCTTCTTTCTAAGCTTTTTAAATGCTTCCTTAAATTCCTCGTAATTCAACACCAGGTCTTCATCAGGCAGGCGTAGCAGGTTATAAAGATCAAGCTTGGCATTTTTACGCTCTATCATTTTAAATGCCGTGAAGGCTACCAGGTGACTGGCAAAGACCCTGTTGTACTTGTGGTATTCCTCAACAATACGTCTGGAAAGTATCCGTACATATTCTTCTTCTCTTTGAGCGTCGACGGTGATCTGACCATTCGAGATGAAGTAATCCACAGTATCAATCGGGTTTCCGTTGGCGTCGTAGCTGTTGCCCGTGTCATCCACATAGTTGCCAAGAATGTCCATTCCTTTGCCAATGCTTACCGAAATATCTGAACCTTTGGTAAAGAATTTAAACAGGAATGTGGCGATCTTGTAAGAAGAAGAGAACTCGTCGCTTTCCTGGTAGTAGCGCTCCTGACCAGTTCTTTTCAGATGTTCATTGATCAATGCCGGAGCCTCCAGTGTGAAGTTATAGTTGATCACTACCGGAACAACAAAGATCTTTGAAGCCTTCCTTGCGTCTTTGGCCTTTTGATAAAGTATGCGTTGAGCTTCAATCGTGGTGCTCAGCAGACCCAGCTTGAGCCTCTTTTCTATATGTCCTGACCTTGATCGTGTACCACCCGGGAAGAAAAGGCTGTGACAGCCCCGCTGCAGAGCCATGCTCGAATAGGTCTTGAGCGTCTCCAGGTAGATTGGGTTTTTCTTTCGCCTGTCTACCTTGTAAGCGCCGAGGCTATTCATAAAGTAGGCAAATATCTTGATGTTGAACAGGTTCAGACCGGCTCCATAGATAAAAGCAGGAAGCCCCAAAAACTGGATTACCCAGCCTATCAGGATGGAGTCCAGGTTGCTGAAATGTGTGGGGACCATCACCACGGTGCCATGACGGGCCAGGTTTCGGATGTGTTCTGTCTCACCCACGATATGGATCTTGTCATCCAGGTCCAGCTGTCTACTGAAGAGGCTGGTCAACCCTTTTACCCGGGTGGCATTCAATAGCCGGGCAAAACCGAAGGTGACTACCGTACGGGCAAACCTGTAACTGTTTTTCTTGAAATTTCCGGAAATTTCTTCGGCATATCTCCTGATGATCTCCATGAGGATCTTTTCCTCTTCCTTCCTGGCTTCAGCTGGTTCCATGGTCCCACTATCCAGCAACCGCTGTTGCATCTTGTTCCAGAAGGGCTTCTCATCCCTGGGATCCACCCTCCATGGGTTGGCCCGGATTCTGGCCTTTTCACGGTAGATCGTCATCTCTACCTCTTCACGGAGTGACCTGCCTTTGGTAATCCCTTTCAGTGATTCAAAAGATTCAGCCGAAACCTCTTCAATGAATTTTTTACGATCTCTTGAAAGTTGAACGATAGGCCATTGCTTGGTCTTGGGAATAATTTCACTGTATCGGACTTTCTCTTTGCTCATTTATTACCCATTGATGCTTTCTATTCCATGTTGTTGGTGGTCCAAAAATAGCTCGCCTTTGCCAACTAGTATGCATTTTCCTCCAACCTTCACCTCGGTTATTTTATTCTTTTCACTCAAAGTGAGGTCCAGGTAAAGCTGACTGGGGCGTCCCATCTCATATCCCTGGAGGCTTAATACAGGCATTTTCAATATGTTGTGCTTTGCCAGGTAACAAGCAAGCGGTCCATTGGCAGACCCTGTAGCCGGATCTTCATAAATGCCTATAAGAGGTGCAAACATCCTTCCCCGTACATCTCCACCCCTCACATTGTTTACTGCAAAGCAGTATAGTTGTGTGGTGTCTACCTTGTCTGAAAGCTCCTCCAGGAGATCTGTTCTGACCTTGATCTTTTGGAGTATGTCAGCACTTTTTACCTGTATAAATAAAATGTTGTTGCCACAGCTGATCTCTTCTGCCGGGGAGTCCTCAAGGTCATCTTCGCCGAGGGAAAGCATCCTGGCTATGCTGGCTTTATCTGAAAATACCCGACCATAAACAGGCAATGGTTGGTTCATGGTAATCAGGTCAGGTTCGTTGTCCCGGTAGGTGACCGACACAGGGATATCCCCGATTTTCTGTTTGAGGATCATGGATGCTTTTCGGGATTCCCGGGCAAGTAGGTAGGCTGTGCCAATAGTAGGATGACCGGCTGTAGGCAGCTCTCGTCCGGGTGTAAAGATCCGCATCGAAGGATTTTCTCCTGATTTTGAGGGAAAAAGAAAGACGGTCTCAGATAAATTAAATTCTTTTGCAATGCTTTGAAAGCGTGCAGGATCGATGTCTGAAGCATCCGGAAACACTGCCAATTGATTCCCTGACAGGGGTGTGCTGGTAAATACATCGAGCAAATAATACTGGTAACTCATTCCGGACCATTCATGTTTGTTGCTAAGCTAATGAAGCAATCAGGGGAAAACAAAGAGAAGCTAAGAACACTTAATAAGTGATTGAGTGTGTTAATATTGCAGGAAGAAAATTTATGCCATCATTTAGCTTAAAAGAAATCCAGGCGCCGGTCGCAGTCGAAATGGCTGAATTCGAAAAGAAATTCCGCCAGTCTATGCGTAGCAATGTTATGCTACTCGATAAGATCACCGGATATATTGTCAAGCGTAAAGGAAAGCAGATGCGACCTTTGTTTGTCTTCCTCAGCGCAGGTGTGGCTAATGGTATCACTGAATCTACCTACAGGGGAGCAGCATTGATTGAGCTGCTACATACTGCCACACTGGTCCACGATGATGTGGTGGATGATGCACATTATAGGAGAAGCTATTTTTCCATCAATGCCTTATGGAAGAACAAGATAGCTGTGCTGGTTGGTGATTTCCTCCTGTCAAGGGGGTTATTGCTTTCACTGGAGAATAATGATTTTGATCTACTGAAGATCGTTTCCAATGCAGTGAAAGAGATGAGCGAGGGGGAGCTCCTGCAGATGGAAAAAGCCCGAAAACTGGATATTACCGAGGAGGTATACTATGAGATCATCCGGCAGAAGACAGCCAGCCTGATCACTGCATGCTGTAGAACAGGTGCTGCTTCTTCAGGAGCTAAAGCCGAGGTGGTGGATCAGATGACCCAGTTTGGAGAGCATGTGGGGATGGCCTTCCAGATCAAAGATGACCTGTTTGACTACGGCACCTATGAGATCGGGAAACCAACCGGGATAGACATCAAGGAGAAGAAAATGACCCTTCCGCTGATCTATGCACTTAACCAATCTGGCAGATCTGAGAAGAATCGTGTGAAGAAGATGATCAAAAAGAGTGCCCAGGAACCTGCGCTGGTACATGAGGTGATCGACTTTGTAAAATCTACGGGAGGCATACAATATGCCATTGAGGTGATGGAGCAATATCACGAGAAAGCCAAAGAAATATTAAGTCAACTGCCTGATTCTGAATATAAAACTTCTCTGGATCAGCTGGTGCAGTTTACCATCGACAGGACGAGGTAATGCCCGTATTTCTGGCAATTGGGTAATTGCCTTGTTACCTTTGTGGCTTCAAATAAAAAAAGCAATTCTATAAAAAGGAAAACCAATTCGGTAAGTTTCCAAACAAGCAATTGAAAATGAAAAAAGTAGAAGCAAACGACAAAGTAAAAGTACACTACACAGGAAAATTGACAACCGGAGAGGTTTTTGACTCTTCTGTGGAGAGAGATCCCCTAGAGTTTACAGTTGGAGCAGGGCAGATGATCAAAGGATTTGATGAAGCTGTCAATGGGATGGAAGTAAACGAAAAGAAGACTGTAACGATCCCATCAGGAGAAGCTTATGGAGAGAGAAATGAGCAATTGATCCAGGCTGTGCCCAGGACAGATCTGCCACAGGACATGAAGCCTGAAGTAGGACAGACATTGGTTGCCACCAATGATCAGGGACATCAAACGCATGTTGTAGTTACCGAGGTTGCTGATGCTACGATTACCATCGATGCCAACCATCCTTTGGCTGGAAAAGATTTAGTATTTGAGATTGAGCTGGTAGAGATCGCTTAATTATCTAAATAGACATATATCATAACCAGGTTATCAATCGATAGACCTGGTTTTTTGTTTATAGGGCACTGATGCCCTGATATAGCATGATCAGGCCACTTATTACCATAAACAGGATTACCCATTTCCTAAAGGACTGATCAGAAATATGCTTCAGCAAGAGTTTGCCGGCATAGCTCCCCACAGAAATGCCCAGTCCCAATGCAATGGCAGGATAAACAACCTCGAGGGACATCAACCCGAAATAGGTGTAGCTTCCAATCTGAGCCAGACCCATGAAAAAACTATTGGCGGTTTTGGTAGCAATGAGTGACTCTTTTGATATCCCAAGATTGAGATAAAAGGGATTCAGAACAGGTCCCAGTCCACCAATGATGGTTCCAAGCAGCGCGATGATCAGACCAAGGGGAAAGAGGTGATGATACTTCATTTGGAAGGATTTCTTTTTCTTGCCCCAGCCAAACTGCCAGATGGTGCTGATTAGAAATAATCCAATGATAATCTGAAGCCAGTCTATCCGGAGAGCAGAAAAGAGGAGCGCACCAAGGAAGGCTCCTGCCATGGCAGCCGGTACATAGTAGAGCGTGGCCTTCCAGTCTATGTTGTTCCAGTAAATGATTATTCTGATGGGTCTGCCTATGAGGTTTCCTGTGTTGAGAATGGGTGCAGCAATCCCCGGTCCGGCCAGAAAGTTGACGATAGGCACCAGGATCAATCCTCCACCACCTGCTGTGATAGTGGTCAAAGCAAAGGTGAGCAACCCTGCCAGAAAAATTAAACCCAGAAGCCAGTAATCCACTAATTGATTGTTTTAGTCTAAAATGAATTTAAGCTTTATCATTTCAAATAGGAAAGAACCTCGGCTTATTTTGACTTGCTATTGAGCCAATCCAGCATCTCTTCCTGATATTCGCCCAGGTATTTGTGTCCTACACCCTCTACTTCGTGCCATGCCAATTCTGCACCCATTTCTTCAAAGAGGTCTTTCAGGATCACATTGTTGGTTTTCCATCGCTCAAGCTCTCCCCAGGCCATCCAAACCGGTATGTCTTTTAACCTGACAGCTTCTTCTTTGGTCGGTTCCTGTAAAAATGCCGCACTGTACATGCCTATGGCCGCCCAACGATTAGGCATCTTTTGTCCGATGTGAAATGAGCCATTTCCTCCCATGGAGAATCCATACAGATATTGTCTCCTGGGATCGGTTTTATACATCTTATCAAAATCCTCCAACACTTCCATAATATCGGTTTCTGCGATGTCACGATAAAATTTATCACCACGACCCCATGGGAGGATAAACAATCCTTCCTTTCGGTATCCCATACTCGTTACCCCGGCAACTTCAGGCTGTAAAGGCTGGTATAGCATCTTTCTGGGGTTGTTGTTTCTTCCTCCTCCACTACCATGAAGTTCCACAAAAAGGGGTTGTTTTTTGGTTTTTTTAGGGTCAAAGTCACGGGGCACGAATAGCCAGTAAAAACTATATAGCCCATCCGTAGGGGATTTGAATGACATCATCAATGGACGGGGACCTTCCTGGTAGGTTTTCCAGTCGGCTCCGCCATTTTTGAAATAATTGAGGGCCATGGATGCAGAAACAATGTCTTCATCAGAAATGGTGAATCCATGCGTGGTATCTTGAGTAAATCGGGCTACCGTTTGGTAGTGCCGCTTCATTAACGGGTTGTTTTCCTTAGCCGCCAAAGTGTTTATTAACTTCACCAACTGATCCGGAGCATCTTTTTCCACCTTGACTGCGAGGCTGGTATTGTAGGTAAAGGCATAGCTTCCTGAACCAACTTCGATCACCACATGACCATCTTCTTCTCTCGCATTTGGGTAACTATCGACAATGGGCTTGCCATTTTCTTTGATCTTGTCGATCCTGGCTTTCGGTAGTGTGATTGTAGCTGTTGTATTGGCAGGAATGGTGCAGTAGACGGTCATATTTCCGTTATCAATTTTCCACCCGGAGACAATCTTACCGTACTTGCTTTCGTGGGAAGCTTCAGCATAGTCCAGCCTGGAGCTGGGCTGTGGCTGTATCAGGATATGCTTGTAGCCGGGAGCACCGATTTCCATCCCCGCTACCACACGGTACATCCAGTCACCAATGGCCCCATACGCATAGTGGTTGAAGCTGTTCATGCTCACGTTCTGAAAGGTGCTGTCAGGCTTTTGGCCATCCCATCGTTCCCAGATGGTAGTAGCGCCCATCTTCACTGGATATAACCAAGAAGGAAATGTTTCCTGGAGGAGCAGGTCATAGGCCACATCGGTTTTTCCATTTTCAGATAAGACATGACAGATATAGGGGGTGCCAAGAAACCCCGTTGACAAGTGATTTTCTCTGCTTTGGATATTCTCTACCAGGTAGTTTACAGCATTGCCCCTGAGGGAGTCGGGTAACAGATCAAAATGAAGGGCCAATACATATGAGGTCTGGCTGTGTGAGATGATACGTCCAGTCTGAGTTACATAGTTTTCAAAGAAAGCTTTTTTCACTTTCTCCAACACTTCTGTATACTCCTTTACATCTTCCTCTTTGCCCAGCACTTCGGCAGCTTCGATCAATAGCTGAGTGGAATAGGCATAAAAGGCTGTTGCAATGAGATCCTGATCTGTATGCCCGTCGGGGTCCCGCCATTTGCTCATCTCAGGTTTAAAGAATAGCCAGTCTCCAAAGACACTGCCTCCTTCCCAGATGTAATTTGATCCGGCATCTTTTCTTACAAAGTCTACATATTTTTTCATGGCAGGATACTGAGTAGAAAGAATGTCTTTGTCCCCATACACTTTGTAGAGTGTCCATGGAGCAATGGTGACAACATCTGCCCATCCGGCAGAAGCCCTTACGCTACCCAGGACATTCGGCACCACAAAAGGGATTGCTCCGGCTTCACTTTGCTCTGCTGCCAAATCCTTGAGCCATTTGGTAAAGAACGCCGCTACGTCCATGTTGTATGCCGCAGTCCTGATAAAGGCCTGAGCATCTCCTGTCCAGCCCAGACGCTCATCCCGCTGTGGACAGTCTGTCGGGATATCCAGGAAATTACCTTTTTGACCCCATTGAATGTTTTGCTGCAACTGATTGATCAAAGGATTGGAGCATTCGAATTTACCGATAGGCTCCATGTCAGAATGAATGACAATCCCTGTGAGGTTTTCGGGCTTCAACTCTCCCGGGAATCCCTCAATAGCCACATACCTGAATCCCATAAAAGTGAAAGAGGGCTCATAGGTTTCATCGCCCTGCCCTTTAAGCGTATATTGGAGCGTGGCATTTGCCGATCGAAGGTTATCAGTGTAAAATTCCCCGAATTTGTCCATGACCTCTGCGTGACGGATGGTGATGGTAGTTCCTGCCTGCCCATTCACCTTCAGCTTGATCCATCCCACCATGTTTTGACCGAAATCAGCTACCAGTGTACCTTTTGGCGTTTTCCAGATTTTCACTGGCTTGATTTCCTCGATTTTTCTTACTGGTACCGTTTCAGTGGGGATGAGCTCCTTATAGCCATGATCTGCTACATTTACGGGTTTCCAGCTACTGTCATCAAATGTAACTGTACTCCAGCCATTTAATTCCTTTCGGGCATCATATGTCTCGCCATTGTAGATGCTGTTCATGGTGATAGGGCCGTTACTTGTGCCTTTCCATGTGTTGTCAGTAAGGATCATTTCTGAGCTACCGTCTGCATAATTTATTTGGATCTGGCAGAGTAAACCCAGTTTTTTACCATACACTCCCCAGTTATCCTGCCAGGCTAAATGACCGCGGTACCAGCCATCACCCAACATGGCTCCGATAGCGTTTTCGCCGGTCTTTAAATAATTAGTGATATCATACACCTGGTATTGCAACCTGTCCTGGTACTTCGTCCATCCGGGGGTGAATACTTCATCGCCTACCTGCTGGCCATTGATAAAAAGTTCATACAGCCCATGAGCTGTAACATAAGCCCGCGCGCTTTTTATGGTTTTCCCGATGGATGCTTTTTTTCTGACCAGCAAAGCCGGGGCATTGGCCTGTTCTTCTTGTATGGGTTCGATCCATTGGGCTTTCCAGTCACCATCAAAAAGTCCCATTTCCCAGTAAGCCGGGGTACTCCATTCGGAAACGTTTCCGGCATTGTCCCAGGCCCTCACGCGCCAATAGTATCTGTTTCCCGGAGCTAGTTTTTCACCGGCATAGGGGATGAGAGTGGATTGATCACTGGCTACTTTGTTGCTTTCCCAGGTAAGATGTGTCGTGGGGAAATTATTCACCTCAGCCACCTGGATCTGGTAGTGTGTCTGCAGAACGTTTTTGGCTGAAGATCTTAGCTTCCAGCTCAGACGAGGGGAAGGCGCTTCCAGTCCCATCGGATTTTTTTTGTGTTCAACTGACAGGTCGTAGACTTCCAGGTTTTGGGAGATGGCTGCACCTGTCAGCAATAACACAATTGTTAAAGTGCCGAAGAATTTCATAGGATTTAGATGTTGTTTTTTGCCTGTTAAAGGTAAGAATCAACTCTCAATAAACTGTCTTGGACTTACAGGAGTGCGAATGGTTTGGGGCTATTATGCCTTCAGTACCTGCCTTCTTTTCAAATTGATCATGACGGCACTGACTATGATGATTAGCATTCCAACGAGTTGAAAGGAGGAAATGGTTTCATTGGCAAAGAGCCACCCGATAAGCACAGCTATGATGGGGTTGACAAAAGCATAGGTCCCCACAACAGCAGCCGGTTTTTGGGTGAGCAACCAGGTATAAGCTACTAACCCAACGATGGAGCCTGCCAGGGCGAGATAGATAATCGCTGACCAGGCTCTCATACCAACATTGGAAAAATCCGTATGACTGTATTCACCTAGCACACCACTAAGTAGTAGTGAAATAACTGAGGCAAAAATAAATTGCCAGCCTAGGTTCATGTACATGGAATCCCTGGGTGGATAGCTCTTGTAAAGGAGTGTGCCAAATACCCAACTGATCGCACCTATCAGCACCAGGCAGGTCGCAATCAATTCTAGCCTGGAGGTTGACACGCTTTCACCTGAGAGTGTTTCTCCAAATAATGTAAGGATACCGATAAATCCCAGGATCACTCCCAGAATGATGTATGGATTTGAGAAATATAACTTCCAGTTACTCTTATCAATGATAACAAACCATAACGGGATGGTAGCCACCAAAACGGATGCATATCCGGTAGCAATATACTGTTCGGACCACACGAGTAATCCCTGTCCACCCACCATAATAATCAATGCAAAAAATGCATTCCTGACCATCGAGTGAAACTTGGGCCACTTCTGACCGGTCCATAGGCAGTAGGCCACCAAAAGTACACCGGCCATTATAAAGCGTACCGAGGCCATCATGAAGGGAGGGAGTCCATCCAGCCCGATCCTGATTGCCATGTAGGTAGTGCCCCATATCAGGTAAATGCATAAAAAGGCAATGATGATCAATAGTCGATAGGAGATCTGTCTCTGGGCCACTGGTTAGTTAATTTGATGGCTAAAGTACTACAAGGGCAATTTGGAAACTAAAAATGAGTTTTAATTGTATCTAATATTAGAGGAGGTTGCCATGAAGAAGGTTGCGTTTTTACTTATTTCATTGTTTATTTTAGGATGCGCTCAAAATATTACGCCACCCAGATCGGTGAGTAGTAATATCATTCATGAAACTGACGATGAGCAACATGAAATTGTCATTCTTGATCCCGAATTTCAGTCATGGTTTGTGACCAACGCCAAACCCATAGGGTTTTACTCTTTACGATTCTATGAATCTCACAATATCAGGTACGTGACAGCCTGGAATCAAAAGGCCAGGAATACTTATGGTCCGATTACCAATGAAATAAATTATGACCCAAATGAAGATTACGGGATGGAGGTCAACTATAAGCTTTACTGGTATTTCAAGTATATAGAGTCCATCTATGGGCGTTACTTTTTCCTCTAACTCACTTTTTTCTTCCCTTTGAGGAAGTAAATAAGTGGGCCAACGACAGGAAAAAGGATTACCAGAATCATCCATAATATGCGATGGTTCATGGTCATAGAAGCCCTGATTACATCCAGCATAGCCCATATTGCCAGGGAAACGGCGACAATTCCAAAAATTAAACCTTCCATTTTTTATTTAAATGTACATAATTTGGAAGAGAAGAGGATTGACCGATTTCATATGTAAATATGACTTTTATGGAAGATTAATTGTCTGCCATATATTACTTTGGGGTATGTAATTTAAATTATCAGGGATAAACAGTGTCCGACTCACAAATCGGCTCGTTTAATTTATATGAAAATGATGTGCCGAATCTTCATAATGTTTGTTGTGGTTTTCTTCTCCGCCTGCTCACCTTTCAAGGTGAAGGTATACTATGACGAACGATTTGAGTTTGAAGACTTAAAAACCTTTTGCTGGATGAGTGGATGTGAATTCAATATTCAGGGTCCTTCATCTCTGTCAGGAGATACCTCAATTGTTCACTCATTTATGAAAGAGATCAAATCACACCTGATTGCAAAAGGGTTTGAATACAACGATGAAACCCCTGACTTTCTGATCAATTTACACGTAGTGGCTTTTGAGAAAAAAGTAGGAGGATACACACCCTATCACATCTATGGCCGTGAAAATGATTTTACACCTTTTTTATCTGAAGATTCCTATCAATACCTGGAAGGGTCGCTCATCATTGATATTGCCAATTATAAAACCAGTACGGTAGTGTGGCGATCCGATGTGATTGGTTATACGGATTCCGGCAAAGGATTTTCTGAAAAGACCATTAAACATGTCATATCCAGGGCTCTCCGACAGTTTCCACCTGAATAGTACTTCCTCCAGCATTGCTCGGATCTGTGGGGTATTTATCCCTAAAAAGGTCATTTAGGCCATTTTTTAAAGCCTATTACAAAACCACTATTTTTTTGCTCATTTCTGATTCCCGAAATCAAAAAAATCAAAGCGATCAATTGCTTTTTTAGAAGAAATGTATTTTTTCGTAATATTCAATAAAAACTTAATATAAATATTAATGTTTAAATGAATTGGTTATAATTTTAAATGAAATTTAATAATAGGGCTAATTTATTAAAATATTAATTTTATGAAAAGGTTAATTGTCTCACTCATAATTCTGATCAGTGGATGCAGCTCAAGCCGTAACCTGATAGAATCACAATTCAATTATAATGGACATTTCAAAGAATATCAATCATTTGGCTTTGTCAATCCAAAATCTATGAATGTAAATGGATTGAATGTTTATGATAACAGTGTGATCCAGAGTATCATATACAAGCGATTCATTGCCATGGGGTATTCCTATGACGCAGATACGCCGGATATTTTGATCACCTTTCGATATTTCCCTGAAGGCACAAGTCTGGTAACGCTACAGCAGAGAAGTCTGAATACATGGATCAATAGTGCCAACAAAGAGGATGACCAGTATTTGCTGAGAAGAGTAATCAATGACAATGGAACACTAAGTGTTTATTTTATTGACAGAGAGTCCAGCAATATAATCTTCCAGGGTTTTTATAAAGACTACAGAAAGGACAATAATTCTGATTACCAAATAATCTCATCTATAAGTCAGCTGTTAGATAAGTATCAGGTAACAACGTATTAACACAAGTTTGAAGATTAAGGTCAAAATGAGGATTGATAGAAAGTAGCTAAAGGGGAATGGTCATATCATTCCCTTTTGCTTCTTAGGAGAGCAGTCTTCTATGATAATTGACCTGCCCGAGGTGATAGTTAAGGTGGCCGTACAGATGTAAGATGAAATAGGAAGTATTCATCGGTTTGCCAAATACCTCAACCGGATAATCCGATTCCAGCTGTTGATTGGTCAATTTGTTCATGGTTTGACTCACTGAATCAATGGTTTTATCTATCTCATTCAGTATTTGGTTCAGGGGCACATGTTTATCGTTGAATTCGGCGTCCCGATCTCTTTTGAAATCGGTATTTCCAAGTATCGCTCCGATGAAATGGTTGATGTTGCCGATCAGATGAAGCGCCAGGTTACCGGCGCAGTTGTTTATTCCGGGAGCTACCTTCCAGATTGCTTCCGTATCTTGATAAGATTGAAGTTCCTCCTTGAGTTTTTCCAGGTCTCTTGAGAATAAGGTGATATAGTGTTCAGTCATGACAGTGCATTTTCAAGGTCTTCCAGTAAGTCTTCAATGTCCTCAACACCTACCGAAAGCCGGATAAGGGAATCAGAAATTCCGGACTTAATACGTTCTTCCGCAGGAATGCTTGCGTGCGTCATAGTGCTTGGGTGGCCGGCAAGAGATTCTACCCCTCCCAGAGATTCTGCAAGGCTGAATACCTTAATTCTTTCCAGAAATTTAAATGCCGCTTCTTTCTTATCTTCTTTGAGTGAGAAGGATACCATACCTCCGAAATCTTTCATTTGTCGGGCAGCTATTTCATGATTTTTATGCTCTGAAAACCCAGGATAGTGCACTTTGGCCACTTTCGGATGATTTTTCAAGTATTGAGCAACTGCAGCACCGTTTTCACAGTGCCTTTGCATGCGAAGGTGTAATGTCTTGATACCTCTTAGTACAAGGAAACAATCCATCGGTCCGGGGATGGCTCCCACTGCATTTTGATGATATGCCAATCGTTCGTGTATCTCTGAATTATTTGTGATTACAGCACCCATCACAGCGTCTGAATGCCCTGCAATGTATTTTGTCAAAGAGTGTACAACAACATCAGCATTCAGGTCAATCGGATTCTGTAAGTATGGGCTGGCGAAGGTATTGTCTACAACAGTGAGCGCTTGGTGTCTTTTAGCAATTTCCGTCACTGACTTGATATCAATGATTTGCAACATCGGATTGGTAGGTGTCTCCAGCCAGATCATTTTGGTCTTGTCACTCACAACCTTTTCCACTTCCTGCAAATCCAACATATTGATGAAGTGAAATTTGATGCCATATTTCGCATAAACGCTTGTGAATAACCGATAAGTGCCTCCATACAGATCGTTGGTGCATACCACTTCATCTCCAAGTTTTAGGAGTTTCATTACCGTGTCTGTTGCCGCCAGTCCTGAGCCATAACAACGCGCATATTTAGCATTTTCCAGTGCGGCAAGATTGGCTTCTAATGCTGAGCGTGTAGGGTTTTGAGTCCTTGCATATTCGTATCCCTTATGTTTCCCGGGCGAAGATTGCACATAGGTGGAAGTTTGGTAAACTGGAGTCATGATGGCTCCTGTGGACGGATCTGGCTCCTGTCCTGCGTGGATGGCTTTTGTACCGAATTTCATTTTCTTGTTTTAAGGTGAACAAAGATAGCCGATTGTTTTGTTCACCCGAACAGAATTTAATGTTATGAGGAGGTAGCAGGCGACTCAATAAACTGGTGTAACCAGTCGAGTGCTGTTTGCTTGTCTGTGAATAGTCGGGTTGGTTTGACAGGCTTGTTTACAGATACGTAAAAGTTTGCGGCCATTTTCAAAACAGCTGAATCTACCAGTATTGCGCTTGCAGTAACTAATTCATTGCCTTCGTTGGCAAGATAGTCTCTGGCCTCCTTGGTGGAATGTTTGATTCTGGAAATGTCGAACAGGCAGGGATAAGAGATTCCATTTGAGTGTTCTATTCGCTTGGCTACAAGGTGCCTGGTGATCTCTAAAGTCAGCTCATGAAGGTCGTAAAAGCTGCATTTCATGATGCCATTCTCAACAACGATACTTCCATACTGAAAATCTATGGATTCATTCATTTCATCTAATTATCATTGATACCATCTAACGCCATAGATAATTTGCATTTGAATCTAAATTCTAAAATAACCAATCAGCAGAATATGGCAAAAATCAAACATAATAACTTTGTAAAGACGGTGGACGAAGTTATTACCGCAGCAAAAGATAAAGGAGTCGTCCATTTGTACGCGCAAGGTCATACAACTGACAGAAGATACCTAACGATTAACGAACAAAAAACACTTCACTTCGGAACTTGCGGATATCTGGGACTAGAGCATCACCCATTTGTAAAGGAGTCTGCTATCAAAGCCATTGAAAACTATGGCACGCAGTTTCCCATGTCTAAAACTTATATTTCCAACCCACTTTATTCCGAGCTTGAGATGTTGGTGGAAGAAATGTATCAGGCTCCTGTTGTCATTTCCAAAAACTGCACGATTTCACATTTGGCCACCATTCCTATTATTGTTTCTGAAGAGGATGCAATCATTCTGGATCATCAGGTCCATGCCAGCATCCAGGAGTCTGTTCAGAAGATGCTTACCAAGGGTGTAACGGTAGAAATGATCCGTCACAATAACCTTGAGATGCTTGAGGAAAAAGTAAAATCACTGAAAGACAAGCATCAAAAAATATGGTATATGTCTGATGGCGTTTATTCCATGTTTGGTGATTTTGCGCCCATCAGAGAATTAATTGCACTTGCTGAAAAATATGAACAGCTTCATCTTTATGTAGATGACGCTCATGGAATGAGTTGGGCTGGCAAGCACGGAACTGGTTATGTAATGAGCCAAATGCCTGAGGGTCTCTACAGAAAAATGGTGCTTACTGCCACATTGGGAAAAGGATTTGGCGCTTGTGGAGGCGTTTCTGTATTTCCGAACGAGGAGTGGAGAAGAAAAGTAAAAACATTTGGTGGGCCTAATACCTTTTCTGTACAGCTGGAGCCCCCAATCCTGGGCGCAGCAGTGGCTTCCGCCAAAATCCATCTAAGCGACGAGATCAATGATCTTCAGCTTGAGCTCCAAAACAGAATCAGCTACTGCAATACATTGTTGGAAAGAACATCCCTACCGCTGGTAGCAGAAACAAAAAGCCCTGTGTTCTTCATCGGCACAGGTGTAATGGGGACTACCAATGAATTGGTGAGTAGGATGATCAATGAAGGAGTCTATGTAAATCCTGCATTGTTTCCGGCAGTACCGATGAAAAACAACGGCACCAGATTTACGATCTCACTTAACAATACCCTGGAAGACATTGAAGTACTGGTAGACACCATGGAGCGCAACTTTGAAGCTTCACTGCAGGCAACCAATCAGACACAGGATAAAATCAGGAAAGCTTTCAAAATGCCACCATTGGAAGCGCATAAGAACGAACTTGATGAGATATTAGAGAAATCCTCAATTGTTCACAATGCTCATGATTACTCAGCCATCAATCTTCAGGTTTTTGATTCCATTCAGGAAGTAGATCAGGAACTCTGGAATGGAAAACTCGGACATAGGGGAATGTTTGACTGGAATGGTATGCGCTTTCTGGAGAGGTCATTCCGGGGCCATGAAAAACCTGAGGACAACTGGGATTTTAAATATTTTGTTGTCACGGATAAAAAAGGTACTCCGATCCTGGTCACCTTCCTTTCATCTACCGTATGGAAAGAGGATGCATTTGCAAGAGCTTCTATCTCAGCACAGATAGAGCTGGTGAGGAAGAAAGACCCATACTATCTCACTTCCAAAGTCCTTATGATGGGTAGCTTATTCACTGAAGGAGAGCATTTTTATCTCAACATGGAGCATGAGTTGTGGAAAAATGCCGTATTGATGTTTACTGAACGTCTCTTCAGGGAACAGGAAAAGTGTGGAGCAACCAACATAGTTTTAAGGGATTTTACTGAAAATACTGAGTTAACCAAGCTATTTCTTGAGCATGGTTTTGTGAAGATGGATATGCCGGAGACTTGTATTGTGGAAGATCTGTCCTGGAAGAATGAAGATGAGTTTAGGGGATTGCTGAGCAAACGTAACAAGAAACACTTCAAGCAGGAGGTGAGAAAGTTTTCGTCGTGTTTTGATGTAGAGATCGTTGATACACTTTCTGATGAAGGTTTGAGACATGCATTCAATCTGTTTCTACAGGTAAAAAATAAGAATCTGGCATTGAATGGGTTCACCTACCCTTACCGTTTGTTTGAGGAGATGAACAATGATCCGGCATGGGAGTTTGTAGTTCTCAGGCTCAATGAAGCCACCTCAGATCACAGGTTGCCCGTGGCTGTGGCTTTCTGCCATAAGAATGCTAAGAATACTTATAGTGGGATGTTTTTGGGACTTGACTACCAGTACAACTTTGAATACGGAGTTTACAGACAGGCGCTTTATCAATGCATCAAGCGAGCTAAAAGTCTGGGATGTGCAAAAGTAAACCTTGGAGTATCGGCTACTATGGAAAAGAAAAAGCTCGGAGCCAATACCTACCCGAGGGTAGCATATGTGAATACTCAGGACAACCTGAGCATGGAAATTATGGAACACACTTTGTTAGTAACAAAACACTAATTTTGCTATGAATATTGTCCATCCAATGGAAAGTACCATACGAGATCGTATCGAAGAGATCAGTAAATTAATCTTTGAAGTTGCCAATGGGAATTTTTCCTATAGGATTCCCAGCTCTCCGCACGATACTGATGAATTAGAAGCAATCATTCTGGGGGTAAATATGCTCGGCCAGGAACTTAAAAAATCGACGGTCTCGAGAGATTATATGAAGCGCATCTATGATGGGGTCATTGATATCCTTATTATCATGGATGCTAACCTTAAAATAAAGGCAGTAAACAATGCCACCTGCGAATTACTGGGATACAGTGAGCAGGAGTTGATGGGTACGCCTTTAGAAGGACTGCTTACAGAAGGCGCAAAAAGTAAACTCTTCAAAAAGATCATTGAAGACCTTTCAACGACGGGACAATCTAAAAACAGAGAGTTGTATTTGCTGGATAGAAACGGCAATGAGCTGCCCACTTCCACGTCATTCTCTACGCTAGAGAATAAAAATGATGAGGAAAAAGAGATAATGATCATTGCTAAGGACATTTCCCAGCTAAAAGCTACAGAACTGGCGCTGAGGAAGGCCAGAGATCAGGCAGAGGAAGCCAATAAGTCCAAAGGGCGATTCTTGTCTAATATGAGCCATGAGATCAGGACGCCTCTGAACGGGATTCTTGGTTTTTCTGAGTTGCTCAAAAACACAGCAGCTACTAAAATCCAGAAAGAGTACCTCTCCCTGATACATTCCTCAGGAGAGACCCTGGCAAAGCTGCTCAATGATGTATTGGATCTGAACAAGATGGATCTGGACAAGCTGTTGATTGAGAAAGTTCCTTTTGATTTCAGATATAATGTAGATTCTAATCTCAATCCATATAAATACCTGGCCAAAGAGAAGAACCTGAATTTTGACTTTGTGGTAGACGAAAGTGTACCCGAGATCGTGATCAGCGATCCCACACGGATCAACCAGATCATCATCAATTTTGTGAGCAATTCAATGAAGTTTACAGAGGAAGGAAGTATTCACCTGAGCTTCAAAGGGATCAGAAAGGAAGGGATGCTGTTGCTACATGGTGAGGTCACTGATACGGGTATTGGTGTGCCAAACGATAAGCGTGATACCATTTTTGAAACTTTCACACAATCCGATAGTTCAACCACCAGAAAGTATGGGGGGTCAGGTCTGGGACTGGCTATATGTAAACAACTCGTCGGTTTGATGGATGGCCAGATTGGTGTGGAGAGTCCCGTCAGCGAAGGAAAGCATGGATCAAAATTCTGGTTTACCATTCCAATTGAAGCGGGCGTGAAGCCTGAAAAATCTGATAAGGATCATGCTGAAAACAACTTTAAGTTGGAGGACAACAAAAAGGTCCTTGTGGTGGATGACAACAACGTGAATCTTTTGCTGATCAAGAGAATGCTAATGTCAGCAGGTGCCAAAGTTACCAGTGCGATCCACGGAAAAGATGCCATCGAAAAAGTGCAGAAGGATCACTTCGATATGATATTCATGGATATTCAAATGCCTGTAATGGATGGATTTGATGCGACAATCGAATTGCGCAAGCAGGGTTTTGAAAAGCCAATCCTTGCACTATCAGCCAATGTAGACAAGGAAAATATTGAAAAATGCCTGACAGTAGGGATGAATGATTATCTGCAGAAACCTTATCATAAGAAACAGTTGATGAGTTTACTGGAAAAGTGGGCTTCGAATTGATTTTGAAAAAATCCGGGTTCTTTCTGTGTAGTTAATTCCTTTATGCTCAATTTAGGCGTTTTTAAAGCGCCTTCAATGATAATTCAAGCATCAGATCGGCTTAATACTGCAGAAGAATACTATTTCTCAAAGAAACTGAAAGAAATAGCCCGGCTCAATCAGGCGGGGGAGCGAGTCATAAACCTGGGTATAGGCAGTCCGGATTTGATGCCACACGAGAAAGTCATTACCCGACTGAGTAACAGCATTGTTGAGCCGGATGTACACGGATATCAACCTTATCAGGGGATTCCGGAATTGAAGGCAGCCATTGCTTCTTTCACCCGGAAGCACCTGCACGCAAATTTAGAGCCGGATGAGGTTTTGCCGCTGATTGGTTCCAAAGAAGGCATTATGCACATCTCCTGGTCGTATCTTAATCCCGGTGATAAAGTACTGATACCCGCCCTGGGCTACCCTACCTATACATCTGTGACAAAATTGGCCGGAGGAGAACCCATATATTTTCCGATGAAGGAAGCGGAAGGGTGGGCCCCGGATTGGGATTTCCTGGAAAACCTGGATTATTCCCGCATAAAACTCCTATGGATCAATTATCCCCATATGCCCACAGGTACCAAAGGATCTGTAGAGATCTTTGAGCGATTTGTGAGGCTGGCCAATGAAAAAGGATTCCTGATCTGTCATGACAACCCATATAGCTTTATCCTCAATGATCATCCACTTAGTATTCTTTCCATTGATGGAGCCAGGGAGGTGAGTATTGAGCTCAATTCACTATCAAAGACTTTTAATATGGCAGGGTGGAGAATAGGCTGGGTTTCAGGAATGAAATCGTATTTGGAGCCAATTCTACGGGTAAAAAGCAATGTGGACTCGGGTATGTTCAAGCCTTTGCAATTGGCAGCCATTGAAGCGTTGAACCTTGATGATTCATGGTTGACTCACATAAATGACGTTTACTCAAAAAGGAAAAAGCTGGTGCATGCCTTACTGGATAAATTGAATTGCTCCTATAATCGGGACCAGTCGGGCTTGTTTGTTTGGGCGAAGGTCCCTGAAGGTGATGGGGAGGCCTATTCAGACAAAATATTACAGAATAGCAAAGTCTTTATTACTCCGGGGTTCATATTTGGCGACAGTGGCAAATCCTATATCAGGGTATCATTATGCTCTTCTGCAGAAAAGCTGGAAGAAGCCATCGAACGTATCTCATAAATTTGGTCGTTTAGATTTTAGGTGGAATTTTGCAGCATGATTCGTTACTGAGTCAAACCAAATCAAGCAAATAACTCGATGAAAATACTTTTTGTAGGCACAGGTTTAATAGGAGGTTCTTTTTCATTAGCACTTCAGCAACACAAACTGATGGAGCAGGCTGGAGGATACAGCAGAAACCCTGCAAATCTGGATAAGTCTATTTCATTAGGCCTCATCCAGCAGAAATTTGAAAGCCTTGACGAGGGCATTTCCTGGGCCGACTGGGTTATTCTTTCGATCCCTGTAGATGTGATTGTTAAGCTATTACCGGGTATACTGGATAAGCTGAAGCCAGGTCAGGCGGTCATTGACTTTGGCTCTACCAAAGGCTCAATATGTGAATCGGTCAGGGATCATAAACATCGGTCACAATTTATTGCTGCTCATCCCATCGCGGGTACAGAATACTCCGGACCCGAAGCTGCTTTTCCAGGTCTTTTTGAGAAAAAATCAATGTTGATTTGTGAAAGGGAATTGACCAATCCGGACCTTGTGGAGACTTTTGAAAAGTTGTGCGTAAAGCTGTCGATGCAAGTGGACTATCTCGGTGCTACTGACCATGACAGACACCTGGCTTATATCTCTCACTTAAGCCATGTGACATCATACGCGCTGAGCAATGCTGTGCTGGCTAAAGAAAAAGATGGTAGCGTGATCCTGGAGATGGCAGGATCTGGCTTTGCTTCTACAGTGAGATTGGCAAAAAGTAGCCCTGATATGTGGGCACCCATATTTCTGGATAATAAAAAGATGGTACTTGAGGCGATAGACCAGTACGAATCCCAGCTCAAAAAATTTCAGGAACTCCTTGAGAAGAATGACCTGGAGGGTATGATGTCTTTCCTGACAGAGGGTAGAAAGATTGGAAAGATCCTCAAATAGGAGGATCCGGATTTTAGTTTAAGCTCACCTTATCTTTTGACTTGTCGATCATTTCTTTTCCGGTTTGGGAATACTGGTCGATCATGTCGTTGTAGGTTTTCTTATACTCGTTAAGTTTTCCGGTCAGGATTTTTTCCCATTTTTCAGATTGTTTCTTGAAATCCTTCCTAATGGATTTAAACCTTTTTTCAGATCCTTTAGGGTCTGTATAATATACTGCTGCTACTCCTGCAGCTACCCCGGTCATAAAAGTGAATAAATATTTACCTGCGCTCATTGTCTTAAATTTTTAGGTTCCCTATTATCTATTAATATCTAACACTGACCGACGGGCTAATGTTTCATGAAATGACCTGATTTTAGTCACTTACAACTATATATGGGGATTCCTTTAAACTACCCAATATCTGGTTTGCCGTTACAAATGAGGCCTTTGTATTAAAGATACAAAGGAAGGAATTAACCTTTAAAGGTTGCTTTCGCGGCTCAGTTTGAAAATAATTGGGAGGACCATTTTTACTTTTACTGGTTCACCACCTTCACTGCCTGGGTTAAATCTGGGTGCACTTCTTATCACGCGTTCTGCTTCTGCATCGCAACCACTACCAATACCTTTGACGGTCTTTACTTCAGTGATTGACCCATCCTGATCTACGATGAATTCCACATAAACCCTGCCTTCAATTGATGCGGACCGGGCAGCTGCCGGATATTTGAGGTTTTCGGTAATGTATTGATAAAAAGCCTTAAGGCCTCCGGGATATTCAGGTTGATTTTCTACAATGGTAAAAATCTGGTCTCCACCTTTGAGTGGTGGTTTTGCAGTGTAGTTCTTCAATTCCACTACCACGCCAAGCCTGTCTTTTAAATAGAAGAAGCTGACCAGGTTGCCATCCACATGCAGTTTCCTTAGAATATCATATACTGTACCTACTTGTTCGCCTTCTTCTAATGGCAATTCTTTGTATGCGTAGGTTTTTTCAGGGTTTTTGCTATGAAGATCTTCAATCAATTCTTTGGCCTGCGCTGGGATTTCCATTTCTAATGCGGTACCTTCTGCAATCTTCTCAATTTCCTTATCCAGTTCATTGCTACAGGCAAAGGTCGTGATCAGTACAGCATACAGAGTGCAGAGCAGGGCTAGTTTCCATCCGCTGATGTATTTCATCTGGTTTTTCATGGCACGAATGCGCTTGAGCACAGAGCCACCCTGGAAGGAGTTGACCAACGCCCAACCATTAGACCTGAGCGTATGCTTTATCAATGTATTCGAATAGTCGGACAGGCTAAAATGTCTGAGTGCTATCCTGTCGGCGTCGAACTCGTGGATCTTTTTGATCTCACTCTGTAGCCACCAGGCGCTTGGTAGAAACCAACAAAAGATTCTGAAAATTTGAACAAGCAGGATGTCCAGCGAATGAAGCTGCCGGGCATGGGCCAATTCATGATGAAGAATGGCCTGATGTTCATCGTCTGAAATGGCCTCTTCATGGATAAAAATCCACTTGAAAAACGTAAAAGACCCTTTTTCTTTGATTAAATGAGCTTTGATCCCGTCAATGTTGACCTGTTTGCTCTTTGTTAACAGTTTCAAAATCACTCCAAGCCCGACCAGGAAGTATACCAGGAATGCTCCGGCTATCAATAGATAGATCCAGGTAATAATGCTAAATTGGTCGATGACAGACTGAGTACCGATTACGATTGGCGTAAGACTGTGCACCATAATGGAATTCAATTCTGTCGATGCACCCCCTGTATCTGTACCAAGGAAGCCTTCAAACGAGATCAATGGTACCAGGGCAGCAACTGGTATGGTGAGGAGTAAAATATACCGCATAAGCCGGTATTGTTGTTCTCCTCTCAGTGTGATGAAATACACCAGTGACAATGCCAGGTGTATGATGGCCAATTCGATGAAATAGGTAATCAACTTTTTTCCTTTTTAAGTTCTTTGAGCAGTGCTTCCAGTTCTTTCAAACTCAGGTTGTCTTCCTTGGTAAAGAATGAAACCATTTGCTGATAAGAACCGCTGAAATACTTACCCACAAAGCTTTTCATGAAAGTCTTTGTGTATTCCTCTTTCGAGATCAATGGATGATATTGATGTGATTTCCCAAAGGCTTCGTGCCCAACAAAACCTTTCTGCTGGAGGATCCTGACGATCGTAGAAACGGTGTTATATGCGGGTTTGGGCTCGGGTAGCTGCTCAATAATATCCTTTACAAAGGCTTTTTTTAAGTCCCAAAGTACCTGCATGATTTCTTCTTCTGCCCGGGTCAACTCTTTCATAAACTAATATTTTAGTTAAATATAATTGTTTTCTTTCTTCGATCCAAATAAAGCAACTAATATTTTAGTTTGTAGCTGGATTAGGTGCATTAATCGTACCATAAAATCCCCAAAATGGTAAAAATCCTCTCAAAATAAGTAATCAATTGGATGCAGAGCACGCTACAATATTGAAAAATAAGTTTCGCTAATCATCAGATATACAGGGAGTTAATGGGCTTTTATTCTCTTAAGTCCCAAAGGTGGCACCAATCTGGCGCAGGCTGTACACCTAACCAGTTTTGACCAGCCATGAAATTAAAATTAGAAAATCCACTTTATGGAATCCTATGGGGAACCTTGATCTTACTATGTACGATGCCGGTGACTGCTTCATCGGGTCAGGAGGATTGTTTATGTGAGTTTGGGATCCAGTACATGACTGTCCGTTACGACGGGCCTGATGGTGCAACCATAAAAGTGTATGCTACACGTAACCAAATGGATTTTGTGCAACAATTCGAAAGAGTGGCTACTGGTGAATCGCTTTTTATTGATAAATCAGATTTCCTGAAGGGGAGCGTAAAAACAAAAACCTATTTATTGGTTGAAGGGGAACCGGACTCCGAGGTTTCGTACCACACCTCATGTTCTGAGGATATTCTGAATCAGACAAAGGGGTATTTTACTGTCACTTCATTTCAGGATGCCTTTGGTCATGCATGTGCAAATGAGCTCAACCTTTCTGCTCAGATCCAAAATAACAAATGTCATGGTGAACAGTATGGTGAGATCTCGTTGATGATCACTGGTGGTACACCTCCATATGATATCTCATGGGATGATTCGAATGCTGATGCAGTTCGAACCCATCTCGAAGATGGTATTTACCAGGTGACAGTAACTGATTTTCAGGGTATTTCACTGGATACTACATTTACTATTTCCAGTCCTGATTCTATACAGTTGTCTGGTGAGATCAGTTTGCCAGGTTGTGATAATGCCAGTGGTGGAGCTATTGCGTTGTCAGTTTCAGGAGGAGTTACACCCTATCAGATTCTCTGGTCCACAGGAGATACCACAGCTACGATAAACGAGCTTGCTGTGGGTACTTATCATGTGGAAGTAATTGACGACAATGGATGCATTGCCCGGGAGACCTATGAAATACCTCAGGTATCACCCATTTCCGTATCTATTGAATCAACCAGTTGTCAGGATGGAAACCTCAGTGCCATCGCTGAAGGTGGCGAGTCTCCATACACCTACACGTGGTCAACCGGGGATTCCGGTTCAGGGATCGTGGTCACGACACCTGGCAAATATTGGGTGAGGGTGACTGATGGTTTGGGTTGCGTAGCCGCTGATACCGTGGTTATTGAGCAACTTAACCTGATTGATGCATCGGCAGAATTTATGACCCCGTCTTGTTTTGAAGGAGATGATGGAGCCATCATATTAAGTATTTCGGGAAAACCATCGGCATATACATATCAGTGGAGCAATGGCCAAACCACCAAAGATCTGACAAATATTGAAGCGGGTATCTATCAGGTTACCATAAGCTCTGTGGATGGAGCTGATTGCAGTCAGGAATTCTCTTTCACCTTACCAGATGCACAACCCACTTTGGTGTATGCCTCGGTCACACAAATTAACTGCTATGGGCCTGGGTCAATAAGCATTGATTCACTGGTGGGAGCAGGACCATTTGAGATAGAATGGTCAACAGGTGAAACGTCTACTTCAATTGATAATCTCAATACGGGTTCCTATGGGTTGAAGGTTACTGACGGTGCAGGGTGCGAAGTCTCACGTAATTTTACAATCATGGAATATCAGCCCCTGCAGGTGAATATTGATTATGATTTTTGCATCAATAATAACTTACGAGCCATCGTCAGGGGAGGTACTGGCCCTTATACCTACACCTGGAATGGTGTCCCGGGTAGTTATTCAGTGATTCCTGACAGCATTGGGACGTATGAGGTAGAGGTCACAGACAGTCAGGGATGTCGGGATTCTTCTGCTGTGGAAGTCACGGATATATTTACACCCCTTAATATCAGTGGAACCACAACACAGCTTTCATGTGATGATCCGGCCTCCGGTTCAATCGAACTCAGCGTGAGTGGTGGGGAGGGACCTTACACCTACACATGGTCCAACGGGTCCAATGAATCAATCATTAGCGGTTTGACATCCAGCTATTATGAGGTGACAGTGGGAGATCAGAAAGGGTGTGAAAAGTCCAGGTTGTTTTCTATCCGACCCCTCGAAACCATGAGCCTGTCTTCTGATGTTACGATGCCTGTTTGTGAAGATGAAGATGGGAGCATCAGTGTGAGCGTGATTGGAGGCAATGCGCCTTATAATTTCCAGTGGAATACAGGGATTTCGGGTCCGGCACTTTCTAACCTGTCGGTAGGAGAATATCAGCTGACAGTAGAAGACGCAAGCGGGTGTGTATTATCGGAAACTTTTGCGCTCGTTCTACCTGACACATGTGAGATTCCTAATAACGATAAGCCATCTGATGAACCCTGTTGTGATGGCAAGGTGTCACAACTTACCCTGGAATACCAGGGAAACCACCCAGGGTATGTAAAGGTGGTTCAGAGGATAGATGGTAAAAGTGTGTATTCCGCAATGGTTGGTCCCGGGGATGAATTCTCCCTCTATGGACAAGACCGCAAGGGTACCTTAGGTCCTGAAATCATCATTTACGTAGATGGAGATTATACAGCTCAGTTTCATACCAGCTGCTCTGAACCCATTGGTCCTGGTTCTGTCAGCGGTGATTTTCTGGTGCTTTCCGGCGAAAGTAGAAATGGTGGTATGCTTTGTCCTGTGTCTGAAGAACGGACCTCCGCACGATCATTGGAATATAACTTATATCCCAATCCATATGTTGGCAGTGAAAAGCTGAGCATCAAAGTCTCTCAAAATGATGAGAAATCAATGAGCGTGAGATTGTATGATTTGACTGGCAAACTCAGGGCAACCATGCATAAGGAATGTAATCCGGAGCAATCATTGATAGACATCAGTGAAATCACGAATGAATTACCTAGAGGTCACTACCTCATGAAGTTCAATTTAGGGGCTCAGGAATTTATTGAACGGCTGATCATTCAATAATTCCTGACAATGAAGGGATTTTAACAGAGTTTAATCGGATGACCAATTCGGCATCGTCAGACTGTTTTAGGATTTTTTGTGTCAAACATTGAAAACGGTATTAATTTGCCATTCAAGAATAACATCCTCTAGAAACATTACCCGAAGATGAATATCAATAACATAGCAGTTCTGTTGAGTCTATTCGCTTTAATTACAAGCTGTAGCGCCCCGGTACAGGAAGAAGTTCCGTCCCCGAACATCATTGTGATCCTGGCTGATGATCTGGGCTATGGAGATTTAAGTTTTTACAACAAAGCTTCAAAAATATCTACACCACATATTGATCAGCTGGCAAAGGGGGGTATACATTTTACTGATGCACACTCAGCGGGTGAATGGTGCACGCCTTCAAGGTACGGACTCATTACTGGTACCTACCCAGCCAGGATTGAGCTCAACTGGAGAGAGCGAAGTCTGATCGGGGATGATCAGGCGACCCTGGCGACCATGCTAAAAAGTAATGGGTATCAAACTGCCTGTGTGGGCAAATGGCACCTTGGCTTTGATGATCTCAATTGGGAAAACCCCGGTGAAATGGAAACGCTTTCGGGTGGACCCATTGAGCATGGATTTGATTATTTCTTCGGAATGCATGCTTCGCTGGACATCCCTCCATATTTCTATCTTGAAAATGACAGGATAGTTGAGAAGGCAACGGGTTTTGTAGATGACCACGCAAGCCCTGATGCAACGACGGTGATATCAGGAGCATTTTATCGGGCAGGGGCTAGTGCCCCGGGATTTAAGCATGATGATGTGCTGGATGTCTTTTTCGATAAGGCAAAAGCCTTCATTTCAGGTCATTTGACTGCTGCACCTGACAAACCCTTTTTCCTGTATCTTCCATTGACAGCGCCCCATACTCCCTGGTTACCAAAGGAATCGTATCGGGGTAAAAGTGGTGCAGGGGAATATGGTGATTTTGTGATGCAGGTAGATGATTTAGTCGGGCAGGTGACTGATTTGCTTGATCAAAAAGGGATTACTGAAAACACCCTGATTGTTTTTTCTTCAGACAATGGCCCGGTATGGTTCGAAGCCGATATCGATAAGTTTGGTCATGACTCCAAAGCGGGACTCAAGGGAATGAAAATTGATCAGTGGGAGGGAGGATCAAGGATCCCATTGATCTTCAATTGGAAAAACAAGATACCTTCAGGACAGTCCTCGGATCAGTTGATCGGGGTCACGGATATGATGGCCACTTTGGCTTCGGTTGCAGGAGGTAGCAAGCTGGATTCAGGCTTTGATAGTAAAGATTTCACACCCGTACTCTATGGACAGGCTACCGACAATATTAGAGATGGTCTTGTGATCGGAAATAGTATCTATAGAAAAGGAGACATTAAGTTGATAGTAGGCTCAGGCCTGGGGTCTTTGAGCCGGCGGTACGATCCTGATGGTGTCTACCTGCCTGAAGCTGACAACCAGGGAGAAATATACAATCTCAAAGATGATCCTTTTGAAACAAACAACCTGTTCACTTCCGAGTCCAACCTGTATCAGGAGTTGAAAGCAGAATTTGAAGGGATTATCGCGCGCAACAAAAAGTCAGAGCAGGACCATGATCTTCCGGCTGTAAAGTAGTGTGAGCCGGGTTACAGGATGATTTTCGTTCTAAGCCAGCATGTGACTAAGGTTAAATAACCACTTTTTTGGTGAATTGGTTTTTATTTACTTTCTGATTTTCCTGTCAATTCTGGAATGTTCCTGCTAATTTCGCGGCTTGGTTTTAAACAAATCGGTCAAAAAATTATCAAATTTGAAATCCAGGTTTACATTTATTGAGAAGGGACAAGGGAGTGTTAAACAAGATATCTTATCGGGGCTCACAGTAGCACTGGCATTGGTGCCGGAAGCTGTTGCCTTTGCATTCATTGCTGGGATATCGCCTGTGGTGGGGCTCTACGGAGCTTTTATGATGGGGTTGATAACTTCTATTTTTGGAGGTAGGCCTGGGATGATTTCCGGGGCAACAGGAGCCATGGCGGTGGTGATGGTTCATCTGGTGAAAGAAGGAATTGAGCTGGGTGGTGGACAACAGGCAGCCGGCTTGCAGTATTTATTTGCTGCGCTTTTATTGACAGGGATTATCCAGATGGCTTTTGGTTACTTCCGGTTGGGGAAATTTATCCGTCTTGTACCGCATCCGGTAATGATGGGATTTGTAAACGGACTGGCCATTGTGATCTTTATGTCTCAGCTGGACATGTTTAAGTCAGGAGGAGAATGGTTGTCCGGATCATCACTTTTTATCATGATCGGATTGACTGCCCTTACCATGATCATGATGGCAGGAATCCCTAAAATACATAAAGGGATACCAGCAGCATTAACGGGCATTGTTGTTGTTTCACTCATTGTGATCCTGGGGAATATAGAAACAGAAACAGTCAGGTCCTTCATTCAATCACGGGGAGGAACTGGTATCAAGGCAGGCTTGCCAACTTTTAATATACCTATGGTTCCTCTGAACTTTGAAACCCTGGAATTCATTGCGCCGTACGCATTAATTCTTGCCGCTATTGGATTAATTGAGTCCCTCATGACCCTGAACCTTGTGGATGAGCTTACGGATACACACGGCAGCGGAAACAGAGAAGCCTTTGCCCAGGGACTGGGAAATTTTGTCAACGGATTTTTTGGAGGAATGGGAGGTTGTGCCATGATAGGCCAGAGTATTATCAATATTAAATCAGGAGGGCGTAACAGGCTTTCCGGAATTGTTGCAGCGGTTGCCTTGTTGTGTTTTGTGCTTTTTGCGTCAACCTACATTGAGATGGTACCCATAGCCGCATTGGTCGGTGTGATGTTTATGGTGGTGATCGGTACGTTTGCCTGGAACACATTTAAGATCCTCAACAAAGTACCCTTAGCGGATGTGATTGTCATGCTGCTGGTGACGGTACTTACTGTAGTGTTTGACCTGGCAATTGCGGTATTTTCAGGAGTGTTGGTCTCTGCTTTGGTATTTGCCTGGGAAAATGCCAAACGCATTCGAGCCCGTAAATTTGTGGATGAGCATGGCATCAAACATTATGAGATCTATGGTCCATTGTTCTTCGGATCAGTTAGCCTTTTTAACAGCAAGTTTGATGTAGCCAACGATCCCAACGAGGTGATCATTGATTTCAAGGAATCAAGGATCGCTGATCAGTCTGCCATCGAAGCTGTGAATAAGATCACGGAAAAATATCGGGATGCCGGCAAGACCATCCATCTACGTCACCTGAGCCCTGACTGTGTGAGGTTGATCGAACGGGCTGATGAGATCGTGGATGTAAACGTACTTGAAGATCCTGACTATTTTGTAGCTGTCGACAATTTCAAGAAATACAGTACTTACTCGGCTCAGTAAGACCTACCTGGTAATTATTATTTGTTCCAGGTGAAATGCATCAACTCATGATGTACTCATCTGGTAATGCCCAGGTCGATGTGTATACCTTTACTTATTCTTATGAAAATACTCGTCCAGCTTCAGGCGCATTTCGTCTTTGCTCGCATAGGAAGGAGACAGTGAAGGCTGTCCCGGGAAATTTTCCATGTGCAATGTCTGTGTTGGGAAGGCGAAATTCACACCTAGTTTCTCTGCGAGCTTCATGATTTCCAGCAAGATTTCATGCCTGGCTTTCAATTCTTCCGGCCACCCGGGCACTTCAAAGAAGATATAAAACATCACATTCAGTGAGAAGGAGGCCATGTCATTGAAATAGACATTATAGTAATCCTTTCGGGTATCCGGGTGATTCTCCACGATCTTTCTGAGTCCCTCCACAAAAGTTTGAATCAATTCCGGAGGAGTATCATAAGTCAAAGCGATCTGTGTATAGAATCGTCGGTATTGCCGCAGTCCATGGTTGTCTACCGTACTGTCTGCCAGCTTGCTATTAGGCACGTACATCACAGAGTTTCGGAATGTCCTGATCCTTGAGCTTCGAAACCCAACTTCTTCCACAGTACCGTCGATATCTCCTGCAGTGATCCAGTCACCAATCTGGAATGGCTTGTCCACAAAGATCATCAGGGAGCCAAAGAAGTTTTTGATGGTATCCTGGGCCGCCAAGGCAAACGCCAGACCTCCAATGGAAAGACCTGTAAGGAGCGGAATGATATCTATGTTCAGGTTGTCCAGCACAAAGAGCGAACCAATGACAACCACAAATGTCTTGAGTGTCTTTCTTACCAGCGGCACTAACTGATCATCCAGGGTGGACTTCGTTTTTTCAGCCAGGTGTTTCAGGTACAGGGCCAGGATATTGACCAGCTGATAAAAGACGATAGTTCCGAAGATGGGTACCAGCACCCGAAGGAAAGTCATGAGTATCCAGGATATCTCAGACGGGAGCTGGAGTGCAGGCACAAACATGACAATCATTGCAAATACGAAGAACAGACTCACAGGTCTGGCCACGGGTAGCAGGTAGCCATTAGCCAGGTCGGAATAACCGGCCCTTAATATTATTTTGACAAACAGCCAGTTGAAGAACACACTGAGTAGCTTGTGTATCAAGACACCAAGAAGTGCCAATATTAATACACCCAGGTATTGATATAGGTGCAAGCCGAGAATCTCCTGTGTGCCAAGCTTGGGAAGCAGGTTCAACAATCTGCCAGTACCGTACCTGAAGATACTGGCATGGATCCGTCTTATTTCCCTAATGGATTTTTCAGAATAATACCATGACTCCCCCTGTTTTTCCAGGTAGATTGTCGGATATTGCTCTGTCAGCACATATCTGTGCTTGTTGATGGTGGAGTCATAGTAGTTAGGTTGTTTGGGTATATCTTCCATGTCGATATACACTCCCTCCCCATCAATGATTTGTTTTAGTTTAACCGCAACCCGAATGGCCTCGTCCAAAGGTCTGGCATTGAGGTTAAAGGCTGTAGCAGCTAGTGAGTCGTTGTAGTAAGTACTTTTTAGATAGTGGAGGTGGGTATTGATGGCATGGTATGGCGAATTAAGGTTCGCTGTGTCCTGACTAAAAGCTAATAGGTTGAGGGAACAAAACAGTATCAGGAGTAGTTTTCTCATGTAATTGATAATCTCTGATTAGAATTTGAATCGGACTGGCAAAGGTAAGGCTTAATCAATTTACCTTTGCCGCACTTTTTAAGCAATTTAAAAATCTCCAAATATCATTATGACGAATCCACTTCTTCAGGCCTTCAATACTCCATTTGAGGTTCCTCCTTTCGCTGAAATTCAGACACAACATTATATGCCAGCCATCGAAGAAGGAATCAAAATCGCCAGGCAGGAAATAGATGAGATCACAGGGAGCCAGGAGGCGCCCACTTTTCAAAATACCATTGAGGCGCTGGAGTCATCCGGAGAATTGCTCTCAAGAGTTTCGGCGGTGCTCTTCAACCAAAATTCGGCAGAAACGAGCGACGAGCTTCAGGCGGTGACCAAAGAGGCGTCGCCAGTACTCTCTGCCTTCAATAATGAGATCAAGCAGAACGAAGCTTTGTGGGCCCGAATCAAAACTGTATATGAAAAAAGGGGTACGCTTGGCTTAAACCCGGAGCAGATGATGCTTTTGGACAAGACGTATAAAAGTTTTGTTCGGAGTGGGGCCAACCTTAACGATGAAAAGAAAAAACGATTCAAGGAGATCTCCATAGAGCTGTCTAAACTGACATTGACCTATGGAGAAAATCTTTTGTTTGAAACCAATGAGTATGAGCTGATCATTGACAAAAAGAGTGACCTGAGTGGATTGCCTGCTGATGTGGTGAAAAGGGCAGCAGCACTAGCAAAAGAAAGGGGTCACGAAGGTAAATGGATCTTCACCCTGCAGGCTCCAAGCTATATTCCATTTATGGAGTATGCAGATCAAAGACATCTGCGGGAAAAATTATACAAGGCCTTCATGAGTAAGGCTTTCAAGGGTGATGAAAGAGATAACCAGGAACTGGTAAAGAAAATTGTACGGCTTCGAAGTGAGATGGCAAAGCTGTTGGATTATCCTACCTATGCAAGTTATGTGCTTGAAGAACGTATGGCAACCAATCCTTTGCAGGTTCGGCATTTCCTCAATGATCTGCTGGAAAAAGCGCTTCCTAAGGCCGAAGAAGAAGTAGCCGAGATGAAGGCCTTTATGAAGGGGTTGGGGGTGGACCATGAGCTGGAGCGATGGGACTGGGGTTACTACTCAGAGAAGCTCAGGAAGAAAAAATATGCCATTGATGATGAGTTGATAAAACCCTATTTCAAGCTCGAAAATGTCATCTCAGGAGTTTTCCAAACGGCTGAAAAACTTTTTGGTTTGTCGTTTGTCAGAAACAAGGAAATTCCGGTCTACCATGCCGATGTGATTGCTTATGAAGTGTATGCTGGCAAAGAGATAAAGGCCGTTTTCCTTGCTGACTTCTTTCCCAGAAAAGGGAAACGCAGCGGAGCCTGGATGACTTCCTATCGTGAACAAAAGCGGAAAAGTGGAAAGAATATTCTACCGCAGGTAAGCATCGTATGTAATTTCACGCCATCGTCTGAGGATGCTCCATCATTGCTTAAATTCGATGAGGTGAAGACGCTCTTCCATGAGTTTGGTCATGCGCTTCATGGTATGCTGGCCGATACCACCTATGGTTCGCTTTCCGGCACAAACGTCTATTGGGATTTTGTTGAGCTTCCATCCCAGATCTTCGAAAACTGGTGCTTTGAAAAGGAATGCCTTGATCAGTTTGCAAGACATTATGAGACGGATGAACTCATTCCAACTGATTTGGTCGAAAAAATTAAACAAAGTGCCAATTATCATGAGGCTTATGCTACTGTGCGACAGATCAGCTTTGGTTTGCTTGATATGGCCTGGCATGACCTGTCACTGGAGATGGCCGAAGAAATCAAAGACGTGGCGAAAGTGGAGCAGGATGTGTTTATGCAGCTTGATCTTTTCAACCCTGTTCCAGAGACCAATATGAGTGTGCAATTCGGGCACATCTTTGCCGGGGGCTATGCTGCAGGGTATTACAGTTACAAATGGGCGGAAGTACTGGATGCAGATGCCTTTTCCCTTTTCCAGGAAAAAGGCATTTTTGATCAGAAGACAGCACATTCTTTCAGGGATAATATCCTGAGCAAAGGAGGTACGGTGCATCCAATGGAATTGTACAAGCAGTTCAGAGGCAGAGAGCCTAAGCCTGAGGCGTTATTGAAAAGAGCAGGGTTGGTCTAATAAAGTATTTCGCTATAAAAGTCTTTGCTTTCCCTGCGCAGGATGCCATGTAGGTCATTCATGAGGTTGTCAAGCCGGTTTTTGAGCTTTTCAATCTCTTTTTGCTTGGGCTTGCTTCCAAAAACAATTTCCTGCTCACTGGGAGCTCTCAGTGCTTCATAATATTTCCTGTCGGAGCAGAGTCTTGTTAGCTGGGCACTTACCACAGATAAGAGACTTAACGACTGGTTTGGCAAAAATTTAAGCTGCCTTTCCGGAATATCATATACGATGGCATTGATCTCATGAGCTTCGAGGTGAATGGGAGTCTCTGAATCACTTTGTAAGGTTCTGAGTAATCTGATCATTCGTTTCAGTCCCCCATTGGTCCGGTCATCTTTGGCATTGATCCTCGCAATGCTTTTGAATGGCAGGTAATTTCGCTTGGTCTTTTCTCCAAATCTGAATTCACAGATCCCCCTTTCGATCTCTCTTCGGGTTTCCAGAAAACTGCGGTTGTTGATCCAGATGGCGGGTTGTATATTGACCCTGCACGATGGCTTTTCTGTGAGTACTGCTATTTCGTGCTGGTTGCTGAAGCCTGATTTTTGCACGAACCTGAGACCCTTCATCATGCTGATGATCTCCCGAATAAGAAACTGGATTTCCTGCCAGGGTTTGTCTGTTTGCGCTTCGATTAAAGCGAGTAAGGTGACATCACCAAATAAGGTGATGTGGGTGTCTGTCTGTATCGGCCCATCATACCGGAAATTGATTTTAACAGGGGCTTTGGCCAGTCCTGCCTCAATGCTGTCCTGGATCTTCTTGGTGATAGAAAAAACCTTGTATGAGTAGGAGTGATCAATTTCTACCATAGACTCCAATGCATATCTCAATGCATTGGGGTAGCCTCTATGAGAAAAAGCATCTGAAATAATTGGTTCTGACTTTGCTTCGTCAAATCTTCTTTTACGCAGGTTGTTTATTAAAAGCTCGTAGTTGGCTCCCATTAATAAAGTGATCTTAACAGACCAAAATAGTTGTTAATTCGGTGAAATTATAAATTAATTGGGAGATTCTCCGATTAAAACCGGGCAGACAGGGAGTGTTTAATTGCTAGTGATCACCAGTTGGACAGAGTAATCAGACTTATCGATCTGGTTTTCAGCTTTTTCAGGATAGGGAATGACTTTCAGCAATTCAATGGTGTAATGGCCAATGTTGATCTTATTAGCCTGATTTTCTTTTAAAGTTCCGGTAGTTAATTCTTTGGTAAGGATTTCGAAATTTTCGTTGATCTCAATCTTTACTCTGGCCTGACCTTCCCACACGCAGATGGCATTGGCAGGACATCTTGAATCTTCCAGCAGATCTATAAAAGAAATTGAAAAATGGTCCTGTCCATCCAGTATTTTGGTTTCCCCATACTGAAGCACAAATGTTTCATCCAGGCTTATCTTTCTTCCTTCTTCATCACAAGAGAAAAGAATAAACAGGATAATAATGTAAATGACTTTTATCAAAATTTTCATAATTGAAAACCCCTCCCCAAACTGACACCAATAATCGTGCTAAGGTTGTATTATTGGAAAATATTTTTTAAAAACAGTTGTTTTTTATCAGAATTTATTTCCTTTGCACCATTATGCTACGTTCAGCAGATATAGTGCCCTTTTTTACCAATTGCTAATCAGCGTTGGTCCCTTCTAATCAGGGCTTCAAAACCATTCTCTTTTACTTTTTATCTCCTATATCATGCTAAGTAGTATCAAAAAATTTCTATCTCTATTTCTTTCTGCACTTCGCGGTACTGATGAAGAATTCACCACCGGAAGCATAGATCGGGCGATTTTCTTGTTGGCCATTCCCATGATCGCTGAAATGATCCTGGAAGCTGTTTTCGCAGTGGTGGACATGTATTTTGTTTCCCGGATCAGTGTGAATGCCGTGGCAACAGTGGGGTTGACCGAATCCCTGATGATGATCATTTACTCCATCGCCATCGGGCTGTCCATGGCAACAACGGCCATTGTTGCGCGCCGGATTGGAGCTAAAGAACACAAACGTGCAGCCGATGCCGGTTTTCAGGCAATATTCCTTGCTGCCATTATTGGGCTTACCATCGGGGTAGGTGGTTTTATCTTTTCTGAAGAGTTGCTTTTCCTGATGGGTGGTGATGCTACGATGGTGGCTGAGGGTGTTGGATTTACCCGAATCATGTTTGCAGGTAATATCTCTATCGTCATGATCTTTTTGATCAATGCGATATTCAGGGGTGCTGGAGATGCCTCGATCGCCATGTGGTCGCTTACCCTGGCCAATGGATTAAATATCATTTTGGATCCACTATTGATCTTTGGGTGGGGTCCGATCCCAGCCTATGGGATTGACGGAGCAGCAATGGCAACAGTAATTGGCAGGTCTGTGGGGATTATATTCCAGGTCTATTTTTTAGTGAGAGGCACAGACAGGATCAGGATAACGGTAAAAAATATTGTGATCCGCCTCAAGACCGTCTGGGAGATCATCCGAATTGCCACCACTGGCATTTGGCAATTTTTGATTGAAACGGCCAGCTGGATCTTTCTGATCAGGATCATTGCCGGCTTTGGCATGGATGCCGTAGCGGGTTATCAAATTGCGTTTAGGGTGATTGTATTCACGATCTTGCCCGCATGGGGTTTGTCAAATGCTGCGGCAACCCTGGTGGGTCAAAACCTGGGAGCGAATTCTCCGGAGCGTGCTGAAAAATCTGTGTGGCGCACTGCCCAGCTGACGATGATCTTTCTGGGGCTGGTTTCTATCGTGTTTTATTTCGGGGCAGAGATGGTGATCGGCTTGTTTGAAGCGGCTAGCGTGCCTCGTGTATCTGAAATAGGGGTGCAGGGATTGAGGATTATTTGCTTCGGCTACCTGTTTTTTGCCTATGGCATGGTAATCACTCAGGCATTTAATGGGGCAGGGGATACCAAAACTCCTTTTTTCATCAACTTCTTCGTTTTTTGGGTCTTCCAGATCCCGCTGGCTTATTTGCTGGCATTGGAGTTGGGATGGAATGAAATGGGCGTATTTGTGATGATAGCTATCGCACATTCTGTCCACGCGATTGTGAGTGTGATTATATTCAGGAGGGGAAAGTGGAAGCTGATCTCCGTTTAGGTTTATTTCAAAGTTTCATAAACAACCCAAAACCATAATTAGGATTGGCGAGAATTCGCTTTCCGTAGAAAGCCATACCTACGGAAAGTGAAACGCCGATCTTATCAGAAAAGAGATAAAGGGTCTCGGGGGTAAAAGAGAGGTACTCAATTCTGTTTCCAAAAACGCCATTATTGACATTGCCCGGTGCCTCTTCCTCACCAATTGGTTTGATCCCAATAAACCTGATCAGGCCTGTAAGTTTTCCATTGGACCAGCCTGACTCAAATCCATACCTGACCTCATTAGAGAATTTTTTTGTGCGGTTGTTAAATCCGAGGTTGGCATTGGCGTAGATGCCGTTTCCAAAACCTGTGCCAGCATCGAGGCTGATCATCTGATTAAATTCTCCATCTCCCGATTGTAGGATACCGGTTTCACCACCATCCGTTGTACCGAGAGGCAGACCAAAAGTGAGCGAAGCACTCAAAGCAACCTGTTTCCCTTTGGTGATTCCGTATTTGATAGAAATGTCTGTATCACCCAGTCCGTTGAAAGCATCTCCCCTGGTCACCAACTGTCCCGTGGACAAACGCTCTTCATTCAAGGTTGATCGAACGAAAAAGGGAAAGTAAAGGATGCCAGTAATCCGGTCGGTGATGCCATATTCGGCATAGATACTGGTGGTATAAAGCGATATCGTTGTGATGGGCTCTATGCTGCCATCAGGAGTAAAATACTGGGTGCCAATGATCACATTCTGCCCTAGCTTATAAAACCCTGATCCCTTGTCCTGGGTCCAGCCACCGCCTGCCCATACCAGCAGAGGCGAAAAGAATAAGGAGTAAAGTATGAATTTTCTCATTTTCATAGGGTTAATTCACCATACCCAAAAGTCAGGGAGGCAGGTCCACACAGTATTACTACATATTTGTATTCTCCAAAAGAAACAGTTTTGCCCATGTTTTCAGCAATTTCTGTCACATTGAAGGTGTGACTACCATTCATGGTGATTTGTGATACCTCCAGTCCCTGTGCCTTTACTTGAGCCCCTGCCGTTGAGTTGGCCAGGTATACAAATGTGCCCAGGGCAAAGGAGGTTTCGAAGTCATCGCTCAAAGTAAGGATGATGTCTTTGCCGCTTAAACTTAGTTCTGCAGTGCCTTTGGCAGTGTACCCGCTGGAGCCCATAAAGGTGGCCTGAGCCATCCCGAAGCCAACTGATATATCGTAAAAACCATCAACTCCATCAGCCGATGCTTTGATCGTGGTGAATCCCTTTGCTGCCCCTGTTACGACACCCTCTCCATTCACCGTAGCCACCTCTTCATTTTCAGATGACCAAAAGAATGTGGTGACGACCGGGACTTCATTCACCGTATATGCATTGGCCCGCAACATGGTTTCTTCACCAATATCTATATTGATCTTATCACCACTCACCACTATTTCAGCAATGTCATTTTCTGACCCCACCACATTGATAATGACCGTATCACTGTTGGTCATACCATAAGAAGCATAAACTTTTCCGACACCCAAATCTACTGCCGTCACAGTTCCATCCTGATCCACGCTCACGATGTCTGGGTTTAGGCTGTGAAAATCAGGCATGACTTCTTCTGCTTCACCGAGGAAGTTGATGTATGAAACCGATAGCATAAAGGATTGACCGATAAGTAATGACTCTGTCTTAGGGGTAAGTTCCAGGTTGTCTCCGGAAACAGGACCGTCAGTGACATCGGTTCCTATACAGGATCCGAGGAAGAAAATTACGGCGATCAATAAAGGTTTTGCCAGTTTCATCCCTATAAAATTACAAATACCCACCCAGGAGATTGGTCTGGACTCAGACAAATGGGCTTTTATTTGATTACCCTGATCACGGACAATTGGTTGTCTTCAGCTAGATAGATTTCGTAGTAATTTTCGAATTGAAGGACACTGATAGGTACTCCGGATCTCAATGGTCCCCCGGTAATCAGCTGTCCCGAGCGGTTGTAGATATACAGGTTTTGATCCGTAGCATCCACGAAAGCAATCCACTCAACGCTACCTCCCAATTTGTAGTACTGTATGAGCATGGGGGATTTGCTGAAGTAATCTTTTTCAAATAATACATTGCCATCTTCATCCAATACCTCATATCGCCTGGCGGTATTGCGTAGAATGAGGAATCCGTCCCCGGAAATATCGTTGATGATGGAAAACTTAGTATCTGTAGTGGGACGATACAACTGTTCGCGTTTGGTCACTTTACCGCTGAAGTTCACCTCAAATAATTCACCGGATCCGGTAACGGTGGAAAAATAGGTGCTTGTAAAGTTGTTACCTCGATTTACGTGAAAATTGCTGGTAGTATTGGTCTCTGTTTTGATGGGAAAACCGGGATAGTTTTCGGCTCTTCGGGTCTTAAACGTGATGCTTCCGTTTTGCTGTAAAGCCACCATAAAATCTCTTCCGGAAACGCGTATGTGTCTGAGCGGACTTGTAATAGGGGATTCCAGTGGAAGCGGTCCCCAGCCTTCGAGGATCTTGCCATCTTCATTGGTCAGGTACAGGTTTCCTTTAGCATCGGAAATAGCATATCTATAGTTTCGTGAATTGTCATAATCTACGATATTGAAAGTAGCGATCTTGATGTCTTCGCCAAATTTGGCAGGGAATCCAGGTAGATATTCACCTGTTCTGTCAATTACATGAATTGACTCTGCTGTGGAGAAGGCATACTGTAGTTTTCCATTTCTGTAATAATCTATCTGGAAGAAATCACTGGTGACCTGAGATCCGGCGTCAACGGACCATAGCGCTTCAAAGTCAGAGGAGATCAGGTAAACATTGTTTTTTACATCCTGCAAGATCACCTCTTTTTGTTTGGTGTAGTGGTTGGTGACCAGGTAAGGTTTTGTAGAGACCTTGTCAGAAAGGGATATAGCCTTCTCTACCTCAATGGCGTACTCACCCCCGGATGAAAACCTGGGAGGTTGATAAAGGGTGATGTTGGTGTAGTACTTGCCGTCTATGTTGCTAAATTGAAACGCCAGGTACTCCATGTTTCGAAGGGCTTGCTGGTGGTTGTTGGCATATTCTACCCAATCCGGTTTCATTTCGCCGAGCGCTTTAGACCATGTCCGTGGTGTGTTGACATACAGGCTGAAATTTGCTTCATTGTTGGTGCGATCGAGAAATCTATTGAAGCGCAATGACTTGTTCCACACTTCCTCGTCCTCGATGTTTTTCAGTAATGTCTTGAGCTGATAGATGCTATTACTAAATATCAGATAATTGCGATAGTTCATGTAGTAGCTCTGGTCAAAACCTGCTGCGATATTACCCAACATTAGTTGTGGAAAATTATCTGTAGGTAGTCTTCTGATCTCCTGCTCACCGTATTGTTCTATATAGATTGAATCGCCCACGGAGGTAGCGTAGCGTTCGGTCATGGTGTTGAAAAAGCGTAGAGCTTCTCCCATATCATTCACTTCAAGGATCAATAGTTTTTCATTCAAATACCTGCTTGCACTTTCTACAGTCACGATGCCGATTTCCGAATCCAGGAGCGTGAAAGTATGCTCGATATCAAAATCATAATCTCCTAGGATCTTGTTTCGGATCTCGAAGATGCCAGGAGAAGTAGTCATCAAATAGTCATTCATGGACTCTTTGAATACCTCATTGTTGTCAAAAGTGAGGTGATACATCCAGGCTGTGTTCCCAGGAACAATTTCAGCCATATCAAAGGCGGCTCCTCTGGTTTGGTTAAAAATCGATAAGAAGTCCCTATTGTCCGGTGTGAAAGTGAAACCATTCAAATTGATGGCATCTTCGGTGAGCTTTAAGTCGAGGAAAGACGAATTGGCCAGGTTAAATGAAATATTTTCCTTACCTACTGTTCCCAGAATGTCTGAAAGCCTGGAAGAATTGAAATAGATGTTTCCCGCATCCTGATCCAGTTTAGCGACCTGAAACAATTCGGCATGTTGGCTACTGAAGGAGGGGTAATCATCATCCGCGATCGTTCTGATGGCATCTTCTACCAGGAATGCCGTGAAACTTCCGATGAAATAGTTTTTAAAGAAAATATAGGCGAATGACTCACCGGAATTCGGATGTGAGATCTCTGTGATGGTGAAATCCATGTACTCCCGGGTCTTCTTTTTGAAACCTCTGTCTCTAAAATAGGCCAGTGCTTTGCTCAGGTAGGTATGCTGGCTAATGTTTTCAATCTCTGTAATGAACAGCAGGTCTGAGGTGGAGCTGGAGGTGATATGTACTGATATCAGCGAGGATGCATCTTCAAAGACTTTAGAAAATGTGCCTTTTCCGGCTATGGTATCCAGCAAGTAAAGGTTTTTTGAAAGGGAGGAAAAAGGGGGTAGCCTGGAGATGTTTTGCCAGACAGGAAAGTCCTGAACCTGACTGATCCGCTCCAGGATATGGTCAGACTCATAGACCATCACAGCATTTTGGGGAAGGAATGACCAGGGGGATAGGTCAGCATGTTTCACCCATTTTTGGTAGGTGAAATACCCGGTTCCAGCTAACAATAATATGGCAGTGAAAACAAGAAGCCTCTTCAAATATGCTTTTTAGGCGAAGATAACAATTAATAAACTTGTCCGAAGACGAAGTTTAGTGTTTTTAAATTTTATCCAAACTTCGACTTCAGAAACTCACGATTTAACCGTGCAATATTTGTCAGGCTGATCTCTTTGGGGCACTCGGCGGCGCAGGCTCCGGTATTGGTACACGCTCCAAAACCTTCGGCATCCATCTGAGCTACCATGTTTTCAGCACGCGTTTTTCGCTCTATCTGACCCTGTGGCAGCAAGGCAAACTGTGAAACTTTCGCAGAAACGAAAAGCATCGCAGATGAGTTTTTGCAGGCTGCAACACATGCACCACAACCGATACATGTAGCCGCATCGAAGGCTTTGTCAGCATCGTCCTTGTTTACAGGGATTGCGTTGGCATCCTGGGTATTACCGGAAGTATTTACTGAGATATAACCGCCTGCATGTTGAATGCGGTCAAAAGAAGACCTGTCTACAATCAGGTCTTTGATCACAGGAAATGCCTTGGATCGGAAAGGTTCGATATAAATGGTGTCTCCATCTTTGAATTTACGCATATGGAGCTGACAGGTCGTGATAGCAGTATCCGGACCATGAGGCCTTCCATTGATTTGTAATGAACACATGCCGCAAATTCCCTCCCGGCAGTCATGGTCAAAAGCTACCGGCTCTTCACCTTTCTCGATGAGTTCATTGTTTAAGACATCCAGCATTTCCAGGAACGACATATCGGGTGAGACATTCTTCATGTCATAGTTCACCATCTTCCCTTTATCGCTGGCATTTTTTTGCCTCCAGATTTTAAGCTTAAGATCCATAGTAATTATTTATAACTTCTTTCCTTAACTTCAATATTTTCGTATTTCAACTCTTCTTTGTGAAGAACTGCTTTGCTTGGCTCACCTTTATATTCCCATGCAGCTACATACTGGAATTTAGGATCACGTTTGGCTTCTCCCTCAGGTGTTTGGAATTCTTCCCTGAAGTGACCACCACATGACTCTTCTCGGTGTAGGGCATCCTTGGCAAACAGTTCACCCAACTCTAGAAAATCTGCCACACGACCCGCCTTCGCAAGCTCTTCATTGTATTCATTAATGCTGCCAGGTATTTTCACATCTTTATAAAACTCTTCCCTGATGGCTTTGATCTCGTCGATGGCTTCTTTTAAGCCTTTGGCATTTCTGGCCATACCTACCTTGTCCCACATCACTTTTCCAAGCTTCTTGTGGAAGTAATCGACTGACTTGGTGCCTTTATTGTTGATCAGCTTTTCCAATTGATCCCGTACGGATTTCTCAGCCTCATCAAATTCCTTGGAGTCCGTTGGTATCTTACCAGTTCTGATGTCACTCGCCAGGTAATCACCAATGGTGTAAGGCAATACAAAATATCCATCAGCCAGACCCTGCATTAGTGCCGAAGCCCCAAGCCTGTTGGCTCCATGATCCGAGAAGTTGGCTTCGCCAATGACAAAGCATCCCGGGATGGTAGACATCAGGTTGTAATCCACCCAGGTTCCACCCATGGTGTAGTGAACAGCAGGATAGATCATCATGGGAGTCTCGTACGGATTGTCATCCACAATCTTTTCGTACATCTGGAAGAGGTTTCCATATTTTGTTTTGATCACCTCTTTTCCAAGCGACCTCACTAAATCCATGTCGTTCTCATCCATCCCCTTGATGTGTGCCTGCTCTTTGCCATACCTTTCAATGGCTGCAGCGAAATCCAGGTATACAGCTTCTCCGGTGGCGTTTACACCAAAACCGGCATCGCACCTTTCTTTGGCTGCCCTGGAGGCAACGTCTCTTGGAACGAGGTTACCAAAAGCAGGATATCTTCTTTCCAGGTAGTAATCCCTGTCTTCCTCAGCGATTTGCGTTGGCTTGAGCTTTCCTGCCCGGATAGCTTCAACATCTTCTTTTTTCTTGGGCACCCAGATCCTGCCATCGTTTCGGAGTGACTCAGACATCAGGGTAAGCTTGGATTGATGATCACCGGAGACGGGGATACATGTAGGGTGGATCTGTGTGTAACATGGATTGGCAAACCAAGCTCCTTTTTTATGGATCTTCCAGGTGGCAGATACGTTGCTACCCATCGCATTGGTAGAAAGGAAGAATACATTACCATACCCTCCTGAGGCAATCACTACTGCATGTGCCGAATGTCTTTCTAGTTCACCCGTTACCAGGTCACGTGCGATAATTCCACGTGCTTTACCATCCACCATCACGAGCTCTACCATTTCATGGCGGTTGTACATCTTGATCTTTCCTCTTGAGATCTGGCGATTCATTGCGCTATAAGCCCCAAGCAACAATTGCTGGCCGGTCTGCCCTTTGGCATAAAAGGTACGGGAAACCAAAACCCCACCGAATGATCTGTTGTCAAGTAACCCGCCATATTCCCTGGCGAATGGAACGCCCTGGGCAACACACTGGTCAATGATATTTGCTGATACCTCAGCCAGACGGTATACATTTTCTTCTCTTGATCGATAGTCACCCCCTTTTACCGTATCATAGAACAAGCGGTAAACCGAGTCACCATCTCCCTGATAATTTTTAGCTGCGTTGATACCTCCCTGAGCTGCAATGGAATGCGCTCTGCGTGGAGAATCCTGAAAACAAAATGCTTTTACATTATACCCTAATTCTGCCAGCGTAGCAGCAGCAGAGCCTCCTGCCAGTCCTGTTCCAACGACGATCACATCGATCAACCGCTTGTTGGCCGGGTTCACCAGGTTGATGTGGTCCTTATAACTGGTCCACTTATTAGCTATAGGACCTTCGGGTAATTTAGCGGGAAAATTATCACCTATGTTCATGACAAAAATTAATGATTAAAGAAATGGAAGACTGCGATGAGAATAAATACAAATGGTATCACAACGGCGAATGCCTCGGTCACCTTTTTGAAGCCCGGTGTAAACCTGTTGTTGATGCCAACAGATTGGATGCTGGATTGAAATCCATGCCACAGGTGGAGGCCAAGCAAAACAAAGGAAATCACATAAACTCCCGTACGTAGAGGGCTCTGAAATTTATGAACCAGTTCTTCGTAATACCTGTCAGGGTCTTCCGGTAGTTGTTGTACGTATTTGTAATCCATCTCAGGAATCCAAAAGTCTATGAAATGAAGTGCCAGAAATGCCAGGATCACCAAACCGGAATAGATCATGTTTTGAGAAACCCATGTGGCATTACCAGTGTCTTTCTTAAAGTATTTTATAGGTCGGGATGCACGATTTTTTGCCTCTAATACAAATCCCATGATAAAGTGGAAAACCACTGCAAAGATTAAAATGGGCTGCATTAAGAATTGAACCAGTGGGTTGGTCCCCATGAAGTGAGAGGCTTCATTGAAAGCATCCGCACTTATAACGGATAGAAAATTGATAGTTGCATGTTGTAATAAAAAGATAATAAGAAATAGTGCCGATAGGGCCATGGCAAATTTTCGACCTACGGAACTGGAAAAAGTTCGGCTAAACCAACTCATATTTTTTCACTTATATAATGGTGCGTGCCAAAGGTAATCGCCGAAGGCTATCAAAACAATTGTAACCTTTATTTTGAATGCTTCTAAATAAAATTTTAATCTGTCCTTTGACAATCGTGAATCTAACAGATTGTTTTTTGGGATTGTTTGTCGTTCTGATGAAAAAATTTTTCGATTAAAAAGTAAAATGTATTCAATGATTTACCGTTATATAGTAGTGGTAATATTGAGTTGATTTTTAATACGAATGCTGTTGAAAAAAATCTTTCCTTTAGTGATTGCTATTGTCCTATTTGGTTGCAAGAAAGATGAGGAAGTAAATCCCAATCGTTTTTCCATTGATCTGATCGTTGACTACGATTCGGATTTCTTCAGCAAAACTGTTGTGCTTTTTTCTGATGAAAACTATTTGATCAAGACCAATTTTGATACCTATATCAATACGTATCCTTTTGGGATTCTCGATGGTTTTGATGAATTAGAGAATTCTGCGAGGGTAGATATTGCCGTTAATGATACCATATACATGTCTGAATATATCAGGAAGAAAAGTGATGTCACCTATATTCTTGCACATCACCTAGAGAACGGAACCTGTCTGGTTTTTGATAAAGTTACCGCTAGTGTGGTTGAACGTCTTGAAATGGAAGCATATATCGAGGGGGGTCCGTGGTCTTCCAGTTGGGGTAGGAGGTTCTACATTGGCGGAAAGTTGTTTCTGGATTCTGTTGATTTAATTAGTTGATATGGCTGGCAAAGTTTTCAAAAGAATACTATTGGCAATAATACTTCTGGCAATGTTTGATGCTAATGGTTCCCATATAATTGGAGGAGAGATCACTGCCCGGCGAATCGATAATGCTTCATTGACTTACGAAGTGACGGTTACTGGGTATGTCGAAGCAGATACCCAGATAGCATTTGGAAGCGGAGTGTTAGATTTTGGGGATGGGAATGATTTGGCAGGACCTTTTGTGACTTCCAATGAAATACTACAGGAAGGCCTTACCAGGTCTACTTTCAAGGTTACCCATACATTTAAAGGGCCAAGCGCTGCTGGATACTTAATTAGTTATTCAGAGCAAAATGCCCGAACTGATGCACTCAATACAGGATCCCGACTTGATTTCTATATTGAATCCTTGTTAGTCATTGATCCATTTATCGGGTCAAATAACACGCCGGTATTTCTGGCTCCGCCCATAGATTGGGGGCAAGCTGGGGTTCCTTTCATAACAAACCCGTCAGCCTATGATCCTGATGGCGACATGCTGACCTATCGACTCGTTGATGTAAAGAGAGCTATGAATACGCCGGTTTTAGGCTATCAATTACCAAATGATCCTACATTTTATACAGAATACAATTTCGGCAATGGAGATGGGGACGGGCCTCCTACATTTAGTATTAACAGGTTTAATGGTGATCTACTCTGGGATGCTCCCGGCGATGTAACAAATAATTCATTTAATGAATGTGAAAATGGAGCCACATATAATCTAGCTATTGCTGTGGATGAATGGAGGCTTGTTCGTGGCACCTGGAAAAAACTTGGCTTTGTAACAAGGGACTATCTCGTCAATGTTTGCACAGGGGACAATGTTATGCCTATAATAGGTGCTATATCTGATACCTGTGTTATTGCGGGCACTTCCTTTTCAAGACAAATCACTTCTAGCTTTGGGGATGCTTCCAGCAACCTGACAGCATTTGGTGAACCTTTTGAGTTGACCAATTCTTCCATACAAAACTCTATGGAGAGTTCCCTGATTATCGAATGGACACCTACCTGTGCAGAGGCGAGAAATTCACCTTATCGAATTCATGTAAGATCATTAAACTCAGAAATATCAGGACCTGTCTTAACGTCCTATGCCTCATGGAACCTGTATGTCCGGGGCCCGGAAGTGACCGGATTAAGTATCCAGGATGAGCAGGATGGAAGCGTGGTTTTATCCTGGGATGCCTATTCATGCCCCAATGCGGACTCCATGGAGATCTGGCGGAAGGAGGGACTTTACGAAGGAAATGTTTGTGACCTGGCGGATCCGGCAAGTCAGGAATTTGTTTTGGCTGGGAAAGTCGCGGCTAGTCAACAATTTTTTACAGATACTGATCTCCCGTCCGGTACCACCAGCAGTGATTTCACCTGGCACATAAAAGCGACATTCTCCAATGATCAAAATGATTTGAATGATTTGATCTCTGTGCTTACAAGTGTGAAGCCCAAAGGGGCAACCAATGTGAGTGTGTTCCCCAATCCAACGAAAGGCACAGTATTTATTCAGGGAGACCATAGCTTAAGGTACTTTCGAATTGTCGATATATCTGGTAAAATGATGATGGAAGGCGATTTGAAATCATCAACCATAGACAACCTTGATATACTGGAGGACGGTATATACTACATGTCATTGTTGGATAGCCAGCAAAAACAGGTTCACGGAACCAGGCTGTTGATCCAAAAATGAAAACATCACCGAACTAAGTTGCTTTCAGCAACGCATTTTCAAATAGGATTCGATTAAATTGCATTGTATTTTTTTTATTGATATGTTTAATTTTTCCCGTCTGATTACGTTGATTAACTATCATAAGGAATTTTGGGTTGTTGTTGAATGAGGCAGTATCTACTTACATTATTTAGTTTTCTTCTTATTTTATTTGGTTTCATTGCTCGTGCTACGCATATCAGGGCGGGTGAGATCATCGTGAGACGTACCAGTAATATCACGCTGTCTTTTGAAATTACAGTGATTGGATATACCGATGCAGGTGACTCACAAATTGAGTTTGGTGGAGGCGTACTCAGGCTTGGAGATGACAATGTGATCAATGGACCATTCACCACCACCAAGGAGGCGCTGGACAACGATACTGAGAAAGTATTCTTCACTGTCAATCATACTTACTCCAGACCCAATGCAGCGGGTTACCTGATCAACTACCAGGAGGATTTCAGGAATGATAACATCATCAATATCAACAACGGAAATTCGGTACAGACTACTTTTTATACTGAAACGCTGATCATAATCGACCCTTTCTTTGGGATCAATAACAGTCCTGTACTCACAGTGCCCCCGGTCGATTTTGCTGCCATTGGCTCCCGGTTTGTTCATAACCCTGGAGCATTTGATCCTGATGGAGATAGTCTGGCCTATCGCTTCACTAGTGTAAAGCGAGCTCAAAATACAGTTGTTGGCGGATATCGTCAGATGATCAATGAAGATTTTTACACCAACTTCCCGCAAGGCAATGAATCCCAAACAGGCCCACCAACATTAACGCTTGATCCAAAGTATGGAGACCTTATCTGGGACGCACCCGGAGACGTAACTAACCAGGAGGACCCACCTGATTGTGAGCTCAAAGCCGAATACAATGTGGCTTTTATCATTGAGGAATGGCGAAACATATTCGGCACCCCGCGACTCATGGGCTATGTAGAGCGTGACATGCAGATTATTGTTTGTTCATCAGACAACGAGCGTCCCATCATCGATGCCCCGGACCCGGTTTGTGTGGAGGCCGGGACCAATATCAATGAAATTATCATGGCCTCAGACCCGGACGGTCATCCGGTGAAGATCGAAGCTTTTGGAGGGCCCTTTGAGGTCAACAATCCTGCTACATATTCCCCAAATCCGGCCACCTACCAGAATTCCCCCGGATCGATGGAGTTTGACTGGAATACGGTCTGTGGTCATGTGAGGGAGCGACCTTATGAGGTACAGTTGAAAGTAACAGATCAACCTGGTTCCGGCCCCGCCCTGGTAGAATTTGCAACCTGGGAGATCACAGTAGTCGGTCCGGCACCTACCGGGCTTACCACCACACCTCAGGCAGCCAGCAGCATGCAGCTCAACTGGGACAATTACACCTGCAGCAATGCAGACTCCATGCAGATCTGGAGAAGGGTAGGGACCTATGATATCATGGTGGATGAATGCCAGCTGGGCATGCC